>Ga0210384_10007451_pt1 | contig 11542 bp, 10 predicted proteins | sample IncBWH2MmetaG_FD_160574 | JGI IMG/M metagenome (GOLD analysis project Ga0210384, IMG submission 160574) | Forest soil microbial communities from Barre Woods Harvard Forest LTER site, Petersham, Massachusetts, United States - Inc-BW-H-2-M | ecosystem: Environmental > Terrestrial > Soil >...
CCTGGCAGACTGCCGAATCGGCGACTGGCGCGACGATGAGCGCGTCGTTTTCAACAATGTTAGGTCGCATGCTGGCGCCTTGCGCGCGGAAACGGACCGCATGACCCCTGCTGAGAAGTTCCTCGCAAAAGGCAGCAAAAGTGCCCGAATCACGCTTGATCAGCGTGTCAATCTCGCGCACGGCGGATAGCCTCCACTGCACTTTGTTGGGGTACAAAGCGGAAAATATTGCACGGAATCTGACGCGTGACGCGCTCCATGAAACCAAGAGAGAAATCCAAACCCTGCGCACAGTGACGCGGAACGAAGCTACGGGCGAAGAGCTCGGCGGCCGCGACGCCTGGTGCCAGACGCAGGATTTCGTTGTGTCGATATTGCTCGAGAAAATAAATATTCGTCACGGTCGCGCAGTCGGGAGAAGAGATCCCGGCGTCACCATGCCAGGGAGTTCCATACATAAATATTTTTTCACTGTGGGCGCGCAGAATAATGCGGTCGTCGCTTAGAATTTGGACGCCAGGCTGATTAAGCCACAAGCGGGCGGTAGTGCTTTTCCCCGCGCCAGAATGGCCGAGAAAAAGATGTCCACACCCGAGTTCGTCCACGATTCCGACAGCGTGAACTTCGAGTCCGTAACCACAGGCCAGACGATGGATCATCAGGACTTCGTCGAGGGGATACTCGAGCGGATAGACAGGTAGATTTTGGGGAAAGAACCGGCGCGAAAGCAAGAGATGCCCGCTGTCGAAATTCTGGCTGAACCAGCCGGATTTATATGGGACTTCGCCTGGTAGGTTGCGCTGGAAATTGAGGCGATACCCTTGGCATCCTTCCAAACGTTCTTCGAAGAGAGACCACAGGCCGCCCGAATGAAAAATTGGCGAGCCATCAGGGCACGGTAAGCTGTCCACTATCGATACACGCATGTTTACGTCGCGAATTTCTGAAAAGAACGGATTCACCGCGAAATCGCTTAGTCCCGGATCGAGCGTCAGGGAAACGTCGTCATTGGAAAACATCCCAAAAGAAATTCCACCGACGCTATAGGCGACTCCAGATGTGCCGATTTGTTCGGTATTCGAATCGCACCGTTCGGGCAATACCAGAGTGTCGAAGTTAGCCATCGGATTCGGCCTTAAGACCCGATGCTCCGGCAGTTAACTACGGCGTTGCAGGTCGACTGAGCGAACCCGGCGGAGCCGGATACCTTGCAATGTCCCAGGACCGCCTCCTCAGGGCGCAGAGTGACGCGAATCACCTTGGGAGGTTCGTAAACCTTGGGCTGCCGTTCAGGCTTTTTTTCGTCTGCCATTAGCCACTTTCTATCAAGCGTGGACCGCCGAGCAGGCGTTGCATCCGCCGCTGCGGCAGCCAGTCGCAGGTTGCAGCACATTCAAAGCAGGAGCTGGGCCCCTGCCGCCTTCCAACAAAAGATCGATCCCGGGTTTTTGACGCTCGATGCGCGTGGCGGCGGCGAGTAGCGCGGAGTGATTGCCACCGCCTTCACAATTGGGGCATTCGGTGTGTTCGGTGTCGTGATGCGGCACTGCGAAGCCCAAAGTGTAGGCTCGCAAGTGCGCGACCTGGCACAGAAAATCGACAGGCGACTCAGGGTCACCATTTTCCAGCTCCCCGTTCGCGGGGCACATACTGCAAAGAGTTTTAATGCGGCACGAATCGCAAATAGTGACGCGCGTACGAGGCTGGGTACGAATCTCGCGGAGGGGACCCTCCCAACCTTCGCGAAAGCTTCCGTCGCGAATTCCATAACCTTGCTGGTGCGAAATTACGCAGATGGTCATTTTGCCGGTGGGATCGACGGCACAGCCGTTGACTCCACCACCGCAGGTATAACGATGATTTTCCGGCTGGGCTTTCCTTGCAGGCGCTTCGAGATCCATTTGGGCAAGCCGCCGGTATTCACCTTTTCGCGTGGGATCCATGAATTCGAGTGACACCACTTGCTCGGGTGACAGGCGCACGGCTAATGGACTTTGCGAGCAGTCGATGCGCGGATTTACTAGCGGATCGAACTTGAATTCGACACCGAGAGATTCAGCGAGACGCTTCATCTCATACACTTCGTGGTGATTGATGGTGGTCGGAACGGTCTTTAATTTCAGCGGTAGGTTGCGCTCCAAAAGAAGCTGAATACCGCGCATGCAGCGGTCGTACGAGCCTCGCTTCTGAGTGAGCTTCTCGTAAGTTTCGCGGGTCGCGCCGTACAAGGTGATTTCAATCGCGAAGGGGCGGTACTTTACAAGATAATCCGCGATGCGTTCGTTGATCAGGATTCCGTTGGTAAATAAGGTAATAAGGAAGCCACGTTTTTTGGCTTCGGTGTATATGTCGAGAAAGTCTTTGCGAGCAAAAATCTCGCCTCCGGAGTAAAGAATGAATAGCGTGCCGGCGGCGGCGAGTTCATCGAGCAGGTGCACGTGCTCGGCAAAGGTCAGTTCCTGAGCGCGAGCTGCCTGGTCACCCATGGGCAGATTGTTGTAGCAATGTAGGCAATCGAGCGGACAGCGGCGCGTGAGTTCGATGGAAACATCCATCGGTGCTCGCTTGCCCGCGAAACGGTCGTGAAGGTCGTTGCTAAACTCTGCGTAGTTAACCGTTTGCACTCTTACTCCTGTTCCTTCATCGCTTGCTAAATTTCAACGTCTTCTGGCAGTGAGGCTGCCGTGACTAACCCCGTTTGTTTCAAATCGGCTAGAAAGGCTCGCACATCGCCTTTGGCGACTTCGGCGGTGACGTTAAAGTCCCGCATAACCAAAGCAATCAAGTCGTCCTCAGTCTTGCTTTGCTCCAGCGAATGCCAAAGTTGGGCGCCCAGGCCGTTAAAGGTATAGACCGCCTCCATGTCCCCTATCCCGGCACAAATAGGTACTACGAGAGTTTCCCCCGCGATCACCCGGGAGACAGTCGCGGGATTGCGGACGAGAAACGCCTGTGTTTGAGAAGGCGCAAGCGTTGCCATTGGATTACTGTGGTTGCGACAGACGCGGCTGTCATGCGTGCGAAACCGCGGATGTTCCAGATTAGTACAGGAGTGGAGGACCTTAGTACGTTACCGGATAGTTGACTTGATGCCCAGCACCAGGAGTCTCTGTTTTAGGTACTTACCGACAGAGATCGAATATCGACTGTCTTTATGCGGCTAAATACGAACTTTTGTTACTGTGACGTCCTTTCGATGACCAATTTTCTGATGAGCGATATCCAGGTAAACCGATAAGATAAGGGGGTAATCAATTCAGTACGGAATACCAAGAAAGGGGCGCTGTAACGGGTCCCGTCCTGACGTTTAGGTCCTAATCGTTAAGACACATTGTTAACCGGCCTCCGATGGCCGGCCTTCTATCACCATTAATACCTTTTCGGCTGTCTGCGCGTTTGCCCATCGCACCTTACCCCGTTAAGCCACACGGCAACTCTTGAAGCTGGATAGCGCGAACAAAGTGTATACGTCGTCGGGGTCTGCCTGACAATGAGTCGCAATCGGGGGGCATACGGAAGTCATCGGCACCCTTAATTGATACGCCGAACAAATTGATGCGCCGAACCCCCAAAGTGTCCTATCTCAGACTAGCGAGTTAACTATCAGCCGCTAAGTTGATACTAGTGGCCGCAGAACTCACTTCCTATGCTCCGATTAGGGCTTTCGTTCAGGCCTCATGGAGCATTATATGAGCTGGTTTTTTAGATCCTTAACAGTAGGAACGTTAGTGGGCTGCATGGCGGTTGTGCCTCTCTACTCTGCGCAAAATCAGGCCGCCGGGGTGGTTCTCGATGCTAAAGGGGCCCGAGTCGGCGAATCTCGCCTGACGAGCGGCACCTCACTTTATAGCGGCGAGGTAGTCACGACGGAGTCGGAAGGCCACGCCCAACTGCGGATTCTCCAGACAAGATTCGAACTTATAGGCGAGTCCGATGGAGCCTTTTTCCCCGGAGCGAATGGCGCTGTTGCGGAATTACGGCATGGAACTTTGGTGGTTGGTCTTAATAATCCGTCCGAGAGTTTCGAAATATTCGCGTCCGATGTTCGCATCGTTCCGAAGACTGAGCGCCCTGTCCTGGCAGAAATCATCATGAATGCAACCTGCGATGTCCAAATTAAGGTCATGCATGGAAACCTACTGGCAACCTCGGGCAAGGAGACAAAAAGTCTTGAGGAAGGTCACGCCTACGATGTCATCCCGGAATTCGAGGTTCACGATTCGCGCAACCCGGCGATCTCACCGGAGGCCACCGGCTACCATCGCGGGCACGAACACGGTACGTGCGCCCTCGCGGCCAAGTCAGGCCGGCCCGCCCGCATTGCGGGCACCACTCACTTTATCGAACTTGTCAGCGCTGGCACTGCTGCAGTTTTGATTCCCGTCATCTGGGAGGCCTTGGAGAGCCCCGACAGGCCTTAGATAGCCTCCGATCTTGTAATGCTGACAGACACGCACTAATGATTCCGTCCAAGTTCCTGTCGCTTTTGCCGACACTGCTTTCAATGTGCTCTTGGTTGTCGGTGCTCCACAGAGACGCGCATTCTGTCATTCGCGAGCTCCACGGGTCCTATGAAGGATGTGTGGATTGACTTCAACACCTCGATCTTACTTTCTTCAACATCGGGCGCAGTGTGGCTTAACAATAGCCTACCTACACCGCTCTCCCTCGCCGCTTCGCCAATTCTCTTCGGCGGAGTATGCAGTTCGTATAGCTGACTTGGCGAATTTGGTGGATCCAGAACCGCACAATTGAAAACCAGTAAGTCCGCACCCGTGGCCAAGCGAATGAGATTTGACACCGCCGAAGCGTCCATGTCTCCTGAAAAAACCACAGATTTACGGTGATAAGTGATCCGATACGCTACGGAGGGGCAGTCGCCGTGATGCGTAGCGATTTCCTCCACAATCAAACCATTCTCGTCCACAATTTTTGTGATCTTAGAATTTAAGTCGATCGCCAGATCGCGGACCGCAAATGTTTCCTGTGCACCAAAAGTTTTCTGGTACGCGAACGCTCCATTGTCGCCGATCAGCAAATCGACGAATCGCGACGTTTTGGGAAACGGCCCCCCGCCATCCGGGCCAAACACCCGATACTTTATCGGCCCATCGCTGTTAAGCGCGCGAGCGTTAAAAAAAGCTGCCAAATCGCCACTGTGGTCGATATGAAGATGCGTCAACAACACTATGTCTACTTGGGCAAGATCGATATTTAGTTCTCCGATGCGCACAAATGCGCCCGGCCCGGCATCCAGCAAAATCCGCGGCTCCCCATCGATTAGTACGATGTAACTCGATCCTCCCCTGCCAAATGGCCGCGGTCCGCCTGAACCAAGTACCACGACCTCCAGGCTCGGTGTCACAGTCGAGGCTTGCGCACGCGGAGCTACGGCGTCAGCGAGTATCAACGATAAAATCAACAGCGTCTTCATCGTTTAATCGCCTTCCTGCACAAGCTCAATCGCCAAATCTTTCTGCGGCGCGAGCCCTTAGTTTTTCTGCCTCTTCTTCTCGATTCTTCGGCGGCGCATTCGTTTCTAGGGAACGAAGCAGGCGCGAGCAAGCGCGAGCAACCTCATCGATTGCGGCCGCGAAACTGGCTTCATTGGCCTTCGACGGTTTGTTGAAGCCACTGATTTTTCTAACGAACTGAAGCGAGGCATTCCGAATCTCATCGTCCGTGACAGGCGGATCGAAGTTAAAAAGGTTTTTGATATTTCTACACATGCAAAGCAACCTCCTATCCAGAACTTGAGGCCTATCGTATCGCGCTCTTAGCGGCTGACCAGCAACGCCACAGTCGTCTCCGCGCTGTGGGGCGATAGAAGATTCTAGCGTGTCTTACCCTACAGTTCAGCAGCCCGAAACTGGCGAAAGGAAGCGCGCAGCTGGTAGGGCGGCTTGAACATATACGAAGGTCGGGTCTTCGCTGTATCGACCACTAACATCCATGGTGCGTAAACTATCCGTTTGAACAGTGCGGAAAATAATGACTTTTGCATCGGCCAGGAACATTGCAATCGCTCGGAAACATAGACTGGAAGTGAGGAGAATTCATGAATAAGAAAAAGACCCCGAAAAATGCCCTTGCCGACCCCACCCGTCTTCCGTCGCACGATGAAGATGACAAAGAGAGTATCCAGGTCATCATTGAAACCCCCAAAGGCAGCCGCAACAAGTTCGCTTTCGATGCCGATCAAAAAGTCTTCGAGCTGAAGAAAGTTTTGCCCGCTGGTATGACTTTCCCTCACGACTTTGGATTCATTCCCTCAACCAAAGCGGAAGACGGCGATCCTGTCGATGTGCTGGTATTGATGGACGAACCCGCGTATCCCGGATGCCTGATAAAGTGCCGGCCAGTAGGAATCATCGAGGGCGAGCAAGGCCGGAACAAGAAAGATGCCGAGCGCAATGACCGCGTCGTGGCCATCGAATTGATGAACCACACTTACGCTCACGTAAAGCACATAGATGATCTGGGGAAGACCTTCGTCAAGGAGCTTGAGGACTTTTTCGTCAATTACCATGAGCTATCTGGCAAGCAGTATCGTGTCCTGGACGTGCGCGGTCCGGGAGAAGCTCGGCGCCGCATCAAGGACGGCATGCGCGCGGTGAAAAAAAAATAACGCCAGGCGGTTATGAATCGGCCAGCGCGCAAGAATGAGGGTTTGCACGGCAACGCCCGGATTCCTGCCCAGTCGTGCTCCTTTAGTGGATGTGCTGAACGACGTGGACTTTCCCGGCAATTCTCAACTGCTGAAATCCAATACACAAACTCGGGAAAACATATTTACAATTCTTACCACCGACGATTGGCGCAGCAAACTTCGCGGCATGCGAGCCGTGTAGCAAACGCCAGTATTTGGCAACCGCGTCTTGCTCGAATAATATTCTCTCACCCAGGAGCAACCCGATGAGCGCACCCGATCAATACCAGGCAGTCGTCATCGGATCAGGCCAGGGCGGAAATCCGCTGTGCAAGGCACTCGCTAGAGCAGGAATGCGCACGGCGCTGATCGAGCGCGAGCATGTCGGGGGCACATGTGTCAATGAAGGCTGCACACCTACGAAAACCATGGTGGCCAGCGGCCGTGTAGCATATCTCGCACGCCGCGGCGCCGATTATGGAGTTGAAACCGGAAATATTCGCATCGACATGACGCGAATCCGTAAGCGCAAGCGCGACATCGTCGACAGTTTCAGGAATGGAAACCAAGCCAGCCTGGAAGAGACTAAAAACCTCGATTTGATTTTTGGCGAAGCGAGTTTCACCGGCCCTAAGTCTTTAGCGGTGCGCATGAAAGATGGAACGCTGCGCGCACTAAGTGCCGATCAAATTTTTATCAACGCTGGATGCCGGCCCGCGGTAGCTCAGCTAGACGGTCTTACAGATGTTTCCTATCTGAACAGCACCTCCGTCATGGAGCTCGATGGCGTCCCCGAGCATTTGCTGGTTCTCGGCGGAGGCTATGTCGGGCTCGAATTCGGACAAATGTTTCGCCGCTTCGGCAGTCGTGTCTCCATCGTGCAGTCTGGTGCCCAGTTACTACGCGGCGAGGATTCCGATGTCGCGAACGAAATCGCTTCCCTCTTGCGGCAGGACGGTATCGAGATTTTTCTAAACACAAGAGCTGAGCGTGTCACAAAGGCCGACTCGCAAATCCTACTAACTGCCCGCGAGAAAACGGGAAAGACGCGCGAACTTCAAGGCTCGCGCTTGTTGGTGGCCACCGGCAGGGTGCCCAATGTGGAAGCCTTAAATCTTAGTGCCGCCGGCGTCACCACCGATGATCGCGGATTCATTAAGGTGAACTCCAAATTGGAAACCAGCGCACCGGGAGTTTACGCCCTCGGAGACATCAACGGCGGCCCAGCATTCACGCACATTTCCTACGACGACTTCCGCATCTTGCGCACCAACCTGATCGACAAAGGAAGCGCTACAACCGAGGGCCGCCCGCTCCCCTACGCCGTTTTCATCGATCCGCAACTCGGCCGTATCGGCCTCACAGAAGCGCAAGCTCGCGAACAAAACAAAAATGTTCGCGTCGCTAAAATGCCTATGTCTTCAGTGGCCCGCGCTCTCGAAGTCGACGAATCACGCGGATTTATGAAAGCTATCGTGGACGCTGATACCGATCAGATTCTCGGTGCAGCCGTGCTGAGCATCGAAGGCGGAGAACTCATGTCCATGTTGCAATTGGCGATGATGGGCAAAATGCCATTCACTACGTTGCGCGATGCGATTTTCGCCCACCCGACTCTGGCTGAATCACTAAACAACCTGTTCACTCATTTCGCTTCGTGAGAACGCGTTGACAAGCGCGTGCACCTGAACGCTCGACGTGGCACGCTCTCTTATTTTGCTGTGTTTTCCTGCGGTATCAGCTGATAGCTGACGAAAGCCAGTTGCTTGCTGTCAGGCGACCACGAAGGCACGTTAATCGTTCCCTGTCCGCCAAAAAGTTTCGCCAGCACTTCGATTTTGCCGTCGACTTTATCGTCCTTCAGCGGCGCAATTCGCAGCATCACGTCTTTGTTCTCCGGGTGGCCCTGCACTTCCTTGCCGTAAGAGAGAAAAACAAGCCATTTCCCATCTGGGGAAATGTGCGGAAACCAGTTATTCAGATCGTCTGAAGTTACCTGCTCCTGCGCGGTGCCATCCGGATGCATGCGCCATATCTGCATCCTGCCAGTGCGCACAGAATTGAAATAAATATACTTCCCGTCCGGCGTATATTCCGGTCCGTCATCCAGTCCTATCGCCGTGGTCAACTGCTTTTCCTCGCCGCCTTCCGTCGAGATGGTGTAGATATCAAATTCACCGTCGCGCTGCCCGGGATATGCGAGTGTCTTCCCATCGGGCGACCAACCATGCCAATAAGACGGAGATTTCTGCGTAATGCGGCGCGGTGTTCCGCCGGTGATGGGTAACAAATAAATGATGGACTGATGATCTCCTTGCGACTGATCGCTTATCGCCAACGTTTTACCGTCGGGCGAGATTCCATGATCATTGTTGCATCTCACTGCAAATCCAGTATCGATGGTTTGCGGTTGTCCCCCAGCAATGGGCAAGCGCTGGATTCGCCCGTCTTCATTGAAGATAAATGCAGCGCCATCGCGCGTCCAATTGGGCGCCTCAAAATGTCCGGGAATCGAATACACGACGCGCCGGTCTGTGGAGGCCACCGTGATGGTTTCGAGGGTGCTATACAGCGTGAGTTGGTCAGCGGCCGCTGCTCGCGAGACCTCTTTCAGTTCCACGTTCGAAAATATTGCTTTTTCGACGGCATCCGCGTCGTGGCTACACAGTCCAATGCCCACATAAATCGGCGTGCTAAAGGAAACGCGTATCGCTGCTCCTGCAGGCTTTAATTTTCGTCCAGGAGCGGCCAACCAAATAGAAACGTAATCACCCCGCTTTTCAATGCGCAATTGCGCAGGCGCTGAAATGTTCGACTGGATTTCATGCGTATGCGCTCCTTTGGCCTCGCGATACTGCAAAGACGTCAAACCGTCGCCGTGCAGCGCTACATCCACATAGGAGGAGTCAGGCTCCAGACTCTGCCGCATCATCAGGACAGCCTTGCGATGCACATTGCCGCCGTGACCAACAAAGGAAACGTCGGCCGTCAGCGATGCATCCGCCGACAATTTCTTCCAGGCAAACTGAAAATTATCTGAATCGGACCACATGTTTTCGCCACTGCCAGTAAGTGTGTAACTACGCGTCGAAGAATCATATTCGCTCGTACCCGCGTGCTGAACTGTACCAATATCACCATGCCCTTCGAATATTCCGACACTGGAAGGGGGTTGCTGTGCAATGCTGATTCGAGAGAGAGAAAAAGCCATCAAGAGTAATAATCCGACTGCGAACGGCGCTAATAATTTCTCCCTCATGCACGATCCTTCCCGTTCTTATCTGCCCCACGCAAATTAGAACGGCATAAACCCGTTGTCAATCAACTACGCGGTGGAATGAGCGGTTGCCGGCAGATTGCGGTTTTCTGGGGAGATCAGCTTCTCAACATAGAAACTTAGAGGCCAAACAATCGTTGTTAATGTCCTAGAAATTTTTCTAGAAAGGAAATCTCCCGGTCGGCCTGTTCGAAATACTTCTTTGCGCTTGGACCATCTTGACGTTGCAACGCAGCTTGCGCTTTTGAGATGTACGACTGCATACGCTGCTCCGCGGAAACCACATCGCCACGCAATCCGTAGCCCTGCGCACTTTGCTGGCCTTTCAAGTTGTCCAGACTCTGTGACACTGAAGCCGCACGTCCATTTAGTTGGTCTTCCAGGGCCTCGGCCTCTTTCAGGTCCGCGGCAGCAGCTTCCGCCTTCGCAGCCGCGGCCGCGGCAGCCTCCGCGTCTGCTTGAGCGCGTTCAGCGGCTCGTCGCTGCTCGGAATTGTCCGGCATTCCTTGCGTGCCTTTGGAACCACGTTTGGTATTTCCCGCGGCATCCGCGCGCGAAGCTGCAGGCCCGCTCGATGCATCGGCCTTCTCGGGAGCCGGGGCTTGATTCGACTGCGCGGCCGCGCCACTCGCGAATGCTGGTGGAGCCGCTGATGGTGCTGCCACCGAAGCAGCCGGCGGACTTGGTTGAGGAGTCAATTCTGAAGGCCCGCCAGGTTTTGCCGGGAATGCTGCTTTGCCTTCGCCAGCGTGAATCTTTAGTCTGCGCGGCAAATAAAAGCCCGCCGAAAAAAGCACGCCGACCACTACAAGAGCACCGAGCCCCATATAAAGTCCGCGTTTGCTGCTGCCCGTCGAAGCAACAACCGGCAATGGAACGCGCGGTTGAATCTGGGGTGCTTGCGGCACGACGGGCGGCGCGGCAGGGACGCCTGTCGCGCTGATCTCTCGCATCACCTCGTTCTTCTCAGCGGCGTTGATGGAGGTATGACTCGAAGCGCCCGATTGTGGCACTGGATTTTGCATCGCACCTGCGGGTAACTCCTCGCCTTGCTCTGCGGGGACAGGCCGCATCTGCGAATCCCGCTGCAAACGAGATAAGTCACTACGCATTTCCGATGCGTGCTGGTAACGCAGATTGCGATCCTTTTCCAACGCTTTATTAATTATTTCTTCCAGCGCTACGGGCAGATCCGGATTCAGGCGCACCGAAGAGATAGGGGTGCGATTCAAGATGCCGTCAAAAATTACTCCCGATGTTTCTCCGCGAAACGGCAATTGCCCGGAGGCCATTTCATAAAGCACCACACCAAAAGAAAAAAGATCCGTGCGTGCGTCCAGGTCTTTGGCGCGAACTTGTTCGGGCGACATGTAGGCCACCGTGCCTAGAGCCATTCCCGGAGTGGTAAGTTGGTCCGGATCCTCAACCATCGTGGTTAGGCTGTTTCCAGCGCCAGCGCCGGACTGCTGCTTGGTCACTTTGGCCAGTCCAAAATCCAGGACCTTGGCATGACCGCGTTTGGTGACAAAAATGTTGGCAGGCTTGATATCGCGATGGATTATTCCCTGAGAGTGGGCCGCGTCCAGAGCATCGGCTATCTCAATTCCCAGCGCACG
>Ga0210384_10007452_pt1 | contig 11540 bp, 5 predicted proteins | sample IncBWH2MmetaG_FD_160574 | JGI IMG/M metagenome (GOLD analysis project Ga0210384, IMG submission 160574) | Forest soil microbial communities from Barre Woods Harvard Forest LTER site, Petersham, Massachusetts, United States - Inc-BW-H-2-M | ecosystem: Environmental > Terrestrial > Soil >...
GGCGGAAGCTGCGTTCCTTGACGGCGAGAGCGAGGACGATGATGAAGATGCCCTCAATTCCCCAGGACACGGTAACCATGCCCTCGCGCATTTTGAGAGCGAGCATGGTGGTCAGCAATAGGAAAGAAGTGAAGAACTGCAATTGCTCGGGGCGCGCCACGAGGGCCGACACGACTTTTTTCCAGCGGCTGGCGTTCGCCGGAGCGGCATAGCGACCGCGCAGAGGAAACGCAAACGCGAGCGTGGCCAGCAAGATCGCCACGGCAGAACCAACCACGAGAAAACGGCCGTTCCAAGTGCTGCCGGTAAAATAGCCCGAGCCGAAAAGATTGTGGGCCATGCCGCGGGCCAACGTTCCCAGAGTGAGAAGAATACCTTGGTGCAGAAAAATGGGGCGATCGAGCAACAACGCGGCAGCAAACAGAGCAAACGCGATGGCCGCGTAGGCAGTAACCACCCATTCGGGCTCAAACTGGAAGTAGAAGAGCGCGGCAAGAGTGGCTGTTCCGAGATAGGCCACGAACGCGTCGAAGCCGAAGCGCCGGTCTCGCGTGGTGTTTTCTTCCTTGTCGGGAAGCTGCGCATAGACGAAGAAGAAAATCAGCACGAGCGGAGCGACGGTGATCATACGGTCGTTCCAAAAAACGCCGGGATCACCCGCGGTGAGGTTCGCGAAGAAAATGCGGACGAAGGCGGCAGTGAAGGCGACGTAAGACTGGTAGCGGAATTGCGCGATCTTGCGCAGCAGGCCGTATTCGAAAAGGACGAGACCAAAAACGGCCAGACCGACGGCGATGCTGACAGGCTTCAATTCGTGCCAGAGAAGCAGGGAGACAATCAAGGACGCAGACCAGGAATAGATGTGATGGAAGTCGCGGGCGCGCCACGGTTCGGGCATGCGTACGAGGCGCGACATCGCATAGAACACGACGGCTACAACGGAAAGCGAGAGGAGGCGGACGCTGAGGCCGTGCCAGGTGTCCTCGACGTACATGTTGATGCTGACGCTGCGGATCATGGTGAGAGTGGCGAGAGCGTGAGCCTGCCAGCGCAGATCGTCGAGCTTGAAGCGGCGGTCTACAGCGGCGAGCGCGAACGCGAAAAGCGCCCAGAAAGCGGCGAGCCAGCCGATGGAGGTGGAGGCTTCATACCACATCAGAAGAGCGAGCAGCGACGTGGCGGCGGTGGTGTGCAGATACGCCGACGGGAGAGAGTACGGCGCATCCGGAACAGTCGCTTTGCGTGAAATCGCGTAAAGGCCTGCGGCGACAATCGACACGGTGAGGATGCGCACGCTGAAATTTCCGTAGTAGGTCGTTAAGTGATAGTTGTAGTCGAACGTGCGTGCCACGGCGGCGATGGCGAAGAGATGTTCCTGGAAGCCGAGATGCGGGAGATTCCAGCGGCCTCCGACGAGCGCGAGGATGATTCCGGCGGCGAGGAAGAAGACCGCCATCCAGTCAGGCGGCGCTTCGCCAAAAATGAGGAGGCCGACGAAAAGCGCGGCGGCCCAGGTGTACGTGTTGCGGACGACGTATTCGAATTCTTCGAGAGCGTCGGCAGCGACTTTGGCGAGGAGGTAGGCGCCCGCAATGACGAAGCCCACCGTTAGGAGGCGCAGAGAAACGCCGCGCCAGAGTGGCTGGTGCAGATTGAGGTTGAAAGTGTAGGCACGCAGGAAAGCGGCGAACGCGACGACGTTTGCCTGCCAGGCAAGCTGGCGGTAGCGAATCCAGCGAGTTGCGAGCGCGAGGGCTACGCCGAAGGCCATCCATCCGACGGCAATCCACGGAGCGCGGAGCGCTTCTTCGAGAATCCAAACCATTGTGCCCGCGGCAATCCAGGTGTAAGCGACGCGCGCGATTTCCACATGGCGCGCATTTTCCACGCCGAGGCGTTTTGCAATCCAATAACAGCCCGCCACAACGGGCAGCGCACCAAACGCGTGTACCGGAATGGTGTGCCAGAGGTGGACGTTGTACTGATCTGCCGTCAGAGCGGTGAAGACGGCGAGGAGCGTGATTCCGTGCGCGTGAACGGCAAGAACGTGGTAGCGCAATGCACGCGCGCTTTCCGAAAGCGCGACGGCGAAGGCGATGAACAGGAGTGGCTGCCAGAGCTCGGGTACTTCGAACCAGATGAGAGATGCGAACAGAGCAGTGCCCGCGAACGCAAAGAGGCCGCGGAAGGCGCGTTGCTCCTGATCGTCGGAGAGGGCGGCGAGTTTGGCGGTCAGATAGAAAATTGCGCCAAGGATAGGAAGAGTGATCAGGCGCGTCGTGATGTGCGCATGCGGCGGGCTGTCGATATGCAGATTGAAGACCAATGCGCGATAGAGAGTGAGCGCACCGAGCAAAGCGTATTGGATCTGAAGATGTCGCGACTCGAGGCGGTGTGCTAGAAACGAAAGGGCGAGCATGATGGCCGCGAAAGCCAGAGCTGTCCAATCATTGGCAAACAGCGCCCACGCGGCCGTTGCGGTAGCGAACGCGCCGAAATAGGAATGAACGTCAAGTACTCGGCGATCGAGAGCAGCGCGGAAGGATTCTTTCCATCGCCAAGCGACGTACAACGCGTTGAGATAAAGCGCAACGCCGCAAACCGCAAAGAGGATGCCGGACTCCGAGGCGAGGTCTTCTGTTTTGGCCCTGAACATCACGAGCGGACGTAAGTTGAAGGCCAGGAGGTCAATGCCGACAAGCAATCCCGTGAACAAGCCGACGCGGAGAAAGACTACTTCTTTGAAAATAATTCCGGCAAACAGAAAAACTTCGGCGCCTACGAGCCAGAGGTAAGCGACGGGATTGCCAGAAAAGTGGGATGGAATGGACACGATCATGAGGGCCGCGCCCATCAGACTGAGGATGATGAACGCGCGGCGGCGGCGCTTCGTAACGGGAAGCTGGGCGAACATGAATTCCAGCGCGCCGATGACCAGCAAGGCGATGTAGGCAAGATTCGGCTGAACGGATTGAAACTTCATCACGCCAAGGAGGAGAAGGGTGCTGAGAAGCGCGGAAACGGTCGACACTTGCTCCTCGAAGTCAGTCTTAACGCCACGGAGGACGTAGGAAATGCGAAACGTCAACCAATAGAAAAACAACATGGCCAGGCTTGCGTGATACTCGGGAAACGCGCGGCCGTGTGCCCCGTTGGGACCGAGGAGGCGGTAGAGCCAATAGAGATGATTGAGGTAGCTGGAGAGAATGCCGAAAACTTCCAGTTCGAACCAGCCCATTTTCAAAACGATGGTGACTAGCCCGATCGCGAGAATCACGCCCGCGAGTAATCCGTAGACCGTGCTTTCACTCGTCCCTGTCGCAGATAGCGGCTGAACATCGCTGAAGCTCAGGGCAACCGTGGTATAGCCGAGCAGAAACGCAAGGCCGGTGACGAATTGGGATTTGTAGCGCAGCGTGTGCGCGCCCATGACCAGAGCAATGGCAAGCATGAGAATACTGTCCAGAACGAGAGAGTCGAGGACGTGCATTGCAGCGATGTGCTGAATGCCGTAGGCGGTGAAGAAGAGCAGCCCCCAGCCCCCGCCAATTCCGGCGCGCCCCAGTAGCTGGTAGCGTTCGCGCTTTTCGATCACCATGCCGCCCACGAGGAGCAGCATCGCTGTGGCGAAGCAGATGAGCGCCTTGCCAGCTCCACCCAGGTTGCGGAGCTGCTGGATGGCGAAGTAGGCGACGCCAAGCCCGATCATCGCGACGGCGAGCTTGGGGAACCAGTTGGTGCCGAGGGTTTCCTCCAGCGCAGAGACTCTCTTCATGCGCTGCTGAAAAGTTGGCTTTGGCACGGGAACGCGCTGCGGTGAGATGGGAGGCGGAGTTGCGATGCGCGCGGCCGCGGCAGGAGGAATTGCTGCCGGCGCAGGCGGCGGCATCGCTGGCGAGTGCGGAACTACCGCCGGCGGAACAACTTTTGGAGGCACGGGCGGAGGAGTTGGCTTTGCCTCGGGAGGCGGCACCAGCGTTGCGGGCGCTACGGGCCTAGGTTCAGCCGGTTTGGATTCGGAAGGTGCGGCGGGCGCGGGCGGCTTGTGTGGTGACCCTGTAACTGGCGATACAGCGGGAATGACAGGCGCCGTGACGATAACAGGCGGAACGGGTACAGCCGGTGTCGGTACGAGCGGATTTTCCTCCGCCGCAAACTCGGGCTTTTTCTCCGTGACGAGAATCGGCGGCGTTGGCTGCGGCTTGCTAGGCAGCGGCACTTCGACGCGCGGAGGGACCACGACCGGGAGAGGAATCTGGACGTGCGGAAAGGATCGCGGAACGGGCACTGGCTGGCGTGCTTCGGGGCTGGACGCCCTTTCGGGGGCTGGCGTAGCAGGCGGAGTTGTTGCAGCGAGCTTGGTTTGGAGTTCACCGACGGCACGCTGGAGTTTCGTGAGCTGTTTCGCGTTTTCTTCAGCGAGTTCGTTCAGTTGTTTGCGAAGTCTGGCCTGCCTGACATAAAGGCCAATAACCAAAAAGGGCGCGGCGAGCAGTACCAACGCATAGAGACCAAGCAAGAGGTAGAGAAGAAAGGGCATGGGTGTTGCTTCTGATGTGCCGCTCGGTTAGTTCTGATGGTAGAACGGGAGTGCGCAGGAATCTTGCATTATATTCGGGCAGGCCTCCGAGGTAGTAACGATAGATCTGCTAAGTGGTTTATTTTTAATGAGTTACAGCTGACCTCCAGGAAGGCCCTGTTTGGGGAGGAGACCGGATAGGGTAGCGGCGAGAGCGCTCTATAAAACGGTCCCGGCCGGCGCGTTTCTCGCGGTGGTTTGCGCAGAGACGCGCGGCTGTGCTACACATCATGCATGCCTGATTTTGCCGCTCCTGTCGAAAGACTTATCGATGAACTGAAACACCTCCCCGGAATCGGACAGAAAACCGCTCAGCGTCTGGCATTTTTTCTGCTGCGGTGTCCGCCGGAAGACGCCCTGGGGTTGGCCGACGCCATTCGTGACGCCAAAGAAAAAATCCGCGAGTGCTCGGTGTGCAGCAATATTACGGACGCTGACCCGTGTCACTTCTGCGCCGGTGCGAATCGCGACAAGAAGATCATTTGCGTGGTGGAAGAGGCGCACAACATTATGGCCATTGAGAAAACCCGCACCTACAGCGGCATGTATCACGTGCTGGGTGGATCTCTTTCGCCACTGTCTGGACGGGGCCCGGAGCAACTGCGGATTAAATCTCTTATCGAGCGGCTGAAGGGCGGGACCGTCGAGGAGATCATTATCGCGACGAATCCGACGGCGGAAGGCGAAGCGACGGCTGTTTATCTCTCGAAATTGCTGAAACCGCTCGGGGTGCGCGTGACGCGCATCGGCGTAGGAATTCCTGTTGGCGCGGATTTGGAATATGCCGATGAAGTAACGATGCTCAAGGCGCTCGAGGGTCGTCGCGACCTCTAAGCTCCCGCCTGCTCTGCCTTAAGGGTTCAAAGTTAAGTCGAGAATTGGTAGGGGGATGGAAAGCCGGCCCGTCTCAACGGCATCCAGAAGCACTCCTTGCCTGGCGTCCTAGTACGTATGGCCGCCTCTAGCCAACAGATCATTTTGGGTATAGAGTCTCATTCCCGCGGAGTTGTCCCCCACCGCAAGGAGGTGCGCTATGCCAGGCTTGGCGCACTACATGGCGCAGTACGATCACGAGCATTCTTCCGGCTGGAATAAGCTTCTCCATGGCCTTGGAATCCCCATGATTTTTCTGGGGTTAATTCTTTTGGTGCTGACGAGGTGGATTTGGGGAGCGAGTTTTTTTGTCGGCGGCTGGATTTTTCTCTTGCTTGGACACAAGATCGAGGGAAACCATCCGGCGTTTTTTCAGGGACCAATTTATTTACTTGTAGGGCCAATCTGGGTGGCAAAGGAAGCCTGGGAGTTCCTCACGGGATCGCACCGTACGCCGACCGCGGAAGGTACCTCAGAAGGTACAACAACGAAGCAGTCATAAGCGATCTGGGAATTCGGCCCAAATTCTAGGAACGGCGACGGTGTTCATGGACGAGCAGAGTGGCAATCTTGCCGACGAAACGACGGAAATGATGTCCGAAACGGTTGCACACCAAAACGAGGAATTGCGGAAGCGTCGCAGCACGCGAATCATGCAGGCGGTGCCGCTGGCGGTGTCTGGCGTGGACGCGCTGGGACGCCCCTTCATGGAGCGTACGTCGACCCTAATTATCAACTGCCACGGTTGCAGGTTCCAATCGAAGCACTACGTTTTGAAGAACATGTGGGTGAGTCTCGAAGTGCCGCACCCGGAAGCTGGGCAAGCTCCCAGAACGGTGCGTGGGCGCGTCGCTTGGATCCAACGGCCGCGCACGGTGCGGCAGCTTTTCCAGGTGGCGCTCGAATTGGAAACTCCCGGTAACACCTGGGGCATCGCATTCCCCCCGCCGGATTGGTTCTCGCCTTCGGAGTCAGTAGCGGTTTCCGGCGCTCACCCGGGCAGTGCCGACGCGGCTCCGGAAGTCTCCGACACCACGGAAATTCGCTTGCCGTTGACGGAACCGGAACTCGCGGCCATGCCCACCCAGGATAATCTGCGCGTCTTCCCTGCCCCAGCAAGCGCCACCGACGCTTCGCTGCAACTGGCGCGGCATATGGCCCGCCTGATGGCCGACGCGAAACAGCAAATCCAAACCGCCGCGCGCGAGGTGGCCGCGCAGGCCGTCGCCGCTGAGCGCCGCGTATCGATGGAGGAGTGGGAAAAGAAATTCTCGATTGCCCGGGAACAGCTGGCGCAACAGGTTTCAGGCGCCGTCGCAAGAATTCAGGAAGAATTCGATACTCGCTCGCGCGTTGCGCACGCCGCGGCCGCGGAAGCATTACAAAGAGAGCTCCCACAGTGGATCGCGCCGCAACTCGAAGAGCTCACGCGTGAGCTCACGCAACAGATTTCCGACCGAGGCACCGCTGAGCGCAACGAGCAAACGCAACATCTCGCGAACGCCGTGGAATCTCTGCGCACGCTTTGTCAACAAGCGGAGGAATCAGCCGCTCAGCTCCGCGCCGAAGCCCAGCAAGCAGAAACGCAAATCACAAATCGTGCTTCCGAAGCGGTGCGCGAAGTGGACGATGTGGCGCGGCAACGCGAAGTGGCCGCCAACGCGCACCGCGAAGCGATGAGCGCCGCGGCTAACGAGATTCGCGAGCAGGCCGCGGCGTCACTTTCCGCTGCGCAGGCCTCCTGGCAGACCCATCTCGATAACGAAGTGAAGGCGGCGCACGAGCGTTGGCATGCGACACTGGAAAGCACGCTGGCTGCAGCGCAGGAAAAGGCCGCAGCCGGGCTCGACGAACATATCCGATCCCGCGTGTCCCAGGTGCAGGAAGAAACCGGCCGGCAAATCGCTGCGGCTCGTGAATCCATGAGTAGCGGCGCAGCCGAAACCGAAAAACGCATCGCCGAGTTACGCAATTCTTTAGAGGAGGAAGCCGCCAGGCAAACTTCCGTCGTTCATGATTTCATGACGAGCGCCGCGGCCGCGGCTGAGCAGCGCATCGCCGGGCTGCACAACTCCTTCGAAGAGCAAGCCGAACGACAGAGGGCGGCAGTTTATGAGTCCATGCGCGGCGCCGCAGCCGAAGGCGAGCAGCGCATCGCCGGGTTGCGCAACTCTTTCGAAGAGCAGTCGCAGTGGCTGGAGGCCGCCCTAGGGCGGGCCGCCGAATCCAGCGAGCGATTGGAGCACTTTTCCGCGCGTGTCGAATCGGCGCAAAGCCAAGCTCTAGCAAGCTTTGCGTCACAGATAGACGACGTGCGCAGCCTGCATCGCAATGAATTGCACCGCCAGTCGGAGACCCTCCTCGAAGAACTCAACGCGCGCACCCGCACCACGTTTGAAGAGAGTTGCCGGCTCGCGATATCGCGGTTTGATCAGCAGATTGACTCCATGGTCCAGCCGCACATCTCCAGAACGGAAGAAGCGATTCACCGTCTTGCCGGTGGCCGCTCTCTCCTCGACGCCGCGCTGACCTTGCAGCAGGACCGCATTCGCAATTCGGCAGATGAGGCGTTCGCGGAGTCTCTCGCGCGCTTCCGCGAAAGTCTGGGCGGCGTGGATCAGATTCTCGAGGAGGCCGCCCAAGCGGTCGCGGCGCGCAATCTCGCCGAGCTCGAAACCAGGGCGTCCGACCTGAAGCACCAAACGGTCGACGACCTGATGAAGTCCTCCGAGTGGTATGAGAAAAAAGCACAGACCCAGATCCAGAGCCTGACCGAAAAGACCGTCGAGCAGGCGGAGAACCAATTCCGAGAAAGGGCCGGCGAAGTTTCCAGCGTCTTCGCCAGCGAACTCGACCACTCAAGCCGCAGCTTCACCGCTCATACGCAGACGCAGATGGAAGAGGTCGTGCGGGACGCCTTCGAAAACGCGCGCGCTCTGTTTGCGGAGGCCGCGGAAACGACAACCGCGGCCTTCACGGATGAAATCCAACGTCAGGCGCGCCGGGAGCTCGATGGTTTTGGCCAAGAGACGCAGCGCTCAGTGGGCGAATCGCGCACGCTGCTGGACGCCGCCTGCGCGGAGTTGTCGTTGAAAGTCACCGCCGAGCAGGAGGCATTTTTGCGGCAGTTCCAGAGCAGCATGAGCAGCGCCGTGGAACGGGGTGTTGACGACGCAAACGCTAGAGTGAAAGCCGGAATGTCGCCCTTGCTCGAGTCTTGGCAGTCGACAGTGGAAGCGCATCGAACGGAAATGCGCGACATTTACGCCCAACTTAGCAATCAGGCTGCCGAGGTGCATCGCAGCAGGCTGGAAAATGTTTCGAATCGGTGGATGCTCGTCACCGCAGCAAGCCTGGATCATCAATCGCGCGAGGCCGTCGCAGGCATCGCCGCCAAAACCGTGGAAACACTCCGCGAGACCTGCGCGCAAGTTTTTGCAGGTGTTGGCGAGACGCTGCGCGATCGGTTGCAGCAGATTGCAGCGAATTTGCCGATTCTAGAGCCGTCCATGAGCCGCTCGCAAACCGCTGGCGGCAGCGAACGTTAGCTCCTTCACCGATTCTGGCGCTCCGCAACTAAAGGTAGCGCCTACCTTTTGAGCCGGCCCGAGCGGGCGCATACCGCAAGATTTCTGCGAACGGTCCACGATTCGCCTCAAGCCTCCCACACCCGTATAATCAATGATCTAGACCAACTATGGCGAACCGAGCTTATTTGCGCGTGTGGACGCGCGATTTCTCCGAAACCACCTTGATTACCCAGTTCGCGAGATTCCTCGCGACCGCGCCTCTTTCCGCTTCGGAAAACGCCTTCCAGGAACTCGTCGTCCAACCCATCGATGCCACCGAACTTTCGCTGGCCGAGTGGGACCTGAAGGACCTGGGATATGGCGCGGCGGAAGTCGCGGCCCTGGCGATCCAGCACCTTCATCCTGACAGCGCCTACATCGCCACCGCCAAATGGGATCTGTGGAGCTTTGACGTCGAGAGTCTCAAATGGATGCATAAGCCGGAGCCGCTGATGCTCACCTGCCAGGGCCCCGAATATGACGGCGGAATCGCCACTTCCGAAGGACACTTCACAGCGGATCTGGGATTCGAACACTTTTTCACGGGACACGGCGGGCTGCTCGCTCCCGGCGCGGCTTCGAATCCCTTTGAATCGTCCGACCATCCTCTGGAACACACATTCCGACAATGGATGTCGGTCCCCGGAAACTTGAAGGAATATCACGCAAAGACCCGGGCAAACATCCAACAGTTGTTCAGCTGGGTCGAGTCGATCGAGCAGGCTCTGCCGGTCGAGCGCAGCCAGCTGTGGTCGGAAGGCGAACAAAATTTTGAAGCACGGCTGGACGCGATTCTGGTGCAGCGTTAGATGCAACTGTGATTCCGAAGGAACCGCTTTCCGCTGGATGCTTCCACGGAGGGCTGGCAACAGTTAGAATTGGTAGATTCGAGGTCTGACCCGCAGAGCGTTCTGAAGGGAATGAAGCTGCTGAACACACCGGAAAAGGATGGCACGCCGGGCGTATAGTGGGTATCGCCGAGACGGCGGCAAGTCACGGATGCACGAATCACAAACAATCTCGGATCGTTCGGCTGAAGCGCGCTGCTCTCCTCTCTCCATCGAGACGAAGCGACGCCTGGCCGATGTCTCCCGAAATCGCAGGAGTTTTCTGACCATGGCAGGAGGCTCTCTCGCTTTTGCCGCGTTGCTCCTGGCCGGCTGCGGCGAAGAGCCCGCACCAAAGCCCGCCGCAGAGACGCCGGCTAAACCTGCAGAGGCCGCCGTGCCCGAAGAATTGCAGGCCGCGGCGCAAAATCTGCTCGGAAAAGAGACGCAAGTCCTGGTATTCGGAGATCTGGCAAAAACCGGCAAGCAACAGTTTCTTGCAGCGAACGTCGTCCCCAAGACGCCAAAAAATGACATACCGGGAATCATCGTGACGCGCGCTGTACTCGCCGAGGAAACAGACGGAAAATGGTCGGAGTTACTGCACTGCGATGAATACCTGAAGAATGCCAAAGGCTATCTGGCCCTGACGCCTTTGGCTGCCGTGGCCGGCTGGAAAGTCCAGTTCGATCAAGACCCCATCAAGGGAATCCAGTTGTACTTCACGCCAATCAAGGGTCCCGCCGATCCGCATGTTTTGCCCATTGGCATCGCATGGAATCCGGCGACAAAACGATACCAATCGCTGGACCTCAGCTACCAGCATTTCCTGATGGAGAAGCCAACTTTGGATACCGCCAGGTCGGTGCTCCGATGAGCGCGGCGGCAGCCACGATTGGCTCGAGCACGGCGTCAAAAAAACCGCCGAAATCATCCTCGTGGAAGAATCTCGTCGGTTTGTTTCCATATCTCTCGCGATATCGTGGCGCGACGGCGCTGGGCCTGTTTGCGCTTGTCGTTGCGAGCGTGGCGCAAAACGTGATCCCGCTGGCCACCGGCGTCCTCACGGACATTCTCGCAGGAAGCGGCCATCCGTTTGAAAAAAGCGCCCAGGGCCAGTTGCTCGCCAGCTCCTGGCTGAGCCGCATGATCCCGTACTATTCGGCGCACAGCCGCCACGCGTTGGGCATCTATTGCCTGCTGCTTATTGCTCTGGTCTCGCTGCGCGCGGTGCTTTCGTTCATAACGCGCTGGGTGCTCATCGGCGTTTCGCGCGACATTGAGTTTGACATCCGTGGCGATCTGCTGAACCGCCTGTTGCTCATGGAGCCGGAATTCTACGTGCGCAACCGCACTGGCGAGCTGATGTCCCGCGCGACCAACGACCTCAACGCCGTGCGCATGGTCCTAGGCCCCGGGATCATGTACAGCGGGCAGACCATCATCGGCATGGCGCTGGCGATCATCGTCATGTCCCAACTTTCGGGCTCACTTACGCTTTGGGTTCTTCTCCCGGTGCCCATCGTCGCCGTCGTGGTGCAGCATTTCGGCAAGGTGATCCACGAACTTTACGAAAAAATTCAAGCCTCCCTTGCGACTCTTTCCGCAAAAGTGCAGGAAAATCTTGCCGGGGTGCGCGTGGTGCGCGCCTACGCGCAGGAAGAAGCCGAAATTCGCGGCTTTGACGAGCCC
>Ga0210384_10007453_pt1 | contig 11538 bp, 9 predicted proteins | sample IncBWH2MmetaG_FD_160574 | JGI IMG/M metagenome (GOLD analysis project Ga0210384, IMG submission 160574) | Forest soil microbial communities from Barre Woods Harvard Forest LTER site, Petersham, Massachusetts, United States - Inc-BW-H-2-M | ecosystem: Environmental > Terrestrial > Soil >...
CGTGGCAATTTACGGCTTGATGGGTTCCGGACGCGGGATCAGCGGTGTGGCCATGAATACCAGCATCATGGAGCAGGTGCCTCCGCATTTCATGGGACGGGTGCAGAATACGTTCTATTTTGCCGGCACCTGTCTGCAAATTGTTCTGGGATTTCTGGTAGGTGCCGCAGCGCAACTTAATCTGGTCGCCGGTTTTGCCATCATCGGATTGGTGTATGCGGTGGCGTTTGTCAGTGCGAGTTGGCCGGTGAGAACGCCCGAATCCATCCGCGAAGCCGCGCCGGTGGAGTGATTTCAGATTGTAGATTTTAGATTTTAGACTTAAGAGTGTAAGCTCGCTGCGAGATAGGCCGGTCTGGGCTTTCATTCCTAAATCTGAAATCTAAAATCTGAAATCACAACAGGAGCCTGCAATCTTACTTCTTCCTCCCCAAGCTGCTATTCTTTCTCTTCAAATTTCATCAGGAGACCTGCATGTCATCCAGCCTTGAAGGTCGGATTGCCGTTGTCTTCGGAGTGGCCAACAAACGCTCGATCGCATGGTCGATTGCGCAGGGACTGCACAACGCCGGCGCCAAGCTCGCTATCAGCTACCAGAACGAGCGGATGGAATTGGAAGCTAAGGACCTGATTCTCTCCTTGCCGGGCGCCGAAGCCTTCATGTGCGATGTGTCGAATGATGCGGAAATTGAGCGAGTCTTCGGCCAACTGAAAGAACGGTACGGCAAGCTGCACGTTTTGGTGCATAGCGTGGCCTTCGCGCCCGCCGATGAATTAAAGGGCAAATTCATCAACACTACCCGCGAAGGCTTTCGCATCGCTCACGACGTCAGCGTGTATTCGCTGATCGCGCTTTCCCGCGCCGCCGCTCCGCTCATGGAAGATGGCGGCTCCATCATCACCATGACCTATTACGCCGCCGACAAAGTAGTTCCTCACTACAATGTGATGGCGGTGGCGAAGGCTGCTCTGGAATGCTCGGTCCGATATTTATCCTATGATCTTGGTAAGAAAAAGATTCGCGTGAATGCCATATCCGCAGGGCCGCTCAAAACCCTGGCTGCGCGCGGCATCTCCGGTTTGGGAGACATGCTCAAATCCCATGCTGAACGCGCTCCCCTCGGCCGCAATGTCGACGTGAGCGAAGTCGGATCAACCGGCGTGTTCCTGGCTTCCGATGCGAGCTCTGGCATCACTGGGGAGGTTATTTACGTGGACTGCGGCTACAACATCATGGGATTTTGAAAGGACGCATCCGCGCTATTTGCGGCGCGCAGTTTGAACTACGCTTGCGTCATCCCGAGCTCGGCGAGGGGATCTGGCGTGCAGCGGCACAAACATCGGGAAAGCCCCACGCGAGGTCCCTCACTCCGGCTTAACTGCGCGGGGTTTCGGGATGACTCCGCGACAAGATTCAAATTGATCGGATGGCGCCTGGAACGCGTAGAATCATGGTGAATGCAGGTACCTAGCATGAGCCGACGCTTGGTTTTCGCTCTCTTCGCCGCCTGCATCCTGTTCGCGATGTTGCGGGAGTGGAACGCACCCGTGGCTTGCTGGCGGCCATTCCGTCAACCGGCAGCGTCTTCGAAATTGCCGTAACGCAGTCCTCGCCGACTTCCCTATCCTTTTTTCTTTTTCAGCTTACGGCGGATGTCAGGCCAGAATTCTTTCACTACGATCGTGATTGTGTCGTACCCAACCTGCGTGCCCCATACGCTCAGCGTGTTCCCGATATTTCGATCGCTTCTGGGATGATAGCTATAAGTTGAAATACCGGCCGAGAGCGCGCTGCCGAAAACTTCAGAGTAGTTGAATTGCTGACCTCCAGAATCGGTGCGGGTCACGAAGATCCGGCTTATCGAATATTCGGTACGGCGCCAGAACCCTCCTTGGCCCGATTGAAAGAAACGAGGATCCTGATGGAGGAGCGAGGGCAAGATGGCGCCGGTCATGAAATTCTCAATCGTTCCATCGGCATAGTACGCCCCGTAACGTTTTCCGTAACCCTCGGCTCCCTGACCATAGCCGGCCTCACTATCTTCCGCCTGGCTTATGCCAGCCAGAAAACCGTACCAGGGGATCTGAATATAGTCGAATGAGCCGCGGGCCACTACCTTGAACTTTTGTCCAGTGGTGAGGGGGGGAACCTGGCCGGCATTTTCCAGGGTCAAAAAATTTGGCAGGGCGTAGAAAAGCCGGTCCTTGGAGGTGCCCTCGCTTTGCTGCGGGCTCGTGTTGTCCTTATCGCCCTTGCTCTTATCTCCGGATTGGGACACGGGTGAGGCGGGTGGGTTGGACGTCGGCCTTTGCTGAGTTTGCTGAGCGTCAACTGCGGGCTGTTGTCCCGACGTAGTTTTAGCGTTCGGCGTCTGCGACTGTGGTGCGGATTGAGTGAAGCAAAAAATGCTAGTTAGTAACAGGCAGGCAAGTGCAGGTCCCGTAATTCTCAATTTTGTCCAGGCTCCAAATTCCGGCAAAGAAAAATGCACCCCGGTTCACGGAGTCAGCGGGTAGTAAGTTGGATTCTCCGCCCGCTCTCTCCCACCCGCTGTAGAGCGATTTCCACATCCCGCTCGCGCGCTAAGTGTGGGAACTTCTCTCCCCACTCTATCAGGAGAACGCCGTTTTCGGCCATTAGGTCATCCAGAGCAAGAGTCTCCAACTCGCGCTCGGTATCCACCCGATACAGATCAATGTGGTAGAGGTTGACCGAAGGCGCGCGATACTCATGGACCAAGGTAAAGGTGGGGCTAGTGACGTCTTCCTCGGAGGCGGCATCAAAACCTTCGGCGATGCCCTTGACCAGCGTGGTTTTGCCGGCGCCCAAGTCGCCGCGCAACAGCACCAGCTTGGGAGGAGCTAGCATCGCGGCCAGCTTGCGTCCCAGGGCGACGGTCTCTTCGGCTGATTGTGTGGTGAATTCCTGCGTGCTCATCCTGATCGCGGGAGTTGACCCTGGCGTGAGATAGCCAGCATTTGGTTCAACTCCACCAGACCAGTATATCGAGGGTGAAACGCAGGAGCGCAGCGACGCGAGTAGCGGACAAATTTCTCAGTGTGATTTAGGAACCGCCCACTGACTGGATCGGATTCCCTGGAAGCTGCGGTCCGTTACCGAATCGACCACCATGCGCAACGTGCGATGATCATCGTCCCCCAACGCGATGAAGCGGAAGGGCTGCATGATTCCCTCGCTCGGTGCCCGCACGGGAGTCAGCATCTCGGCCATGCCATGAACCGGGCCAGACTGCGTCTGAAAAGCGATCTCGACAAAATCGCCTTGTCCCAAAGACCTGCCCAAACGCAGCAGGCCACCGGTTACGGAAACAGTTTGGAGTTTGGCTTTAGCGCGCTGTCCATCTTCCAACATGACCAGAGCTGCAATCGAGCCGCCTAGGTGAACTCGGGGAGCGCGCCGCTGAGGGTGCGGTTGGGGAAAGTGAGTCATAGCCAAGAATCACTATGTCACTGCAGAGCGGCACGAGACAGGTTACGGAAGAACGTGTCCGGATTCGAGTACATCAGAATGCGCAAACCTCAGTAATCGCGCGGGTTACAGGCACATAGCCTAATAAGAATTGATTAATATTTCACCGATACTAGATTCAGATGCGGACCAGTTTTTCTTGCGCGGTTTCTCGCACTCGACGAAAGGCTTCGGGGAAGGCCTTCAGGAGATCAGTCGCGACCAGGGAATGCTCACCCATGTTTTCGCGAGCCACATCACCCGCCAAGCCGTGAAGATGAACCGCTGCGACTACGGCCTCCAAAACCCGCTTTGGATTTTGTGCAACTAAGCCCGCAGTCATGCCGGTCAATATGTCGCCTGTTCCGCCGGTCGCCATCCCAGGATTGCCGGTTGTGTTCACCCAGACCGTCCCGTCGGGATGCGCAATCAAAGTCCGATGGCCCTTCAGCACGACGATCAATTCATGTTCCCGGGCAAAACTTCGTGCGATGTTGATGCGATCGCGCTGTACCGCGGCGGTGATCGATCCGATAAGTCGGGCCATTTCCCCGGGATGCGGCGTGATCACCAGCATCCGATCTTTGCCGCTCAGTTCCGCAGCATGGTTTTCGAAAGCATTCAGGCCGTCTGCATCCAGGACGGTCGGCGTTTTGCGATTCTTCACAATGTTGCGCACGAACTCTGCAGTCTCCGTGTTTCGCGAGACGCCGGGACCCACCGCCAGCACCGTCTTGCCTTCCACTAATCGGTCGACTCGACCATATTCCAAGGCGCGCAACGAGATGCTGCCGGCTTCGGTTTCCTCTAGCGGCTCGGTCATGAGCTCGGGATGAAAGCCGGCAACCGTGGGCAGCACAGACTTGGGACTTGCGACGGTGGACAAACCTGCGCCCACGCGCAATGCTGCCATGCCAGCCATCGCGGCCGCGCCTGCTTTCCCCAGTGATCCGCCCAGAACCAAGACGTGCCCAAAGTTTCTCTTGTTGGCGGCGGCAGGCCGCGGACCGATCAGCGGCGCCACGTCTCGCGGTGTGGTCACGTTGAATTGTAGAGAGGAAACAATGGCTTCGTCCGGCGAGCCGATCGGTGCAACTAAAATCGGACCGTGGGTGAGTAGTCCGAAAATGTGCGCTGGCCGCGGCGCAGTGAAAGTAACAATTGCGTCGGCGCGCGCGACCGCCCCGGTCTGTTCGCCCATCACGTCGGCATCGGCGCCCGACGGGATATCGACCGCGACCACTGGCGCGTCACTGGCGTTCAGTGCCGCAATTGCATCGGCATACAACCCGGTTACGGGTGGTCGAAAGCCGGTGCCCAAGATGGCATCGACGAGGATATCGGCATGAAGCGCTGCCCGCGCTGCTTCATTTGCCAATTCTTCCGAGGAACGCACGGACACGGGCTCAACGGGCAGTTTAGTGAACATTTCCGCCGCATCACCCCGTAACTCCGCACGGTCGGCCAGCAGAACGATGTGCACGTCCTTGCCAGATTCGTGCAGCTTTCGCGCAATCACGAAACCGTCCCCGCCATTGTTTCCTTTGCCGCAGATGACTGTGATGCGCTTGGCCGCGGGGTATTGAGACAGCGTAAATTCGGCCACGGCGGTGCCCGCATTTTCCATCAGAGTCAGCGAGGGGACACCGAAGCGCTCACTGGTGGCGCGGTCAATCTCGCGCATTTCGGCCGCAGTGACGATTTTCATGGGGGTTCGGCCGTTAGTCGTTGGTCGTGAGCTCGCGCCGAGTAAACTCAATATTGAAGGATGATACGAACGCCGAGGCGACCTGGCCAACGACGAACGACCAATGACCTACGACCAACTCCCGACTATAAAACAAAAAAGCCCTCCGCGTCCGTGCGGAAGGCCCCGTTTGGGTTGAGTGTAGATCTCAGTCCGCCATCGAAGGTGCGGGTTTGGGCTCAACCGGCAGTAGAGCCGCCTGCACTCTGCTGTGATGCCGACTGTAACTAAAATAGATCACAAGTCCGATGATTAACCAGATGATTAACCGAGCCCAATTGACCCAGCCCAGCTTGTACATCATGTATCCGTTTGAGATAACGCCAAGTACCGGAACCAGCGGCACCCACGGAGTGCGGAACGGCCTCGGCTGGCCAGGATTGGTATACCGCAAGACCATCACGGAAATCGACACGATCACAAATGCCAGCAGGGTTCCAATGTTCACCATCTTGCCGATATCGTCGATGGGGGTCAGGCTGCCCACAATTGCCGCCAGGAGTCCTACAAGAATCGTATTCTTCCAGGGGGTCCGGAATTTGGGATGGACAGCGGCGAAGAATTTCTTAGGCAGCAGGCCGTCATTGGCCATCGCGTAGAGCACACGCGTTTGCCCGAGCAGCATCACCAGCATCACGCTGGTAAGCCCAGCCAGCGCGCCAAGCGTAATGATGTGCGACGCGGTGCTCAGGCCGCGATCCAGAAATGCGCGCGCGACTGGCGCCTCGATGTTGATTTGCTGCCAGCGCACCATCCCTGTCAGCACACCAGCTACGGCAATATACAAGACGGTGCAGATCGCCAGCGAGGCGATCATGCCGATGGGTAAGTCCCGCTGTGGATTCTTGGCTTCCTGCGCTGTGGTCGAGACTGCATCGAACCCGATGTAGGCAAAGAAAATATATGCCGCGCCTGCTCCGATTCCCGCGAATCCATGGGGCGCAAACGAACTCCAATCAACACCCCAGTTGCTGCTGTTGATGTACCGGGAGCCCAACGCGATCACAAAAAGCACGACTGACACCTTAATCACCACAATCCCAGTGTTGAATCTCGCGCTCTCCTTGATCCCGATGACCAGAATCGCGGTTATCACCAGAGCGATAAGGAAGGCCGGCAGGTTCAGGCCGATTTCCATTCCAAGTAAGTGTGGCGCACCCAGCAAATCGTGCCCCCGCTGCAACAACTCAGGAGACTGCGAACTCACGATGGCGGTAACTTTGTCGAGGAACGGTTGCGAGCCTGGCACCAGGGATGGGTCTGAGACCTGGGCTATCTGGCGAGCAACAATATTCTCGGCGGTCTTCAATGCTGTCCAGTGATCATAAGCCAGCCATAGCGGCATCTTGATGTGGAAGATATTCAGCAGCTCGATGAAGTGGTTCGACCAACCCGAAGACACCGTGCTGGCGCCCATGGCATACTCGAGCGTCAGATCCCAGCCGATGATCCAGGCAAGTAACTCGCCAAGCGTAGCGTAGGCATAGGTGTAAGCGCTGCCCGCCAGCGGAATCATGGCAGCGAACTCGGCATAGCACAGACCGGCAAACGCGCAGCCCAGCCCGGACAAAACGAACGACAGCGTGAGTCCCGGACCAGCGTACTGCGCTCCCAGCCCGACCATGACAAAAATGCCGGCGCCGATAATCGCGCCCACACCCAGCGCCGTGAGTTGAAAAGGTCCGAGAGTGCGTTTGAGGCAGTGTTCGCCGCCTTCGCGCGACTCCTCCATGAGCAGATTTAGCGGCTTGGTGGCCAGCAGATTTGTCATCCGTTTAGGTTGCTCCTTCGCAGCTAAGCTGAGGCGCTTCCCGCTGCCTGACGGGAATGCCGCGACCACAAGTAGTAGACCGGAATCCCCAGCAGCACGATCATCAGTCCTGGCCAGGTATATTGCGGTTTATAGCGCAATAGTACGACATCAATAAACAAAGCCATCACAATATAAATCGCCGGAAGTACAGGGTAACCAATCGCCCGATAGGGCCTGTCGACGGTGGGACGAGTGCGCCGCAGGACGAATAGTCCAAAGATCGTCAGGATGTAGAAGACCAGCACGGCGAAGATAATGTAATCCAGCAGTTGCCCGTAACTCCCGGAGACGCAAAGGATGCAGGTCCAGACCATCTGTACCATCAGCGAAACCGCCGGCGTCTTATACGTGGGATGCAATTTCGCCACGTTACGGAAGAATAGCCCGTCCTTGGCCATGGCGTAGTAGACGCGCGCTCCCGACAGAATTAGCCCGTTGGCGCAGCCAAAGCTGGAAAGCAAAATGGCAAAAGCCATCAGGAAACCGCCCGCGGACCCTAACATCTGGGTCATGACGGCGGTGCCAACCCGATCTTCAGCAGCGTATTTGATGCCGCGTTCAACAATGGTCGCGCCTGTGGGGCTACCATCCAGTGGCAGCACACTCAGATAGACGAAGTTGCACGCGATGTACAGAGCGATCACCACGCCCGTGCCCAGTGCTAACGACAGCGGTAGGTTGCGACTAGGATTTTTCACCTCGCCGGCGGTGAAAGTCACGTTGTTCCAGGCGTCAGCAGAAAACAACGACCCGACTTGGGCTACGGCCAGAATCGTAAGCGTGCCCACCATCAACATCGGGCCGCCGACTCCTACCTGCACCGCATGCTGAGCGCCGAATCCTGCATTGTTCCAGAAATTCCCGTGGAAGTTGGCCGCCACAGCTTGCGCGTTCCTTCCGATAAACAGCCCAAGCAACGCCACGCCCAGCAAAGCTGAAACCTTAGCCGTGGTGAAGATATTCTGAATCAGCGCTCCGGTCTTTACGCCGAAGATGTTGATCACCGACAACGCGACCACGACCAGAATCGCCACCAGGTTCTGCGTGTTCAGTCCCACATCCATGTTGCCCAGAACCATGGGTCCAATTCCAATAGGAGGCACTTTCCCGAAGTGGAGGACCCAGTTTGAAGATGAAACGGAAGGAATGAAGATGCCGAGGAACTTGCCAAAAGCCACGCCCACGGCGGCGATGGTCCCGGTTTGGATCACAAGGAAAAGCGTCCAGCCGTAAAGAAATCCCCACAGCGGGCCCAGGGCCTCGCGGAGATAGACGTACTGCCCACCCGCCCGCGGCATCATTGCTGCCAACTCGCCGTAAGACAGGGCCCCGACAATGGTCAGGAAGCCGGTCACCACCCAGGCTCCAATCAGCAACGCTGGCGAGTTCACTTCCCGCGCGATTTCCGCGGACACAATAAAGATGCCGGAGCCGATCATAGACCCCATGACCAGCATGGTGGCGCTGGTCAATCCCAGGGCTTTAACTAGTTCCGGGTCCTGGTGGCGGTGGGTCTCCCAGTCACTAACCGCAGTCGCAGAGATGGGTTGCTTGGTCTCGGTAGTCACAGCCCTCCAGCGTTTAGTTTCTAACTCTGCCCCGACTTTACCTCAATATCCGTAAGAATTCCTCTGCTGATTTGCCGGGATGCCGTAACAAGTCAGATATCACCGCCACCGAGTCTGCTCCCGCCTCGATGACCGACCGGCAATTGGCACGAGTAATGCCACCGATCGCCACCAGCGGTTTTCGCGTCAGCGCCCGCGCCTGGCGCACGCCTTCGAGGCCAATGACCGGATCGGGGTTCGCCTTGCTAGCCGTTGAGAATACCGGGCCGATGGCAATGTAGTCTGCTGTAGTCTTGTCAACTTCCATGACTTGCTCGGAGTTATGAGTGGAAACGCCAAGCCACAGGCTCTCGCCGATCACTCTTCTCGCCCCTTCGGGGGACAAATCGTCCTGGCCGAGATGAATCCCGTCGAACTCAGCCGCGAGGCACAAATCGGCTCGATCATTCATGATCAGTTTGACGGAGTCTCCCAGCCGATGTTTGAGTTGCCTGGCCTGCTCGAGCATTTGCCGACCGTTGCCGTTTTTGTTGCGGTATTGCAGCAGGGTGACACCGCCTGCGGCGAGTTGCTGCGCCGCCCCAAGGAAAGCATCGTCATCGGGGAAGCAGGCAACATCCAAGATTGCGTAAAGGCGCGGAAGCGTGATCATGCAGGGACTCAGCTTACATGCGCACACGCGCCAGCGGGTCGATTCCCGTCGACTTGATCTGAGGTGCCAGCGATTCCAGCGCCTCAAGGAACACCAGAACATCGGGCACCTTGTCCGCTCTGACGCTGACCGCGCTGCGCCACTTTCCCTGCCGCTTAATCTGCAGATTGCTGCGCACCAGTTCGGCCTTAGTGATTTCCGATACCGGGATGGAAGCGCCCTTCCAGGTGACAGCCGTTGCCGAGAGTCCGATGCCACCAAACTGCACTGTCTCTCCTCGCTGCAACCTCGCTTTTGTGTTCTGCACCATCGGAGGCATAATTCGGCCGAGAATGATCCCGATAGCCTCCTTCGCGTTGCGGAAATTCGATGTGACCTTCAGCTTCTTGCGATCATGGCCAATCAGTTCCAGTGTGAGCTGTGCGCCGCCGGACTTGCTCGACATGGCGAGCACAGCGCCTAGCAATCCGAAATGCACGTATACGTTGATGGGAACAACTCGGTAGCGCGTCTCCATAATCTGGCTCCAGGCAATTTCCTGCTGGCCCAGAGCGGACTCCCGCCGCACTCCAGAATCATTGATGATCAGAACGGACTTACCCAGGACAACCCACAAGACAGGCACCGTCAACAGCAGTCCGATAGAAACCCAAAGCAGATTTGGATGTGCTGAGGTGCGCGGGTCAGCCTGCGCGGACCAGAGTCCCACGACCAATCCAACTACTCCCAAAGCCAAAAAAATGCGCGCCGCGTAAGTTGCACCGAACCGACGCTCTCCATATGCCACAGCTGCAGTAGCCATAAATGCTCCATGATGGCTGCTGTCCTGACCCGCAGCCGCGATTTGCCACGCCTATCGTAGGCGCAAGAATCGAGTCGCGCTAATTACCTCTGTAATGTCAGGCCTTGGAGGTCTTTGTTTTAGGCAGCAGCGACTATCTGACTCACGTAAACAGCGTTAGCACTCACCACACGTTTCGGTCAGTGGGGGGCAAGTTTGGCGAGGGATTTCGGCGAGGTAACCCTACGCTGCTGGTTACTTGTTCCCCTGCTTCGTCAGGAAACGTTCAATAAACGTCGTATCTATTCTTCCGGCGCGGAAATCAGGATCGGCAAGAATCTTTCGGTGCAACGGGATCGTCGTGTACACGCCTTCCACAATGAACATCTCCAGGGCGCGGGCCATGCGGGAAACCGCTTCTCCCCGGTCCTTGCCGCGCACGATGAGCTTGGCAATCAGCGAATCATAGTAAGGCGGGATGATTCCTTCCGCATAGGCGGCGGTGTCGATACGCACCCCGGTTCCGCCCGGAGGATGAAAAGACGTGATCTTGCCCGCCGACGGCGTGAATTTCTCCGGATGCTCAGCGTTGATACGGCATTCGATGGCGTGTCCGCGATGCACGATGGGGCCATGCAGAACGTTCTCGAGGCGTTCGCCAGCGGCCAGCAGAATCTGGCTCTTCACCAAATCCACGTCGGTGACCATCTCCGTGACCGGATGCTCCACCTGGATGCGCGTATTCATCTCGATGAAATGCATCCGGCGGTCTTCGTCCATGAGGAACTCTACCGTACCGGCGTTAACGTAACCGATTCCGGAGAGGGTTTGGCACAGGACCTCCCCAATCTGGGCGCGAAGTTCCGGCGTCACTTCTGTGGAAGGAGATTCCTCCAGCAGCTTCTGATGACGTCGCTGGATGGAACATTCGCGCTCGCCCAGGCTTACCACGTTGCCGTATTGATCGGCGAGGATCTGAAACTCGATATGCCGTGGGCGCTCGATGAACTTCTCCATGTAGAGATCGCCATTGCCGAAGGCAGCCGCGGCCTCCGATTGCGCCGCTGTGAACAGGCTGGGGAGCTCTTCTTCACTGCGCACAATGCGCATGCCGCGGCCCCCGCCACCGGCCGACGCCTTGATGATCACCGGAAAACCGACCTGGCGCGCCCATTCCAGCGCTTCGCCGTCGTTGGCGAGGATTCCTTCGGAACCCGGTAGGATGGGTACGCCCGCCTTCTTCATCGCCGCTCGTGCCTTCTCTTTTTCGCCCATGAGCCGGGTAATTTCCGGCGGTGGCCCGATAAACTTGATATTGCAGGCCTCGGAAACTTCGGCGAAGTTGGCGTTCTCTGCCAGCAATCCATAACCCGGGTGAATAGCGTCTACGTTGGCGATTTCTGCCGCGCTGATGACGGCAGGGATATTGAGATAGCTCAGCGCCAGTTGGGGCGGGCCAATGCAGATGGCTTCATCGGCAAAGCGGACGGGCAGCGAATTGCGGTCCG
>Ga0210384_10007457_pt1 | contig 11536 bp, 7 predicted proteins | sample IncBWH2MmetaG_FD_160574 | JGI IMG/M metagenome (GOLD analysis project Ga0210384, IMG submission 160574) | Forest soil microbial communities from Barre Woods Harvard Forest LTER site, Petersham, Massachusetts, United States - Inc-BW-H-2-M | ecosystem: Environmental > Terrestrial > Soil >...
ATAGGCCTCGCGCAGAAAAACGTAGCTGCCACCGGCCAGCGGCATGGCCGCGCCAAGTTCTGACCAAACAAACCCATCAAGTAGCGCCAGCACCGCACCTGCCACCCACGCCAGCAGCGCCTGCGGCCCACCCATGGCTTTAATAACCAGGGGAATCACCACGAAGGGACCGATGCCCACCATCTCGATCATGTTGAGCGCGACGGCCTCTTTCAGGCCCAGACCGCGCTCCAGCGCCACGCCTCCCGCTTTGTCACCGGTGTTCATTGGCCCGCCGAGAATAACAAATGCGCCGCGCCCCGCCTAACCCCGGGACCGCCAATCTCCCGATTGGAGAGAAAAACCCTGCCAGACCATTTCAGTTTGCAACTCTCGCCGAACCGCTTAGACTGGTTGAGCGCAGAGCCAAAAGACGGATGGTGCATAAACTTCTTCAGAGACGGGTCAGCGCTTCCATGCGAGCACGCCGCAACGCCTGCATCGCTTTTCTCCTCCTCTGCGCCGGTTCCGGAGTGCCTGCCTGCGCCGCCAAGCTCACTCTGCCGCCCGAGACACCTGCCGTTCTCGAAAAAATCTACTCGTTTGACATCGACGGCGCAGTCCAAGCCGCAAAGCACATGGAACTAGAGCATCCCGAGCATCCCCTCGGCTATATGCTCGAAGCGGAAGCACTGTGGTGGAAGATCTGGTGCACCTCCGCGGAGTTCAAATATGGGATGAGCGACGCACGGCACCGCCCCAAGCTCGAAGCCGACCATCACTATTTTCAACTGGCCGCCAAGGCTGCGTCGCTGGCGGAAGCGCAGATCAAACACCACGAAACCGCGGAAATGCAGTTCTACGCAGGAATGGCAGATGCCGCCGCAGCGCGGCTTTACGGGCTACGCTGGGAAAATCGCAACACCGCCCGCTCCGGAGTACGCGGCCGCGAACATCTTCTGCGCGCCAAAGCTCTGGATCCCAGTCTGGCTGACGCCGACCTGGGCCTCGGTCTCTACAACTATTACGTCGACACACTCAACGCGATGGCCCGCGTCTTGCGTTTCCTGATGGGCATCCCCGGCGGCTCCAAGCAAGAAGGCGTACGCCTGCTGGAGCACGCGATTGCCGAAGGCGTCCTTACATCAGAACTCGCCCGTTTCTATCTAGCAATGAATCTGCATCGCTATGATGAGCAATATGAAAAGGCCCTGGTGGTCATCGACCCGTTAGCCGAAGAGTATCCAGCGAACCCTATTTTTCAGCTGGCGCGGGGAGATCTTTACGCGAAACTCGGCCGCAAAGAAAAAGCGCTGCTATGCTATCGCGCTGCCGCCGGCCTGAAGATCCAGGACGACGAATGCCAGACGCATGTCCGTGAGTTGACCCGAGTTTCGATCGAAGCACTCGGCCGGATTGCCACGGACAGCCCGCACTAACTTCGTCATGATCCGGCTCCGCCAGCCCAATCGCACTTCCGCGCGGCCGGATTGGGCATTGACGTTTTCCCTGCCAGGATGATAAGCATGTAGGGTTGCGTGAGCCCCATGAGTCGGGGCAAAGTGCGGCTGGAAGCAGGGGTGTAAACGGGCAGGGCAGCGTGGCACGGATCTCCGCACTGTGGCGGTCAACGCGCAGCGCGATATCGGCATCTCACCCCCAAAGTACAAAAGTACACTGGCGCCGCGGGTTCCCCGCCGTTCGCCTGGATAGGCCAACCCCGACTTGGTCGGGGCCGCCAGAAGAGATCAAGGAGTATCAATGATGCGGTCTTGGGCAGCATTGGCTGTCGCGGTAGCGGCGGTTTTGGCGGTAGCCGGTTGCAACGATTACGGCAACACCTTTCAGAACAACACGGGCGCTACCATCACCTCGGTTTCCCCGTCCCAGTGGGACGCCGGCGACGGTTCTTTTACCCTCACCGTGTTCGGAGGCACGTTTGTGAAAGGGACGGTCATTCAGTGGAATGGGAAGAGTCTCACCACCATCCTTCCGACCGACAGCTTGGGAAACATACTTGGGAATATCGCTACCGCAACAATTACTGCAGATCTGGTGGCCAAGCCCGGGGTTGCCAGCATAATCACTCTGAGCCCTGCCACCGGCGCCGGCAACAATGGCCTCTCCAATCCGCTGTCATTCAACATCAATCCTCCGAGGAATCCGCCGCCAACACTGTCCGGGGTCAGTCCGAACGCCGCGGTAGCGGGGCCCGCCACGCCGCTGAGCATTACTTTGACCGGCACCAACTTCATTTCGAATTCCGACCCAACCCTGGCTTCCCAGGTGAACTGGGCGTCGGGAGCAACGACGACGAAATTGGCTGTTGGAAACATCACCTCCACGCAAATTCAAGCCACCGTCCCGGCGGCGCTGCTGGCCACCGCTGGCACGGCCAACGTGTGGGTTTTCAGTCCGGGTTCTCCACCGCCGCCGGGTTGTACCGTGCTTTGTACCGGCGGGGGTGGCGGCGGTTCAACGGCTCAATTGACATTTACAATCTGCGCGACGGCGCCATGCGTCGGTGCCGCGCCGGCAAGCGCAGCTGCCGCGGTTGCGGAAGAAACTCCGGCAGTCAGCCTCGATGGCCGCTACGTTTCCTATACCGCGGTACAGAACGAGCACGCGCAGATTTTTCTGCGTGACACTTGTGAAGGCACTGCCTCAGGCTGCATCCCGCGCACGACTTTGCTCTCTGTCACCGCCGACGGTACCGCCGCGAACGACGAAAGCCACGCGCCTTCCATGAGCTCCGATGGACGCTACGTCGCGTTCAGCTCCGCTGCGACTAACCTGGTCGAAAACGCGCCTGCCGGACGCCAAATCTATTTGCGTGATACTTGCGCAGGCGCCGGTGATTCCTGCAAAGCATCGACAACCCTCGTCTCACTCGATTCGAACGGCGCGCTTCTGGGTACGGAAAGTATTCTGCCTTCCGTGAGCTCCTCGGGACGCTTCGTAGCTTTCCTGGCCATCACCCCCAGCCATTCGTCGAGTCCGGCTTCTGCTCCTACCAAGACGCCGGCAAGTAGCGTCAACAGCGGCTTCCGCCAAGTGTTCATCCGCGATACCTGCCTTGGAGCGGCCAATTGCACGCCGAAAACAATGCGCATTTCACTTCAGCCCGGCGATGGCGCCGGAAGCGGCGCCAAGCCCGCCGGACCCGCGTTGAGCGGCGACTCCAATCACGTCGCGATCGTCGGCGGCGACACGGCCACGCTGTTCAAGCGCTCCGTCGCGGTCGACGATCGCATCTTCCTGGCCGTTGCGAACCAGCAACACTGATCGCGTCCATGCGGCTTTATTTTGCCGGCCTGATTCTCTTGCTCTTTGCTCCCGTTGCGCAAATACCCGAGCAACGTTCACCGTAGTTTCCGACATTCCCTATTGCACCGGAGCGGGGAAACCACTGAGGCCTGGCCCAATTGCGTGAGCAACGCCGCCTGCGTTCCGGGCCGTATAGCCCATTACTTCATTTTCAAGCGATGCAAAGCGCCGACACCAGAATCAGTTGAACCGCACCTTAATATCTGGCCGCTTTTCCAAATGAACTGAATCGATGAACCGCACTTGGCGTTCGTCCAGCGTCAGAATCATGGAGCTCGTTCGAATGCCCTCGCCGAAAAACCGCACGCCCTTCAGCAGGTTTCCGTCCGTAACGCCCGTGCACGCGAAAATCATTTTCTTCCCCGGCGCCAGATCTTCCGTGTCGTAAATCCGTTTGGGATCTTTCACGCCCATTTTTGCCAGCCGTTCCGCATGCTCCGGCTTGCTGACCACCAGCCGCGCGAGGATTTGCCCGTTCAAGCAGCGCAGCGCCGCCGCCGTCAGCACGCCTTCCGGCGCGCCGCCCGTGCCCATCACCGCATGCACGCCCGTGCCGACCACTGCCGAGGAAATCCCCGCGGAAAGGTCGCCATCGCCAATCAGCCGAATCCTCGCTCCCGCCGCGCGGATATCTTCGATCAACTTCTCGTGCCGCGGGCGATCCAACACCACCACCACTAAATCCTCCACGTCGCGTTCCAGACGCTTGGCGATCGACTTCAAATTGTCCAGGACAGGAGCATCGAGATCGACCGCGCCCTTGCAGCTCGGCCCCACCACCATTTTTTCCATGTATAGGTCCGGAGCGTGCAGCAACCCGCCGCGGTCGCTCGCCGCCAGCACCGCGATAGCGTTCGCCGCTCCCGTCGCGCACAGGTTGGTGCCCTCCAGCGGATCGACGGCGATGTCCACCTGCGGAAAAAGTGACTTCGGCGCATGCGTCGCCAGCCCCACCTTTTCCCCGATATACAGCATCGGCGCTTCATCGCGCTCGCCTTCGCCGATCACGATCGTCCCGTCGATCTCCACGGAGTCCATCGTCTTGCGCATGGCCTCGACGGCCACTTCATCGGCATGGTGCCGATCACCGAATCCCATCGTGCGCGCCGCCGCAATCGCCGCGTTTTCCACCACGCGCAAAAACTCCAGGCTTAGTTGTTCTTCCATCCGTCTCTCTCCTCAATTCCCGGCCGCGCCAGCGGCCAATCATAGGCCAATTGCCCTCTTACCGTCGACCTCCGCGACGATTGGGTTGTATCTCCGCGGCGAACAGCCTGTATAATCCCCCGCGGCTTTACTGCCCTGAGGTGTTTCCATGATGCGCAGCTCGCTCGGCGTTGTCTTCTCACTGTCTTTCTTCGCGGTCTCCAGTTTTGCCCAGTCCAGCCCCTGTACCCTCAGCGACCACGCGGAGTACACCAAGAAAATCAAGGAATTCACCACCGAATCTTTCTTCAGCACCGAACTCGTCGACCACCTTCCTCTCAGCTCTTGCGTCCCGGCCCCGGACGTTTTTCTCCATCACATTGTCGGTGCCCCCGACGTTCTCGATTACACCAAGGATATCAACGCCTATCTCCGCCTGCTCGCTGACAAGAGCACTCGCGTAAAAGTCTGGAGCATGGGCACCTCCGAAGAAGGTCGCGAGATGCTCGTCGTGGCCGTCTCCGACGAAGCGAATCTCGCCAAGCTCGACCGCTACAAAGAAATCACTGCCCGCCTTGCCGATCCTCGCGGCCTCCCGGAAGCCGAAGCGCAAAAGCTCATCGCCGAGGGCAAGCCCATCTACTGGGCCGACGGCAGCATCCATTCTCCTGAAACCGGCGCTCCGGAAATGCTTATGGAACTCGCCTATCGCCTGGCTGTCGAAGACACACCCTTCATCCAAAAAATCCGCCGCGATGCCATCGTGCTGATCACACCCATCGTTGAAACCGATGGTCACGACCGCATGGTCGACATTTACATGCAACACAAAAAGCGCCCCGACCAGCCGCCCTATCCGCTCATCTGGTGGGGACACTACGTCTCGCACGACAACAACCGCGACAATCTTGGCATCAGCCTGGCCCTTTCGCGCAACATGCTCAAGACTTTTCTCGACTGGCATCCCACCGTCATGCACGATCTCCACGAGTCCGTTCCGTATCTCTACATCATGACCGGCACCGGTCCGTACAACGCCTGGCTCGATCCCATCGTGATCAGCGAATGGCAGGAGATGGCCTATCACGAAATCGAGGAGATGACCAAGCGCGGCGTCATCGGCGTCTGGACACACGGTTTTTACGACGGCTGGGCGCCCAACTATCTGCTCTCCATCGCCAACAATCACAATGCCATTGGCCGATTCTACGAAACCTTTGGCAATGGCGGCGCCGATACCCGCATTCGAACTCTGCGTCCGCCGGACACCAGCCGCGAATGGTATCGCCCCAATCCTCCTCTCGCCAAAGTGAAATGGTCTGCCCGCGACAATATCAACATGCAGGAGAGCGCCATTCTCTTTGGCATGAACAACCTCGCCTCCAACGGACAGAAGTTTCTCAACAATTTCTATTTGAAGAGCAAGCGCTCCGTCGATAAAGCCCGCGCCGAAGGCCCCGCCGCCTGGGTCTTTCCGGCGGACGATCCGCGTACTGCCGAACAGGCCAGCCTCCTCAGTCTTTTGCAGCTGCAGGGTGTCGAAGTTCATCGCCTAGAAAAGGACTTACACATCCCGACTGCTCAGAGCGACAAGGAAGGTGATACCGGCAAAGAAAAAGTCAAAGAAAAATCAGCCGAAAAATCTGACGCAGCCGCCAAACCGAAAGAAGAAAAGAAATCCGCCGAAACGGTCATCCCTGCTGGAAGCTACGTCGTGCGCATGGACCAGCCGTACAGCCGGCTCGCCGACATGTCCCTCGATACGCAGTTTTACAGTCCGCGCGACCCGCGTTCCTATGACGACACGGGTTGGACCCTTGGGGCGTTGCGCAATGTGAAGACCACGCGCGTCACGGACCTCTCTATTCTTAGTGCCTCCATGCAAAAAATGAGCAGGATCGATCCCCCGGGCGGCATCGACGGTCAGGGCAAAATCTTTCTGATCCAGCACAATACCGACAATACTCTTGCTACGCTTCGCTTCCGCCTCCCCGGTGTTGCCATGGAAGCAGCCGAAGATTCCTTCGAGGCCGATGGCATGAAATTCAAAACCGGCTCCTTCATTATTCGCAACGCCGATCGCGCCCAACTCGAAAAAGCCGCCAAGGATCTTGGCATCAAAGTCCATGCTACGAACGCCAGCCTGAGTGTCAACACGCACCCTCTCGCCGTTCCCCGCGTCGCCCTCGTCCACAACTGGCAGAACACCCAAAATGACGGCTGGTTCCGCATTCCCATGGACGAACTGAAAATCCCTTACACCTACGTCGCTGATACCTGGCTCCGCGAGAACCAGAACCTCCGTGAGAAATTTGACGTCATCATCCTTCCTCCCATGGGTGGCGGCGGCACCGCGGCCCTGAGCGCCATGCTTCGCGGTTTGCCCATGCGTGGCGCGCCGCGTCCCTGGAAAAACTCCGACGAAACTCCCAATTTTGTGTCTCCCGGTTTGGATTCCACCGACGATATTCGCGGCGGCCTCGGCTATCAGGGTCTCGCCAATCTCGAGCGCTTCGTCCGCGAAGGCGGCTTGCTTATCGCCGTGCAATCCAGCGCCTCGCTGCCTGTCGCCGGCGGCATGACGGAAATGGTGAATGTCTCCGAGGCGCGCACTATGCAAGCGCCAGGCAGCGTCGTGCTCTCCACCATCGACGACAAGAAGAGCCCCATCACCTACGGTTACGAGGACAAGCTTTACGTCTATTTTCGCCAGGGTCCCGTAATCACCGTCGGTGGCAATTTCGGCGGCGGCCCCGAGGAAGGCGGCAGCTCCGCGCGTTCCAGCGGACGCGGCACCGCCAGCGATCCGGACATTATTCAGGCCCGCCCCTACGAGCCTCCCGAAAAGCCCGTGAAGCGCACTCCGCGCGAGCAGGAGCTCTACATTCCCGAAGATCTCCCGGACTTTGTCCGCTTCGCCATTCCTCCAAAGGACCAGCAGCCCCGCGTCGTCCTGCGCTTCGCCGCCGAAAAAGACTTGCTCCTCAGCGGCATGATCACCGGCGGCAATGAAATAGCCGAGAAGCCTGCCGTAGTCGATGTCCCCCACGGCAAGGGCCACGTCGTCCTCTTTGCCAACAATCCCATGTGGCGCGGCGAAACTTCCGGCAGCTACTTCCTCGTCTTCAACGCCATTCTCAATTTCGACCACCTCGACGCCGGCAGCGCCGCCGCTCCGGCCACAAAGTAGTCGCGCGAGTCCAAGAACTTCGCGTCTTGACTCGGCTACAATGCTCCGCGGAGGCTCCATGTCCAAATCGCGCAGGCAATTCCTGACCCAGACTTCGCTCGGTATTCTCGGTGCAGCCGTTGCTACCAGCGCCGACCCGCAGACTCTCACCGCGGAACTCGCGCAAGACCCCGCGCAGCTCCCTCCCGGCGCGCCGCCCGCCTTCGGCACCGCTCCTCCCGTCGGCCCCGTCGTCTCGCTCGCGACGTTCGCCGAAGCGGAAAAACTCGTCCGCGTGGAATTCAACGCGGCCGATCGCGCCATCGCCGCGGAATCCTGGCGCGTCAGCATGGCCTACGTCTACGAGCGCCGCACCGGCCCCCGCAACATCGCCCTCGAGCCCACGCTCGCGCCCTGGTCGCGCTCCAATTCCGTTTCACTCGATCAGCCCTCGGGCCCGCAGCGCGATCAATTCGTTCGAACCAAATTCGATCCCGTCCCGCTCCCCGCCAACGACGCCGACATCGCCTTCGCTTCGGTAACGCAACTCTCGCGCTGGATCGAACAGCGCAAGCTCACCTCCGAGCGCCTCACGCAAATCTATCTCCGTCGCATCGAACAATTCGATCCCAAGCTCCGCTGCGTCATCACCCTCACGCGCGATCTCGCGCTCGCACAAGCTAGGAAGGCCGACGCAGAAATCGCCGCCGGAAAATATCGCGGCCCGCTCCATGGCATCCCCTGGGGCGGCAAGGATCTTCTCGACACCGCTGGAATCCCCACCACTTACGGCGCGGAACCGTACCGCAATCGCATTCCCACGGAAGATGCCGCCGTCGTCAAGCGCCTGCATGCCGCCGGCGCGGTGCTCCTCGCCAAGCTCAGCCTCGGTGCTCTCGCCCTCAATGACATTTGGTTCGGCGGACAAACCGTTAATCCCTGGCTCCTCGAAGAAGGCGCGTCCGGCTCCAGCGCCGGCCCCGGTGCTGCCACGGCCGCAGGCCTCGTCGGCTTTTCCATCGGCAGCGAAACTGGCGGAAGCATCGTCAGCCCCAGCATGCGCTGCGGCATCACCGGTTTGCGTCCTACGTTCGGCCGCGTCCCGCGCACTGGCGCCATGACTCTCTGCTGGTCTCTCGACAAGCTCGGCCCCATGACCCGCACTGTCGAAGATGCCCTGCTCGTGCTGCAAGCTATCTCCGGCCCTGACCCCGGCGATGTTTCCTGCGTCCCCAGCCGTCTCGACTTCGATTCCAGCGCCTCCATCAAGGGTTTGCGCGTCGGCTATATCCCCGCGTGGATGCAGCAGCCTCCTGCCACCGATGTGGACCGCGCCGCCCTCGCCGCGCTTCCAAAGCTGGGCCTCGTTCCCGTTGAAGTTTCTCTTCCCAATTGGCCCTACGGCTCGCTCGACTTGATTCTTTTCGCCGAAGGCGCCGCCGCCTTCGAGGAACTCACGCTCAGCCGCGGCGTCGACCAACTCAAAATCCAGACGTCCGACGCCTGGCCCAACATTCTTCGCCAGGCGCATTTTCTCTCCGCCGTGGACTTCGTCCAGGCCGATCGCTTCCGCCGCAAAGTCGCGCAGGAAATGGCCCGCATTTTTTCTCAGGTGGACCTGCTTCTCGTCCCTTCGCTCCGCGATGAAATGCTCACCATAAGCAATCACACCGGCCACCCGTCGCTCACGCTGCGCGCCGGCTTCGTCGAAGTCGCCGAAGCCCGTTCGGACTGGGCCCCCGATCCGAAAAATCCTTTGCCAAAATTTTCCCCGCCCCGCCGCGTTCCTCACGGCGTCACGCTGCTCGCTCGCCACTTCGAGGAAGGCACTCTCGGCCGCGTCGGCATCGCCCTCGAGCGCGCCTTCGCCGTCGCCGCCGAGCGCCCACCCTCTTTCTGACCTGGCCGGCACCGCTGAATGCCGTTTTATCTAAGCCAAATATTTCTGCAGTGGCTCCCAATAGTTTTGTTTCCAGCCTTCGGCAAGATGCTGCGCCGTGCCATCGGGGAATCCGGTGTGATCCAGCACGACTTTCGTTCCTGCGCCCTGCTCCACAAGCTCAAACTTCGCAATCGAGTAGATACCCGGTTTCCAGCTGGCCGGGCGCCAAGCCTGCACAATTCTCTCGTTCGGGACCAGTTCGATGTGTCTTCCCGTGACATAACCGCCGAAAAGCGCGAAGGCTCCGCCCGCTTCACGGCCGATCTCTGTCGGTGCGGCCCCCGCAGGCATTCCGCCCTTCATCGCTTCGCTCAGCCGCACCACCTTGTCGAACTGTTTGGTCTCCGTGAGCGCTTCATACACGCGCTTCCGGCTCGCCTTGAAAACCACTTCCTGGTGAATGGCTTCACAGTTGTGAGAAATCTCGTCCTCAGCTCCCGCCCAAGCTTTGCCTGAACCCAGCGCCAGCCCGCCGAATACAGCAGCCACGCCAACAATCGCCTGCCGCCGCGTGGGCCCATGCGCCTGCCCTGCCACAATTTTGCTTTCGCTCATCCTCATCCTCCCATTTCTTCTCAACCGCGCCTGCATCTGAGCACCCTGCGAAAATATGTTCAACATAATATTTTCGTAGGCAGCCAGCGCCGTTCGAGCCATACTTCCTCACCCTGCCTCAAGGAGGCCTCATGCCTTACCCCGCCGGTCATCGTGAAGCCGTAAAGAAGTCCATCATCAACAGCGCGCGCAAGCTCTTTAACCGCCACGGCTTTGAAAGTGTCTCTCTCCACCAAATCATGGCTGGCGCCGGCCTCACCCACGGCGGCTTCTACAGCTATTTCAAAAGCAAAAGCGATCTCTACGCTGCCGTTCTTGGCTGCTTTTTCACTGACCCCGAATGGAAAAGCTGCTGGGAAGGCGTCCACGTTGACCTGTCCTCCACCGACGTCGGCGCGCAAGTCGTTCGTGCCTATCTCTCCCGCCAGCACTACGAGGACGTCGAAAACTCCTGTCCCATGGTCGCCTTGCCTACCGACGTCGCCCGCAGCGGCGTCGACGCCAAGCGTGCCTTCGAGACCGTCTTCAAGGCCATGGTCAGCGTCCTGGAGCGCAGCTTGCTCGAAAAGGGCCGCCGTCGCCGCATTACCGCGCAGAGCATCGCGGCTTTATCCATCGGTGGAATGGTCGTGGCCCGCACCATGGTTGACCGCGCTCTCGCCGATGATTTGCGTGCCGCCTGCACCGCCATGGCCCTCCAACTCGGCGGCTGGGACAAAAAGCGCGTTTCGCCAAACGGTAAGCCCGGGCGCGCTCCACTTCACCGCGCAGCCGCATTCTGAGAACTTCATCTGCTGCCGGGCGCGTACAACTTCGTAACCTCAAGCAGATTTCATCTTCTTTTACTGAGAACTGACAAATGAACACTGAGGACTCTATTTCGTATCCAGCGGCTGTAGCTTCGCATTCACCAGGAACGGATCGTCGAACTCCGTCATCTCGCCCCAGCCCTTGCCAAGCACCGGCAATAACCGCGCTGATAGCGGCTTGTGCCACTTCACTGCTAGGCTGGCCACGTCCCCGATGATCAGCGAGAGCTGCTCTGCGCTGATGTCGCCCGGCAGCGGAATCGTGTCCAGCCCCGTGCCGCACACCGCGGAATAACTGAGCAGCGCGTCAAGCGAAACGTGGCCGTCGCTCCAGCGCTGTGCCAGCCGCGTATCTTCTAGAATTGGCAGCATTAGGCCGGAATAGCCCGTCTGTTTTGCTTTGACGTCTTTCACCGCCGCGGTAATCGTCGCCGCCGCGGTCAGCGTCCCGCTCATGCCGAATGGCTGCGCGGTCAGATTCTCAATGGCCTCGCCTATGGAAACATTTCCCGATGGCGCCGGTGATAGATCGATACCCATGTACGTCCAGCCGGTCTCCATGTCGATGCGCCCCGCATGGCGTTGAATATCGAATGCGCTGGCCGCCAG
>Ga0210384_10007458_pt1 | contig 11535 bp, 6 predicted proteins | sample IncBWH2MmetaG_FD_160574 | JGI IMG/M metagenome (GOLD analysis project Ga0210384, IMG submission 160574) | Forest soil microbial communities from Barre Woods Harvard Forest LTER site, Petersham, Massachusetts, United States - Inc-BW-H-2-M | ecosystem: Environmental > Terrestrial > Soil >...
ATGTTGAGCTTTCGAGGATACTGTCCCAATACGCGGTGCTGCCGGAGGCTTCGGCGGCTTTCTTTTTATCGATGAGCCATTTCGCGTGCTCGGCGGAGAAATCGTCATAGGGATAGCCAAAGAGCGATTTGGCGGCGGCTACGAATTCGGGATTGTCTTCACGCAACCGTATGACCGCGCTTTCATCCGGAGGAGCAGCTTGCGCGTCCATGTCGGAATCGTCAGGGAAAGTGGCGTGTGAATGATTATCGTAGATAGCGATCTTGTCGATTTGCGGCAGCAAGCGATCGTAAACTTTCGCGACCTCTGCTGGCGCTGCGACAGGTTTTGCCTGAGCGCTTGCGGTGCAAGCTGTCGCAAAAGTCAGCCAAACCAATGTCACGACGTGAATCAAATGTTTCATTTGTTAGTGTTCCTTAGCTCGCAGTGCCGAAGGGAAACAGTGTTGGTCACAGGTGGCGGGCGGTCACAATTGACGTATCCGCATTACGCTACCGCGCGACGGCTGCTCGCCATCGGACCGAAACGCGTGCAATGCGGTCCAGTGCCTCTTCGAGAGAATGCCGAGCGCTAACCAGCGAAAACCGTAGATAGTTTTTCCCGCCAGCGCCGAATGCCGCGCCCGCAATCCCGGCGACGCCCCCTTCTTCGAGCAATACCTTGGCAACCTCTTCGGCGGCGAGGCCAGTGTCTTCCACATTGACCCAGGCATAGAAAGATCCATCAGGAATTTGGCACCGAAATCCAGGGATGCGATTAAGCCTGGCTACAAAGAGATCGCGACGCTTGCGATATTCCACGACCATGGCATCCACCGCGTTGGACGAATCGCGAAGGGCTTCGATCGCCGCGACCTGCGTGAACTCTGCGACGCAGGTGAAAGTGTTGAGCACTAGCAGATCCATAGCGTCTACCACGTGTTTCGGCGCCACAGCGTAACCCAAACGCCAGCCGGTCATCGCAAAACTTTTTGAGAAGCCGTCGATGATCACGGTTCGCTCAGCCATCCCAGGAAGCGAGCGGATGGACAGAAATTCACCGTTAAATACAATCCGGGCATAAATTTCGTCAGCCAAGACCCACAGGTCATGTTTTCGCGCGAGATCGGCGAGTTGGTGAAGCGTCTCCCGGCTAAACACCGTTCCCGTAGGATTGTTGGGAGAATTAAAAATCAACACGCTGGTGCGCGGCGTGATTTTCGCGGCAATTTCCTGAAGATCGGGCTGAAATTTATTTTTTTCTTCCAAACCGAATGGAATCGCCGAGGCACCGAGTCCGCGCGTAAACGACGGATAAATGGGAAAGCCGGGATCGGGGTAGAGAACTTCATCCCCGGGCTCAATGAGCGCCATCATGGCCAGCGATAAAGCCATTTTGCAACCCGGAGCGAGCAAAACTTCTTCGCTGCCTACTTCCAATCGGCGGGTGCGCCCCAAATAACCAGCAATAGCGGCGCGCAAAGCAGGAATGCCGCGCGTCGAAACATAACGATCACGACCTGAAGCGACGGCGTCGCGCAGCGCATCAACCACCGGAGCCGCTGGATGGAAATCCGGTTCGCCAAGTTCAAGATGAATGATAGAGCGGCCATCGCGCTCGAGTTCTTTGGCACGTGAAAAAACGGCCAAGGCGCCTTCACCGGTTAATTGAGAAACGCGTGTCGCAACAGGACGCATGTCAAAGTTCCGCGAAGAATGTTATCACTTCGTGGCAGGGGGAGTGACAGGAATGCGCAAGCCGCCGATGAAGCGAGGAAACATTTCGAAAGCTGCGGCCGTCAAGAATAATTCGACGAGCGCGGCATCCTCGAAGACAGATTGAAGCTGGCCGTAAAAGACGTCCTCTACCTGACGGCCGCCGCCATGCAAGAGCCCGGCAAGACGAAACCCCATCTTTTCCTTTTCGCTGTACGGTCCATTTTCAAAATCAGCAACGGCGGCGATCTGGGCCGCGGAAGCGCCTTTCTTCTGCGCGGAAATACCGTGGGCGCGGATCGCATATTCAGATTCGCAAAGGATCGAAACGCGTACCGCGAGGAGTTCCTTATACCACCCTGGCAACGCTCCATCGCTTAACAACGGCTTCAAAAATCCCGCCACGCCTTTGGCAATGTCCGGCGAGTAAGCCAGGACTCTGAACATGTTGGGAACGACACCGCGTTGGGCCAGCAGCGCATCGTATAGAGCCGCGGCTTCCGGCGTGACCGCGTCGCGTTCCAGTAGTTTGATACGGGGATTCTCGTCGCTCATGTTAGACCTCAATTTATTTGTGGACCGCAAGGTACCCCAGTCAATCAAAAATTATACCCACGCAAATGCGGTGTGCGGGCACCCACGTGCCGACTCGACCGGACTGCTACGCTGCCCGCTTAGAAAGCGTACCGCAGAGAAAATTGAATCAAACGGGGCGTACCCACGGTGGAGAAAATTTTGCCGAAAGCCGGGTTAGAGATGTCTGTAAACGTCGGGTTAGCAAAATTCGCATGATTCCAGACGTTGAAGAAATCCGTGGTGAAGCGCACTTGCTGGCGCTCAGTAATACGGAAATTCTTGATCAGCGAAAAATCCCAGTTCTGCTGGAAGGGCCCGCGATAAATATTGCGACCCAGATTCCCGAACGCCGTAGTGCACGCATTCGGATCCAGTGCGCATCCAGCAGGATCGGCAGGCGGCGCGAAAGTAAAGTTTGCGCGATTGAGATATCCATTGTTCACGCGCGAAATGATACTTCCGGAAGTATTGCCCCCCGCGATCGTTCCGCCGGAAACAAGTTGCGCACCAGAAGTAGGTGATTGCAATCCGCCGCCAATGTAGGCCGTTCCAGCTGAGCCATCCAGCACGGAAAATGGAGTACCGGACTGAAAAATTGTAATGCCACTGACTGCCCAGCCACCTAAAGCTGCATGCACGAGCCCGGTCGCGTCCTTGAAAAAGGGAAGCTCGTAACGGTAGCTGACCACGAAACGCTGCGGGCGATCAAAGTCAGAACGCCCCCGAGAAGCGGCCAGAGTGCTTTCATTGTTAAACGCGGTATTCAGAGCGGTGTTACCGGTGGACGTAGCGTCCGTCGATTTCGAAAAAGTATACGCAGCCTGGAAATATCCCGCGCCCCACCGCCGCGAGAGTGTTGTCTGCAAAGAATGGTAGTGAGAGTAGGCATCGTCGGCAAAAATTTGCATGCCGTTGTAGTAGTTGATGCCCGGATTGGCCGAGCGTGCAGGGCCATTGGCGACGGTGCTTTCCGTGATGGGGTATTTCGTGCCGTCCTGCGCGGTAACGATCAGTGGATTAGCCGCCGTGGCAAGTTGAGCTCCATACGTGCGGGTTTCGCGCAGGTGCACTGCGTGTGTGCCGACATATCCAATTTCAAAAACCCAATTGCGCCCCAGCGAACGCTGCACGGTGAGGTTCCACTGCTGCGTGTTGGGTGCCACAAATTTCCTCGGAACGACTAGTCCGAATAAAAATTGCGAAGGTATTACACCGGGACCAGTTCCGCTGCACGCATAATTCGGCGCCCCCGTGGCGTTTCCTCCCGCAAAGCCCTGAAATGCTCCGAGGCACGGCACGAATGCCGGATCGAGCGTTCCCGCAGCCGGCAATGCGTTGGGATTGCCGGTAGGGAAGCATGTAGAGTCTGACGAAAAGAAAGTCGCCAAACATCCAGGCGGTCCGCCACCAAACGCGATAGGAAGAAACGGTCCTTGGAAGGAAAGTTGATCGGCGGTGCCAACGTCTTCGCGCACGTAATAAATTCCATAACCTCCGCGAACGGTGGTGTTGTGGTGCCCGAAAACATCGTAAGCGAAACCGATACGCGGCCCCCAACCAGTGGTGTAGTTGTTGGTATACGTACTGTCGCTTCCAGTGGGAATCAAACCTGCAAGGTTCAGTTTCTTGACGCAGCTACCGTAAATGAATGGATACTTTCCGCTGGCGGCCAGGTTCTGATCCAGATTGCCGATATGACAGGCGTCATCTTTAAACGCACCGAAATCTTCAACGCGCAATCCCAGGTTAAGAGTCAGATCCGGTCGAATCTTCCAGTCATCCTGCGCGAAAACCGCGAAATCGTTGGTGCGGTAGAGGTGATTGTAAACGCCCCCGCCGCCGAAACTCCCATCGGGCGCGCCTGCCAACACTTTTTGAAAATCGGTCAAGCCGCCAATGCTCGCCGAAGTAGCAGTGGAGGGAACCCCTGGAGTATTGAAGAAGAAAAGCTGCCCGTTAAAAACTTGCGGGAAAAGTTTGTCCAGATTGACGCGTGTAAATTCTCCGCCGAAACGGAAAATGTGCGCGCCTTTCACCCAGCTCACGGTATCGAGGAAGTTGTAATTATTTTGCGTCTGGAATTGGTTAGCGGGCGGAGTAGGACCTAATTGAAAACCCGCCGAACCGAACTGCGTGAATTTGTAGATGGAGTTGGTAATGTTATTGGTGGGTCGGTCGATTCCCAGATCCGCCGCCGTGACCGGTGGAATATTTAAAAGGCTGTACCTAATGCGCACGTACCCGAACCGAAATTCGTTAACCAGCGCAGGAGAAAACAAATGCGTTTCACTGGCGCTGAAGAAACGCCCGCTCACCGGCAAATCGTACGGAAAATTCAAATCGGCGGCGCTGATACTGCTGGCCAGAGTTCCGCCCAGAGAAGCCTGCAAACCGCCGGCCCCAAAGGGCAAGAAAGATTCGGCATTAGAGAAAAAGAACCGCGCGGAAACCTTATCCTCCCCTCCGCGGAATTCACGGTCATAGTTGGTGGTGAACTGATCGTCGGTATATTTGCCCGGACGGCTGATCAAGAACGCGCCGCTATTCAGCCCCACTGCGCAAGTATCCGGATTCACCGTAACACCCGGAGTTCCGGCTATAGCAGGAAGCAAAAATCCGTTAGCGTCGCCGCCGAATTGACTGCTCTTAAAATTCAGCAGCTTCAACATGACCGGGTCGATAGCGATGGGCACGGCCGGGCAGCCGCCTGGATTCGCCGCCGTTGGGGCAGTTGCGGGCGTACTGAAGAGAGCAGCGAGATTCGCGGCGGACCGGTCAGCAGGCAAAATGGGAAACGCCGGATTGTTGATCTGCGTCCCAGGAGAAAGAGCGCTACGCTGCCGAGTACCCTGATAGTTGACGAAGAAGTAGCCTAGTTTCTCCTTAATCACAGGTCCACCCAGGCTGACCCCAAAAATATTCTGCTTTACCGAGGGACGTGGCTCACCGGCAGCATTCAGGAAAAATTCATTAGCATTCAATACCTCATTTCTAAAATATTCGTAGGCATCTCCGTGCAAACCCTTGGACCCGGAACGCAAGATGGCGTTCACATTGCCACCGCCGTTGCGGCCCTGGCTGGCGTCGTAGAGCGAAGTCTGAATTTTAAATTCCTGAATGACATCCGGATTTGGCAGCGGAACGTTGGTCGACTGCGATACGTTGTAATCCGTGGAGCTGATTCCTTCGATCAAATAGTTGTTATTGTCTTCGCGCTGTCCATTGACGACGATGCGCACATTTCCGCGGCCCAACTGCGCCGAGGCGTTCAGTTCGCTATTCGTTCCAGAAGAGAGCGAAAGAAGTTGCTGGTAGTTCTGGGTTGCCAGCGGAAGTTCGCGAACGGTGGCCGTGCCGATGGACTCGCCGGTGGTGGCGTTGGTGGTTTCTACATTAGTGACCTGCGCGGAAATTTCCACGCGCTCGCTGACTTCTCCAGGTTTCAAAGCCATGCTGACACGCGTTGTTTCCGTGACGCGCACGTCAATATTGTCCGCTCTGGATTGCGAGAATCCGGGCTTGTTAACCAGCACGTAGTAAGTGCCCGGAGGCAGCAGCGTTACCGTGAAAGCACCGTCGGACCCAGCGGTGAGTTTTCGCGCCAGCGTATCGGTACGGCGGTCCATGATTTGTACTTCCGCATCGGCGATGCTGGCTCCGCTGGTATCGACGACTACACCGCTGATCGCTCCAGTAGCGCCGCCCTGGCCGTAGACCCGCTCGGCCGAAAAACCGGTTAGCAGAAACACTAGGACCGCAAACTTATACACGCCTCGCATTGGGAGCCCCCTGTATTAGGACTGCGCCGGACGCCGGAGGTGAGCAGGCCAACGGCCTGCAAATCTTCCATTCGCGAGAAAAACACCCCGAACGACTCACTCCGCCCGACAAATTCCTACGACGAAGCTAACGTTACAGTTTCAAGCTGTCAAGAATTCTAGGATTAAATCTTCCCACCGTATTGAGTGCGGCAACTCTGATGTAGGGTCACATTGGACTTGTCAATTAGCTTATGCGCCAATGTAACGGGCGTAGAGCGAACGGGCCACCGCAGGATCAGTCGTACCCTTCACGATCGCCCGGCCATCGGAAAAAACGGTCATCTCGTACGGTGTAACAAGAAACCGCAACAGGAAATCGTTGTGTCGCATACCGGTAACGGAGCGCGAGAGCCGTTGTTGCAAGGCGCCGAGATCAAGCGTGCGATTGTGTTCGTGTATCTGTACAGAGTCGCGGCCACACATGGTGATGTGTGGTTGCGCCTGGCCTTCCAGGTAGGAGAAATCGTGCCTGGAGCAACACCGGCAATCTGGACTTCGCTCGATTTGTACGGATTGAAAATGACCGGTCCACACATCTACGGAAATGGGTCGACCGTGCCGGGCTTGGTGATCGCCAGAAAGGAGTTTCATGGCTTCGGCAACCTGCAGGGACGCGATGAGATTCACGACCGCGCCCAAGACCCCTATGGTGTCGCAAGTGTCTTCCATCCCGGTAACAGCGTCAGTTCCTTCGAGAAGGCAAGCGAGGCAAGCGGTCTTACCCGGTTGAATGGTCATGGTGAGACCATAACTGGCCACTGCAGCGGCGTAGATCCACGGCTTGCCGGACTTAACGGCAACATCGTTGATGAGGAAGCGAGTTTCGAAGTTGTCGGTGCCATCGAGAATCACGTCGAAATTATTGAGCAACTCCTCGACGTTGCCAGGGTTGATGTCTCGAACGATGCCTTCAACTTGCACACTGGAATTGATGGCGCGTAATTTGCGCTCCGCGGCAATGGCTTTAGGCAAAGCTTCGCGGGCGTCAGACTCATCAAATAAAGTCTGGCGCTGTAGATTGGAGGGCTCCACGAAATCGCGATCCACAACGCCAATGCGGCCGACGCCGGCGCGCACCAAAAGGTTAGCGGCTGCCGCGCCGATAGCTCCGCACCCTGCTACAACTGCGCTGGAGGCCAGTAGGCGCTCCTGCCCGCCGAAGCCAATCCCCTCAAAAAGTATTTGCCGCGAGTATTTTTCTTGAAGAAAATCGTCCACGAAAGAGCGGCCCCAGCGGGTTTCTCATGCGAAGGCCCGCTAACGCGATGATAACGCCAAACACGACCGACTGGACAACGCCCCTGTGCTACGCTTCGTCTGAGACAAATAGAAGATGAAATCAGGGTGGGCCAATGGGCTGCGAGGTATCGTGGCGCTCGCACTCCTCAGCGGAGTTGCGACAATGCGCGCACAAACTGCTCAGAGCAATTCCCCCGGCGGTGATTCTGCAGAACAGCCTGTAGTACTCGCCACCCGCGTGGTGTCAGAAGACGGGCGGGTCCTGAGCGAACCGGTCAAGGGCATAAATGTTGAGAGCGGCAAACCGCTGGACCGCACCAAGGTAGCTGAGAGTTTGCGCCTGCTCTACAAAACCGGCGATTATTCCGATCTACGAGCTGTAATTGTTCCAGTTCCTGGAGGAGTCCGGCTGGATTTTGTAGCACGCGAAAATCTTTTTTTTAACCAGGTGTTGATCGACGGGTTGACCTCTCCGCCAAGCGAGGCTTCGGCGATCGCCGCGACGCAACTCAATCTCGGGCAAACCTACAGGGCGGAATTAGTAGACGAAGCGGCTGACCGTTTACATGACACGCTGCGACAGGAAGGGTTATATACAGCGGAGATTAAGACGCAAACACTCCCCCACCCCGAAACGCACCAAATGGATGTCATCTTTCACATAAAATCGGGTCTCCGCGCGCGAGTGGGGGCCGTTCAGCTGAAAAACGATACGCAGTATCCGGATTCCGAAATTCTGAAGCGCCTCAAAATGAAACCAGGACGCCCGATTACCTCCGCCCGGTTACAAAGCGGAACCGATCGGATCCGTAAATACCTGGTGAAAAAAGGAAATCTGATTGCCCGCGCGGTGGTCCGCAGGGGCACATACGACATCAAAACTAATACTCTCCCGCTGGATTTGGAAGTATCACAAGGCCCCACCGTTAAACTGCAGGTAGTGGGTGCAAAATTTTCGAAGGGCGAGCTGAAGCGATTAGTGCCTGTTTATCAGGAAGGCGCGGTGGACGCCGATCTTCTTGAAGAAGGCAAGCGCAACATGCGCGAACGTTTGGAACGCCTGGGATATTTCGATTCCACTGTCGATTACACCACCGAGACGCAGACGGCAGCGTCGAATCCGAATGGGTGGAAGGGCACCGAAGAAGTGATCACCTATCATGTGATAAAGGGAGACAAACACAAGCTGGTGCGCATCGACATCCTTGGCAATCAATACTTCAGTGATGAATTATTGCGTGGCCGGCTGCAGATCTATAAAGGGGCGTTCTTGTCACCGGGACGCTTTAGCAGGCGTCTAGTGGAATCGGACGCCCAGTCTATGCGCGCTCTGTACCAGGCCAACGGTTTTCTGGAAGCCAAAGTCGAGGCCGTGCCGTTGGACAACTATAAAGGTAAGACTGGCGACTTGGCGGTTCGGTTCATTATTCAGGAAGGAAAGCAAACTCGAGTGGCGTCGCTGAAGCTCGAGGGCGTGCACGCTTTTAAAGAAGAGGAACTGCTTGCAGATGTGGCGTCAACATCAGGCCAGCCCTATTCGGATTTTAACGTAGCTACCGATCGCGACGTAATTCTAGCGCTCTATTTTAACGAAGGGTTTCCGGAGGCGAATTTCACTTCCAAGGCTGAGCGCGTGGCCCCAGAGGCAAACGCAGAAAAAGCCGGAGATCAGGCAAGTATCGACGCCAGTACAACACCTGGTGAAAACGAAAAAGCTTCCGACAAAAAAAATAAAGGCTCCAAAACCACAATCCCGCAGGCTCCGCCGGTCAAGCTCACCTATCACATTGAAGAGGGTCCGCAGACCAGGGTACGCAGAATTCTCTATTCCGGGTATGAGCACACCCGCGCAAATGTGCTTCACCGCGAAGTACAAGTGAAAGAGAATGCGCCGCTGCGCGAAGGCCAAGTTGTCGAATCGCAACGCCGCCTTTATAACCTGGGAGTCTTCAACCGCGTGACCATCGAGCCGCAAAATCCCACCGGCACCGACCGGGACAAGGATTTAGTCATACTCGTAGAAGAAGCCAAACGATACACCCTGGCCTACGGCGGCGGATTTGAAGTACAGCGTCTGGCCAGCACCTCGAACCCGGTCGCCGGGCAGGTGCAAGCCGCACCACGAGGTATTTTTGAAATTTCAAAATTAAATCTGACCGGCCGCGCCGATTCGCTGTCCTTGAAAGTGAGAGGCAGCACCATTGAGGACCGCGCACTGTTGGCCTATTCCGATCCAGATACCTTCGGGCACAGAAATTTAAGTGTGCAAGCCACCGCATATACCGAAAAAACTCAGGACATCAACACGTTTACCGCAACACGTTATGAAGGATCTCTACAACTCACCGACCAGGTGACGCCGCGCACCACTCTTATTTTCCGTTACGTGTTTCGCAAAGTGTTGGTATCCAACATCGCCGATACCATTAATCCCGTGGCCATCCCGCTGTTTGAACAGCCCACCCTCGTTTCCCAATTTGGTGTGACCTGGGTTCACGACCGTCGGGATAATCCCGCGGATGCCATGCGCGGCAGTTATAACAGCGCCGATTTTGGCGTGGCGGATAGTAAAATCGGATCCAGCGCAAGCTTTTTACGATTCTATTATCAAAATTCTACCTACCATCCGATCAAGCGCCGATTCAGCTTTGCCCGCTCCATACGCATCGGCGGTTTGATCCCTTATCGTGACACGGTCTCGCTGACATTCCCGCTGCCAACCGCACCGCCCCTGCCGACGGTTATCCCACTGCCCGAGCGCTTTTTTGCGGGCGGCGGGACCACTCTCAGGGGATTTGCGCTGAACCAAGCTGGCCCGCGCGATTCGGTAACCGGGTTTCCAGTGGGTGGCCAGGCCCTGCTAATACTGAACCAGGAATTTCGTTTCCCGATGCGCTTGCCTTACTTCGGAACCTCCTTGGGCGGAACTCTTTTCTACGACGGCGGAAATGTTTACAGCAGATTAAGCCGCATCAGCTTCAGAGCCTCAACGCCGGCGCCCACTTTTAACACCAGTAACCCGGCCAATGCCTTTTGTGTGACAAATTGCAGCAACGAACTGAATTATTTTGCTCACACCGTCGGCTTTGGGTTCCGCTATGCTACGCCGGTAGGACCAATTCGCATCGACCTGGGCTATCAGATCAATCGACCAACCTTTGTGATTCCCTGTACCACCCTCACCGGCGCCGTTCCTACTTGTCACAAAGCCGGACGACTACCGGGTTTCCAAATTTTCTTCAACCTGGGTCCGAGTTTCTAATGCCTAGCGGCGGAATATTTTCGCGACGGGCGGCGACATTTACATGCGCCGTCGCTCTATTTTTTTCAAGCCTGACTTTTGTGCACCCATCTTCCGCTCAAGAGTTGATCGACCGCATCGCCGCACGCGTGGAAAATGACATCATCCTCCTAAGCGATGTGCGACACCTCGGCCGCTATCAGATGCTGGTCGATGGAAAATCGGAAAGCGAAGCGCAATTGCTCGATCGCTTGATTGATCAGTGGGTCGTGCAAAACGAAGCCGACGCGTCGCGTTTCCCGCGTCCCACCGACGCCGAAATTGACCAAGGCGTTGCGGCGCTGAAGAAATCGTTCCCCTCGCTGCAGGAATACGAAGAGCGACGAAAACAAAGTGGATTGAGCGAGGCGCAAGTGCGCGACAAGATCGCCACGCAGATTCATCTGACGAATTATCTGGATTCCAGATTCCGACCGTCTGTTCAAGTAGACGCCAAGGCCATCGAAGATTTTTATAATACGGCGGTGCTGCCGCGCGCCAAGGCCCGCGGGCAAGAGCCACCTTCGCTCGAAGGGTCGCGCGAGGTCATTCAGGAAGCATTGATCGAACAAAGTATCGACGCGCAGGCGGAGCAATGGCTTAAGGAAAGCCGTTCGCGCATTCACGTCGAGCGACTATTGAACGAAGAAAAGGAATGACCGAAGCCAGCCGCACCCGAAAATTTCGCTGGCTACGCCATGTGGCGTGGGTCTCGGCGGTAGCTATTTTTTTGGCCCTGACCAGCGTAATTATTTTTTTTGGAAGCGGAGCCGGCAACCCGTTAATTCGCCGCGTTCTGGTGCGGCGGCTGCAAGCCCTCACTGGCGGTCGGGTCGAATTACGAACTATCTCCATCGATTGGCTTTCTTTGCGTGCCAAATTGAAGGGCCTTGAAATTCACGGTTTAGAGCCAGCAGGGACGGCT
>Ga0210384_10007459_pt1 | contig 11534 bp, 6 predicted proteins | sample IncBWH2MmetaG_FD_160574 | JGI IMG/M metagenome (GOLD analysis project Ga0210384, IMG submission 160574) | Forest soil microbial communities from Barre Woods Harvard Forest LTER site, Petersham, Massachusetts, United States - Inc-BW-H-2-M | ecosystem: Environmental > Terrestrial > Soil >...
AGCGATCGTAAAAGATAAAACGTTTTACTTCTTGGCCTACGAAGGGCAGCGCGAGGGCGGAGTGATTACGTCGCTCAACGTGGTACCGTCCCTGCAAGATTTTGCGAACGCTTTCAACCCTCTGGTAGGTGGGATCGCCGGGGGAAATCCCGGGGCGTGCACGACAACGATCATCGCGTGCGTGCAGGGCCAGCCCGCGAACGTAGTCAATCCCGTGATTCTGAATTTCTTCAATTTCTGCCAGGCCAAAGGGCAATGCTCCGGAGGAAAAGACATCTGGCCGGTCGTCAACCTTCCGAATGCGGCACCCGGAGCGCCGAACTCGGTGGACGCAGTGAATTTTTCTAGCGGCATCAGCAGTATGATCGCAAAGATCGACCACGCTATTAATACGAATAACCAGTTGAGCGGACGTTACTTCTTTGGGGACAGCAGACAGAGTTTCCCGCTGGGGCTTGCAGGCGGGAACAATTTGCCGGGCACGAACACGGTGACACCGATCCGTACGCAGTTGGTGTCAGTCAGCCTGGTTAGCACGATTTCCACGAACATCGTGAACGAAGCGCGTTTCGGATGGAACCGCTATCGCAACGGGTTCGTTCCCGAGGACGCAAAATCTATTGGCAACCCGAACACATCGCTTGGCCTAAATACGGGGGTGACGAATCCGCGGGATTTCGGGTTGCCGACAATGCGCTTCGGAACGCTGTCGTTTCTAGGATCCTCACCCTTCTCGAATCCGCGCGACCGCGTGGACACCAACTGGCAGGGCATCGACGGATTGTCCTGGAAACGCGGGCGGCACGATATCAAGGTCGGGTACGAGTTCCGCGAGACGGCGGTGCGGTCGTTCAATAACTTCAGCTCGCGTGGCGTGCTGGTTTTCAATGCTCTTTCGGATTTTCTGAGCGGCGCACCCAAGAGCACTGCGCTGTTTTCGAGCCGCATTATCCAGGGCACGACTGACCGCAACGCGAAGCAGGCAAACGACGCACTTTATGTGCAGGATTCCTTTCGGTGGACAAAGAACTTCACGCTGAATGCGGGTTTGCGGTGGGATTACTTCGGGGTGATTCACGAAGACAACGGATTGTTCAGTGTCTATGATCCCACTGCGGGCCTCGTTCATCGAGACCCGCTCTACAACAAGGATTTCCGCAGCTTCAGTCCGCGGACCAGCCTGGCGTGGGACGTGACGGGCAAGCAGAAGACGGTGGTGCGGGCGGGATTCGGAGTGTTCTTTGACGATTTTTCGCAAGACGCGTTCACCGGGCAAATTTACGAAAACTCTTTTAATGCCGGTGTAGCGTACAACGCCATCGGGCCGGACCCGGTGTTCTTGAACAAGACGTTGGCCGGGGTTCCCTTCCAGCCTCATGTCCCGATCTTTGCGCCTGTCAATTTCAGCGGCCCTGCTCCGGGGGCGACGACGGACGCATCGACAGTGGACAAGAATCTGCGAAACCCGTATGTGTACAACTTCAACCTGAACGTGCAGCAGGAGCTTTTCCACAATACGATGTTTCAGATCGGCTATGTGGGGTCCTCTGGTCATAAGCTGCTGAGGTTGAGAGACATCAACCAGCCGAACCAGGCAACGATCACGGCAGCGGACATTGCGAACGGCGCGATTCTAGACTTCGGTGCCCCGCGGAATTTCACCACACCGCTAAGCGCGATCGCGCCGAATGCGCCATTCATCATCAACCAACTCGAGAGTTCGGCGGTTTCGCACTACCATTCGCTACAAACATCGTTGACACAGCAGAACTTCCACGGCTGGACCAACCAGATTACCTACACTTGGTCGCACTCGATTGATACGGCGAGCGACAGCCAGGACTACGTGCCCAATGCGGCGGAATCCCAAGACGGCACGAATACCAAAGCGGAGAAAGCACCGTCGAATTTTGACCTTCGGAATCGGTTTGTGTGGTCCTCGAATTACGCACTTCCTAAACGGGAGTCATGGGGGCGCATGGGTGAAGGATGGATGCTGAGCGGAGTTTTGAGCATCGCGAGCGGCCACCCCTTCAGCATGAACTACAACGGCCTGGACGATTTCAGCGGTTCAGGATCCTCCGTCGACCGGCCAGACATTGTCGGGCCAATCGTATATAACCGGAGTGACCCAACGCATTTCCTGAATCTTTCTTCGTTTGCGGTGCCTTGTACGTTCTTTTCCCCGAGTGACCCGAAATTTTCTGGGGATGGCTTCGCGGACTCGTGCATGCCCGGAACACGCCATTTTGGCACCCTGGGCCGCAATGCACTTATGGGACCGAACTTCCGGAACCTGGATCTGTCCATCAGCAAGCTGACGGGAATCACAGAGCGGCTCAAGCTGTTAGTCCGGGTAGATGCGTACAACATTCTCAACCACCCAAACTTCGCTAACCCGCTGGCGGTGGCGTTCTTCTCGGACACGGCGCCAAATCGCTCGAACAGTCCTCAGTCTTGCCCGAGCGCGAACGGCTCCAATGCGGCGCCGGTGATTGCGCCGACGGGGATAAACCCGGTGACCGGTGTGAGCTGCGGTTTCCAAGCGATCACAGCGACGTCGGACGTGGGTGTGGGAAACCCGGTTTTGGGAGGCGGCGGCTCGAGAACCTTGCAAATCTCTTTGAGGTTGCAATTCTGAGCGAAGTGGCCAGGAAGCTTCAACCGTAAGTCAAGCGGCCCGGTGGAAACGCCGGGCCGCTTTGTTTGCCCCCAGAAGGAACCCCCCGCATTGTGAACAGTCAGCGGGACTTAGCGCCGATGGGGATTTCTGTTAGAGTGCTGGCACAAAGGCCGGAAGAAACGCCGCTTAGATCGCCCTGGGAAATTATCTCCCCACGGGTGTTAGGCTTGCGAAAGTTTTGGGGGCGCTGCTGCGTAGTAGGGTATGGAAGCTCTGAGACCAGGCCGGATGAGCGCCCCGGGCAAACCCGAACCGATCGACACGATCACGCGGGCCAAGGCAGGGGACGCCGAGGCCTGGGGAGAACTGTATCGCGAGTTTGCTCCCGCGATCTTCCGGTTCTGCCGGAGGGCACTGCCGACACGCGAAGACGCGGAAGACGCCACGATGGAAGTATTCACGAAATTACGGGACAAGCTGGGCCAATACGATGCGACCCGATCGTTCACGGCGTGGCTTTATAAGGTGGCGGCGAACCACTGTTGGGACACGTTGCGGCGGCGGAAGGTGCGGCAAGACAAAGAGACGGAGGACGTGGACAGCGTGCCTCTGGAGCATCCGGACGCGAACCAACTGGAAAAATTAATCGAGAAGCGAAGCAACGAAGAAGTGCGGAAGGCGCTGGACAAGCTGGGGAACCGTGCAAGGATGGCGCTGGTGATGCGCTACTACTCGGACATGAGCTACGACGAAATTGCCGATGCGCTAGGCGTGCGGCGGACATTTGCGGGAGTGGTGCTGCTGCGCGCACGGCATGAACTGCGGCAGGCGCTGGAAGGCACAAGCGCTTTCGCCGCGGGAGGGGCCTCGTGAACGATCCTGTGAACAATCCAGCGAACAATTCCGGTAACGACAAGACGAAACAAGCGGCGAATCATGTCGACGAAATGACGTGCCTGCTCTACGTGGAACGCCAATTGGACCGAGCGCGTGCACAGGAGATCAGCGCGCACGCGGAGGACTGCGCGGCATGCCGAACGCTGCTACGGGCGCTAGAGCGGGAATCGCGGCTGCTGACGCGCGCCATGCTGGAAGAAGAGGAACCGCTGCCGGCACGGCTGGCGGAATTTCAGGAGCGCGTGAAGCGCTCCCTGCAATGGATTTGGGCGCTTGCGTTTGGGTTGGCGGCAACCGGTGTCTATGCGCTTTATACGGGCTATATCGAACCTTGGCAGCAGAGGCTGCAGGACGCGGGTTTTGGGGGCACGAGCCTGCTGGGGCTGCTGGTATTTCAGGGCGCTTTGTGGAAAGGATGGCAATCGATGATCTCGCTTTTTGAAGTAATCGCGCTGCTGACGGTAGGAGGCTTGGGCCTAGTGTTTTTCGGGCGGCGCATCCGCATCCGCCGGGGCTCAGCCGTGGCGCTGGTGCTGGCGGGGCTGTGCGCCGTACTCTCGCTGCCGCAGACGGCCTCCGCATCAGAATTCCGCAAAGGTCCGTCCGTTGAAGTGCGGGAGGGGGAAACGGTCAAGGGAGATATCTTCCTGGCCGGTGACCGCGTTCGAATTGAAGGCACGGTGGATGGAGACGCGTATGTTTTTTCGCACGACGCGACTGTAAGCGGACATGTTACGGGCGACGTCATAGGATTTGTGCAGACGCTTCGGATTAGCGGGAAAGTGGACGGAAATATTCGGGCGGGCGTGAATACTCTGACCGTCAGCGGGAATGTGGGCAAGAATATCCTGCTATTCGCTGAATACTCCAATCTTGATTCGACGAGCAAAATCGGTGGCAGCTTAACGGCGTTCGCGGAGAGCTTGAACGTGGAAGGCAAGCTGGGGCGAGATATTCTTGTTTTCTCCAAACATTTGGGCGTAGCTGGTACGGTGGGCGGGGGCATCCAGGCAAAGGGCGGCACAATGAGCATTGCCGCGACGGGAGAAGTCGACGGGCCGGTGCGCTTCGACGGAGAGAACCCACCCGACGTATCTTCAGGCGCGAAGCTGGCCTCGCCGGTGCAGTACGCTAAATGGGAACACAGGCAGACGTACCGAGATACCCACTATTACGTGTGGCGAGTCATTTGGACGGCGGCGTTCATTCTGTTCGGAATGGTGTTGTTCCTGTTAACCCCAAAGTTCGCCGAAGAGACCGTGAGTGCCGCTGAATTATACGGAGCACCAATAGGATTGGGTGTTTTGGTCTTTTTTGCTCTTCCGATTGCGGCTGTTATCGCATGTATTACGGTCGTAGGCCTACCGCTCGGAATTCTCGCCATGAGCTTCTGGATTTTGATGCTGTTTACGGCGGAGCTCGTTGTGGGCACAGTCGTTGGCAATTGGATCCTAGGCAGGGTTGCAGACACCTGGGGCATGATTGGACGAATGGCGATAGGATTCGTGATTGTGCGAATTGCCTACACGTTCCTGTCGCAAGTGCATGTTCTCGGAACCCTCGCTGGACTGGGTATATTGATATGGGGCATGGGCGCGATTTCGCTGTCGCTTTATCGAAGATTCCAGCCAAGAATCGCGCCGGGCGGGCCGAGCGTGCCATTCGTGCCGACGCCTTTGCCGCCGAACACGACGGTGGGAGGAGTGCAGGCGATCTGAATTTGTCAAGAACGAATTGAGAAGCAAAACGGGCCAACCCGATTTCATCGGATTGGCCCGTCCTGTTTGCGGAGGCGGGAATAAATTTCTGCGGATTTGCGATTGAGCTCAGTTCACCGTGAAGCTGAACGTGGTGTTATGACTCAACGCCCCGGATGTCCCCGTAATGGTGATTGTGCTGGTGCCCTTGGGCGTGCTTCCCGTGCCGCCACCAACAGTCCTTGGAATGCCGCTGCAACCAGCCAGAGCGAGCACCCCGATGAAGGCAAATCCCCAGGCGAGCTTCCTAGCGCCACGCCGCGCGGCCGCCCTCGCCATCAGGAGCGCAAGAACCAAGCTAATGATCCCGAGGACACCCACGGGCGGGAATCGACGGAACGAAGGCAGGCTGGGAGGAATCATGGCCACCGTGGTGAGGCTGCCGGTGGAAGTCTGCTTGCCGGCGATGGGAGGCGTGACGCTGGCAGGCGTAAGAGTACACGTGGAATTTAACGGCTCGCCGGCGCAGGTGAGGGAGACGGCGGAAGCGAAGCTATTCTGCGAGGTTACGGTTACCGTGAAACTGCCGCTTGCGCCGCCCTTGACAGTCACGGAAGAAGGCGCAACCGCGAGAGTGAAATCGGGCGTAGTCGTAGCGGATCCCGTGCCCGAGAGCGCCACAGTTTGGGGGGACCCGGAGGCGCCTGTGAAAGCAATGTTGAGAGTAGCGATTTCCGATCCACCGGTGGTGGGGGTGAACACGACGTCGATGGTGCAGTTGGCGCCCGCCGCGAGTGTTGTGCCGCAAGTCGAACCGGCCATTTGCTGCGAAAAGTCGGAGGCGTTGGCGCCCGTGAAAGTGATGGCGATGCCCGTCACCCCTGACTTGGTGTTGTTAAGCAGCGAAACCGTCTGAGGAGAGCTGGTTGAATTGACATTGACAGTGCCGAAAGCGACTTGAGCAGGGTTCGCGAAGACCCCGGTGGCAGCCGCAGGGGAAAATTTGGTGACGAACACGTTCGCCGAAGCGGGTTTGAGATTCGTTTGGAATACTCCTGGGTTTGGGAAGGTGACGAAGGTGGTGGAGTCGGTTGCGCCAGTGATATAGGCGCTTGGGGATGCAGCCGGAGGAGGATCGATGGCAATGGCATGAGCCCTGGTTCCGGTGGTGCCGCCACACCAGTATGTGGAGAACAGGACGACGGTACCTGCAGGATTGAGCTGCGTCAGGAACGCGCAGTCTGAAGCGCCCTTCTCGGTCGTTTGGGGCGCCCCCGGAGTTGGCCCCAAAGGAGCCGGAAAATTGAGCGAATTGGAGATGCCGGTCACGTAGATATTGCCTGCTGAATCGGCGGCGACACCAGTGGCGGAATCCGAGGCGCCGGCGGTGGAGCCTCCGAGATAGGTGGAAGTGAGAAGAGAAGCGACGCCGGACTTCGTGGTGTCGAACAGGGAAATGAATCCCCGAAGGGCCCCGTTATTTTTTGAAGTGAGCAATGCGTTTTTGAGAGGGAAATCCGTGGCATTCGTAGTTCCAATGACCACTGCCTCGGAGTTGGTACCCACAGCGATGCCGGTTGCCTGATTGGAGGTGGTGGTGCCTCCGCCGGTAGTTCCGCCGAGGAGTGACGCGTAGGTGAGGCCGGAAGTGCCGGCGACAGTTGTATTGATCTTGGCAACAAAAGCGACGCCGACCGAGCCAACGATCGTCGTTTGAAAACCGTTGAGGTGGGGGGAAAGGAAGTCGGGGGAGTTAGTAGTTCCGGCAATAAAGGCGTTAGCGCTGGAATCCACAGCTACCGCAGAAGCTGAATCACTCTTGCTGCCACCTAAAAACGTTGAGTACACAAGTCGGGCTGAGCCGGTCTTAGCCGTGGTTCTGTCGATGACGGAAAGAAACGCATTGCTCCCGCCGCTTGTTGAACTGTTGCCAGTTTGGAAAGCGCTCGGAGTAGAGACGAAACCGATCGAGGCAGACCCCGCGAGGTAGACCTTCGGAGTGGAATCGACTGCGATTGCGTTGGAGGTTGCGTCTGCGATAAGGGTGGAATAAACCAACGCGCCGTTGGGATCAAGTTCCGTAAGAAAGCTTGTGCCAGATATGCCCGATCCCTGGCCCAGATTATCGGCGGGCGTGATGGGAAAGTCGGTGGCGGAAGTTACGCCGGTGACGAGGGCATCGCCGGTTGTTGAGTCGACAGCTATGCCATTGCCGCTGGTGATGGAAGAAGATCCCCCGAGATAGGTGGAATACACCAGGGCAGTGGCGCCCGGATTCAATTTGGTGACGAAGGCGTCCTGGCTGGAGCCATTAAGACTAGAGCCGGTGGCCAGCGGGTTCTTTGTGGGGTAATCGGGAGAACTGGTAAAACCAGTGACGACCGCGTTTCCCGAGGAGTCGACGGCAATGCCTTGCCCGACATCCTGATTGTTACTACCTCCGACAAGAGTGGAGTAGTCGAGGACGGGATCAACGACGAGAGGGCAGCTGGAATCGTAGGAAGCGACCTGGATGCCGATGGTGTGCGGGCCGCGTTGAACGAAATTGGAGGCGATTTCCTGGCGGGCGCCGTTGGCTTCCTGATACGCGAAGGGCTTATGGAGGAGAACTTCGCCTGCGGGCGTGGTGAGAGCGAGTTCGCCGTGTGAATCGATATTTATGCTATCGGCGCCTTCGACGCGGAGAGCGATCTGTTTGGAATCGGCGCCGGGAGCGAGAACGTAGTCGGATTCGAGACGACCCTTATTGCCATAGTAAATGAGGTCCACGCCGGGGTAGACGCCGCGATATTTTACGCGAGCGTACTGCGGGACGTTCGTATGCCACTTTGCGGGATCGTTGCCAAGCAAGTAGTTGCTGCGTCCGGGCTGGAGGTCGAGACCTTCGACGGTGGAGTGTTGATTCGAACCGGCGAAGACGAGGCGGACGACGGCGGTGGATTTCTTAGCGTTCTGTGAAGCTTTTGCGGGGCCGGGCGCGTCCAAGCGCAGAACGGCCTCCTGGCCGGTGAGGAAGAGCGCGTAGCCTTCGCCGCGAGCCAGAAAGCGGACGTGGTCATCCGTCTGTCCCTGGTTTTTCTCGAAACTAAGAGGGAGCTTGCCGTATGACGCGAGAATACGAGCATGCTCAGCCTTCTGACTTGTCGTCTGCAGCGCGGGAGAGAGGGAGGAAGACGCGGAATTCGAACGGCGCGCCGGGCCGAGCGCGACAAAAGAGGCCAAGACGGCGACGGAAAATATAAAAAGAACGGGCAATTTCCTGCTCATTACACACCCCATCAATGAAGCGAATAGTTGCCTGCACTCCTTGGTCGAGCGTCGGGAGGCTAGGACTCCAATGTACCCCGCGTTCCAGAGCAGAAGCGGGGAAATGGAAAGGGGATTGCCCAAGTTCTAAATGATTCTTAGACCACAGAGAGCGGGCGAGTCCGGCAAGCAGCGAGAGCCGAGGGAGGTGAAGGGATGTGCTATTGTTAGCAATCGATTGAATTTAGGGAATGATGACGAGGCGAACCCTGGCAAAACGCGCGACCAAGACGGCAAGAGATTCGAACGCGGCAGTGGGAATGAACCCCGCAGAGGCGCCGGAGCGGGAATATGTCCCGTTTGAGGATGATTCCAGAGGGGATAGGGATGAGTTTTCGAACGGCGAGGAGGGAGCCGCTGGGGCTGGGTCTGTTAGGGAGGGAAAGACCGAGAAACCCTCGATGCAGGAGATTTTCGGGCCGGGGGGATTCCTCGAAAAATGCATGTATGGAGGGTACGAACACCGGCAGGGGCAGTTGGAGATGGCGGAGATAGTGCACGACGCGTTCGAAACGCATCACCACGCGATCGTGGAAGCGGGAACGGGAACTGGGAAAACGCTGGCGTACCTGTTGCCGGCGATCAGCAGCGGGAGACGAGTAGTCATTTCGACGGCGACGAAGTCGCTGCAAGAACAACTTCACCAGAAGGACGTGCCGTTCCTGCAAAAACATTTTGCGCCGGAATTGAAAGCGGCGGTGATGAAGGGGCGGTCGAATTTTCTGTGCCGCGCGAAACTGCACCAGCTAGCCGAGCAACCGATGCTGAAGGGCATGGACGAGGTGGACGAGTTCCGCCAGATCCGCGAATGGTCGAAGTTGACGGAGACGGGAGACCGGGCGGAGCTTACATTCCTTCCCGATGAATCGGAATTGTGGAGCCGGCTGGACGCGCGGAGAGACACGTGCACGGGACAGAAATGTCCCGAATTCAACCAGTGCTTCGTGACCGCGATGCACCAGCGGGCCAAGGAAGCAGATCTAATCATCGTCAACCATCACCTGTTTTTTGCCGACCTGGCGCTGAAGCAAGATGATTTCGGGAGCATACTGCCGGAATATTCCGCGGTGGTGTTTGACGAGGCGCATGAAATCGAGGATGTGGCCAGCGATTATTTTGGGCGGCAAATCTCGAATTTCCGGTTCGAGGAACTGGCACGCGACGCCGATCAGGCGCTGCGGGTGCTGAGCTTGGGAACTCCGTCGCTGCTGCGGCGGACGCAACGAATTCGCGAGCGTAGCCGGGCATTTTTCGAGACGTTTCCGCCGAGGGACGGGAGATTCCCGTTTTCGCGGGCAGAGCGGGAGGCGTTCCTCGAGCAAAACCGCGAAGCGTACGATTCGCTGGTGACGGCGCTAAAGGGCATGGAGACGGAATTTGCGGCGCTTGCGCAAAAGCCGGAAGAACTGGTTCGAATGGCGCGGCGGAGCTTCGAGCTACGGCAGGAACTGGCGTTCCTGTTCGAATCGAACGAGCGAAATTTTGTTTACTGGTACGAGCGCAGGAACAAGGGAGTCTTTCTGGCGGCAACGCCGATCGACGTGAGCCAGATCCTGCGGGAGCGGCTGTTCGAACAGTTCGATACGACGGTGCTCACGTCGGCGACGCTGACGGTGGGGGGACGCTTCGAATTCATCCGGCAGCGATTGGGAATCGATCATGTGAAAGAGCGAGCCTTGCCGCAGGAATTTGATTTTGCGGAGCAGGCGCTGCTGTATCTTCCCGGGGCGATGCCCGACGTGCGGAATCCGGCGTTTCCCGCAAAGGCTGCGGATGAAATCGTGCAGTTGCTGGAGATGAGCGGAGGCCGGGCGTTCTGCTTGTTCACCAGCTACGCCCAAATGAAGGATCTGTTTGAGCGCGTGAAAGGGCGAGTGAAATTTCCGATGCTGTTACAGGGGACGGCGCCGCGCTCGGCGCTGCTCGAGCGGTTCAAGAATACGGATGGGGCGGTGCTGTTCGCGACAGCGAGTTTCTGGCAGGGCGTGGATGTGCCGGGAGAGCAGCTTTCCTGCGTCATCGTGGACCGGCTGCCGTTTGCGGTGCCGAGCGACCCTATTGTTGCGGCGCGGGTGAAAGCGTTGCAGGAGGACGGCAGGAATCCTTTCGCAGAATATCAGGTGCCGGAGGCGGTGCTGGCGCTGAAACAAGGATTCGGACGGCTGATTCGAACGAGGACGGACAGGGGCGTGCTGGCATTGTTGGATAGCCGCATCCAGCGAATGCCGTATGGTAAGATTTTTCTGGAGTCTCTGCCGAAGTACGCGATAACGCATGAAGCGGCGGATGTGGCGCGGTTTTTCGGCAAAGGGAAAACCCGCTGAAGAAGCAGCCGAAATCAACTAAGAGCACAGAGGCCGACACGCAGGGAAAAAACGGAGAACGGCAGAGGAACTCCAGAAAATCATGTTTCAAGTGAGCGTAGAAGAGAGTTTTTCCGCCGGCCACGCGCTGCGCGGATACAAAGGGAAGTGCGAGAACGTGCACGGGCATAACTACCGCGTGCGCGTGACGCTCGAAGGGCCGCAGCTCGATGCGATCGGGCTGCTGGTGGATTTCACGCACTTGAAGCAGGTCATCCGGGAAGTGATGGGGCGGCTGGACCACCAGTTTATGAATGACTTGGAGCCGTTCAAGACGGTGAATCCGTCGGCGGAGAATGTAGCGAAATATTTTTACGAGGAAGTCTCGAAACAATTGAAGAATTTGCCGCCAGGAGCGCGGATCACCGATGTGATTTTGTGGGAGACGGACACCAGCAGGGCACAGTACCGGCCGGCGGGATAGAGAAGTTCCGGAACGGATGAAGCGATGAATCGTGCATTCTTGATTATTCTGATTCCAGCGATACTGGTAATTGCTGGATACAGTGTTGTCCTGCGAATGATGGGATTTGCGCCGGGATATTCGAGATTGCTGATCGCGGCGGTGGTTTTGCTCGGAGCGATTTACTGGTTGTCGCGCAAGTCGCCGCGAGGAGCGAATTCCCGCCAGCGCTAAAGATCACACAG
>Ga0210384_10007460_pt1 | contig 11534 bp, 9 predicted proteins | sample IncBWH2MmetaG_FD_160574 | JGI IMG/M metagenome (GOLD analysis project Ga0210384, IMG submission 160574) | Forest soil microbial communities from Barre Woods Harvard Forest LTER site, Petersham, Massachusetts, United States - Inc-BW-H-2-M | ecosystem: Environmental > Terrestrial > Soil >...
AGTAGGTCGCGTTGGGGATGCGCGTCTTTTCGATCGGAGGCATCTGCTTGCCCGTAATTTTCGCAACGCAGGTGATGCCCTCCATCGACGCGGCGTGCGCGAGCTGCGGCATTCCGGCGACGATGTCGCCAATCGCGTAGAGATGCGGCTCCGCCGTTTCCATGTACGGCCCGACGTGGATAAATCCGCGCTCGAGTTTCGCTTGCGATTTTTCGAGGCCGAGGTTTTCCGTCTTGGGCACGCGCCCGACGGCCATCAGTACGCGCTCGGCGGAAATGGTCTGCGTCTTCCCGCCCTTGTCCGTGAACGCGACGGTCGCACCCTGCGCGTCTTTTTTCACCGACTCGACTTTGGCCTCGGTGAAAATCTGGATGCCCTTCTTCTTCAGCGCTTTTTCAAGTTCCGCCGAAATTTCCTCGTCTTCGAGCGGCGTCACTCGCGGCAGCATTTCGAGCACTGTGACTTGCGTCCCGAACGAATTGAAAATCGAGGCGAACTCGACGCCCACCGCACCGGCTCCGACAATTACCAGCGTCTTCGGCACGGCAGGCAGTTGCAAAATCTCGATGTTGCTGAGGATCGTTTTTCCATCGATGTCAATTCCAGGAAGCGAGCGCGCCGCCGAGCCCGTCCCCAACATGATGTGCGTGGCTTCGACCTCCGTGACGGTACCGTCCTTCTCGACGCTCACGCGCCCGGGCCCCGCCCACCGCCCCCAGCCCTGCATTTTGTCCACTTTGTTTTTGCGGAATAAAAACTCGATGCCCTTGGCGTGCTTATTCACGACCATTTCCTTGCGCGCCAGCGCCGCCGCCCAGTTGAGCGTAAAATCCTTCACGTCGATGCCAAATTCCTTGGAGATCTTCAGGGTGTCGTAAATTTCGGCGGTGTGCAAGAGGACTTTCGTGGGAATACAACCGACGTGCAGGCAGGTGCCACCCAGAAAGCCGTCTTTTTCAATGACCAGTGTTTTCAACCCCCATTGCGAGGCGCGAATCGCGGTGTTATATCCCCCCGGACCGCTGCCGATAATCGCGAGATCGTATTTGGCCAAGTGTCCTCCGCGGCTGCGAGGAGCGCCGCTCACGTTACATGAATTCAGACGGGTGCGCTCCCGCGAGCCCACGCCATTTGATGAAGTGGAAGTGCAGCCGGCGTCCGCCCTTTCGCCCGGCCTCCCCCAAACGAATCGAGGCGGCCCTCGATTATGCCGGGGGTTACTGCGGATGATCCGCGCCTCGATTCTAGCAGCCGCCCAGACGCGTCGCAACACGGGGAGAGTGAGACGGATTTCAATCTTTCGCCAGTGCGGTGTGGCCCCAAACTGAAACCCGACGGGCGGCACCATCATGGCCGCGGCCCCCAATCGCTGCGTCGTGAGCCCATACCTGCAGCGCTTGCAAATGCCGAACCTGTTTGCCCCCGGCGGTTCCACGTTCCCGCATCAGGGTGCCGCAAATCCCACGCCAACAATTCTCGCTTTCACCTGCCGCACCGCCGATGCAATCGTGGACCGGCACTTCAAGAAGCCGGGTATGCTCGCCTGAGCCGGATCACTTAGGGACCTACCGAGGGAAGCAAACTCGTTACTCACTCCAATTTCGTGCCCGCGGCTTGAGAGCCGCACAGGCTTCGCCGAACAAATGACCCAATGAGCGGCTCACCCCAAGCGTTACTCAAGTATTCTAGTTTGAGGGTGTTTTGCAATTGTTCTGGCAATGCGCTGATAAACGTTCCTTGTCATTTCATGTGGCGGGCCAATTACTACGTGGCACCTCGGGTCACAATTGAAGTTGTCGGGACATTCGTCTGGTCGCTTTTCAACAACAAGACCGGCTTCTCTCAGCGCTTCGACAGAAATACTAGCGATCTCCAGGCCGACGAAGATTCGGTGCAATTCTGTGACAACTTCGGGTGAGTAGACGAAAAGAGAAGTTTCAAAATTCGAATCCATGAAGGCATGTTTGGCAGGCCGACGATTTTCTCCCTCGCCAGTAACCCAGGTCTTGTGCAAGACACGCAAAAGCGTTGCATCGTTCGGTACAGTGGCGTCATCTTGAAGCGGCATTCTGGGTCATCAGTCTTCATTCGAATGAAATGAGCCCAAAACATCAGAGAGGCTTCTCACGAAGTCCCTTTCGTCTAAAACGAGCACACCTTCAACAGTCCTATCGTTCTCCTCGCTCGTCCGTGCAAAGACGACCTCCCGCTCTCCCGGGAAAATATTGAAAGTGATCTCGCGCTCCTCGAGATTCCACGTCAAGCCAATTCCGCCACCCGAAAATGGAACCACTATCGGTTTGGGCAGTTGAATAGTTGAGGCGAGTGTCAAGATTCTACGTGCTTCGTCAGCAGTTGCCTGAGATATCCGAAGGTCCCCGAGACCTGCAATGTTCTGTCCCGTGTCTTGCAGTAGGCGGAGATCCTCATATGCCACAGGGAGCCAGGGTGCTGTCTCGTAGACGACGATGCGCTCTAACTGCGGAGAGGGCGGAGCTACCCACCATTTGGGTGACCTTACTACGGTCGTGGACCCTGAATGGTAACCATGAAGGTTGTGGGGTGGCCCTTGATAATTTACAACATTCGCAGGGCTCATGTTCTCCTCTTCCAAGTCTTGTGCATCTTTTCAGTGGTGAAAGAAATAAAGCCCTTCACGGCCTTCTCATGGCATAAATTCAAACATTCAAACAAATCCGAATCCTCTTGTTTGGAAGGATATACTGACGCAGTCACAGTCAGTTGGATGATCTCCTTACCGTCAGCTTCCCGAACTCCGGGTTGAACAGCAAAACTGACGCTTCCGCCGGGAATCAAATGAGACATGCTGAATGCAACTGTTGAAGGCTCGTTTGCCGGACTCTCCAGGACGCCCGCATTCCATGCAGGGAAAATATCATGAAGGTCTGAATAGTCCTTCCATTCAACTCCTCGAACGAGATGATTGAAATAGCTCATCTCGCACCTCGAAATTGGCGGGCTTTTTAATCCACGGTCATTGAGAAAAGTGGAAAACTGGCGCCAGTCTTCAATGAACATCGGAAGGATAGCATGGTAGTGTTGGTACCCTGAATTGGCTTCCCCCTTGCGCCAATTGTGTAGGAACAAGCTGTCCTGAACCTGGATGAGTTGCGTCTGCGTCCCATCAACATAACAAACCCGTATCGGAGGGACAGCAAAATTCAATTGTACAGGGAACTTAATCGGAGCTTCCATCACAGGAGGTAGAAACTGAACTTTTGGATATTTTGTTCGAAACTTCTCCCCTAAAGAACCATAATGGAGCAAGTTCCAACCCTCTATTTTTTGGAAATAGAATCCAAGTGATGTTTCGACCACAGGTGGGTTTTCGAAATCGACAAGCAGCGACCTATAGCTCACTTGAGGCACGGGGCGCTCCGATGGTGTATTCATACGTTAAAAATGTCGGAAAAGGCCCCCACAGGGGTGATTGCACTTACAGAGGGATAGTACCCCGGTGAGGCTGGGATCGCCAAATTTAATCTCTGGATTCAGCCGCCAATTGGTCAAGAAGTTCCTAGGCTGCCTTGACCGTCCTCGGAGGCATCTGCTAGCGTAGGGGCTCCATAGGCGCTGGCGCGCAGCGTCGACTCGCACTCGCCGGTTGAAAGCCGAAACGAACTTATGGATACAATTCACATTACGATGCCGGATGGCGCTGTTCGCGAAGTTCCGCTTGGCACCACGGCGGCGGAAATCGCGCAGCAGATTTCACCGCGTCTGGCTAAGGAAGCGCTGGTCGCGCGGGTCGCTCCGATCCAAGGGCCTTTCGGCGCGGCCGCAAGCGCGTCCACGGGTGGGGCCCCCGAAAAATCTCCCGACGCGGCGCCCGAAGCTCGCATGAATTCCGCGGCGAACGGCGAGGGTTTTCTGGTCGATTTGCGCGCCCCGATCGATCAGGACGTGCGGCTCTCCATCCTTACGCCGAAAGATCCCGAAGCGATTCAGGTGCTGCGGCACTCTGCGGCGCACTTGCTCGCCGCTGCGGTGCTGGAACTTTTTCCGAACGTCAAGCTGGGCATCGGGCCGCCGATCGACACGGGGTTTTTCTACGATTTCGTGCGCGCAGAACCGTTTACGCCCGAAGATCTCGAGCGCATCGAAAAGAAAATGCGCGAGCTCGCGGCGCAGGATATTCCCAACGAGCGCAAGATGATGCCCAAGCCCGAAGCGCTCGAGCTCTACCGCAAATGGGATCAGGGCTTCAAATGCGAACTGGTGGAGGAGCGCGCCATCGAACCGATGGTGTCGTTTTACACCACCGGAAAATTCATCGATTTCTGCCGCGGGCCGCACATCCCATCGACCGGGCGCATTCGCGCGTTCAAACTGATGAGCGTTGCAGGCGCGTACTGGAAAGGCCAGGAAGGCAACCCGCAGATGCAGCGCATCTACGGGGCGTGCTTCTACACGCAGCAGGAGCTGGATGAGTATCTCCACCGGCTCGAAGAGGCCAAGCGGCGCGATCATCGCCGCCTCGGGCAGGAACTGGACCTGTTTTCGGTTCAGGAAGAGGCCGGGCCGGGGCTGATTTTCTGGCATCCCAAGGGCGGTTTGGTCCGCAAGGTGATGGAAGACTGGCTGCGCGACGAGTTGCTGCGGCGCGGTTACGATTTAGTATATACGCCGCACATCATGCGCCTGGAATTGTGGAAGACCAGCGGCCATGCGAATTTTTATCGCGAGAATATGTTCGGCCCGGTCGAAGTGGAGAAGGACGACTACCAGCTCAAGCCCATGAATTGCCCGGGGCACATCCTGATTTACAAGTCGCGCCTGCGCAGCTACCGCGAATTGCCGGTGCGGCTCGCCGAGTTGGGCACCGTTTATCGCTACGAGCGCTCGGGCGTGCTGCATGGCCTGTTGCGCGTGCGCGGTTTCACCCAGGATGACGCGCACATTTTCTGCATGCCGGAGCAAATCGAATCCGAAATCGAGGCCTGCATCGATTTCGCATTCGCCGTGATGAAGACGTTCGGATTCAACCAGTACGTTGTCGAGCTCTCGGACTGGGACGCGAAGCATCCGCAAAATTACGCCGGCTCAGCCGAAGATTGGGCCCGCTCGACGGGCGCACTCGAATCGACGCTCACAAGGATGAGCATCCCGTTCAAGCGCATGGAAGGCGAGGCGGCGTTTTACGGCCCGAAAATCGACGTCAAGTTGATCGATGCGATCGGCCGCCCGTGGCAGCTCACCACCGTGCAATTCGATTTCAATTTGCCGGGACGCTTTGGGCTGGAGTATGTCGGCGAAGACGGCAACCGCCACCAGCCGCTCATGGTGCATCGCGCGCTGTGGGGCTCAGTCGAGCGCTTCTTCGGCATCCTGATCGAGCATTACGCCGGAGCGTTTCCCGTGTGGCTCGCGCCCGTGCAGGCGGAAGTGCTGCCGCTCAGCGAAAAATTCGCGGAGTACGCGAAAAAAGTTACCGCAGCCCTGAAGGACGCCGGATTCCGCGCGCATCTCGACGACCGCAACGAAAAATTGCAGGCGAAAATTCGCGACGCGCAGATGCTGAAGATTCCCTACATGCTGATCGTCGGCGGCAAGGAAGCGGAAGCCGGCACCGTCTCGGTGCGCCAGCAGAGCAAAGGTGACTTAGGGCCGCGGCCACTTGCTGAATTTCTCTCCGATTTGCGCCAATTAGTTGATTCCCGCGCGATTTAATTCTTGGTAGCGCGGACTTCAGTCTGTGGGTTTTTGTGCGGGCGAAAGTCAAAACCCGCAGGCTGAAGCCTGCGCTACTAAGAGCAATCCGCGGCAGACCTGGCTTTTTGGTACTCGCGCTGTAGCCACCACGTGGAAACCACAGCGCTGATGAACAGAGCGCCTGCGAGAGTCGCCAGCGCGCCCGTAGACACTCCCGCTTTCGAGAGAAATAACCACCACTTGTCGAAACCCCGGCCGATCGGCGCGGCCTCCGACGTCGCATAGTGCAGGAGCAGATGAATGTGCATCGCGATGGGTGAAAAGCTCATGCGGTAGTTGTACTGCGCGTCGTAGTAGCCGCCGGCCACGTCGGCTTCGAGGAAGCTGGTTGCCGAGCCGACCGCCTGCACGAGGAATCCCGCGACGAACACAGCAATCGCCAGAAGGCGCGTGTTGCGCGACGCGCCCTCGAGCGCCGGACCGATGCCCAGGCCGAGCAGGGCCAGCGCGGGCACCAGGTAGCGCGGCCCGTAGCAATAGCCGCCTTCCCACTGCGTGTAGGTCGCGAAAAATAACAGATAAACAATCGGCGCGGCCGCGGCAACCACTGCTAGCCCCCGATCGCGGCGCCAAAGACGTGGCAGGCCGAGCAAAGCCAGCAAAATCGGTGGCGAAAACAAGAAGATTGATTTTCCGGGCGAAACGAGAAATCCGAGAAGTCCCGTGCCGAGCGGGGTCTCGAACGTGTTCAACGCCTTTCCACCTTCGGCGGCGGAGGGGTAACCAAAATCGAACGGAGTGCCGTGAAGATACGCGTTTCGCCACAGCAGAAGGATTACACCAACTCCCGCAGCCACGGCCAGCGCGGTCGCGGCGCTCCACCCCTTTTCGCGCTCGCGAACGATTAGCGCACCCAGAAATACGGGCACGACGATGACGTGCGTTGGCCTCACCCAAACGGCCGCGCTCAGGAGGGCTCCCGCGCCGAACGCGCGAGCAAAGTGTATAGGTATACTTTGCGGCTGGGCAAATAGCACGGCCGCGGCGCCGAGCAGCAGTGCCGCCGCCAACGGCTCGGAGAACAGCCAGCCGGAATACGCCGCGAGCGGCGTCGCAAGAGCCAGAATCCCCGCGGCCAGCAGGGAAACTTTTGGCGCGATTCCGAGCTGGAGAAAAACGCACAGCGCAATTGCGGCCGCCAGAGCGGAGAAAAAGACGCTCTCGCCGGTTAAAAAGAAATCGCTGACCACATCGCGCAGATTAGGAGGCACACCCGGCAGATGCATCGCTACAAACTGTCCCGCCGCGTACCACGGCAGCATTGCCAGCGCCTGCCCCGGCGGATAGGGCGACTCTGGGTGGCCGAAGCGGTCGAACGTGCCATAAAACATTTTTGCGTCGACGGCCTGAGGTATTTCCGCATTGCCATGCTTCGCAAGGCTTTCCGCCTGGAAGGCGGCCGAAACTTCATCGATCGTGCGGACGCGCCCGCTCGAAAAAAGAAAATAGAAGAAATTCAGGAACAGCAGGCACGAAATTACCAGCCGAATGCGGCAGCGTCCCGCGCCGGAATTTGCCGGCAAAGAATTATCGGATGGGGATGCGGTCGTGGGCATGGCGCGAGAAGTAGTCGAGGCATTACAGCATATGCCGCGTGATCGCGAGAGACGAGTTCCGATTGGAGTTCTTTCCCTGCAACCGTTGCGAAACCTCAGGAGTGATCTGAGCGCGCCGCGGATCGTGACAAGTCTCCCACTCACTAAAAAATCCCCGGATCTGAAGACCCGGGCTACAGCATTGCGTTAGCCCTGAATTGGAAATTGCTGTAGCCCGCCTCTTTAGAGGCGGGGTGTCTGCCAATGGGGAGAAAACAGGGATTTGGGAAAAAAGCCGTTGTGCGGCACGCCTTCGCTCTTCCCTGGCGCAGTCTTTGACTTCTTCGTTCATCTATGCAAAAAATCCTCCGGACCCCGGGAGATCTCGACATGAGCACAAACGCAACGAGCGCCGATTCTAAAATGGACGCTCGCGATCGCAGCCGCATCCTTAAAATTCTCGAAAGTAATTGGCAGGCCGAGATGCGGGGATACCACACCTATGAAATATTGGCGGAGCGCGAAACCGATCCGGCACGGCGCGCGGCGTTCCACACTCTGTCCTATGCCGAGCAGCACCATGCCCAGCTTTGGGCTGATCGGATTCGCGCGCTGGGAGGGCCGAACCCGGTGTATAGGGGGCCAAAAACCGGCGAAGCTGACACCCTCGCCAATCGTGCAGGCGGTGTTCGGATGGCGCTGCGGCGGCTGGAACTGGACGAAAGCCGTGACATCGCAAAGTACGCGAAACAGATCAAGGAACTCGGCGACCAACCCAGCATTCGCATCCTGGAGCAGGCGCTAGGGGATGAACGCGAGCACTACAGAATCCTGAGCGGGCTCATTCGCAACCGGCGGCCGATCCCGCATTCTTCGCCCGAACAGGCTAAGCAGGCCCTCGACGAACTTCTGGCCGCGCGACAACAAGAACATCCGAAAGCAGCCGGCTGGATTGGCGACGCCATCTACGGAATCAACGACGGTCTCGGAGCGATCTTCGGAATTGTGTCCGGTGTTTCCGGCGCGACCCTGGGCAACAGCAAATTTGTCATCATCGCGGGGATGGTGGGCATGATCGCCAGCGCGCTCTCGATGGGGTCGGGCGCGTATCTGGCGGCAAAAAGTGAGCGAGAGATCTATGAAGCAGAGTTTTCTCGCGAGCGCGAAGCGGTTGAAAACAATGAATCCGAAGCGCGAGAAGTTCTTTCGCTCAGCTATCAGATCCGGGGTTTACCTCCGGAAGAGGCGGACCGCTTCGTCGAGCATTTGGCCAAGGACAAATCCCAGTTCGTCCGCACGCTGGCGCAAGAACGGCTGAACACCACCGAAGACGGGCTCCGGAAGCCGCTGGCTTCGGCGATATCCGGAGCCCTCTCGACAGCCATTGGCGCCACCATTCCCGTTATTCCCTTTTTCTTTCTGAACGGCTATCCGGCGGTGATCGTTGCCGCGGTTGTTTCCCTGCTGGCCCATTTTGCCGTGGGCGCTGCCAAGTCCCTGATTACGATCCGTTCGTGGTGGGCCAGCGGACTCGAAATGACTTTCGTCGGCGCCGTCGAGGGGATCGTCACCTATTTCATCGGAATCGCCATTGGGAGAATCTCCGGGGCAGGCATCTAGTTCTCGATTCCAAAGATTCGGCGTTGTGCATCACACTTATAAAAACTTGACTATTCCGAGCCAAATGGGATATTTGGGAGGCATAACAGGGCTGCATTCATACCTATCGTCCCAGGCCAGCCCCGATTGATTCAGATTTATATTGAGTGGGTACTGTCGATCCATTTATCTGCCTCCTCATAAGAAATGAGGCTTTATGAACCGCCCTTTTACCCGGCAAGGAACTTCCGTTCCCCCGCCTGCTTCGGTGCCTTTTCCACTTCGTCCCGCGACCCCGGCTCCGCCCCAGCCTGAATTCGGAAACGGGTGGGACCACACGTTGATGCGGCTGATTTTTTCCATCGCTTGCGTGGCGGCTGGATACCATTTTCACCCGTTTGGTTTGTCCAGTTTGGTTGCTGCCGGTGTCGGCGTGGCCTTTTCCATATCCGTCTTTTTGTTTGAGTTTCGGCTGCAGCGCATTAGCCTGCGGCGGCTGATCGGGGCCGCGATCGGCTCGATTTTGGGCATTCTCGGCGCGTATTTGATGGGTCTCGTCCTGGGGCGCACGTCGATCCCGGAGGGCTCGAGGTCGTTCATGGACGTCGGGCTGCTCCTGGTGATGACCTACATTGGTCTCGTGATTGGGGCGAACAAGGGAGACATGCTCAACCTGGCGGCCCTGGGGGGCCTATTCGGCAGCGAACGCAGCACGCGGCGAATGCCCAAGGTGCTGGACACCAGCGTGATCATTGACGGCCGCATCGCGGACATTTGCGAGGCCCATTTTCTGGACGGCGTGATGCTGATCCCGCAATTTGTGCTGCGTGAGTTGCAATTCGTGGCCGATTCCGCCGATTCGCTGAAACGCCAGCGCGGACGGCGCGGGCTGGAAGTGCTGCAGCGCATTCAAAAAATGGCGCATCTCGAGGTCGAAGTCGCGGACGACGATTTTCCCAACATCGCGGATGTGGACTTGAAACTCATCGAGCTGGCGAAGCGGTACGACGCAAAGATTGTGACGAACGATTACAACCTGAACAAGGTCGCCTCGCTGCAGGGCATCGAAATTCTGAATGTGAATCAGCTGGCCAACGCGCTGAAGCCGGTCGTTCTGCCCGGGGAAACGATGCGCGTTTTCATCCTGCGCGAGGGCAAGGAATATAATCAGGGCGTGGCTTACCTCGATGATGGAACGATGGTCGTGGTTGACGGCGCGCGCCGTATGATCAATAAGACCATCGACATCACGGTCACTTCGGTCCATCAAACCACCGCGGGCAAGATGATTTTCGGGCGGCTCGACGAGCGTACCGAATTGCCCGGCTCGCGTGCGCCACAGCCTCATGCTCTAAACGATCTGCCGCGCCCGGTCGTTCCGGACACTTCTCGCGAGCCGGAATGAAGGCCGGTTCCGCCGCCCCGCTGAAAGCAGGCGCACGCGATCGATGCTCATTGCTTGCCTCGTGAATCTAGCTGCGCTACCCTCGCAGTTTCAAAATCTACAGTTTGGCAGGAAAGGATCGCAGAATCGTGACTCCTCCTCGAAACATTTCCGATCGCCGCGCTTTTTTGAGTTTCCTGGCCGCCAGTCCCGTCCTGGCCTACGCAGGCTTTTCTTCACGCTGGGTCGAGGAAGTTCTGGCGGCGCCGCTGCCGCAGCAAAATGAAGTCGTCATCAAATCGGTGAAGGAAGCGCTCAATGTTTTTGATTTCGATGCGGCCGCGCGCGTAAAACTCACGCCCGCCCATTACACGTTCATCACGGACGGCTCCTTTAACAATGAAACGCTACGCGCCAATCGCGATGGGTTTTTGAAATACGAAGTCCGCCTGCGCCGGCTGACCGGCATCACCACGGTCGATCAATCCGTTAAGATTTTCGGAAAGACGTGGGAATCGCCGATCTTCTTTTCTCCGGTTGGCAGGATGAACGCGTACTATCCCGACGGCGCCGTGGTCGTGGCTCAGGCCGCCAAAGCGACGCGCACGCTGCAAGTGCTCGCGGGATCGGCGGCGGTCATCATTGATCCGAGCGGCGTCGAGAGGGTGGTTTTGGCGCGCGGCGAGCCGCTGTGGATTGCGGGACTCGGAAGCAGCATGGACGAAAAAGTTCTCCGCCGCTTTGAAGCGACCGGATGCCCCGTGCTGGTCTGGACGATTGACGACGGCGGGGCCAACACCATCGGCGCGAAATCGGTGCAACGCGCCGGAGTCCGCGACCTCGACCGCGAAGCCGACGATCGTTGCGTAGGCTGCCACGCCAACCTTCCCCGAATCACCCGGATCACGCCAAGCACTCCGATGGACGTGTTCGGGGCAGTCGGATCTCTCCAGGGTGAAACCAGCGTGAAGCTCAACTGGGATGATGTGAAGCGTGTCCGCGAGATGACGCGCATGAAGATCGTCCTCAAGGGCATCGTGGCTGGAGAGGATGCGGCGCTGGCGGTGAAGCATGGGGTCGATGGCATTATCGTTTCTAATCACGGCGGACATGAAGACGCGAGCGGCCGTGGAACGATTGAATGCTTGCCGGAAGTAGTGTCAGGGGCCGCGGGGAAAATTCCGGTACTCATCGACAGCGGATTCCGGGGCGGCGCGGACGTGTTCAAAGCGCTGGCGCTTGGTGCCACCGCCGTCGGGATCGGGCGTCCCCATATTTGGGGA
>Ga0210384_10007461_pt1 | contig 11534 bp, 9 predicted proteins | sample IncBWH2MmetaG_FD_160574 | JGI IMG/M metagenome (GOLD analysis project Ga0210384, IMG submission 160574) | Forest soil microbial communities from Barre Woods Harvard Forest LTER site, Petersham, Massachusetts, United States - Inc-BW-H-2-M | ecosystem: Environmental > Terrestrial > Soil >...
GCTTCTTATGTTCACATGTGCACGAACAACACGATCGAAGGCACGCAGTGGACGGAGATGCCCGCGACGGGAAGTGTGCCGCTTGTCGCGGATATGTCCTCGGACATCGCCTCGCGCCCGATCGACGTGAAGAAATTCGGGCTCATCTTCGCAGGCGCGCAAAAAAACCTGGGACCGAGCGGCGTCACCGTTGTGATCGTACGTAAGGACCTCGCGGAGCGCGCCGACAAGAATCTGCCCACAATTCTGCAATACCGCACGTATATCAAGGAAAAGTCACTGTACAACACCCCGCCGACGTTCGCGGTGTACGTCGTCGGCCTGGTAATGGAATGGATCGATTCCGAAGGCGGCATCACCGCGATCGAAAAGCGGAACAACGCCAAGGCCAAGCTTCTTTATGATGCGCTCGAAGCTAGCAACGGATTCTATCGCTGCCCGGTGGAGAATCCTTCGCGATCGAAAATGAATGTGGTCTTCCGCGTGGCGGGCGGAGACGAAGCCGTCGAAAAGCAATTTGGCCAGGAAGCTGCTACAGCAGGCCTTGTCGGCACGCCGGGCCATCGCTCCGTCGGCGGCATGCGCGTCTCGCTTTATAACGCCGTCACGCTCGAAGCCGTCGAAGCGCTCACCAGCTTCATGCGTGAATTCCAGCGCAAGCGCGACTAGCTTGCGCGGGGGAGTCCTTTCGAAGCTTAGGGTGAACCAGCCGGACTGCTTCAAGATCTTAGGAGAAGCCGAAGCAGGGCGCTGCTCGGCCGCATCGTGTTCCACCTTACCGATGATTCTTTCCCCTTGCGCTTCGACAAGAGTGCACGTATTGTCTCTTGTCGAAGCGACAGGGGAAATCGATGGCGCAAAAGAGGATTGAACTTCCGCAGGGCACACTCGACTTACTCATTCTCCGCACGCTGGCTCTAGAGCCACAGCACGGCTGGGCTATTTCTGAGCGTATCCAACAGATCTCGAGCGATGTTCTGCTGATTCAGCAAGGCTCGCTGTATCCGGCGCTGCACCGTCTCGAGCGGCGCGGCTGGATCAAAGCGAAGTGGGGCACGTCTGAGAACAACCGCCGCGCGAAATACTACGAACTCACCAAAACCGGCCGTAAGCAGCTCGAGCTCGAAAAAGATACCTGGAAAAAACTGGCGGCTGCCGTCGCCCAGATTCTAGAGACGGCGTAGAGAGGGCTTCGTGTTCAACGACTTATTTTTTCGCCTTCGTTCGCTATTCCAGCGCGATGCCCTCGAATCCGAGGCAGACACTGAGCTGCGCTTTCACTTCGATCAGCAAGTCGAGAAATACATCAAGTCTGGTCTTACACGAGAAGAGGCGCTGCGGCGCGCACGGATCGAATTCGGCGGCCACGAACAGCTCAAGGAAGAAATCCGGGACGCGCGCGGCGTGAATCTCGTCGAGACGTTTCTTCAGGATATTCGCTACGGGCTGCGCATTCTCGGGCACACGCCAGTGATCTCCTGCGTGGCCGTTCTCTCGCTCGCACTCGGCATCGGCGCGAATACCGCCATTTTCAGCTTGATCGACACGGTCATGCTGCGGCGCTTGCCAGTGCAGAAACCCGAGGAATTGGTCCAGCTACTCCGAGCGAGTTCTTCAGGAACTGGGGAGGGCAGTCCAAGCTTTACGAATCCTCTTTGGGAACAGGTACGAGACCACCAGGATGTTTTTTCGGGCGCTTTCGCTTGGGGCGAAAGCCGATTCGATCTCTCGCAGGGAGGCGCCGTCCGCTACGCCGGGGGAATTTTTGCCAGCGGCAGCTATTTCAACACTCTAGGAGTTCGCCCGGCGGCCGGCCGTCTTATTAGTCCACCCGATGACACACGGGGTTGCCCAGCAGTGGTTGTGTTGAGCTATGGCTTTTGGCGGAATCATTTTGGCGGGGCGAAAGAGGCTATCGGCGGCACGCTCTCTCTCAACAATCATCCCTTTCAAATCATCGGCGTCAGCTCTCCCGGCTTTTACGGCGTTGAGGTGGGCAGCAAATTTGACGTGGCCGTTCCGATTTGCACCGCAGACGTGTTCGACGGGAAGAACGCCCGGCTGGATCATCAGTCCTGGTGGTGGCTCAGTGTCATGGGGCGTGTTAAACGCGGCGTAAGCCAGGACCAACTGAGGGCTCGCCTGGGCGTTCTTTCTCCGCCAATCTTTGCGGGCGCGTTACCAAAGGATTGGGACGACAAAAGCAAGGCAAGATTTCTGAAGCTCATGCTCATCGCTTCCCCGGCGGAAACGGGCATTTCGTATCTTCGCCGTAAATTCGAGCAGCCCTTGCACATTCTGATGGCCGTCGTCGGCCTGGTCCTCTTGATTGCCTGCGCGAATATTGCCACCCTCATGCTCGGCCGCGCCACGGCCCGGCACAGGGAGCTCGCAGTACGCAAGGCTTTAGGCGCTTCCCGCGTACGGCTCGTTCGTCAGTTGCTCACGGAATGCGTGTTGCTTTCGACGGTGGGCGCCCTCCTGGGGTTCTTATTCGCTAACTGGGGCACCAGTCTTCTCGTTCGTTATCTCTCGACAGCGCGAAATGACGTGTTTCTCGACCTTTCCGTGGACACCCGCGTTCTGGGCTTCACTGCCGCGATTGCGGTGCTTACGGGCATTTTGTTTGGCGTCCTGCCGGCATTTCGTTCTACGGGAGTCTCCCTGACGTCGGCGATGAAAGGGAGCCAAGCGTTGGATGTAGAGCGCCGTTTGCGGTTCCGCCCGGCGAAATGGATTGTAGCCGCTCAAGTTGCTCTGTCGCTCGTTCTGCTTGTCGCTTCCGGCCTGTTCCTTCGTAGCTTTGTAAAGCTCTCGACCCTCGACATCGGCTTTGACCGCAGCAACGTCCTTATCGTGCACGCGGATCTTCATGCCGCCAAGGTGCCCCCCGACCAGTGGCTCGCAACGTACCAACAGATTGAGGACAGGCTGCGTTCGCTTCCTGGAATTGTTTCTGCCGGCCGTTCCGTGATGACGCCAATCAGCGGCTTCGAGTGGAACCAGTTTGTTCATACCGATTCTTCCAACTCGCCCAAGGGAGATGATGCACTCGTGTATTTCAATTTTATTTCGCCAGGTTATTTCAAGACGATGCGGACTCCGCTTCTGGCTGGCCGTGGCTTCAACGAGCACGACACAAAAACTTCAACGAAGGTTGCCATCATCAATCAATCCATGGCGCGCAAGTTCTTTCCCAACGCCGATCCGCTCGGCAAATATTTCACGACCGACCCCCAGCCGGGGAAAGCCGCGCCCCAGTTTCAAATCGTTGGTCTGGCAAGAGATTCCAAGTACGAATCGCTTCGCGAGGAGACATTTTCGACGGCATTCTTCCCCGTGACGCAAGTGCCTGAGGGCGATAGCGAGGAAAACTTTATCCTGCGCACGGCAACAAAGCCCATGTCGCTGGCCTCCGCCGCACAGCAAGCCATCGCCGGCGTAAATAAAGCAATTCCGCTCGAGTTTCGCACGCTGGCCGAGCAAGTGGACGATTCGCTCGTGCAGGAACGTTTGCTTGCTACTCTTTCCACTTTTTTTGGCGCTCTGGCTTTGTTGCTGGCGATGATCGGGCTCTATGGTGCGCTGAGCTATCTGGTAGCCCAGCGGCAGCGAGAATTCGGCATCCGCATGGCCCTGGGTGCGCCGCGCGAATCCATACTTCGGCTGGTAATGCGCGACGTGACTATCGTTCTTGCTTCGGGCCTGTTGGCGGGCGCCTGTCTAGCCTTGGCTACTGTGGGCGTGTTGCAAAAGATGTTGTTTGGGCTTGCGCCTCATGACACCTTCACGTTCCTGGTTGCAATTGGAGTGCTTTCTGCCGTCGCGATTGTCGCTGGTTACCTGCCCGCGCGCCGAGCCATGCGCGTGGATCCGATGGTGGCTTTGCATTATGAGTAAACCGGCCGCGGCGGCGCGAGTTTGCGAACGATCTGGGAGCGGTCCGCGATGCTGAGTGATCTCCTGTTTCGTCTTCGCGCTGTGTTTCGACGCGGCGCCATGGAGGCTGAGATGGACGAGGAACTACGTTCGCATTTCGAGAACCACGTTGAGAAACTCGTTGCTTCCGGTATCCCGCGCGAAGAAGCCGTGCGCCGCGCCCGCATCGAATTTGGCGGCTACGAACAGCTCAAGGAAGAGTGCCGCGACGCGCGCGGGGTCAGCTTGGTGGAAACTATTGTTCAAGACGTGCGCTACGCCCTGCGGATGCTGCGCAACAACCCGGGCTTCACGGCCGTCGCTATTCTTACGCTTGCTCTCGGCATCGGAGCGAACACCGCCATTTTTTCGGTGATCGATTCCGCCCTTCTGCGTCCGTTACCGTATAACGATCCGGCGGGTCTGGTGATGGTCTGGGAAAACAGTTCGCAGCACCCGAATCCGCACAACGTCGTTTCGCCGCCCGATTTTTTGGACTGGCAGACCCGGAATACGGTCTTTGCCGAGATGGCGGCCTTGTTCGACCAGCGCGTTAACCTCACCGGAAATGGCGTTCCCCAGGAAGTTGTTGTCCAGGACGTTTCTGCGAATTTTTTTTCCGTGCTGGGTGTGAATCCTATCCTGGGACCGGGATTCACCGCCGAAAACGGGAAGCAGGGCCACGATGATGTCGTCGTTCTCAGTTACGGCTTCTGGAAGGAGCGCTTCGCCGGCGATCCGGAAATCATTGGCAAGCCCGTCGTCCTGAACGGTCACCCACAAACCATCGTAGGTGTTGCGCCGCGAAGTTTTTCTTGGTTCATTAAAGACGGTTCGTTCACGGGAGCGAAGCCACAGATGTGGACCCCGTTTATCTTTCCAGCGTCGTTCAGCGATCGGAAAGGCGTAGGCCGCTTTTTAACAGTTGTTGCGCGGCTGAAACCCGGATCCACTGTGCCCCAAGCGCAATTGCAGATGAATACAATCGCGGCGCGCATCGCCGGGGAGTATCCCGATTTTAACGCCTACTGGGGGGCCAAGGTGGTGTCCGTGCGCGACCAAATCTCCGGCGATCTGCGTCCAGCGCTTTTGATTTTGTTTGGTGCTGTCGCCTTTGTTCTGTTGATCGCTTGCTCCAACGTTTCGAGCCTGTTACTGGGTCGTGCGGCGGCGCGCGAAAGAGAAATCGCGGTGCGCACGGCCATCGGCGCCAGCCCGTGGCGCATTGCGCGGCAACTCTTGACAGAAAGCGTTCTCCTCGCGCTAATTGGTGGCGCGATCGGTGTGGTGCTGGCGGTGTGGGGCACGAACCTTCTGCTCGCTGCGAGCCCCAAAAATCTTCTTGGCGTGAACTCCATTCCCGTGGACTGGCGCGTTTTGGCGTTCGCCGCAGGGGTTACGTTGCTCGCCGGTTTGCTGTTCGGCTTTTTGCCCTCCTACATTTCCTCGCATTCCGGAATTTCAGAAACGCTCAAGGAAGGTGGCCGCGGCTCGTCCGCTGGAAAACAACGCAGCTTCGCACGCGGCGCTTTTGTGGTCGCGCAAATGTGTCTCGCTCTTGTTTTGCTTGCCGGCTCAGGGCTGCTGATTCGTAGCTTCGTTCGCTTGGTCGGCGTGGATCCGGGATTCGATGCCAGTCATCTGCTTACGTTCAAAGTTTCGCTGCCATCCTCGAAATACAGCAGCGACCCCGCGCGACTCGCCTTTTTCCAACAGCTTCTCACGCGAGTCTCGCATCTTCCCGGTGTACGTGCGGTCAGCATGTGCAGCTTTCCTCCTTTTTCCGGGCTCGGTTCGGCAACCGGAGTTCACGTTCTCAGCCAGCCGGAGCGTTCGCTCATGGATCTTCCGGTGGCCGCCGTCCGTGTCGTCGGCCCGGATTATTTTTCCGCCATGCAGATTCCTCTCCGCTCCGGCCGGACGTTCAGCAATCAAGAACTGACCGAAGAGCGCCACGTCGTCATCATCAATCAAGCTTTTGCGGAGCAATATCTCAAGGGTGTGAATCCGCTTGGGCAAAAAGCCGCTATTTATATGAAAAGCCTCGAGGAGAGTAAGAATACGCCATCCGAAATCATTGCCGTAGCTGGCGACGTTCGCCAAATGGGGCTCGACACGCCCGCCGAACCCACGGTTTACTGGCCGCATCCCGAGCTGGTCCTTTCCGAGCTCACGATTCTGGTTCGCACCACCAACGATCCTCTCTCGCTTCTGTCCGCTGTGCGCAATGAACTCCAACAGTTGGACCCGGCGCAGCCCATGGCTGGCGTCGCCACCATGGACGAGCTTCTCTCCGGTTCGCTTTCGCGCTCGCGCTTCACGATGCTCGTTCTCGCGGTGTTTGCCGCGCTCGCTCTGATTCTCGCTTCCGTCGGTATTTACGGCGTGATCGCCTACAGCGTCACGCAACGCACTCAGGAATTCGGCGTACGCATGGCGTTGGGAGCGAGTCGCCGCGACGTACTGCGCCTCGTCCTTGGCCAGGGAACGCGCTTGACACTTCTCGGTATCGGCCTCGGAATAGTGGCGGCTCTCATCGTCACCCGGCTCATGGCCACACTCCTCTACGGCATCAGCGCCACGGATCCTCTAACCTTTACGTCCGTCGCGTTGCTCCTGGCGCTCGTCGCTCTCGCCGCGTGCTACATTCCCGCGCAACGTGCCACCCGCGTCGATCCCATCGTGGCTTTGCGTTACGAGTAAGCGACGCTCGGAAGACCGCGAGTGCCCTAGTCGGGTTCGCGTGTGTGTTCAGAAACGCAGACAGCTTCACCCGTGGCAGCTCAAGGCTTGACTTCGCTGCGTTACAGGGTAAGGATGTCGCCACTATTCCAAGAAATCCTAGGTCGAGCTGCAGACTTCTCAAAGTTCGGGGTATTTATTTCCCGGGCAAGCGGAACCGGAGGACAAAATCGTCATGAACGAGAACAATTATCTTCAGCAAGTTGCGACCCTGACTGGTTTTCAGCATTTTCCTGGTCAAGGTCCTTGGGGCAGGAAGTCTGGTAGTGTCATCGGATCCCGGGACGGCTACGTCACCGCCATCGGATTCAACCGCAGCGGCAACGCCGCGAACATCGTCATCCTGATGCGCTTCAAAAGCGTACCCGACCGCGCTTCACTGAAAGCGTCTTTGGCGGAAAACTCGGCTCTGACAAGAAAGGGTCAAGGAAAGCTCGCTGCGACAGGAATCGATTTCGTTCGTTGGGAATGGAAGTACTCTTTCACAAAGCCGAAAGCCCAGAAGATAGCCGCGCTGGCCAATGTCCTTCGAGAAGCTCTGAAGCCACTCGCAAGTGGTTTCGATGGCCGCTGCGAGCACTGCACCAGTTCCTCCACTTCTTCTCTTGTTCTCATGAACGGCTTGCCTAGCTATATCTGCGCTGGTTGCCAGCAAAAGGTCCAGCAGGATTTGGATCTAGCTGCCATGAATTACCAAGCCATTGAACCCAACTATCCAAACGGATTGGCACTTGGGATCGGTGCCGCGCTCCTCGGAGGAATTGCCTGGGGCGGTGTGGCCTACGCCATCAACTACATATTCCTCTACGGAGCGATTCTCATCGGTTATCTTGTGTCCGCCGCGGTCATCAAAGGCACGCGCAAGGTCACGCGCTTCGGGCAGGTGATCGTTCCTATTCTCACCGTCGCAAGCGTGTTGTTCGGTGACGGCATTTTTTACACTCTCGCTGTCATGAGAAGCCAGAAAATCCCGTTTAGCATGCAGCTCCTGCAAGCGGTTCTGGCGAACATGTGGGAGATAGAGATGAAGGGAAGCGGCGTGTTGACCCTTATCTTTGCTCTGGTCGGCGCCGGCTACGCGCTTTATGCGGCGCGGAAACCGCAGTTCAAAGCCACCTTCGAGCCACTCGGTTCTCCCAGCTTACATCCATGATTAATAAGACCGTTTAAGGAATCCGCACCCGGACGTTAGAGAGTTCGGCGGAATATCCTGCTCGGTTTATCCCTCTTGCCGCCCTTTGTCAGGCCTTGGAACAAAAAAAGTGCGCGGAAACGGTCCTTACCGAACAGTCTGCGCGCTTCCTTTTCAACTGCCGTGTGATGCTTACGCCAAGTCGAAGAGCAGCACCTCGGCGTTTTCCACGCCGATTAGCTCGATTGCTTTCTCCTTCGACACAGCCGCGCCATCGCCTGCTTCCAGCTTCGTGCCGTTCAGCTCTACGCGGCCGCGCGCGATTTGCACGTACGCGTGCCGCTCCGGATTCAGCTCATGCTTCACTCGATCGCCCTTGCCCAGCACCGTCGCGTACAGTTCGTTGTCCTGCCGGATTCTCACGGAACCATCGCGACCATCCGGCGAAGCCACCAGCCGCAGCTTTCCGCGCTTTTCTTCGTCGCTGAAGGTCTTCTGGCCGTAGACCGGTTTCAACCCCTTCTCTTCCGGAAACATCCAGATTTGCAGTAAGTGCACCGGCTCGGTCTTCGACGCGTTGAATTCGCTGTGCGTCACTCCGGAGCCTGCGCTCATGTACTGCACGTCGCCAGGGCGTATCACGGAGCCAGTCCCCATACTGTCGCGGTGTTCCAACGCGCCTTCCAGGACATACGTGACGATTTCCATGTCGCGGTGAGGATGCGTTGGAAAGCCCTCGCCGGGCGCGACGCGGTCGTCATTCAAGACACGCAGCGTGCGGAAGTGCACATGCTTCGGGTCGTAATAGTCGGCAAACGAAAACGTGAAATAAGTATCCAGCCAGCCGTGGTTGAAATGGCCGCGGTCCTGGCTCTTGCGGATATCGATCATGGTCCACCTCCCGGTTTGACATCGTCATAATACTCGTTATAACGACTACTGTCAAGAGGCATATTCTCAGAGAGACTTCGCCAGCGATCGGCATCCTCTTACATCTCCACAACGCCAACATCTGCTTGCAGTTACAGCCTTCCCTCCCATTCCCGGCGGCCTCCCTTTGGTGTAGAGTGGGGTGGTAAGAACCGTTCGCTGTCTTCGTTTCCAAGGATTGCCTTATGGATTCCGCGCCGACCGCAACACAAACGAAAAAGCTCGAGGAGGCTTCCGCATCTCGTGAATCTCTCACGGTCACGGACAATCGGACTGGCAAGAGCTATGAGATCCCCATAAAATACGGGGCCATCCGCGCCATGGACTTGCGGCAAATCAAGGTCGATCCCACTGATTTCGGCATGATGAGCTACGATCCCGCGTATAACAACACGGCATCCTGCATCAGCAAGATCACTTACATCGATGGCGACGCCGGCATCCTGCGCTACCGCGGCTACCCCATCGAAGACCTCGCCGAAAAAAGTACCTACCTTGAAACCGCCTATCTGCTGCTGCATGGCGAACTGCCCACCGCAGCACAGCTCAAGGAATGGACCTACAACGTCACGCATCACACCTTCATCCACGAGAGCATCAAGAAATTCTTGGATGGATTTCACTACGATGCGCACCCCATGGGGATGATGATCTCCACGATCGCCGCGCTCTCGACTTTCTATCACGATGCCAAGGACATCTTTAGCGCGGAATCGCGACGCAAGCAGACCTACCGGCTCGTCGGAAAAATGCCAACGATCGCTGCTTTCTCTTACCGGCACACGCTAGGGATGCCGTTCGTCTATCCGGATAACGAGCTCAGCTATCCCGGCAATTTCCTTAATATGCTGTTCCGCACCACGGAGACCAAATACCGGCCGAATCCCACTCTCGAGCACGCTCTCGATGTTCTATTTATTCTGCACGCCGATCACGAGCAGAATTGCTCCACGAACACCATCCGTGGAGTTGGAAGCTCTCACGTCGATCCGTACTCAGCCACGGCTGCCGCGATTGCCGCGCTCTATGGGCCGCTCCACGGCGGCGCCAACGAAGAAGTGCTCCGTATGCTGATGGAGATCAGCTCGGTGCAAAAGGTTCCGGAATTTATCAAGCGCGTGAAGGCCGGCGAGGTCAAGCTCATGGGCTTCGGCCACCGTGTTTATAAGCACTACGATCCGCGCGCTCGCATCATCAAACAAGTGGCCTACGAAGTTTTCGAATTGATGGGCAAGAACCCACTTCTCGAGATCGCTCTCGAGTGCGAACGCATCGCTCTCGAAGACGACTACTTCATCAAGCGCAAACTTTATCCCAACGTGGACTTCTACACCGGCCTGATCTACCAATCCATGGGCTTCCCCATCTCGATGTTTCCGGTGCTTTTCGCGATTCCGCGCACTTCCGGTTGGATCGCCCAGTGGGAAGAAATGCTCCTTGACCCGGAACAGAAAATTGCCCGTCCGCGGCAAATCTATCTCGGCCACGACACGCGCCACTACATCCCTATGGACCAGCGGAGCTGAGTGCGATCTCCCCCAGTTCAAAAGCAAATAGGCCCTGCAGAAAAGCAATTTGCAATTTCACGATTTCGTACCTAGTCTTGCGTTGCCTCTCGACAACGCACTCCAGCCGGGTATAGTTGACCGAGAGAGGTGGTATGGCACAGACCCCAACTACGAGTGGGAATCCGAACGTGCGGCGTCGCAGCCAGCGTGTGCTGATGCAAGTGGCGGTGCGGGTTCGTGGAAAGGACTCCCAAGGCCATGCGTTCGAGGAAGAAACCGAGACGCTGGCCATAAACGCACATGGCGCCTTGATTCTCGTGAACGCTCGCGTGACCAGCGGCAGCAAAATAATGATGCAGCACAAGCGCACCCAGGAAGAACAAGAGTGTCATGTTGTTTTTCTCGGCCCGGTGCGCGGAGGCAGGGCTGAGGTCGGTCTGGAGTTTTCCGAACCGCGTCCCGCATTCTGGCGCGTGGCGTTTCCTCCCGAAGACTGGACGTCAAAACACCCGGATGCCCGTCCGATCACAATCTCCCGCACGGAAAAACCGTAGATTGTCCTTTCCCAGCTCCCAGCGGACTACTCGCTCTCAGCAAATACAAGCACAAGTGGGCAGCGCCGTTGCCAAGAGGTGCCATCCTGGCACAATGAGCCGGCGTCAAAGACCGGGGCGGCGTCGCTGGAATTCGACGACCGCCGGGACTAAGGGCCTAAGGAATCAATTCTCGGCGGGATTCGGGGTAATGCTTCTACGTGCGACATGTTGATGAACATCGGGTTGCGAAGAGCGGCGACATCGCTGCTGCTGATTGTGCTTGTCGCTTTGGGAACGCGCGTTGCGTTCACCCGGTATGAGGTGCGGCAAATCCCTGCACAGGCGCTGAGCATTGCTCCGTTTCAGACGGAAACCGGCCATATCGCCTACTCCATTACCACCGGAAAAGGATTCTCCTCGCCCTTTCAAAGGGATACTGGCCCAACTGCCGGGCTCGCGCCGGTTTATCCTTATCGCGGGAATCTTCAAACTCTTTGGCGTCTACACCCTGCGCTCGTTTTTCGCCGCACTGTCTCTGAATATTCTCCTTTCCGCCGCCACGTGCGTGCCGATTTTCTACGCAGGCACACGCATCGCAACTTTGCAGGTAGCCAGCTCAGCGGCATGGCTGTGGGCGCTCTTCCCCAACGCCATCATCATTCCCTTCGAATGGATTTGGGACACGTCCCTGTCCGCGCTCTCTACTAAATCACGCACACCTCCCTGCGCTACCGCCATCCCATCGATCCGCTAATCCTGCTCCTGGCG
>Ga0210384_10007464_pt1 | contig 11533 bp, 9 predicted proteins | sample IncBWH2MmetaG_FD_160574 | JGI IMG/M metagenome (GOLD analysis project Ga0210384, IMG submission 160574) | Forest soil microbial communities from Barre Woods Harvard Forest LTER site, Petersham, Massachusetts, United States - Inc-BW-H-2-M | ecosystem: Environmental > Terrestrial > Soil >...
TAGAGTACCGAGCCACTGTGAATTATTTCCTGGCTGGCAGTTTGCTGCGGAGGTCTTGGAACCGGCGGCACGACATCCGGGGGCACCGGGAAAGGTACTGTGGCTCCGAGTTTGAAAGCCAGCAGGCGCACCGGCCCGCGTTTTGATTGGGGAGTTGCCATGGTCCAGGCCGGGGCGAACAATCTCGAACCCGATCCCCATCCCACCGGACACAAGATGTACTGCTCACCGTTTATCCTGAACGTCACCGGAATCGACTCGATGGCCGAGCCGGTTTGAATTGACCACACCTTTTTCCCGCTGTCGGCGGCATAGGCGGCAAATTCTCCGGAGCCTTGTCCCTGAAAAACCAGGTTGCCTGCGGTAGAGAGGACGCCGCCATTGGTTGCGATGGGTTCCGGCACGGACCAGCGGGCAGACTCGCGCACCGGGTCCCACCCGATCAGCCTCCCTTCGGTGCCACGCATCCATTCTCCCGACTGCACCGCGGTATTGGACGCGGACTTCCGGTCCGTCGCCGGGACATACACCAGTCCAGTGAGCGCGCTGTAGCTCATGGGCCACCAGTTGTGGACCGTCCACTGTTTTCCGCCACCCGCGGAGGCCGGCACTTCGGCCGCACGCCCGGTCTTGAAGTCGATCGCATTGGCCCACGCCAGTTGGACCAAAGGCTTGGCTGAAATAAGTTTTCCGGTCTTAGCATCCAGCACGTAGAAAAAGCCGTTCTTGGGTGCGGTCATTGCAACGTGCTGCTTCTCGCCATTGATAACCAGGTCGGCGATCAGGATATGATTGTTCTCGGTTTGCAGTCCCGGGGCGCTAGTCTGGAAGTGCCAGGCGTATTCTCCGGTTTCCGCGTTCACAGCGATGATGCACCCGGCAAAAAGTTTGTCCCCGGCGACCTTGATCGATGACAGCTCGCCATAGTCGACGCCTGCGCCGGCAGTACCAAAGATCACCAGGCCGGTTACGGGGTCGTACGTAATCGCAGTCCAGACATCGCCGCCCCCGATCTTCCATGAGTCCTTCCCAGACCAGGTCTTCGCTGCCATTTCGAGCGCTTTGGTTTCAAATCCTTTCGCGGGATCTCCGGGGACCGTCCAGAACCGCCACGCTTCTTTACCAGTGCCCGCATCGTAAGCGACCAACGATCCCCGAACCCCATCGTCGGAACCGTTGTATCCGATGACTATTTTTCCTTTGGCCACATGAGGCGCGCCTGTAATCCCGGTCTGCGTAGCGTCGCACACGGCAGCCTCCCAAAGCTGTTTTCCCGAGGCCGCATCGATAGCGATCAGGCGGCAATCCCCCGTACCCACGTACACTTTTCCGTTCCACACGGCCACGCCGCCATTGGTTCGCGCGGAATAGGAACCATTAATGGCGAGGTTCAACCGTATCCTGGGATCGAACTTCCACAGCAACTTTCCCGAAGCCGCATCCACGGCATACACCACCGACAGTGGGGCGCTCACATATATAACGCCATCGACGACGATCGGTTCGGCCACGATGCCCATTCCGCTATCAATGTCCAGAAACCATGCCAAGCCCAGGCCGATGACATTTTTGTCGGTGATCTGCCTGAGAGGACTGAAATGCTGCTCATCAAAGGTGCGTCCGTTCAGCAACCAGTTGTCTCCCTCGGCGGCCTCTGAGATGGCTCGGGCCTCATTCACATCGCCAATTCTGGTTTGGTCGTCTGCGAAAGAATGAACCGCAATGATCATTCCAAGTGCAAGACACAGAGCCGTCAAACCAAGAACTTGCCATGTCTTCATAGCGTGCACCTTTTTCTGGATTCGTCTGGACGCAAACGAGCATTATTCTAAGCCTGTTCAGGCTTCAGGGGATCGATGTCTTTACCACGAACCCATCGCGAAAGGATATCGCTTTACTGTAGCCGGAAGCGCTCGTTCATCAGCCGCTGCAATCGAGGCTTATAGAGGATGTCGTAGACAAATTCTTTGTCGGGAAACATGGCCAGGGCCGCGCGTTTGGTGCCGGCTACCAGTTCTGACGCTTCTTCCACGGTGAGGTTGCGGTCCTGGCTGATAACCGACATGACCATGCTCATCATGAGCTGTAGTCGCCGGATGTTCCGCGCTTCCTGTTCCTTCTCGGTCAGATGTGCAGAGAGCTCAGCCCGCTCCCAGGTACTCATTAGGCCCCCAGACTATCCAAAACACGCAGCGGACGCGCGCTGTTACCTCCTGTTTCGATGCGCCGCTGCAACCGGACGTTGCGCTCATCCTATTCGCCTATTCTGTCGGCATTCGGTAACGAACGCAACCTCTCTGGAGTGTACGGTTCGATTACCCGCGTAACCCGGGGTACAATCAGGGTGCTCAAGTGGCCTGGGTGCTTGCTCCTGTCCGCTGCCCCAAACGGAGGATCTATGAACCAACGTCCCGCCGCGCGCCCGAATCCGAATGAAAAGCTGGTGCGAATTTTCGATACGGAGCAGGAATCCGAAGCTTTGGTCGTGCATGGCCTGCTGGAGTCCAGCGGGATCGATTCCGATATCACTTCGCTGGCCGCCCAACAAGACATTCTTCCTGGAGTCGGCGGCACAGTTATCCTGGTGCGTGAAGAGGACGCGGAGCGGGCGCGGCGCGTTATCGAAGATTATCGCCAGGCGCCAGGCAGCGATGAAACCGCGGAAATCGATATCAGTGGACTTCCGCCCGAGCAAGACTAGGGATGACGGCACTGCCGTCCAGATAGAACGTGACTGCTCCATCGAGATCGGTGCGGTAAGTCAACACATGGGCTTCACCCAGCCGGGCAAAAACTTCTCTGCGCGGATGCCCGTAAGTATTGCGCACTCAGCGTTGCAGAGAGAGCAGGTCGCGAGTTGGGTTACGGAGTCACCAAGGTTCACGTGAGAACAGCCGCCCTCGCTGTTCGGTTGAGCGAAGCTCCAGGAATAACTAGCGGAGCGCTGCTCCGCCGGGCAGCCGAAGGCGGCTGTCCCACATGGCCTGTGCTAGCGGACGAGGTGGAAGACACTCTCCAGGTGATAGGTTTGCGGAAACAGATCCACCAGATGCGCCTCCTCCACTCGATATCCGGATTGGAGCAGGCGAGCCAGGTCGCGCGAGAGGGTTGCGGGATCGCACGAAACGTAAGTGATGCGAGGCGCCTTCAACATTACCAATCCTTTAATCACCCTCTCGCCCAACCCGCTGCGTGGTGGATCCACCACCACCAACTCGGGCCGCACCTTGCCACCTGTATTCTCCAGATACTGCTCCGTAGTGGCGCGGACCGCCTTCACGTTCGCGGGCGAATTGTATAGCAGATCGGCATGAGAAGTCGGTGATGACTCAACCGCAATTACACGTTCAAATTCCCGATTCAGGACGGAAGAGAAAAGCCCAACCCCAGCATAGAGATCAAGGGCAGTTTCCGCAGCGCCGGCCTGCCCGCCTCGTCGCCCATGAACAACAGTACTTACCAACTCATCAGTGAGATGACGATTGACCTGGAAAAACGCTCCGGCACTGACCCGGTAGGGAGCAAGCCTGGTCGCATATATAAGGTTGCCGACGCCGGTGCCGAAGAGTGGCTTCGGATCGCCCATTACTTCCGCTTTCACCGACCGAGCCACAAAAAACGTAACGCCAGAAATTCCCGCTAGAGCGATCCTCAACTCGGCAGCGAATGGTTCCGCATCATCGGCGATTTCGGGTGAGCAATAAACTTCTGCCAATAGTTGCGCGTCATCGCCACTGGCGAAGAATTCGATTTCCTGAATCCCAACCGGCATTTTGCGCGCGCGTCCCAATTGCCACACCGCAGCCAGTGCGCGGTTGATCAACGGCGAGCTGATTGGGCACTCCTCCACCGGCAACAGTTCGTGCGAGTTGAATTTGTAATATCCCACCGCGAACTCCGGGGCGGTCTGAACCTTGAAGCGGGAGCGATTGCGATAGTTCCACGGCGGCGAAGGATGGATTTGGGGTTCCGTGTCCAATTCCAACTTGGCAATGCGGCGCAGATTTTCTTTCAGAACGGCAGCTTTGATCTCAAGCTGATGTTCGTAGTCGGTGTGTTGATAGTGGCATCCGCCACAACGCTGAAAGTATGGGCATTGCGGATCGATGCGTCGAAGGGAGGCGGCGAGAATTCCATCCAGTTGGGCGCGTGCGAACCCGGGTTTCTGCTCGCGAAGGACAGCTTCCACGGTTTCGCCGGACAGTACAAAAGGCACAAACACCGCTTTGCCAGGGCCGTGTTCGTCGGCAGGAAGTCGGGCCAGGCCTTCGCCGCCGTAGATCAGCTTTTCAATGTTGAGTCGCAAGCTAGAATTCTACAGGGTCAATATAGGCGCGAGCGCGAGGACTCGCGCCTACATATAGAACAAACTCAATCGAGGCAGTCCATACTTCTCCAGCAATCGTTTGTGCAGATACTGCTTCTGCAATTGATCAATCTGCGCCGCTGGCATCTTGCGCCGGTAGGGACTCAGTTCGCGATCAGCCTCGGCCCGCACTGCGACAATCTCCTCGTCGGACGTTGCAGCCAGCAGCACAGCGAATAACTTCTCTTCCAGCACCGTGAGGCGCCGCTCAAGGTCCTCCAGTCGAGGCGATCCATTTTCCATCTCGGAAGCTAGTTGACGCAGTGTGCCGGCGGTTGCTCGCGCCGCCGCCAGACCCGAGATTCCGGGCCGCTCGGGCAGTTTGGCCGTGAGCAGTTGGTCGGCATTGCGCCGCAGAAAAGCCACGATGTCATCTGTCTGAAAACCCGTCGGCTTTGCATTCGCCGTATCGCTGCTCGACGCGCCCACCGCCGCCTCCTTCATCTCTTCGGCAGCAGCCAGCACCTCCTGGGCACAATAGGCCAGGCTGTTAACCTTGCGGGGCACGGGACGTTTCTCGTAGCTCTCAAAAGCACCATCGATCCCGCGCAGCACAGCTTCGAGTGGAATGCCCGCATCCTTCCAGGTTTCGATCAATGCCCAATCCAGAGTGGAAAGCAGCAAGATGCCCCCGCGGCGCCGTTGAAACTGTTCTTCGATCTCGGTGAAGTAATTGAAGTAGTTTTCCACGGGCGACTCAGCGGGACCGGGGCTTGCGGCCAGGCGTTGTCGAGGCGGGAGAGTCTCCCGCAAACGCGCCTTCAGGACTGGACTTGGTGTCAGTGTTGCGTTCCCAGATGAGGCGCAGGCCGTCCAGGGTAAGCAAATCGTCCACGTGCTTGATGTATTTCGATCCCTTCCCGATGAGCGAGGCCAATCCCCCGGTAGCCACGACTGTAGTTTCCTGTCCCATTTCTCCCAATAGCCGCTCCAGGATTCCGTCCACGAGTCCGAGGTAGCCGTAATAAAGCCCGGATTGCAGGCTGCCGACGGTCGTGCTGCCAATCACACGCACCGGCTTGCGTATGGCCACTCGCGGCAACCGCGCTGTCTTCTCAAAGAGGGCGTCAGCGGAAATCCCAATGCCCGGAGAGATGACGCCGCCCTGGTACTCGCCTTTTGCGGACACGCAATCGAACGTGGTCGCGGTGCCGAAATCCACAACGATGCACGGCCCGCCAAATTTCTCAAAGGCAGCAACGGAATTCACAATGCGATCGGCGCCGACTTCGGCGGGATTTTCGTAAAGCACCGGCATTCCGGTCTTGACTCCGGGCTCGATGAAGAGCGGCTTGGTGTTGAAATAACGTTCGCAGACCTGGCGCAAAGTGGAATCGACCGGCGGCACCACGGACGAAATAATGATGCCGCGGACACTTTTGACTTCAATCTTGTCCATGGCAAACAGGTTGCGGAAGAGCACACCGTATTCGTCTACTGTCTGGGTGGCGATGGTGGCAACGCGCCAGTTCGCCACCAGCGACTCGTGATGTTGCGGTTCCCCACCACCATCACGCGCAGCTTTAGCGAACACCCCCAGCACAGTGTTCGTGTTGCCCACATCAAGAACAAGAAGCATAAGCAATATTGTCTACTTCAATCTCACCGTCCCGCTCAGCACCGTCCGCAAACCCTCTGCCGTCCGTACCTGCAGGAACCCGCGCGGATCAAGCCCTTCCGTCACTCCTTCAAAACCACCATTCTCTTCCACCAGCACGCGCCGTCCCCGCACCGTCGACGACCCTTCCTGAAAGCGCTTCAAAATCGACTCATGGGCGCCCGGCTTCTCCAGCAGACCACAATATTCGCGGTCGAGAGATTTTAGCAAAGCTGCACACAGTTCCACCCGCGACCATTCGGACCCGCTGACCAGGCGCAGAGAGGTTGCGATCGGTTGCAGCTCAACCGGAAACCTCGCCTGGTTCACATTAATCCCAATGCCCACCACAATGTAGCGGACGCGGGTCGGTTCCGCATTCATCTCGGTCAGAATGCCGCAAAACTTCTTGCCCTCGATCAGAAGATCGTTAGGCCATTTCAGATCGGGCAAGACTCTGGAGTCGATCTGCTGCACCGCCGAGTGCACCGCAAGTCCCGCGGCCAGCGAAAGCACCAGTGCCTCGGAAGGCGGTAATGCCGGACGCAATATCATCGAACAGTAGATCCCCGCCGATGGCGCCGATTCCCATTGATGCGCGCCGCGCCCACGTCCGGCGGTTTGTTCTTCCGCCACGAAAACGCTGCCTTCGGGCGCGCCCGCGCCAGCGCTTTGCATGGCTTCGATGTTGGTGGAGCCGATCTTGTAATAGTGATGATAGTTGCGGTGAACGTCCGCGCCAAAAATCGTGCCTTTCAACACCGGCGCGAGCATGTCGGGCAGCAACAAATCCGGTGCGGATTTAAGCTGGTAGCCGGTCGCAGGATGCCCGGCAATCTCAACTCCCAGCGTGCGCAGTTGCTGCACCAGTCGCCATACCTCGGAACGGCCCGTCCCAATTTCGTCGGCGATCTTGGTTCCGCTCACGACCACGGTAGCATTCTCCATCAGCAATCGCACAATCCGCCCCAGCCGCAAATCCGTCCGCTGCGGCGCAGGGTCGTGTGGTCGCGGGCGACTCGCCCGCGGAGTCTTCCTCGAACTCCGGCCTGTGGCGTCTTTCGTAATGCAGGGAATTATGCGGGAGAGAGAGGGAAAGAACAAATCTGGACGGAGGACGAGCGTCCCCGTCCTCCGTCGATCCCTTCCTATACTGGCATCACGCGCAAACTCATATCTACCGCCGGGGCGGCATGAGTCAACGCGCCCACAGAAATAAAGTCCACTCCGGTCTCGGCGTAGGCGCGCACATTTTCCAGCGTAATACCTCCAGAGCATTCCACAGGAATGCGCCGTTCGACTTTCGCACAGCGCGCAACTGCCTCCTTCACCTGTTCGATCGGCATGTTGTCCAAGAGGACAGCCTCCGCGCCACGGACGAGGGCTTCCTCCAATTCCACCAGTGTTCGGACTTCCACCTCGATCGGCTGCGAACCTCGCCGGTTCCGATGCGCCCGCTCCAGAGCGAGCGCGATACCTCCGGCCAGCGCGATGTGATTGTTCTTGATGAGCACTCCGTCCGAGAGATCGAGACGGTGGTTCTGACCGCCGCCGCACCGCACGGCGTACTTATCGAGCATACGCAGGCCGGGTGCGGTTTTTCGCGTGTCAAGGATGCGCGCGCGAGTTCCGGAAGCCGCATCCACAAATTTGCGGGTCAGGGTGGCGATACCGCTCAGCCGCTGCAGGAAGTTCAGAATCACACGCTCGCAGGAAAGAACCACGCGCGCATTGTGCCTCACCACCGCGATGGTCTGGCGGTTGTGCAAGCGTACGCCGTCAAAGATTTCAGGATGGCTGGTGACCTCGTAGTGCGAAGTCACAGCTCCATCCAGCACGGCGTAAACATCCAGAATGCGCGAGACGCAGCCCAAGCCGGCCAGAATGCAATCCTGTTTTGCGATGATAGTTGCGGCGGCGCGCTGGTTGGGATCAATGCACGCGTAGGTGGTGGCGTCGCTGGTGGCGCGGTCCTCCAGCAGCGCGTTCTCCACAATCGCGGTAATCCGCCGTCCATTCCATTCCATAAGATCCTGCTTACGCAGGGGCAGGTGTCGTCACCTGCCCGGCGGCAAAGCTCGGCAGTCTTAATGTCGAGCTTCGCTCGACCGCCCCTTCTTAGGGGCTTAGGGGCACCCCAATTCGTCGAGCTTATTCTTCGTCTTCTCCCGCATGACGGACAATTCCTGCGCCCGCTTTTTCATCCCCTCGACTATTTTTGCCGGCGCCTTCGCCAGAAACTGTTCGTTCGACAACTGTCGCTGGCCGTTGCTGATCTCCTTCTCGATCTGCTCTAGCTCTTTTTTCAGCCGTTCACACTGAGCCACAACATCAATCTTCTTTTCGTAAACTACGTGCACATCGAATCGGGCCGTGGAACGAGCACCCGCCAGCTTCGACAGCGAGTTCTCCACAAAGGTGACGCCCTCCACGTTGGCCAGCCGCTCGATGGCGCTTTGATTCTGTCCCAACAATGACTTAATCTCCGCATCCTGCGTGTAAACCTGAATTGGAACTTTCTGCTTCTGTTCCACTTTCAATTCAGCCCGCAAGTTGCGCACGCTGACGATCAGGTCTTGCACAATTGCCATACTGGTCTCGGCCGCCAGATCGAACCGCTTCTCATCCGCCTGTGGGTAAGCGGCCAGCGCGATCGATTTTAGCGGCGGATTTCCATCGTAAATCGAATGCCAGATTTCTTCCGTGATGAACGGCATGACCGGATGCAAGAGCCGCAGCGATGCCTCGAACAAACTAACCAGGTTACCGCACGCAATGCCCGCGGACGCCTTCTCGGTCCCGTTCTCAGGGGCGAGGCGCGGCTTCACCAGTTCGATATACCAATCGCAGAAATCGCCCCAAAAAAAATCGTAGATCCGGTTCGCGGCCTCGTGAAAACGATACGTCTGCCAGGCTTCGTTGACGTCTTTTGTTACCCGATGAAAACGCGAGAGTATCCAATGATCTTCGAGAGTAGCTGCCCGGAAACCGGCAAGACCCTCCAGACTCTTCAAGAATTCCTGCTGCTTCCATACTCCGGCCTGCTCGGCTCTATCCACATTCATGAACATGAACCGGGCCGCATTCCATATCTTGTTGGCGAAGGCGCGGTAGCCATCCGTGCGACTCTCGCTGAATGCAATGTCCGTACCCGGCGCCGCCATCGCCGCCAGGGTGAAGCGAGTCGCATCGGTACCGAAGCGCTGAATAATATCCAGCGGATCAATCACGTTCCCTTTAGTCTTCGACATCTTCTGCCGGTCGGCATCGCGCACCAGGGCGTGGATGTAAACCTGGCGGAAGGGCACGCTGTCATCTTTCTTGTCCGCCCAGCCGCTGGCCTGCTTCAACATCGGATCCTGCCGATGACCCGGCATGAAGTGACAGGCGAACATGACCATGCGAGCTACCCAGAAAAACAAGATCTCGTAGGCGGTGATCAACAGCGTGGTGGGATAGAAAACTTCCTGATCGCGCGTCTTTTCCGGCCAGCCCAGAGTGGTGAACGGCAGGAGCCCGGACGAAAACCAGGTGTCGAGCACGTCAGTGTCCTGCTTCAGCTCCGAACCGCGGCACTTCGAACATTTTGCCGGCGTCTCGCGGGCGACAATGATTTCCCCACACTTGCAATGCCACGCCGGAATGCGATGTCCCCACCACAACTGCCGCGAAATGCACCAGTCGTGGATGTTGTGCATCCAGTTCAGATAAATCTGCTTATAGTTCTCCGGGACAATCGTGATCTCGCCGTTCTCCACCACTTCGATCGCCCGCTCGGCGAGCGGCTTGATCTTGATGAACCATTGCGTCGAAAGCCGTGGCTCCACAACGGTTCCGCAACGATCGCATTTGCCGATCGCGATGGTGTAATCCTTCTCCCCTACGAGGAAATGCTGCTGGCGCAGGTCTTCGAGCACGCGCTCACGCGCGGCATAGCGGCTCAATCCGGCATACCGGCCGGCGTTCTCATTCATGTGAGCGTGCTCGTCCATGATGTCGATCTGCGGCAGGTTGTGGCGCAAGCCAGCCTGGAAGTCATTGGGATCGTGCGCCGGCGTTACCTTCACCGCGCCAGTGCCGAACTCAGGATTCGCCAGTTCATCGGTGATGATCGGAATCTCCCGATTCAGCAACGGCAGCAAAACTTTCTTCCCGTGCAGATGCTTGTAGCGTTCGTCTTTCTCATTCACCGCGATCGCGGTATCGCCCAGCATGGTCTCCGGTCGGGTCGTGGCCACAGTGATGAATTCGTCCGTCCCAATCACCGGATATCGGACCTCATACAGCTTGCCCTGGACCTCTTCGTGCTTGACCTCGAGATCGGAAATCGCGGTCTCGCACCGCGGACACCAGTTGACGATGTACTTGCCGCGATAAATCAGCCCTTCTTCATACAGGCGGACAAAAACCTCGCGCACGGCGCGCGAAAGCCCTTCGTCCATGGTGAAGTACTCGCGGTCCCAGTCAACCGACACCCCGAGCCGTTTCATCTGGTCGAGAATCGCGCCGCCGTAATGCCGCTTCCATTCCCAAACGCGCTCGATGAAGGCGTCGCGTCCCAGGTCCCGCCGCTTCTTGCCTTCACCCGCCAGCTGCCGCTCAACCATCATCTGGGTAGCAATGCCGGCATGGTCGGTGCCGGGAAGCCACAGAGTCAGGAATCCACGCATGCGATGCCAGCGCACGATGATGTCCATCTGCGTTTGGTTGAGCATGTGTCCCATGTGCAGACGTCCCGTAACGTTCGGAGGCGGAAGCAGCAGGGTGAACACCGGCCGCGTCTCTCCCGGCGCGGGCGTGGGCGCTGAAAAAAGCTTTTCCTTGACCCAGTACTCGGCCCAGCGCGTTTCAATCGCGCCCGGCTCGTACGATTTGGATAGTTCGTGAGGCATGGGTAATCAAGCACTTGGCAATCAGCACCTGACATTTCGCCCGTCGGTGAAGGGTCGGGGCGAGATGTCAGGTGCCCAAATGCTAAGTGCTGAGTGGTAAAGGCTTGACCTTCGATATTACAGGCCAGAGAAAACAAGGGTCAAACGACGCGAGGGTTAGGAGACAGAACACTTTGAAACGACACATCAGTAGTAACTAAGTAGTAAAAGCTGACATCTAGACGCATTTTCATGAGGAGATGACGCTTGCAGTGTGACGCGGCGCGCTCGCTTCGCTCGCGCTTTGTGTTGTGCTGGCGGGGCGCTGGCGGGGCGTTGAGTTGAGTTGAGTTGGCGCGGCCCCTGGTGACGGGTTGAGTTGGAGGGGAGCTGACGCGCTCTGGCCAAACAAAATGCTGGGCTGGAGTGGAGGTTCTGCTTATCTGAGATAGGTTTTCACCATGTCGATCACCTCATCGGCTGCGATCGTCTGCTCTGAATTCGGTTTCCGCTTCGGGTCCAGCACATGGTGGCGGATGTGGCCTTCCAGGAGTTCAGCCATGAGGCTGTTGACTGCGCCTCTTGCTGCACTGATGATCTGCAGTACCTCAGAGCAATCGCGTCCCTCATCGAGAACCCGTTCAAGGGCCTCAAATTGCCCCCGGATGCGTTTGCTGCGCAGTATCAGCTTCTGTTTGT
>Ga0210384_10007465_pt1 | contig 11533 bp, 9 predicted proteins | sample IncBWH2MmetaG_FD_160574 | JGI IMG/M metagenome (GOLD analysis project Ga0210384, IMG submission 160574) | Forest soil microbial communities from Barre Woods Harvard Forest LTER site, Petersham, Massachusetts, United States - Inc-BW-H-2-M | ecosystem: Environmental > Terrestrial > Soil >...
TGGAAAGGCCCCTGCTATTTGATGACCGACGCGCATTATTCGAGCTACGCCGAGATGCTCGAAAAAGTTGAGTGGGACAAGTACGGCGTGGTTGATGGCGTCGCGCGCGATCCGCGTTGCGAAAATTGCATGGTGCACTGCGGCTACGAGCCGACTGCGTCGCTTGGTCTGCAGGCAAAGCGCGGCGACACCTGGAAGAACATCAAATTCAATTTCGGGGCGAAACCGAAGCCAACCGGCAACGGAAGCGAAACAGTCGTGTTCAATGGCGTCAGCTGCGGCAACGGACACATCACTGGCAAGCAAGCCGAGGCAGCAGCAAAGGCCAGTTGAACGCGGCAACTAATTGCGTTGCGTGACTCGCAACTCCGCAGTTAACCTTTCAACCCTTCAACCGTGCAACCGGTAAACCAAAAGATCATTTCGTTGCGGAGCGCAGTTCCGCAGGAAACCGGTGTCGCCGCGGAAATCGACGCGGCAATTCCGGAGGCGGTCGCGCGCGCACAGGAGAATTTGTTGCGGCAACAACACGCAGACGGTCACTGGTGCGGCGAGTTGCTGGTGGATAGCACGCTCTGCTCCGACTTCGTTCTCTTCATGCATTGGATGGGCGAAGTTGATGGAAATATTCAACTGCGTTGCGCGCGCCACATTCTGAAACGCCAATTGCCGGACGGCGGCTGGAACATTTATTACGGCGGCCCGAGCGAGATTAACGCGTCAGTCAAAGCGTACTTCGCGCTCAAGCTTGCCGGTTACTCGCAAGATTTGCCGTTCATGCGCAAAGCGCGCGAGAACATCCTGCGGTTAGGCGGCATCCCGCGGATGAACACGTTCAGTAAACTTTATCTCGCGCTGCTCGGGCAGTTCCCATGGCAATATCTGCCGACCATTCCGGTGGAAATGGTTTTGTTGCCAACCTGGGCCCCGTTCGACATTTACAAAATGTCGTCCTGGAGTCGGGCGATGCTCATCCCGCTCTCAATTATCAATCATTTCAAACCGACGCGCGCGTTGCCAGGCCACAAACAATTGCACGAGCTGTATCCGCTCGGCACCGAGCATCAGGATTTGCGATTGCCACGGAGCGAACGCTTTTGGACGTGGCGCAATTTCTTTCTCCGGGTCGATACGGTTTTCAAATTTTTGCATCCGCTGCGCTTCGGACCGGGGCGACGGCGCGCGCTCGAAGAAGCGGAGCGTTGGATGCTTGAGCGAATCGGCGAGGGGAGCGATGGATTGGCGACGGTTTTCCCGGCGATGCTGAATTGTCTGATCGCTCTTCGCGTTCTTGGTTATCCAAAGGATCACGCGATTTACAAAAAAGCGGCCAGAGATTTCGCCGGCCTCTTCGTGAACGATCCGGACGATTTCCGCATTCAACCATGTCTCTCTCCGGTTTGGGACACTGCGATCAATATTATCGCTCTCGCTGAATCCGGTCTTTCTGCCGAACACCCGTCGCTGAGGCGCGCTGCCGATTGGCTCATGAGCAAGGAAGTGCGGATACGCGGCGACTGGACGGTGAACAATCCACATCCGGAAGCGAGCGGATGGGCTTTCGAATACAACAACGTTTATTATCCCGATACCGACGACACCGCGATGGTGTTAATGGGATTGCGACTCGTTAGGCCGCAAGATTCAGAATCTCTCGACACTTTGTTTCGGCGCGCGCTTGATTGGCAATTGAGTTTTCAATGTCGCGACGGCGGCTGGGCGGCGTTCGACAAAGATGTGACCACGCCATGGCTCGAAGACATGCCGTTCGCCGATCACAACGCGATCCTCGATCCGACTTGCAGTGATCTGACCGCACGCACGCTCGAGTTGTTAGGCTACATCGGCTTCGACCCGAAAGCTGATTGTGTGCGCGATGCGGTTCGTTATCTCATCCGGACACAAGAATCCGATGGATCGTGGTATGGCCGCTGGGGAGTAAACTATATTTACGGCACGTGGCAGGTGCTCCGCGGGTTGCGCGCCATCGGTCAAGACATGACGCAATCGTGGATTCTGCGCGGCCGCGATTGGCTCGAGAGTTGTCAGAACGAAGACGGCGGCTGGGGCGAAACGTGTGCGACTTACGAAAATCCGTCGGTCAAAGGAATCGGTACTAGCACCGCGTCACAAACCGCGTGGGCGTTGATGGGAATTTGTGCGTGCGGCGATCTCTACCGGCCGAGCATCGAGCGCGGTTTGCGTTTCTTGCTCGATTCGCAACGGCCGGATGGCTCGTGGGACGAACCGGAAATTACCGGTACCGGCTTTCCGGGCGTGTTTTATTTGAAGTACGATTTCTATCGTCAAAATTTCCCGCTGCTCGCCCTTGCCACTTACGCGAATTACCGCGCCGGCCTCGGCCATCAACCGAGCGTCTATCGTTGCGCTTAAACTCGGTCCGACAGGCTGAGTTCGTACGTCTGCTGCTGTCTGGTGAAATGACTGCAGCGATTCGCTAGGCGACTCATCGAATAGGCACCACGTCTGATTTCGAATCCGGTTTAATAATCGGGGTTTTTATCTGACTGATCACGATCCAGCGCTTGTTAGCATCGGAAAGCATCGGTTTCACCTCGGCTATGATGGCGCGAGAGCAATCGTCGCTCAGGCAGATTGGCGGATCCTTGTATAAAACGCTGAATCCTTCGTCACAGATTGGCGGTAGTTCTTCCGGCTCCGCGCATGGCTTTAGCGTGCCGGAGCTCTGACCATGATCTCTAAGCGTAAACTCATACACTTGCTCTGGCTGGTGACGGAGTGAGATAAGCGCCAGACCTTCTGGCAAGTGTCTCGCGCCAGTTTTTTTTTCGACGGCGACAATATCGATGGTCCACTGACTGGACTTAGGTGGCATGGGAACACGCCAGGCATGGATCTGAAGTATCTCCGCGAGCTCTCCCGTCGTTAGGCGTACGGCCGGCGACGGCCAATCACTAGCCATAAGCATTAGGCTCACCCCGACAATAATGAAAAACTTCGTCACGAATTACTGCCCAACTACCTTTCTACGATCGGACTAACCATGTCCAGACTCCACTTCGTGTTCTTGGTAGTTGAATTTCTGATAGGTGCCTCCAATTGACCGCTATGCTTCGCCGCCTAACGTGATTGTATGGCATACGAATTACCGAAATTACCATACGATTATAATGCGCTCGAACCGCATATCGACGCGCGCACGATGGAAATCCATCACTCGAAACATCATCAGGCTTACATCACCAACTTGAATAACGCGATTAAAGGCAAAGCCGATCTCGAATCGAAATCGGTTGAGGATTTAATCAAAAACTTGAACGCCGTTCCGGAAGACATTCGCACTGTGGTGCGCAACAACGGCGGCGGTCACGCTAATCATTCGTTCTTCTGGAAAATCATGGGACCGAAGGCGGGTGGCGAACCGAAAGGCAAACTTGACGACGACATTAAGTCTACCTTTGGCGGATTCGATCAGTTCAAAGAAAAATTCGCGGATGCTGGCGTAAAGCGTTTTGGTAGCGGCTGGGCGTGGTTGATCAAGAAAGGCGGAAAGCTCGAAATCATCTCGACGCCAAACCAGGACAGTCCGTTGATGGATGGCAACACGCCGATCCTCGGGGTCGATGTTTGGGAGCACGCTTATTATTTGAATTACCAAAATCGCCGGCCCGATTACATCAAAGCGTGGTGGAACGTGGTGAACTGGGACGCGGTTGGGAAAAATTACGGAGCGTAAAATAAGATTTCGTTGTAGCCGCCTCGCTCTGTCGAGGCGTTCGTCGTAGAATACAGATCATGGCGATCACGGCACGGCGGCAGAGCGCCGTGGCTACACCTCTGGGCGCACGAATTCCGTTTTTGTTTGTCGCGAGTGTTCTCGGCGCGGCCAGTATTTTTGCCGCTGTCGTTAGGCTGAGCGATCGAATCGCGATCAATCCGTGGGAACCGGCGATCGCGATGGAAGCGGTACGTCTCAACGTCGGCGTGCCAATCTACAACGCGGCCCACGCGACGCACATGTATGGACCGCTGGTGACAGTGCTGCTGGCCGGAATTTTTCGCGGGACCGGTCTCAATTTGCTCGCTGCGCGTATTGTGATGTCGATCTTCGCCTTCGCGCTCGCGATTTTTCTCGCGGTCGTCTTGCGTCGCCACACTTCGGGGGCCTGGATCGCATTCGCGGCGCTACTTTTTCTGGGAATTAATTTCCGAACAAATCTCGCGTTTCTTTCTATTCAGCCCGATTGCATCGCAATCTTAGTTGCCTGCGTTGGATTGGTGATTTGGATAAAATGCCGGCGTTCGATCGTCGGCTTTGTCGGCGCGATTGTTCTATTCGTTTCCGCGATGCTTTTCAAACAGACCGCGGCTGCATTCGCGCTCATTCCAATCGCATTTGTTCTGATGTGGCGACGTCCGCCGGGGCTCCGCGAACTTTTGGTTTCAGCGATTCCAACAATGGCAATCCTGGCAACGCTCGCTCTCGTTAGGCTAACTGGGCTCGAAATGTTTCGCGCGATTGTGACCGTGCCGGGCTCAATTCAAGTTCACTGGGAGCGCGCGCCTGGCATCTTTCTTTATCTGATCGCGACCTTTCCATTATTTTTTATCGGTTTAATCGCCACTTTTTCGAAGCAACGACCACTCGACGGAAGCGAACGATGGATTCTATCGGCGCTCATCGTGCTCGTGCCGATTTCGATTTGGGCAATCTGCAAAAGCGGCGGCTCATACAATTCGTTGCTGCCTGCCTATCTTGCGATGACCGCGCTATTCGTTGCGCGATTGGATGTGATCATCGAAAGGCTCAACAAGTTGACAGCTCAACGCGCAGTGTTGGCGTCGTCAACGATCGCGTTGATCGTTCTTCTTTCGTTTTTTGTGCAATTCGATCGCGCGCTCGCCGTTCTCACTCTTCGTCACGGTGATGAGAAATATGATGCCGCGGTAAAGACGGGGCACGATTTAGGAAGCCTTGTGATCAGTCCGCAAGATCCAACGATTGCTTATCGCGCAACAGGTTATCTGGGAAACTCGCTCATTTTTGAATTGGACACGCACGCAGTGAATGGAAATTGGCCGAGCACTTTGCCTGAATCGCTTTCGCGCGAGCTTGATGCTGCCAAATTTGTGGTTCAGGTGAAAAGTTTTGTGCCAAATCCGATGTTCGATCGCGCACTGGAGGAACATGGATTTTCGCCGGTGCCAGTTGAGGCGCTGGCCGACTCGGCGTACACGCTTTGGGGCAAACAATCGAACTGACGTGGCTTATCTAAACGAAAACTATCTCAAACTGCAGGCCGGTTATCTTTTTCCTGAGATCGCGCGGCGAGTTCGCGACTTTTGCGAAAAGAATCCTGATGCCGCGAAGCGTTTGATCCGTTGTGGAATCGGCGACGTGACCGAGCCGTTGCCGCGCGCGGCGATCGACGCGATGAAACGCGCCGCCGAGGAGCTCGGACACCGCGAAACATTTCGCGGCTACGGACCGGAGCAAGGCTACGAGTTCCTAAGATCGACAATCGCGAAGCACGATTTTCGCGATCGTAAGATGGACATTGCCGATGACGAGATCTTTGTCTCGGACGGATCGAAATGCGATTGCGGTCACATCCTCGATATACTTGGCGACCAAAATAAAATCGCGATCACCGATCCGGTTTATCCGGCATACGTTGACACCAACGTGATGGCCGGCCACACCGGCGTTGCAAAAGAGAACGGTGGCTACGAAGGACTCGTCTATCTGCGGTGCACCGCCGAAAACAATTTCGTTCCTGAACCTCCTAACGAACATGTCGATCTGGTTTATCTTTGTTTCCCAAACAATCCGACCGGCGCGGTCGCGACGCGCGACCAGTTGAAGAATTGGGTCGCATACGCGCGCGAACACGACGCGATCCTGTTGTTCGATGCCGCTTACGAAGCCTACATCCAAGATGACCCTCACCTCAATCCTCTCCCTGAGGTAGAGGCGGACCGGAGCGCACCGGCGGGTCAAAATCTCTCCCCCCGGGAGAGACGGACGCGAAGCGCCAGTGAGGGCATAATTCCGCATTCGATTTTTGAGATCGATGGCGCGCGCGAATGCGCGATCGAGTTTCGCAGTTTTTCCAAGATTGGCGGGTTCACTGGTGTGCGCTGCGGATTCACGGTCATGCCGAAAACGCTGCTCGCGCGAACAAAGTCAGGAAAGAAACTTCCGCTGCATCCATTGTGGCACCGGCGTTGGAGTACGAAATCCAACAGCGTCAGTTATCCGGTGCAGCGAGCCGCTGAAGCGCTCTATTCGCCGGAAGGTCGCGAACAGACGCGCGCGCTAATCGATCACTACATGGGGAACGCAAAGATATTGAGCGATGCCTGCGCAAAGATTGGGATGCAAGTCTTCGGCGGAGTGAATGCGCCTTACATTTGGGTCAAGACGCCGAAGGGCCTAACGAGTTGGGAAATGTTCGATCGTATGCTGCGCGAACTGAATGTGGTCATTACGCCCGGGAGCGGATTCGGCGCACAAGGCGAGGGTTACATCCGCATTTCGGCGTTTAACAGTCGTGAAAATGCAGAGGAAGTGGCGCGGCGGTTGCAGGTTTTCAGGTAGGGGCGATTGACCCAATCGCCCGAGCTGGGCGAAGGCTTGCGGTTCGGTGGACCGCCCCTAGGTAGTGGTACAGTTTCAATCCATCCAAAAGAGAAAGAGGGATAACGGACTGGCGCACAGGAGCCAGACACCGCACTTCTTCACCAGTGGCTCATTAGTAAAATGGCCGACTAGCAAACACGTTCCGCCTGAGATCAGAAGTGCCACAAGGACGAGCAAGGCAACCATCAATCCAACAGTGCAATCACTTCGTCCAAACTCCAAACATGATCTGAAACGCCAGTTTCCATCGCTGGCGTCACGCGCAAGGTCTGGTGAATCCGGCAGAAATTGTAGCGCATATAAACTGTACCACTACCCGCCCCTACCTCATATCGACATCTTCGTCTTCTCGTTGTAGACTCGGAATCGTTTTTGGAGAAAGAAGCTCGCGTGTCCGATTCCCAACAAAGTCTTCTCCAACTTTATCGCTTTTGTTTTTTGATGCTGGCCGACGCGGCCCGCGCGCAGGAAGTTTTTCAAGCGACGTTGCGTGAAGCAGCGCAATTGGCGGCCGATGGCGAACCGCCGCGCGATCGTGCCTGGTTTTTTCGGAGCGCGCGCTGGCGTTGCGTCGAGAAAGGCGAGGAAGGTTTGCAGGCGGAAGATGTCGATCTCGAGACGGAGCCGCTCGCTTCGAACGCGCCGCAGCAGATCGGGAAATTGGATCCCGCTCGACTCGCGATCTGGATTTCCGCAGCGCCCGATCCGCAACGCACTGCTTTGGCCTTGTTTTATCTTGATGAGTTTGATCATCAAGAGCTGTTGTCGATTGCCGAATTGAAGTCGACTGAGCTGGCAAAGTTGCTCTCCGGCGCGCGTCACGAATTCCAAGCGTGGCTGGATGCGACTGTGCCAATTGCCGAACCATGATCGCGCTTTCTCGCAATCAACGAATGCTCGTTCAGTGCGCGCCGATCTCGGACCAACACGTGAACGATCGGAACATGCGTTCCGCCATTCATCGGGCGCGCAAGACCGAGGAGTTTGCGGTCCAGCAAAACTTTGATCGCGCAGTCGCCGAATTGGTGCGGGCGATTCCGGTGCCGCTGGAAATTGCGGACTGGGTGCCAAGCGAAACTTTGCTTACGCCGCCGCGTCGCGGTTGGAAACGTCTAGCGAGAAATCCAGTCATTCTCGCAACCGGCATCGCGCTGGCGGTGATCGCCGGCATTTTAGTTTCACACGTGCTTGATCGATTGAATCGGTTTCCAGGCGAAACGACCGCGGAACATCTTTTGACCGTCGCCAGTTCGACCCATTCGATGATGCTCGACCCGGTCAAGACAACCGCCGGTTCGTTAGGCGATTTCTTTTTCATGAAACATCGCCTCGCGCATTACGATGTGCCGTTGGAGTTCGCCGACTTGAAAACGCTCGGCTGCCGCGTGTTTGACGATGAAGAAGGCGAACGGGTCGCCCAAGTCTGGGTGGTGGAAAAACGAATGCAGTTTTTTCTCTTTCCGGCGGAGCGCGACCCGAAAACTGGCGCGGTGAAACATTTCAACGGTTGGCGCTACGTGGATCAAGATCGCTGGGCGGGCGTGGTCCAAGAGAAGAACGGTGTTTGCTTCATGGCCGCGGTGCGCGGGCGCGAAAAAGATCTCGCGGCTTACATCGCGAAAAAGGACTGAGCTCTTGCTCGTGATCCTGCTCCTGCTCTTGATCGAATGTGGCTAGCTACGACTTCAAGATCAGGATCATGAGCATGATCAAGATCAGGATTGGGGCGCGAAGGCCAACTACGTTGACAGTGCAAACTGTTCGATTAACTCTTCTTGCTCGCGCCAGGGTAGCTCAGCGGTAGAGCAGCTCCGAAAGCTTTCGGGGTTGGTCCGGTTGACCGAATTGAACGACGCGGTTAAAACATTTCCGACGCCAGGGTAGCTCAGCGGTAGAGCAGGGGACTCATAAGCCCTTGGTCGGGAGTTCAATTCTCCCCCCTGGCAATTTCAACATGGCGTGGGTTTACGTTCTTCGCGGTTCTTCGGGCCGGCACTACATCGGTTCAGCCATCGATCTCAATGCACGATTCGCGCAGCATTTGCGTGGTCACACTGCAACGACAAAGCGACTCGGCGATTCGCTCGAGATCGTCGCCAAGAAAGAAATTCCAACTTTGGCTGAAGCTCGAAGAATCGAGCGAATGTTGAAGTCGAAAAAGAATCCACGCCTCGCGATTCACCATTTGCAGCAGTAGAGAGCAGCCCCGAAAGCTTTCGGGGTTGGTCGGGAGTTCAATTCTCCCCCCTGGCACTCTCTTCTGTTCGACATTGGATCTCAGCGCCTGCCGCGCCGTAGCTTGCGGAGGCGGGTTGGGCGTTGGACGTTTTCCTTTCTGTGAAGATCAAGGCGCTCTGGCAAAAACTTTTGACCGCCGGGAATGATTACCGTCTGACCCGATTCGTTATTCTGCGTCTCCTTGGCTTCATTTACGCGATCGCTTTTCTGGTGGCGGCGAATCAACTTGTGCCGTTGATCGGCGCGCACGGTCTAACTCCGGCGTGGCAATTCCTCGGGCGACTGCACACGCATTTCGAATCTCGTCACGCGGCAATGCTCCAAGTCCCGACTTTGTTTTGGTTTGGAATCTCTGATAATGGCCTAACGATCTTCGCCTGGATCGGATTTGGTTTATCGCTCGTTGTTCTTGCCGGCTATTCCAACGCCATCCTGATGTCGGTGTTGTGGGCGATGTACATGTCGATCGTCCACATCGGTCAAATCTGGTACGGCTACGGTTGGGAAACGCAACTGCTCGAGACCGGTTTTCTGGCGATCTTTCTTTGTCCGTTGATCGATCCACGTCCGTTTCCGAAACGTCCACCGCCGTTGCTGGTGATCTGGTTGTTTCGATGGCTTGGCTTTCGGATCATGCTCGGCTCCGGGCTGATCAAACTGCGCGGCGACGAATGCTGGCGCGATCTGACCTGTTTATTCTACCACTACGAAACGCAGCCGATCCCGAGTCCGATCAGCCGCTATCTGCATTTTGCGCCGCTGTGGTTTCACAAAGTTGGCACCGCCTGGAATCATTTCGTGGAACTGATCGTGCCATGGTTTTCATTCGGACCACGTCATGCGCGACACATCGCCGGCGTGTTGCTGGTCACGTTTCAAATTTTTCTCATCATCAGCGGCAATCTTTCGTTTCTGAATTATCTCACGATTGTTCCGTTCCTCGCCTGTTTCGATGACACGTTTTGGCGGCGCTTGTTGCCGAATGCACTCGTTAGGCGAATGGAGCGACGCGAGCCCGAGCCGTCTCGCGTTTGCGTTGGTGTCTCGATCGCATTGTCGATCTTGATTGCGTACCTGAGCGTGGGACCAGTGACGAACCTGATTTCATCCCGGCAAAGAATGAATGATAATTTTGACTCCCTTGATCTCGTCAACACTTACGGCGCGTTCGGATCCGTTGGGAAGGAACGTTACGAAATCGTTTTCGAAGGGACCGAAGACGCCGTGATTACCGGCGACACAGTTTGGAAAGAGTACGAGTTTAAAGCCAAGCCGGGCGACCCGAATCGGCGACCGCCGTTCGTTGCGCCGTATCAGCCGCGAATCGATTGGCAAATCTGGTTCGCGGCGATGGAGTCACCGGCGGATTATCCGTGGACGTTTCATTTCGTCTGGAAACTTTTGCAGAACGATCGCAACACGCTCTCACTGATCGCGAACAATCCATTTCCAAATGCGCCGCCGCATTATATCCGCGCGCGATTGTATCGTTACCGTTTTGCACCAATCGGCGAGCCGGGCTGGTGGAAACGCGAACAGGTTGGCGAATGGTTACCGCCGCTTTCAACAGACAACGAAACCTTTCGTCGCTTGATCTCCGAAATGTGGTGGTCCGATTAATCGATCTCTATTTTTGGTCGACCGTAAGTGCGAGCGCGGCAGCTACTCGCTTGGCTTCCCAATCTGTCGAAGGTTGACGTGGATGAAGCGCTCTGTAATTGCGCGCCAAACACAGTGACCGACCTACTGATTCCTCCACGTCGCTCGGAGGCGCTCCAAATTCACTCATAGTTCCGATGTGGGTCAATGAACTATCGAGCATTATTTCGAGTCGATCGGTCACCAACTCCGTTTTTCTATCGCGCAATCCTTCCAACAGTCGCGTGTAGACTGCGGTCTCTTTTGCTGAGTGAGCGTAGGCTAGCGATTGAACTAATTGATCCAGCTGAGTGTTACGGCTTCTTGCGCCACCGATGTAACCAGCGATGCCTCCAATCGTCAGCATGGAGAGGAGAACGATGGCTAGTTGCAGCTTCTTTTTCATGGATAACATCCAAAGCAACAATTGGGCTAGCGCGGGCTGCCTAGCGCCTATAGCCCGCGCGCTTTCAAGTGTTCGACGGTGTCGCGAAACATGCGGTAGCCGAAGTGACCTTGAGATACGCGTAGCAGTTCGGAGCCGCGCCACTTTTGATGGATGCTCTCGATATCGGCTGGCCGTGCGATCACATCAAAGTCGCCGGAAACGAAAAGAATGCGGCTGGGATCGCACATCGGTTGATTATGCAGCGGCGAGCTGAGATGAAAATGTCGCGCCACAAGCTGCGGATCGACATTTCTTCGCCGCAACTCGCGCCGCATGAAAGCCGAAGCGGGACTTTTCCAAATCGCGTGCTCGACGTTCACGATCGGGCCCATGAGTGCAACAAAACGAAAGTCGCATTCGACAATCGCGAGCAATGCGCCGATCCAACCGCCGTAACTCGTGCCGAGTATTCCAAATTCGTTACAACCGCGCGCGCGTAACTCCGCAAGAAGCTGACGTATTTCGACGACGCCTTGGCGCAAACCTTCCGCGTTGCGAATCAAATCAGCGGTGATTGCGAGCTCGCCGTTCCAATAACCGCGCGGCACCCGCGAGTAGTGATACGGTAAATGGACGAAGCACGC
>Ga0210384_10007468_pt1 | contig 11531 bp, 8 predicted proteins | sample IncBWH2MmetaG_FD_160574 | JGI IMG/M metagenome (GOLD analysis project Ga0210384, IMG submission 160574) | Forest soil microbial communities from Barre Woods Harvard Forest LTER site, Petersham, Massachusetts, United States - Inc-BW-H-2-M | ecosystem: Environmental > Terrestrial > Soil >...
CGCGAGCCTCGGCGTCACCGAGAAGCACATCGACACCGTGCGGGTCTCCCGGGACCTGCAGCGCCGCGACGTCGTGGGGATGATCCGTGACACGAAACGACTGGATGTATCCGACGGCGACCTCATCCAGGTACGCGATGTACCCGTGCAGCGGGTCGTCGCCGCGGATGCGCGGCAAAAACTTGGCGGCCGTCTGCTCGGGTGTGAGCGGCCCGTGAAACCACTCCGCCACATGCGGGCGGGCGCGCCACGTCGCGAGCAGCGGCAGATCCGCCTCGGTGATGGGCTCGAAGCGCAAGCGGCTGCCTCGCTGCTTCACGAGACGGACTGAATCACGCCTCCGTCGACGGCCAGCATCTGCCCGGTGACGTACGAAGCCGCCGGCGAGGACAGGAAGACGGCTACGCGCGCGATTTCCGCGGGCTCGGCGACTCGGTCGAGGGGCACGTCGCGTGCCATGGCGCGGAAGTGTTCGCGGATGTCCGCGGCGCCGGACGCCTGGGCAAGCTCCATCTGGCGATCGGTCCTCGTCGTCCCCGGCAACACGGTGTTCACCCGTATGGTCGGGGCCAGCTCATTGGCGAGCGTTTTGGCAAGACCCGCCGTGGCGCCACGGATGCTGTTGCTCAGCGTGAGTCCGGGGATGGGCTGGCGCGCCGACCACGACGAGATGAAGACGATCGACGCAGCGTCCGACGCGCGCAGCGCCGGCAGCGCCGTGCGGATCAAATGGACAGCGCTCATCAGGGTCAGCCGATACGCGGCGTCCCATTGAGCGTCATCGAGCTGCTCGAACGTGGCACGTGGCGGTCCGCCGGCGTTGACCACGAGCGCATCAAGCCCGCCCAGCCCATCGACCGCGCGCTGCACAGCCCTGACCGTCTGCGCGGCGTCGCTGAGGTCTGCCACAGACTCGACTGCGCGCACGCCGTAGCTGCGTACTGCCTCAGCCGCGGCGTCCAGCGCGTCACCGCCGCGAGCACACAGCCCGACATCCGCGCCCTCCGCGGCGAAGGCCTCGGCGATCGCTCGTCCAATGCCCTTGCTCGACGCGGCGACGAATGCGGCTCGACCGGTCAGCCCGAGATCCATGACCTGACCATTGCACAGCCGCGGCTCGGCGCGAGGAACTCGCTTTGGCGCAGTCGAATCAACTCGATCGCTTCCACCGCATCATCAAGCGCTCCGCGAGAAACTGCGATCTGCATGCGCGACCTCTGTTTTCACCGCCAATCGATTGGCCGTTCTCGCGCTGACGCGTTTTGAAAGTTACGATACCGACCCGTGACAGGTGACATGAGCGCCATTCCCTTTGCCCCGCCGGCGCCCGTGCCGGCCCCCGACATCATTCCGCTGCTCCCGCGCGGTGACACAGTGTTCGAGGACCTCCCTGTGCGCGCCCTGGTCCTCGAGGCGCTGGCCCCCGCGATCGGCGACGGGCTCATCGTGATCCGGCGCTCCCCAGGTGTGGGCGTCATCCTGATCCGCGGTGGGCGCACGACCGATACGTACGCCGTCGAGCCGGAGCGTCGCGCCATGGGTGATGAGGCGATCACCCGTATCCGCAGCTGGGACGATGCGATCGTGTCTGCGTGGCGGCTCAGCGCGAACGTTGTCGAGGTGCTGCCTCCACTGGTGCGATGCGATCCGTTGTATGCAGACCTGCGTCTCGACTGGATCATCTGGAACCGGCTGCTGTCCGATCTTCGTGCGCGTCAAGGCACGTATGTGGTCGAGCTGACAACCACGGCTGGTCGCGGCGTGACCAGCATCCGCGACGGAGTGCAGGTGGCCACGTACACGGACCAGCATCGCGAGCTCGGCGACCCGTCGTTGGTGGACGATCTCGCCGCGGCCGGCTCCGGTGCGATTCGTGTCCTGCACGACGCGCAGCGCTCGCACTCGATGCGTGACATCGCCCCCCCGGCTTCCGGTAACGTCGGTGGCGATCACCCGGCGCCCGTGGACGACGAGACCACGATCACCCATGTGTTCGGCGTCGCCCAGAGTCCGCCGCGACCCGAGCTCGTGCCGGTTGCCGCTGCGCCACCAGGGGCGGAGAGCGTGGCCCCTCTGCTCCCCGAGCTGAAGCGGCTCGTGCAGGAGCGGCTCCATCATTCGTCGCTCCGTCTGGAGATCCTCTTGGAGGACGCGGCCGCAAACAATGCGTCGCTCGACGCCGTTGTCGCGGAGGTGCGAGCCACCCCGATCCGCGGCGTCATGCAGGCGACGCTGGACGACCTCGCCGATGAAATGCTGGCGCTGAGGCAGCACTGACCGCGCTCACGCGGCCCGGCGGACCTCCTCGGCATTTCGCACATACCTGCGCTGCGCCAGGCGGCGCATGGTCCGGTCCGCGAACCAGGGTCGGGTGCGGATAACTGCAGCCGGGCGTCCACGGTAGAGCACGACCGCCGTGCCCTCGTGCAGCTGGCGCAACGCGTCTGGCGTGGCCAGCGGTTCGAGGCGGGCAGCGTATGAACGGCTGACCGTCCCATCGGCGCCACGACTCACCTGGACATCGGTGAAGGAGCGCTGCCCGATGAGCCGCGACAGCACATCGGCCGTCTCGGGGTCCCCAATTCCGGGCAGCACAACCTTGCATGTGTGGTTGTTGAGGATGGAGTGCGCCTTATCGGCACCGTACCGCGCGCGCATCTGGCTCAGGTCCTGGACGATGGACATCAGCACCACGCCTCGGCCCGCTCCCTGGGAGGCGAGTGCGGGAAGATCCTCGACGGGAACGATGTTGGCGAGCTCGTCGAGGAACAGGCCGAGCTCGCGATCGAGGCGGCCGGTTTCGCTTGCATCCGCGATGCCGTACGCAGCGGTGACGACGCTCATGAGCAGGCCGACGAAGAGGGACGACACGCGCTCCGGCGACTGCCGGGGCGTGCAGAGGTAGAGCGTGCCGCTGCGGGCGAGAAAGTCGACCGGTTCGAACCGGTTCCATGCGGCAGACGCGGCGACGGGTTGCTCGTTGAAGACGCTGAAGATTCGCGTCACCGTGGAGAACACAGTGCCGCGCTCCTTCTCGGGCCTCTGATCCACCGATGTGAGCATGGCGACGGCGCGCGCTGCGTCATCGGAGTGCGTCGAAGCCGGATCGAACAGCGCGTCCTCGAGGATCGAGAGTGGGGTCGCCACGTCGAAACCGTGGATCCACATTTGGACATCCACGATCGACCGGCCTGCCACCGCAGCCGCGTACATGAGCGGCGCGATGAGCAGCTTGCCTGACTCTGCCCAGTGCGCCCAGTCGTTGTCGCCTCGCCCGGTTCCCTGCTGGAGTCCCGCGCACAGCCACGCCGCAACCCGCCAGGCGTGATCGAGGCTGTCACAGTTCGCGAGCGGCGACCATGTCACCGTCTGATAGCGGCCGCCTATCTCCCCGGTGGGGTCATACACGTAGACGGGACCGGCAGATTGCCGATGCGCGGCAGTGATGTCGACAAGCTCGCTCTTCGTGCTCGTCACGACGGCAGGACCCCTCCAGGCGAAAAGATTGGGCACGATCAGCGAGCTCGTCTTGCCCGACCGCGTTGGCCCGACCACGAGCACGCTCGTCTCGGGTAGCGTCATCAGCGGCGTGCGTCCGTGCAACCCCAGCACAAAGGCGCCCGGCTTGGTTCGCCGCGTGCGCAGCCCGTGCAACTCGTGGCCGCGCGCCCAGTCACCGGTGCGCCTCGGATGGCGCACGGTACCGGCGCGATGGCGTGCCCAGGTGGCGATCGCCGTCCGCGTTCGCACCGTGACGATCACACCGCTGAGGGTGAGCACGCTGGCAATGCCAAGAACCAGCCAGAAGACGGGTTGGACGATCGGGCCGTAGGCGGCGACGAGGTGCCACGCAACGACGCCGTGATCCCCTCGAACATGCGCCGCGATGGTTGCGGGATCGACGAGCGCGACCGGCGACGCTGTCGGCCGGCCGCCGGCCACCCAAGCGGACGCCGTCAGCAGCGTCCACCCAACCAACCAGAAGCCGAGAATCCCGCCGATCAGCCTGGCTTCGGCAGCGCGAGCGCCGAGAGAATGACTCGCTGACGATGCCATTGCGCCGGTGAGTCTGTGTGCAGCGCTCGAGACATGCCGCGGACCATCGCGCTCGCCTAGTTGCGCAGCAGATCGCGCGCGATGACCACGCGCTGGATCTGATTCGTCCCCTCGTAGATCTGCGTGATCTTGGCGTCGCGCATCATCCGCTCGACCGGATATTCGTTGACGTAGCCGTAACCGCCGAGGATCTGCACAGCGTCCGTGGTCACCTTCATCGCGGCATCGCCCGCCAGCAACTTGGCGATGGCGGCGTGATGGGTCACATCGGGACTGTGATCGTCGATGAGCTGTGACGCCCAGTAGACCATCGCCCTTGCGGCAGCAGTCTGGGCTTCCATGTCCGCGATCATGAACTGGATCCCCTGGAATTCACCGATCGCCTTGCCGAACTGCTTGCGTTCCTTTGCGTATCCAACGGCGTAGTCGAGCGCTCCCTGCGCGATGCCGATCGCCTGCGCTGCCACTCCGGGCCGTGAGCGGTCCAGCACCCGCATGGCGATACTGAAGCCTTCACCTTCCTTTCCCAACCGGTTCGCCGCCGGCACCACCACCTCGTCGAGGCGCAACTCGGCCGTATTGCTACCTCTGATGCCGAGTTTGCCGTGGATGGTGTTGGCTTCGAAACCCTTGAGGGACTGGGCATTCTCCAGCACGAACGCGCTCACGCCCTTGGCCCGCTCCTTGGGATTCGTCTTGGCGAATACGACGATTGTGTCTGCAACTCCGCCGTCGGTGATCCAGATCTTGCTGCCCGTGATGACGTACTCGCCGTCGTGCAACTCCGCGCGCGTCTCCATCGCCGCCGGGTCACTTCCGGCGCCAGGTTCGGTCAACGCATACGCGGCGAGCTTCTTGCCACTGGCGAGGTCGGGGAGAAGGCGCTGTTTCTGCTCGTCGCTCCCCGCGATCATGATGGGGTACGCGCCGAGGGCCTGCACGGCCAGGATCAACGCACTCGTAGCACACGCCTTGGCCACTTCCTCGATGGCGATGTTGAGTGTCAGGGCACTGCCGCTGAGGCCCCCATATTCGGGGGCAAACGGAAGAGCGAACAGGTCGTGCGTGCGAAACAGATCGACCACATCCCAGGGGAACTCGCCTGTGCGATCGATCTCGGCCGCGCGCGGGGCGATCTTGTCACGCGCCAGTTCGCGCACCGTCTGGCGAATCATCTGCTGCTCTTCGTTGAGACGGATATCCACGGCGTCGATGCTAGCAATCCGCCCCCGTCGCGTGCGATTCCGCGGCGACTAGCTGAGCAACTCGCGCGCGATGATCTGCCGCTGGATCTGGTTGGTGCCTTCGTAGATCTGGGACGCTTTGGCGTCACGCAGCCGGATAGTCGCCGGGTGCATCTCGGAGGCCGACGCCGGTGCGCAGAGCTGGACGGCCGCGTGCGCGACAGCAACGCACGCGTCGGTCGCGTACAGCTTGGATACCGAGGCATCGAGTGTGGCCGGCTCACCCGCGTCGACCAAGGCAGCCGTGTGGCGGGTCAGCGCGCGCGCCGCCATGGTCGCCGCCTCCATATCGGCCAGGGTCACCTCATCGACCTCCGCGCCGGCTGCTATGCGCGCACGCGACTCTGCCACCGCCGCGTCGAGCGCGCCTTGAGCAATCCCCACCGCCTGTGCCGATATGCCCACGCGCCCGCTGTCAAGCGCAGACATCGCCACGCGAAAGCCGGCGCCCTCTGGCCCCAATCGGTTGGCAGACGGAACGTGGACACCGTCGAGGACCAGCTCGCCGGTCCAGGATCCGTGCAGGCCGAGCTTCTCGAATGGCGCGCCCGCGCTGACACCGGTCCATCGGGACTCCACGAGAAACGCCGTGATGCCGCGCGTGCCTTGACCGGTGCGCGCGATAACGATGTACATGTCCGCGGCGCCTGCGCTTGTGATGAATGTCTTGGTGCCGGTGATGAGGTATCCGTCGCCGTCGCGGTCCGCGCGCATCTGCAGTGATGCGGCGTCGCTCCCTCCTGCCGGCTCCGTCAGCGCAAACGCCGCCAGCCACTCTCCAGAAGCAAGGCGCGGCAGGTATCGCATTTTCTGGTCATCACTGCCGAAATCGATGATCGGCTCGGTGCCAACCGAGGCATGTACGTCGATGATGACCGCCATGCTCGCGTCGGCTGTGGCCACCGCCTCGATGAGATCCACGAAGTCGCGATGGCTGCCACCGGCGCCACCGAAGCGCACCGGGGTCAGGATCCCGGCAAGACCCACCTCACCGGCGGCCTCGACAACGTCGTCGGGCCGGGGTCCCTGGCCACGCGTCATCGCGGCCGCGTTCGGCCGGACGAAGTCGCGAACAAAGGCCGCGATGCGATCACCAATAACGGGAGCGGCGACGACCTCAGTCGACACGGACGAGAGTCGCCTCGCCCTGAGCGATGCCACTGCAGATCCCGGCCGCGCCGTAACCACCGCCGCGGCGGCGCAACTCGTAGAGAAGCGTCATCAGAATGCGTGCGCCACTGGCGCCGATCGGATGGCCCACCGCGATGGCGCCGCCATTGACGTTGACCAGCTCGGGATCGACTTCAAGCATGCGCGTGCTGGTTATCGCGACGGCCGCAAACGCCTCGTTGATCTCCACGAGTCCCAGCTTTTCCGTGTCGACCTCGCCCTTTGTCTTGCGCATGGCGGCCTCGATGGCCAGCGCCGGCACCGTCGCGAGATACGGGTGATCTGCGGCGGACTCTCCATATGCCAGCCAGTGTCCCAGGGGCGCCAGGCCCGCGGCGCGTGCGCGCGCCGCGCTCATCAACAGGACTGCAGTTGCGCCATCGTTCATGCCGGGAGCGTTGCCTGCGGTGATCGTGCTGGTCTCGCCGAAAGCCGGCCGGAGTGCCGCCAGCTTTTCCAGCGTCGTGTCAGCGCGCGGCTGCTCGTCCGCGCTCACGACGTGGCCATTGACGGCGACGTCGATGATCTCGTCGCCGAACCTGCCGGCGGCGAGCGCGGCGGCGTAGCGCGTCTGCGACCGGTACGCCCATGCGTCCTGTTCCTCGCGGGACACACCCAATTCGGCCGCGACTTCGCTGCCGTGAACGCCCATCAACACGCCGTCCACGGGGCAGCACAGCCCATCCCGGATCATGCTGTCAACCGCGACGCGGTCGCCGAACCTGCTGCCGAACCGTTGGTCCTCGAGCAGGTAGGGAGCGCGCGACATCGACTCCATCCCACCTGCCACCACCACGTCCGCCTCTCCAGACCGGATGAGCAGTGCGCCCAGGTTCACAGCCTTGAGCGCGCTGGCGCACACCTTGTTGACCGTGAATGCGGACACCGTGGGCGGAAGGCCGGCTCGCAGGCCCGCCTGCCGAGCCGGGACCTGTCCCTGTCCCGCCGGCAGCACCGTCCCCATGATCAGCTGATCGACCGCTCCTGGGTTGGTACCGGTGCGTTCGAGGACCTCGGCAATAACACGCGCGCCGAGGTCCACGGCGGGTAGGGTTGCCAGCGCGCCGCCCAGCTTGCCGAACGGGGTTCGCGCCGCGGCCACGATAACCGGTTCGTGCTCCACAGGTCGATCGTACCCTCCCATTTCGGCACTCAATCTTCCAGGATTTCGTACGGCCGGAGAATATGCCGCGCGATGAGAATGCGCTGCACCTCGCTCGTCCCCTCACCGATCTCGTTGACCTTCACGTCGCGGTAGTAGCGCGCTACGGGCGACTCCTCCATGAAGCCGTATCCCCCGTGAATCTGCACGGCCTGGTTGGCGCACGCCGTCGCCACCTCAGAGGCGTGCAGCTTCGCCATTGACGCATACGGCGCCGAGCTCTTCCCGGCATCGATGGCGCATGCACCCCGCCACGTCATGAGCCGCGCGAGCTCGATCTGGGTTGCCATGTCGGCGAGCTTGAACTGAATAGCCTGGAACGCCGCGATCGGCTTGCCGAACTGCCGCCGTTGGGCCGAGTACGCGAGCGCGGCGTCCAGACATGCCTGTGCAACCCCGACGGCCAGCGCAGCAATGGCCACCCGCCCGCCCTCGAGAATTTGCAGGAACTGGCGGTAACCAGCGCCCTCCTCGCCCACGAGGTTGGCGAGCGGAACGCGCACGTCATCAAAGATCAGTTCGCGCGTGTCCGACGCATGCCATCCGAGCTTGCGGTACTTGGGCGCCTGCGTGTACCCCGGCGTGCCCCGCTCCACCGCGATCGCGCTGATCTGCTTGGTGCCGTTGTCCGAGCCGGTGACAGCGGTGATGGTCACACCGGCGCTGATGTCGGTGCCGGCATTGGTGATGAACACCTTGCGTCCGTTGATGACCCACATGTCGCCGTCGCGCACGGCTCTGGTCTGCGTTGCGGCCGCGTCGGAGCCGGCCTCGGCTTCGGTCAGCCCGAAGGACCAGATCTTCTCGCCGCTGAGGAGTGCGGGCAGCCATCGCTGCTTCTGCTCAAGGGTGCCGAATGACACCAATGGGGCTATGCCCAGTGACACGGCCGCCTCGAGGGTGATCGCCGCACTGGCATCGGCCCGGGCGATCTCCTCCATCGCCAGCGCGTATGAGAGGAAGTCCCCACCGGCGCCCCCGACAGACTCGGGAAACGGCAGCGCGAAGAGGCCGAGGCGGGCCATGCCTTGAACCCACACGTAGGGGAAATCGCCGCTCTCGTCGAATTCCCCTGCGGTGGGCGCGATCTCCCCTTGGGCGAAGTCGCGCACCACAGAGCGGATATGGCGCTGCTCGTCGGTGAACTCGAAGTCCATCTCAGGCTAACGGTAGCGCGAAAGCAGCGGCGCCCTCACGGGCGCGCGACGTAGTTCCAGCGCTGGCCGCGGGCGAACTCATCCTCGAACTGCGCCAGCGAGTACGGGCCGTTGCCGTCGAGATCGAACAAGCGCAGATCCGCCTCGGCCGTGAGCAGCTCGAAGACGCGCTGAGGCGTGGTGCCGTAGTGATCGGCGCCCCCAAGGCCGTGCTCAAACACGATGATCGGGTGATCGCGGCGGATGACGCCGAGAGCACCTTCGAGGACGAGTGCTTCGGCCCCCTCCACGTCAATCTTGATGAAGTCGACGTGGTAGTCGGGCGGCAGCGCCTCATCGAGGCGCTCCGTGTGGACGGTGAGCGTTGTCGTCTCGACATCGTGAGGGTAGGCACGCTCGCGCAATCCGCTGTATGCCGGTGCCTCGGGGACGTACACGAACGTTGTTTCGCCCTCTGCGTTCGAGAGCGCGGCCTCCCGTACATCGACGTTATGAAACCGGCTTCTCAGCCGGGCCGCGAGATCGGGGATGGGTTCATACGCGATGTGCCTGCCGTTCGGTGCGGAGCGAAGGATCTCAGCCAGAACGGTGCCTTCATGAGCGCCGACGTCAATGCAGTTCGAGTCAGAGTGCAATGCGAACGAGATCAGCAACCGGATGTTTGCGTTGTCGAGCCGGTCGCGTGCGATGGCATTTCGCTCCGCGTCCGACAGTTGCGGCTCTGCCGGTGCGCTCGGCGTGGGCGCGCGCTCGGCGCCGATCGCGGCCGGCGGCGCGAGCGCCACCGCCAAGCGCCCGCGACTGCGCCGTGCGGCCCTGACCATGGCGCGGGCCGGCATCTCGAGGCCGAGCACGATCGCCGCACGCCTCGCCAGGAGATACAGCCGGCCGGGTGACTGCCGCGGTACTGTCATGCGGGCTCTGCCAGCCCTTGCATTGAGGCACCGTAGCCGGTCGGCAGCGCGGCGAAAATCCGCTGCTCCATCACCGCGCCCAAGCTGGCCCAGTCGTATCGCGCCTCAACCAGTGCCCGCGCGGCTTTCGCCTGCTCGGCTGCTTCTTCCGGATTCGCGATCACATGGCGAATTCCCTGCACAAAGTGGTCAATCGACTGGATCCGCAGATGCACGAAGTCCTCGGCAGCGATGCCGCGAACTCCGATTGGCGTGGAGACAACCGGCAATCCCGCCGCGAAGTACTCGACCAGTTTGAGGTTCGTCCCTGTCCCGGTGAGCATCGGATTCAAGCCCACAGTGGCCATCGATATCAGCGTGCGCTTGGCGTCCTCGGGTACCGATCCCATCAGCCGAACGTTCGCCGGCACCCTGCGACGACGAAACGCCTCGCAGTGGCTCCCCACCAGGAGGAACAGCACGTCAGGAAGGCGAGGAGCGAAGTCGATGATGCGTTGCGCCGCCTCGACGTTCGGCGGATGCCAGCTGGCGAGAAAGATGGCGACATCCCGGCGAGCCCTGCCTCCTCCTGCGCGGATGAGGCGCAGCCATTTCTCCCTTTGCGAAGCGCGCTCCTCTCCGCCCACGAACTCTATCCGCGCGACGTCGACGCCGTTGGGGATCACCAGCATGCGTTCGGCTTCAATGTGATAGTGAGAGGAGAGAGCGTCGGCATCGTCACGCGAGCACACGGTTACCAGCGCCGCACCGCGCAGCGCAGCGCCTTCGATTTCCTCTGTCCGCTGAAGCAGCGCGTGCGCCTTGTCGGAGCCGGCGAAAACCCCTGCCTTGAGGCGGAATTCCGCGTCGGGCGAATCGTAGATCAGCGGCAGTGAAGTGCCCAACCGGTCGACGAATCCGTGTAGGTATGGGTGGGCCAGAAGCACTGCATCCGCGTCGCGCAGCGCGGCGACCATGGCCTCCTCATACTGCGGGGTCAGCGTTGCCGCGTCGGATGCGACGAGGTCACTGACGAGGACTCCGGCCGCGGCGCTTTCGGCCGCCTCGAAGCGCATCTGCTCCTCGCTCTTTGCAATCGAGCGTTCGACAAATCCCCGGCGATACACGACGTCCCGGCCCTCGCATCCGCTTCTTTCCATGGAGACGATCTCTATGTCAAAGGACTTCATTGCGCCGTATAGGCCGAACACCCGAAGCTGGCCGCCACCCATCCGCGGGTACGCCGGAAACGTCGACGCGACCACCAGTTTCGGGTGGTTGGCCCGGCGCCATGCGCCGCTGGGGTTGAAAGGGCGGTGGACAATGCTCCCCCGCGCTGGTGACGGTTGTGACTGCACTGGATCGCTCGCCTCGCCCACGAGCACGTCGATGACCTTCGCCCAGCTGATCGACGCGGCCCGCGCGCATCCAGCGGCGCCCATGACCCGACACGCCTCGACGTCGTGTCCCAGCCGTTCCATCGCGGCTGCAATCGACGCCGGTTCAGGCTTGACGATCAGCCCTGTGACCTCGTGTTCCACCAACTCGGTCGGCCCGCCTGAGTCGTCGGTGGTGATCACCGGCTTGCAGGAGGACATGGCTTCGATGGTGATGAGCCCGAGATCCTCGTCCTTCGGCACAAAGAGCACCGCGCGTGAGCGCGCGTAGAGGTCGATGAGCTGATCCGAGCTGGCACGACCGGCGAATCCGATTCGAGCGTCATCCTGGCTCGCCGCGCGAAGCGCTTCGTCCTCGGGTCCGGCTCCCGCGACCACCAATCGTTCGGAGCCCCGGTAGAGCCGCATCGCTTCGATCAAAAGGTCTACTCGCTTGGGATGATCCAACCTAC
>Ga0210384_10007469_pt1 | contig 11530 bp, 10 predicted proteins | sample IncBWH2MmetaG_FD_160574 | JGI IMG/M metagenome (GOLD analysis project Ga0210384, IMG submission 160574) | Forest soil microbial communities from Barre Woods Harvard Forest LTER site, Petersham, Massachusetts, United States - Inc-BW-H-2-M | ecosystem: Environmental > Terrestrial > Soil >...
TCCGGTGCGTTTGCCATTGCGGGTCTGCAGCATGTAGAGCTTGCCTTCCTGAATGGTGAACTCGAAATCCTGAATGTCTCGGTAATGTTTTTCCAGGCGGGTGGTGATCTCGCGCAGCTGGTCATAGACGCTGGGCATGACCTTTTGTAACTCAAGAATCGGAACCGGAGTGCGAATGCCGGCGACCACATCTTCGCCCTGCGCGTTCATCAGGAACTCGCCGTAAAACTCTTTCACGCCAGTGGCGGGGTTGCGCGTAAATCCCACGCCTGTGCCGCTGGTGTCGCCGAGATTACCGAAGACCATGGCCTGCACATTGACCGCTGTGCCTAGCATGTCATCGATGTTGTTAATGCGACGATAGTATTTGGCGCGGTCGTTCTGCCAGGAGCGGAACACGGCGTCACGCGCCATGACCAACTGCTGATGCGGGTCCTGGGGGAAGTCGTGCTTGGTGTGTTTCTTGACTACCTTCTTATATTCCTCGATCACTTCCTTCAGCGCCTTGGCGTCGAGATCAGTGTCAAGTTTGGCTTTCTTCTGTTTTTTCTTGGCGTCGAATACTTCGTCGAAGGCGGGTTTCGGGATGTCCAGCACCACAGCGCCGAACATCTGAATGAGACGGCGATAGGAATCCGCGGCGAAGCGTGGATTGTTGCCGCGTTTGGCCAGGGCCTCCACGCTTTGATCGTTGAGACCGAGATTCAGGATCGTGTCCATCATGCCGGGCATGGAAAATTTCGCGCCTGAGCGAACGCTCACCAACAGCGGGTTCTCGCCCTTGCCAAGCTTCTGGCCCTGCAGTTCCTCCAACTGCTTGAGCGCCGCATCCATCTGGCGTTCGACTTCCGCCGAGACGCCATGGGTGCGCATGTATTCCCGACAAGCCTCGGTTTGGATGGTGAAGCCCGGAGGCACAGGCAGGCCGGCATTGGTCATTTCGGCAAGACCCGCGCCTTTGCCGCCGAGGTCGTCCTTCATCTTGCCGTTGCCATCGGCTTTGCCGCCGCCAAAAGAGAACACGTATTTTGTGGCTGAATTCTTTTCGGTGGTCCCAATGCTGGTTTCGGGGAGCGTTTGTGTCGCCATAATGAGTGTTCGTCCTTTATTGTTTCGAAGATTCTTTCCGTTCCTTGCCTTCGGTCACGATCTCGGAGAAATCAGCGATAGTGGAGAACGTCTTAACCAGAGTCCGCAAAAGAGACAGGCGGTTCGCGCGGAGACTCTCGTCGTCAACCATTACCATCACGTCGTCGAAAAACTTGTCCAGAGGAGGGCGTAAAGCTGCTGTGTGCGAGAGCGCCAAATCATAGTTGCCGCTTTCGCGCCATACGTCATGTCGGCGCCCAAGATTGGTCGCTCCTGCAAGCCAAAGTTCTTTCTCGATACCGCCCATAAGATCTTCGTTGGGATTTTCTGGTATCGATATATGTTTTTCCTCCGCCTGCTTTAATATGTTCTTGATTCGCTTAAACGCGATGCAGACAGCTTCAAGGTCTTCTGCCTTGCCCGACCTCCTTGCTTTTGTCACCGCTTCCGACCGTGCCGCGGCGTGCACCACGTCATCTGAGTCCGCAGCCAGCACGGCGTTCACCACGTCGTAGTCGAAGCCCAGGGAGTCGCGCAAATAAAACTCCAGGCGCTCACGCAGGAAATGTGTCACCGCGGCGCTGTAGTCGATTGCGGGAGCAAATTTTGTCTCTGCGGCTGAGCCACGGTAAGCTTCGCGAGCGTCCTTGAACAATTGGCTCAGACTGACGGGCAGCTTATGCTCGGCAATCGTCTTGACGATACCATTGGCCTGGCGGCGCAGGGCAAACGGATCTTTCGATCCCGTCGGCTGCAGTCCAAGCGCGAACATTCCGGCGATGCTGTCTGCTTTATCTGTGATCGAGAGCACGGCTCCCTCGACGGTCCGCGGAACCGAGTCTTCCATGGATTCCGGCTTATAGTGATCGTAAATCGCGGTCGCGACGGCTTCGCGCGCATCGGCTTTCATGTCGGGATCGAGTTCCTGGACTCTGGCGTACAGACCGCCCACGATGCCCTGCAGTTCAGTGAATTCCTTAACCAGTTCAGTCGTTAGATCAGTCTTCGCCAGCAATGCCGCTTTATGGACTACACCCGGGCGGACCGCGATGCCACGCTGGCGAATGTTCTCGCACATCCAACTGCACACCCGCTGTATGCGCAGCACCTTGTCGTAGTAGCTGCCCAGGTCTTTCTGGAAGGTGACGTGCTTCAGCCACGTCGTCCGCTCGCGCAGGGGATGTTTCTGGTCAGTCTGCCAGAAGAAACGGGCGTCGTTGAAACGGGCGCGCAGCACGCGCTCATGCCCATGCCGGATGATGCCGGCGGGATCGCCGTCGGTGTTCAACACTGCCAGAAAGTAAGGCGAGAGGCTGCCCCGGGAGTCCTCGACCGCAAAATATTTTTGATGGTCACGCATGACTGCTACCAAGACTTCTTCGGGCAGTTCCAGAAATTCCGGATCGAAGGCGCCCAGAATCGCGGAAGGCCATTCGGTCAGGTTTACCACCGTATCGAGCAACGATTTGTCTTCGCGCCAGCGCGCACCGGGAAGGGTGCGTGTGGCGGCGTCGAGAGTCTTGCGAATCTGCTTTTCTCTTTGCTCACGACTGAGGACCTTGGCCCGTTCCAGCGCCTCGGCATAGGCCGCCCCCGCCCGGGAAATCGTGACTGATCCATCGGACAGAATTCGATGTCCCCGCGATTGGTTCGCCGCGCGGACTCCATCAAACTCAAGAGGGATGACCTCTGCGTCCAGCATTGCCACCAGCCAGCGTACCGGGCGCACGAAGCGCGCGCTCGGTTTACGCCAGTACATGTTCTTGGGCCAGTAGATGGAAGCAATCTCTTTGGGAAGGGCTTCGGCCAGAATCTCGGCCGCGGCGCGCCCGCTTTTCGTAACTTTCGCCGACAGGTACTCGCCCTTCGGAGTTGCGGTGCGTTGCAATTGGGAAACATCCACGCCGGCCCTTTTTGCGAAGGCGTGTGCCGCAGGAGTGGGTTGGCCGTCTTTGAAAGCCACGCTAACCGACGGGCCCGTCAGCTGCTCAATGATATCGGGCTGCGTGGCCGGAACGTTCGCCGCGAGAACCGCCAGGCGGCGAGGCGTGTCAAGATAGGTCAGGGCGCTCGCGGGCGCCAGCCTTTCACGATCGAGCAGTTTCTGTACACGCTCGCGCAGTTCCAGCGACGCCGCGTCAATCATCCGCGCCGGAATCTCCTCGCAGCCGATTTCGAGTAGAAAATCTGGCATTAGCCTAATCCCTGTCATCCTGAGCGAACTTGCGGAGTCGAAGGACCCCTGGAAATCTGCTATCGTGCCGGATATAGGGGTCCTTCGACTGCGTGGAAACTTCGCCCGGCGAATTTCCCCTCCGCTGAGGATGACAATACTACGCAGTTGTGGGCGCTACTTCGGCCCTCTTCCTTTTTGCCTTAGTGTCCGCGACAGGTTCTTCCTCCGGGTCCGCGGGGGACTCTTCGCGCTGCTGATCTGCAAAAGCCTTCGCGATTCCCACCGCCAGCGCCCTTACCCGCGCAATCACGCCCACACGTTCGGTTACCGAGATCGCACCGCGAGCATCCAGGATGTTGAACAGGTGCGAACACTTCAGGCAGAGGTCGTACGCTGCGAGCAGAGGAAAACGTTGCTTATCGCGCCCGACTCCATCCTCTGTTTCCTTGGCCAACCCGGCATACTTTTCCAGCAGCGCCTTGCATTCTCCTTCACACAATTCAAAATGCTTCCACGCCTTTTCGACATCGGCAAATTCAAAGTTGTACACAGAAAATTGCAGCTCATCGGCTAAGCGTACGTCACCGTAGGTTGTGATCCTGCCGGTTTCCGGATCACGGGCCCACGCAATGTCGTAGATAGAATCCTTGTCCTGCAAAAACGACGCGATGCGTTCCAAGCCGTACGTGAGTTCAGCTGAAATTGGGTCCAGATCGACGCCACCACACTGCTGGAAGTAGGTGAACTGAGTGATTTCGAGGCCATCGAGCATGACTTGCCAGCCGATCCCCCACGCCCCGAGGGTAGGGGACTCCCAGTTGTCTTCCTCAAACTTGATGTCGTGCTGGCGGAGGTCGATACCCATCGCGCCCAGGGATTCGAGATAAAGTTCCTGCACATTTTCCGGCGGCGGCTTCAGGATGACCTGCAACTGCATGTGCTTGAACAGGCGATTGGGATTTTCTCCATAGCGTCCATCGGCCGGGCGGCGCGAAGGCTGCACGTAAGCGACTTTATAAGGCTTTGGCCCCAGCACGCGCAGAAAAGTTTCCGGCGCCATCGTGCCCGCACCAACTTCGACGTCGTAGGGTTGTTGCAGGACGCATCCGCGCTCGGCCCAGAAGGTCTGCAGGCGGAGGATCAGTTCCTGGAATGTCAGCGGATTGGCTGTGGCACTTGGCATACAACTTTTGTCGGTGATTCTCGGTTCTTGGTTTCTGGTTCTCAGCTCTCAGCGGAAGCCTGCTAGGCGCTGATCTTTTCCAGCATTCCCGCCGTCACCAGCTTCTTCTCGATGTGCCTCTGCAGCGTCTGCACCAGAAACTTTCGCAGGTCGCTTCCTTGCTTTTTAGGCCAGGGCATTCCGGCAAAGCTTTCCACCGGTGCGCGAAACATTTGAGCCGCCAGCGAGCGCGATTCCCCGGATATCTCCGATGATGCCAGGCGTTTGTCGTCGGTACACATCAAGCCGTCGGTCAGTGCGTGAAAGTAAGCCCGGCTTCCGTTCAGGGTGCGTCCGCAAACCATGCACTCGCCGAGGTCTGGCAGATAACCCATCAGGCGAGTCATCCACAGCTCGAAATAAGTGACGGGCATCCAGACATCGGGCCCGCGCAATCCCGCGAGCACCGAAAGCGCAAGGCGAAACGCAGCATCATTGACTTCTCGGTCCGGCAGCAACTCATCGAGTAACTCTGCCACATGCGCCAGCGCGACCGCCCGCGGATAGCCCACTTCCGTCGCCAGCGGCGACTCCAGCACCTCGCAGGAATCCAGCCGAGCCAACTCTTGCCGCTCGCGATCTTCGTAAAAAGCCCGGACGTAGGTGAGCGGCTCGAGCGCTCCGCCAAACCGCCGCTTCGATTTCTTGGCTGAGCGCGCCACGCCGCGAACTTTCCCTTCCGCTCGCGTAAACAGTGTGACCAGCAGATCAGCCTCGCGCAAAGGATAAGTGCGCAGGATGATCGCTTCCGACTCCTTCAGTGCCATGGAAGCCCAGCAGGTTAACGTTTGATTGTAATGGAGTAGCGGGGAGATGGAAAGGCAGGCGGCAGACCTCGGACCTCAGACCTCAGATCCCATTCGACACAATCGACAAAGAGCTTCGGCATGATCCGAAGCTCTTTATCTTCGAAATTGACGACTGAAGCCTGATGGCTGGGGTCTGACGCCCGAGGTCCGCTGTTATCGTCCGAAATACTTTGCGTTACGCTCGGTGAAGGAGGCCCATTTTTCCGGCAGGTCGTCCAGCGCGAAGATGGCAGACACCGGGCACACGGGCACGCAAGCTCCGCAGTCGATGCACTCTACGGGATCGATATACAACATCTCTTCTTCAGCATGCGCTGGAGAATCCTTTTTAGGATGGATACAGTCCACCGGGCAAGCGTCCACGCAGGCGGTGTCTTTGGTTCCGATGCATGGTTCTGCGATCACGTATGTCATGGTTCTGGTCTCCCTGGTGAACCGAGCTGTACTGAACCGATTATATTAGCAAGAATGCGGGCCGCGAGTACAGATATTGGGTGTGAATTTAGAGTTGTGAATGTCGACGGCTTGGGGTTGGATGGAGGACGGGTGTCCTCCCCCGTCTCACGCAGACGGTCGGAGACGCCCGTCCTCCATCGGCCAAACTTGCTAATCCTGCTAAATTCTGCAAAAATAATGGTTTGTCTTAGCCTGCCTGAAGCAATTAGGAAAGGAACATAAGCTCTGTGCTAATGATTCGTCTGTCGCGCACGGGTGCGCGCAAACAACCGCAGTATCGTGTGGTGGTCATCGAAAAGGAACGCGCGCGGAATGGCCGTCCGGTCGAGGTGGTCGGAACTTACAATCCTCGCACCAGTCCCGCTAGTATTGAACTCAAGCGCGAGCGCATCGACTACTGGGTATCCAAGGGCGCCAAGATGTCGGACCGGGTCAACAAGATCGTGTCCAAGCCGGCACCGGTCGCCACTTCGGTTGCCTGATTTTCCAGTGTGCGTCACGGCAAGTTCCACCGCATATAACGGTATCCCGCTTTGGGTGAGCGTAGTATGAGCGAGCCAACTGGGGACGTGCGCGTCCTGATCGAGCAGATTGCCAGAGCTCTGGTCGATGATCCGGCGCAAGTCTCGGTCAATCAGGTCGAAGAGGGCGGAGAGTCCGTGCTCGAGCTCACGGTTGGCCCGAACGATCTGGGCCGGGTGATCGGTAAGCAGGGGCGCACCGCACGCGCCATGCGCAACCTCCTGGGCGCGGCTGGTTTGAAGTTGAACAAGCGTTTTACGCTGGAGATTCTGGAATAGCCGACGAGTTCATTACGCTGGCGCGTGTGCTCAAGACGCAGGGACGCCGGGGCGAAGTAGCAGCCGAATTGCACAGCGATGTCCCGGACCGGTTTCAGCTGGGTATGCGGCTGTGGGCCTTGCCCAAAGATGGCTCCCGGCGCGAGTTAACGATTGAGGAACTGTGGCCCCACAAAGGCTGCCTCGTCCTCAAGTTTGAAGGCGTCAGTTCGATTTCGGAAGCCGAAACGCTCGTCGGATGTGAGTTGCAAGTTCCGGCCCGTGAGCGCTCGGAGCTGGAGCCGGGCTGGGCTTATGTCAGCGATCTTGCAGGATGCGCTGTGTTCGACGGCGATCGCGAAGTTGGTTTAGTTGCGGACGTACAGTTTGGAGCCGGCGAAGCACCACTGCTCATCGTCAGGGCGGGATCGAACGAGTACGAGATCCCTTATGCGGAAGCGTACTTGAAGACCACAGACCTCGAGCACAAGAAGATTTACATGATTTTGCCGGAGGGTATGCTCGAGCTGAACGCGCCTTTGACGGCGGAAGAAAAAGAGCAGCAGAAAAACAGTAAGAAAATGTCATCCTGAGCGGAGCAAGTGCTTCGCGATGCGAAGCACTTGCAGAGTCGAAGGACCCCTACCCTGTTACGGCGCCTCTGGGGCATTGGTCAAGACTGGGCGGGCGAGTCGCCGCCACCACACGGTCGCTCAGCATGACAAGGGTTTAAGGTTCCGCGATGAAGATCGACATCCTTACGATCTTTCCTGATTTTTTTCGTGGACCGTTGGATTACGGCATTGTTCGCCGAGCCCGGGAAGCCGGTCTGGCGAAGATCGAAGTCCACGACTTGCGGGCTTTTGCCCACGACCGGCACCGCACCGTGGACGACCGCCCGTTCGGCGGCGGCGAAGGCATGGTCCTGAAGCCGGAACCTATCTTTGAATGTATTGAAGGATTGAATATCCAGAGCCGCGCGGAACGGCTTGCGCCCGGCGCGAAGCAAAGCGTGGTGCTGCTGTCGGCGCAGGGCGGGCATTTCGACCAGAGCGTGGCGGAAGAACTCGCAGTGCTGGAGCGAATTGTGCTGATCTGCGGCCGCTACGAGGGCGTCGATGAGCGCGTGGGTCAGCATCTCGCCGACCACGAGCTGTCGATCGGAGACTACGTGCTGAGCGGCGGCGAGTTGGGCGCGGCAGTGATTCTGGATGCGGTCGCGCGGCTCATTCCCGGCGCACTGGGTAACGAGGCCTCGACGCGGCAGGAGTCGTTTACGGTGACCGCGGCGGTGGAAGCTGGTCGGGCTGACTCCACATGCGCATCGGGCGGATTGCTGGACTATCCGCACTACACTCGACCGGCGGACTTTCGCGGATTACAGGTGCCTGAGGTCCTGGTTTCAGGCAATCATGAAGAGATACGCCGCTGGCGCCGGCGCACGGCTTTAGAGAAAACGCTGCGCAACCGTCCCGATCTGTTGAAGGGCGCTGCGCTCGGCGACGAAGATAAGAAATTGCTGGCCCGCATTACCGACGAGCAAACTTGAACAAATTCCAAGATTTCTGTCACTGGGGGATACGATCGTGACTAACCTGATCATCGAAAAGCTTCTGGCCAAGACCAAGCGTACCGATATTCCTGAATTCGCGCCGGGCGACACCGTTCGGGTGCATGTGAAGATCAAGGAAGGCGACAAGGAACGTTTGCAGGCGTTTGAGGGCGTGGTAATTGCGCGCAGCCGGGGGCCGCAAGCCAGCTTTACGGTGCGCAAGATCAGCTTCGGCCACGGGGTCGAGCGTATCTTTCCGCTCCATTCCAAGGTGGTGGACAAAGTGGAACTGCTGCGCTCCTCCAAAGTCCGCCGCGCCAAGCTGTATTACCTGCGCAGTCTCAAAGGCAAAGCGGCTCGCCTGAAGGATGTCGATCGAGAGCAGGTTGGGGCAGAAGCTGCCGCGAAGTAGTGACTTCGACTGCTGACGTCGGCTAAGAAGTCGAAATCTGATTTCCGGGGTCCGAGGTGTGAAGTCCGACGTCCGCTTCTTTTTCTACTTGTGGATTTCGAACTGCAAAGTATCTTCGAAGTGCTTCTCGGCTAACTTGCGGATCAGGAATTGCAGGATCTGGCGCTCGCCTTTACGGATCTCGCGGAATTCGATTCCGAGTCCAACGTTCGGCTCCGCATGCCTGACTACACCCTTCAGCGTCAAATTTTGGTCATCGACATGAAGCGTCACTTTCAGCTCGGTGCCCGCAGGCACCATCTGCTTGGTCAGGACCAGGCAGCCGATCTCTGACATATTCTTCAAGACGACGCTGTTGGATTTTAAGTTTTTGGCGCCCGCCTCGACCAGTTCCGCTGTTCCTTCCAGACTGAAACGCTCCCGGCGGCGACGGCGTTCGTGCGCGGCGAAGGTACGAGGGCGCTTCGAGTCTCCGTCCGGCAGGACTGGTTCATAGATCTCTACCATGTCGCGTAGTTCCGCTTCCCACAGTACCCGATCAGACTCTACACACTGCAGGCCGATTTGACCCTGCAACTCTGAGTTTGATTCTCCGACCCACACCACGCGGCAAAACGCCTTGTTCTTGCCCCGCTCGATGGCGATGACTTCTCCGGCTTCCTTCACACAGCGCAGGCCGGTGACCCGGGCGCCATGCTCGGAGATATCGTAGGTACAGGCAATCTCGAGACAGGGTTTTTGGGTGTCATCCCAATAGGTGACTCGAATGGGAAGCGCAACGTGCAGGCGCTTGTTCTGGCGCTCCGGTGATGGTTTGGAATGCTCTTCTCTCAAGTGGGGCCTGCCCGCGTAAGCAGTTCTCTGCACTGAAGCTAGCAACCGGCTGCGGCGCGGTCAATTTACCGCGGTAATGACCGGTAATGTTACCTTTGGGCGACTCAAACCATGGCAGTTCGCCGAAGGAATCAGTGTCTCCGGAGGGTCGAACACGGTGCCGACATCCGCCATTGCCGGCACGCTAGTCATGAAATCGGATTGGTTCTGATCGATGTCCTAGAAGGTGTACTTCAGAGCAAACTCGATCTGCCGATTATCTGTGGAAGTGTTAGTGATGCTTGCACCCCCAGGCACATCTACAGGGTCTGATGATCCGCCCCCGGGCAAACCGAAATTGGGATGATTGAGCAAGTTGAAGATTTCTGCACGAAACTCTACCTCTTGAGATTCTCGAATCCTGAAGTTCTTCTGCAACACAAAATCGAAATCGACTAAGTCCGGCCCCCGGAGATTTCCAATGCGAGAGTCTCCGAAACTGTGCGCAGACTGCTGCCCGGGAGCGAGCGCAGGCGCGGCAAAGGCTGCCTGGTTGTACCAGCAGTCAAGAGTCTGGTGGCCGGGATTGGTACAACCGAAGTCTGTCCCTTGAGAGGCCGTATTAAAGGAGAAATCGTACGGTTTCGCAATCTGGTCAGGGCGGTAGCTGAAGCTTCCAGTGTTGCTGAGGTCGGAGGACATGACAGCTGTCACCGCTTCGCCACTTTGCGCTGTCGTGATACCTGCCACCTGCCATCCGCCGAAAAACGCATCGGCAATGCCGCTCATTTCACCCATGAATCGACGTCCGTGCCCGATGGGCAGTTCATACAGGTAGCTGATGGTGAAACGATGCCGTAGATCCGGAACGACTGGCCCGTGCTCAAGGTCAGCTCGATAAGAGTTCTGGATGAATCCTCCGGTGTTCCCATCCGCATTTCCCAGATTTTTGGCGAAGGTGTACGCAGCCAGGAAATTGAAACCGTTGGCCAAGCGCTTGTTCAGCGAGGCCTGGAACGAGTTATAGAACATCTCCAACTGAGGGTAATCGAGCGGAAGAACCGCCGTCATATTCGGCTGCTGGTTGAAGTACCTTCGGCCGAAGTTTGGAGTGCAGTTATTCGGATCGGGTCCGCAGAAATTGGTATCGAGAATTTGCAGCGGCTGGTTCAGATCACTCGCCTCGTGATTCCACAGGTGAGTGGCCCGGGTGCCGACGTACCCGATTTGGGCCAGGAAATTGTTTCCGAACTGATGCTGCACTCCAAGATTCCATTCCATAATGCGGGGAATGATGCGCTCTGGTCCCGTGGTCTTCACCGGTCCTGAGATGTGGAGCGCATCTCCTACAGGCAGCGCACTCGGAAAACCAGTCGAGATCAGCTGAGCCGCGGAGGGTATCGCTCCAGGGTTGAATGTACTCGCCAGGAACGTGAGTTGCGGTGGGTTCAAGCCGAGATCATCGAAAATGTTGGCCTCGGCCGAGTAGAAGACGCCGAACGCGCTCCGGACTACAGTGTTGCGCTGCACCGACCATGCGAACCCGATTCGAGGCGCCCAGTCCTTTTTATCGAATTGCACGCCAGCGTGCGATACCGGATTCTGTCCATAGGATGTGACTACGATGGCGCGATTCAGATCGAAATTGCCGACCCGTCCATTGGCCGGCGACGTAATGTCGTAACGAAGCCCCAGATTGATAGTCAGATTGGGACGAATTCGGAAATCGTCCTGCACGAATCCACCCAGGTCCCAGTACCGGGTCGGATAAAGGCCCAGGAGGAAGTCCTGTTCGTTGGCGTCCGCGATGCCGAGCAACAGATCGGCCAGCCCGTTTCCGCCGTCCGCAGTGGAGAGATCGTTGGTGTACACCCCGCCGAAGTCGAAGAATCCTCGCGGAGCTGTGACCTGATAAAAGTTTCGCTGCTGACGCCGAAAGTCGACGCCAAATTTCAGCGAGTGCCGGCCTCGGATCCAGGTAAGCGTATCCGCGACTTGAAAGATATTTTCGAAGACATGCTCGGGCAGAAACATTGAGTCGCCCAATGGCGTAAATCCGGCGATATCGATATTGGTCAGCCCGCTGGAGTTGGGATCAGTGCTGCGATTCGCATTCGGAATCCCGAGGTCATCGGAACCAATCGATTTGCCGAAGTTGAACGGCAACGCGTTGACAGCGTAGCGGAAATATCCGCCATGAAGATCATTCAGCAGAGATCGGA
>Ga0210384_10007472_pt1 | contig 11528 bp, 10 predicted proteins | sample IncBWH2MmetaG_FD_160574 | JGI IMG/M metagenome (GOLD analysis project Ga0210384, IMG submission 160574) | Forest soil microbial communities from Barre Woods Harvard Forest LTER site, Petersham, Massachusetts, United States - Inc-BW-H-2-M | ecosystem: Environmental > Terrestrial > Soil >...
TTCATCCCTGGGCCACGCACGCTGCAGTGAATGCTAATTGCCTGGCTTCGCAAAACGGCGATGCCTACTGGGATTTCGCCGATTTCATTCACTCCAACCCGGGGGAAGTGAAATCAGAAAAGGGTCGGGACTCCGAGTTTGCAACCCTGGACCGGATGGCCACGCAGCAGGGACAGAAGCACAATCTGGACATACCGAAGCTTCAGGCCTGCATCAAGGCGCAGAACCAAGACGCGATCAAGGCCTCGGTGAAAGAGGGCGAAGCCGTCGGGGTGGAGGCGACGCCGACCATGTTCGTGAATGGGCAGAAAGTGGATGGAGCGCTTTCTCTCAGCGAATTGCGCGCTGTCTTCAACAGCGCGCTCGAGCAGGCTGGCGTGGCCGTCCCTACGCATCCCGCCGAGGCCTCGCCGGCTGCATCGCGGCCATCCGGCAAGTGATGCCTCCTGCGTTCAGCGCCAAAAAGAAATCACGTTGGCCCATCGGAGGATCTGATTGAAAATGAATTCGCTGCTTGGTAACCGCCTGGCTGCAATGTTGGCGGCTTCGCTTCTCGCCGGCTTTACCGGGTGTGGGCCGAATCGTGGCGCGAACGATCTGGCCGCCACGGTGGATGGGCGCAAGATCTACCAGACTGACGTAGAAAAGTATTATCAAAATCAAACTTCGGGCTCCGATCAACAACCGGTCGGCGAACAAGCCGCCAACCTGCGCCTCAACATTCTGCATGAGTTGATTGATAACGAAATTCTCATGCGCCGAGCTGAAAAGCTGGGTTTGTTGGCCACCGACGACGAGGTCGAGCGCAAACTAAACGAACTTAAGTCCCCTTACAGCAACGAACAGTTTCAGGAAAAACTAAAGCAAAAAAAGATCACGCTGGATGACTTTAAGCGCGATTTAAGACGTTCCCTGACAGTCGACAAAGTCTTGAATAAGGAAGTTACCTCCAAGATCAACGTCACTGATCAGGACATCGCCGCCTACTACAACGCGCACAAATCGGAGTTCAATCTGATTGAGCCGCAGTATCATTTGGCGCAGATTTTTGTGACCCCGGCGCCTAATCCTCAGGTGCGCAACCAGAGTAACAAAGCGCAAAGCGAAGCGGATGCTCAGAAGAAGATCCAAATGATCGCTAACCGACTTGACAGCGGCGACGACTTCGGCACTCTGGCGATGAATTTCTCTGAGGACCCGGAAACCGCTGGCAATGGCGGAGACCTTGGCTTCACCCCTGAATCCTCCCTGAAAAACACTGACCCCACGACTCGTGATTCGGTGACCAGACTGAAACCGGGTCAGTACACCCCAGTTATAACTGTGGTCAATCCCATGACCAAGCAGCTGATGGGCTACCGCCTCGTGAAGCTGGTCGCAAAAGAGCCGGCAGGACAGCGAGAGTTGGCCGACCCGAGGGTGCAGCAAGCCATCCGCGCCCAGCTTCGTGATCGTCGGGAGCAACTCCTCAAAGCAGCCTATTACGAGGTCCTTCGCGACCAGGCACGTGTCGAAAACTACCTCGCGAAGAAGGTGCTCGATGGGAACGGCGTAGCACAGTAGATGATCGAGCAGAAGAGCGTCTCTAGGACCTCCACATCACTCTACAATCGCCAACACGTCTCCCGCATTCACGTTCGTTCCTTCACCGGCGACGATTTTCTCAACCGTCCCATCTTTTGGCGACTTGACCTCGTTCTGCATTTTCATAGCTTCCACAACTAAAACGCCCTGTCCAGCTTTGATCTCTCCCTTCTCAGGAACCAGCACACGAACAACTTTGCCAGGCATGGTCGCCACTAGCTCCCTGCGACCGTCCTGGCCACTGGCGCCACGCTTGCGTCTGCGAAAGGAACGTGGATCTTGCAATTCGACCTTGTATCGCGAGCCTTTGACCCACAAATATGTTTCGGTTCTTGTGCGCTCGCGTTTGATCTCATAGGACTTTCCTTCGATCAGCAAAGAGAGTACGTCGGGCCGCGGAAGAACGGCGTCTAGCTGAAGCCGTTGGCCATCCAGGACGCAATGCCAGCCTGCTTCTGTACACTCCAGCTCCAGCCGAAAGTTCTTCCCATCGATAGTGAAGTCACAAGTCATTGCAGGGCTTCGGTCCGAGCCGTCTTCCTCCAGTTCGAAGTGCCCGGTCCACCGTTTGATCCATTTGTGGAGAGCGCGTCCGCGCCACTCACGATCGAAGCCGAGTCCAGGACCGAGAACACACCAGCCGCAATTGCGGCAATGCTTGCATCTGCATGTTTTGTTTCGGCAAACTTTGTTTTGACCAACTCGCACTTTAGAAGACGGTCAAGATAACTCGTGTCGAGCCTGCCCGCCCGAAAATCCGGATCACTTAAAATGCGACGGAAGAGCACAATATTGCTCTTGATGCCGCCGACAAAGTACTCGCTCAGCGCCTGCAGTAGTCGCGAGATTACCTGAGGACGGTCCTCCCCATAGGCAATCAGCTTGGCCAGCAGGGGATCGTATTCGTTGGGCACCATCCAGCCTTCATAGATACCGCTGTCTAACCGGATTCCCGGCCCGGAAGGCTCCAGCAGCGCGGTGATTCTGCCCGGGCTGGGAAAATAATTATTATCTGGATCCTCAGCGTAGATGCGGCATTCAATCGAGTGCCCGCGGAGGCTTACGTCTTTCTGCTCAAACGGCAACTTTTCTCCCGACGCAATACGAATCTGTAGCTGCACCAGATCCAGCCCTGTGATCAACTCGGTCACGGGATGCTCCACCTGGAGCCGCGTATTCATCTCCAGGAAATAGAAATTCTTGTCCTGATCCACCAGGAACTCGACCGTGCCCGCATTGGTGTAGCTGGCCGCCTGAGCCACACGGACAGCGACTTCGCCCATGCTCCGCCGCATTTCCTCATCCACGATTGGGGAAGGTGATTCTTCCAGCACCTTTTGATGCCGTCGTTGAATGGAGCATTCCCGTTCGCCCAGATACACCGTGTTGCCGTGCTCGTCGGCAAGCACCTGCATCTCGATGTGCCGAGGGTTGACGATTGCCTTTTCGAGATAAATCTCGCCGTCTCCAAAGGCTCGCTGCGCCTCACTCTGAGCGGCTTCCAGGGCAGGTCTGAGTTCTTTCCGGTCGTATACCAGGCGCATCCCCTTGCCACCGCCACCGGCCGCTGCCTTCAGCATTATGGGATAGCCAATCTTTGCCGCCACCTCTTCCGCTTCCTGAAATGATTCCAAGGCCCGAGAAGTCCCAGGAACCAACGGGATGCCCTTTTTTTCTATCTGCTGCCTTGCTCTCGTCTTCGAGCCCATCATCTCCATCGCGGCGGGGGTCGGCCCAATAAATTTCAAACCCGCATCGCTGGCAGCCTGGGCAAATCTCGCGTTCTCGGAAAGGAAGCCGTAACCTGGGTGGATGGCTTCGGCACCACTGCGCCGCGCAACATCCAGGATTTTCGGAATGTTCAGGTAGGATTCTGTCGCCGCCGACTGCCCGATAGAATAGGCTTCGTCAGCCATACGAACATGTAGCGCTGCCCGGTCAGCGTCCGAGTACACTGCAACCGAAGTGATCTCCATCTCACGGCAAGCGCGGATCACCCGCACCGCAATCTCACCGCGGTTAGCAACAAGGATTTTCTTGAACATTGTCTTAACAGCGGCTCGCGCAAAAACCCGTTCAATTTTACAGAAGATTGAGTAACTAGATGCGACGAGTCGCACCGAACCCAGCGGATGGCATCCTGCGTAGGCGCAGGGTATGATTACATTTCCTTTAGACGGAAACTCATGCCACCTTCGCAGGCTCCTGCGACCCTGGAAATGCGAACGCGGCTTCACGCCAGCTGGCTCCCATTGAGCTTGCTGGCTCTGGGTTTAGTGGCCCGTTTGGCGTGGGCCTATTCGGTTTTTCTCAATCCCGACGAGGCCTTGCATTACCTGCTTTCTGTGCAGCCATCGCTTGCGCTCACTTACCAGGAGACCCTCCTTACCGCCCATCCTCCTCTACTGATCGTACTGCTCCACTACTGGAGTCTATTTGGTACCTCGGAGTTTATTTTGCGATTGCCGTCCGTGCTCGCCGGTACGGCTTTTTGCTGGATAATGTTTCTCTGGCTCGAACGAGTAACCGACCATGCGACGGCGCTCATTGGCCTAGGTCTGCTGCTGTTCTCTCCAGCCCTGATGTACTTGTCCGCTGAGATTCGTCAATATTCACTCTTGCTTTTCTTCATGGCATGCAGTTCGTATTTTCTTGATCGCGCCATCGCAGAAAGTTCTTCGCTCATGGTTTTGCTCTCTGCGCTGGCGCTTTATCTCGCTCTGCTTACGCACTACTCAGCGTTGATATTCGCGTTTACGATTGGGATCTATGCGCTTGTCCGCTTCCGGTCCTCAAGAACTCAAGCCCCGTTGATTGGTGTATGGGGAGTGACCCAGTTAGGCGCGTTGGGCTTGGTGGGTTTCTTGCTGAAGAGCCACGTCCTTAAAATCAGGGCGCGAGGAATGTCCCAGGCGCTGGCCGATACCTATCTACGCGGCGCCGTTTTTCACGCCGGCCAGGACAGAGTTCTCCCATTCATTTTGAAGGCAAACATCCGTCTCTTCCATTACATGTTCAGCCAGGGAGCCGTCGGCGTCTTGGGACTATTGGTATACATCGCTGGGATCGGGCTCTTGCTCGCAGACAAAGGGCCGGCACAGGATTCCGGCCACCCGTCCTCGCGCCAGCTTGGTTTACTGCTAGTCTTGCCATTGGCGATCAATTGCGGCGCAGCCCTCGCCGGACTCTACCCTCTCGGTGGCACACGTCACAATTCGTTTCTGGCGGGCTTTGCGATGTCTGGAGTGGCGGTTGCCCTGAGCCGCTGGAAAACCCCTCGCCGGTGGCAGAAGACGGTCGCCATCACGATAATTCTTGCTATCTGCAATTTCTCCGTCACGCCCGCTGGAGCCTACATGAGGCCGCAAAACCAGAGAAGGACGTTTATGCAGCAAGCGATGGGGTACCTGAGTCGTTCCGTCCCCAAAGATTCTTTGATCCTTACAGATGGTGAAGGAAGCCTTCTGCTTAGCTACTACTTCTGTCACCGCCTGATTTCAAGTGAGGAATCGCGCTGCGGCGAGGATCGAATCATTGTCTTTGACCCTCGTCAGTGGTTGTTGAGAGCAGAGACTTTCCCTTCCCAAATACACAATCTCCAGCAAAGATATGAACTTCGAGCTGGGACCAAGGCCTGGCTGTTTCAAGCTGGCTTTCTTGTCGACCGGGAGCCTGAACTCCGTACCGAATTCGCCCACCATGGCTGTACCAGCCCCCGAAGCTTTGGACAAAACATCTTCCTCTGCCAACTGACGCTAGGTGCAATCAACGACCCGACGAGCGCAACCTCAACCCCCGTGAATTAACGGTGCGTATTCCGGACAGGCCATTGCGGAGAAAATGAAAAAGGACAGAAGGGGGAAACCGGCGCAGATCTGGCGGACCTTGGCCCCGGGGTTGATCCCACTGGGGCAATCCTATTTCGGTTGGTCCAAAGTAATGCCTTGGGCTCCTGGTTGCTTTTCGGCCTTGATCTTCTTAACTGCCATGGTCTTGTCCACCCACTGATCGGCGGTCTTCAAGTCTGCCGCTCGAGCGGCAGGATCATCACACTGCACGTCAGCGCGCTCGCGGTACAGCAAGTTCATGTACGCCATGGCGTCATCGTAATCCGGCCGCAATTGCAAGGCTCTGTCGATCATCCCGATGCCGTCTTTGATCACGTCCGAATTCTTGTCCCGGAGCATCACGCAGACTTTCTTATCCTTAAGTGGCTCCTCCGGCTTCAGACCAAGCTTGGCACGCTCTTCCATGCGTGGCTGGTAGGCTTGGGTCCAATCAATTACCGCGACTGAATAGTATGATTCGGGATCGTTCGGATCCAGGTCAACCGCCCTGCGATAGTAATTCTTGGCGTCTTCAAACTTCTTCATTTGCAGATAGAGGTAGGCGATACCCTTAGTGCTGTTGATCTTTTGCTCGCGTCCCGGATTGTGGCCAAGCACAGCTTTGTACTCCTCGATCGCCTGCTGTGCCATGCGATTGTTGTCTTCAGTGTCAGCCCCGGGAATATATTGCTGGGCATAGGCCGTCGCCAGATACAGACGAGCATTCAGTAGCGCAGGGTCCAGCGATACTGCTTTTTGAAAGTGATCGATGGCTTCTTCGTACTTGGCGTTTTTGTAGGACTGCACGCCCTTGTTCAGCTGATCGCGAGCCTGCAATTTGCTGCAGCCCACGCCGGAAGACAACGCCAGGCCGACTGCCACCAGTGCCAGCACTTTTACGCTTTTTCTCATTGCGTTGTAAGTCTCCCTTGCCTTGGAATCCTGCGGAATGAGTCCGGATACCAATAGTCGGTCACAAACATGGCTTACGCCGCGCTCCAAGATCAGTACAGGTTTCCGAGCGTTTTGACCGGATTCGGACCTATCCGCCCGCTTCGATCTTGGCGGTAATTAGGCCTACTTTGTCCACACCCGACGCATGGGCTATATCAATCACGTTGGCCACGTCGGCGAACGGAATACTGTCGTCACCTTTGACGAACATTACCTTCTCGGCTCGGGTTTTGAAGATGTCGGTGAGACGTCCCTGCAGATTCTCCCAGGTCGTGTCCTCTTGATTGATTTTAAGAGCCGGAGCTTGCCCTGCGCCGCGATCGATCAATTGCACAACGATAGTGCGGTCGGGCGCCTGGTTCTTAGGGGCGTTCGGCGGCGGGGGCTGGGGCACCAGCGCGTCCAATCCTTTCGGAGTTAGTGGTGTGATCACCATGAAGATGATGAGCAGCACCAGCAGTACGTCAATGAGCGGAGTCACATTCATGTCGGCGCTTTGACCGCCCTTGGCGCTTCCCGCTGTCATTCCCATAGCTCTTCTCCTCTAGTTCGTTGAACCGGCGGTCTATTGCCCGCTGGGTGTTGTCGTCGCGGGCGCCGCAGGTGGGGTTGCTGTCTTTCTCTGCTCAGTCAAGAGTCCCAGTTGGTCGACTCCCGCCGCCCGCACATTGTCCACCACTGCGACCACAGATCCGAATTTCGCCCGCGCATCGGCCTTGACGTAGACGATTTTTTCCTGCTTGTTGGCGATGCGGTCCTTGACTTTGCCGGTCAACTGATCCACCGGAAGCTTGTCATTCCCGAAATAAACCGTGCCATCCCGCATGACCGCTACCAGGAGCGCGTCCTCTTTATCTGCGTCCGGCATGGGTGTAGGGTTGTTTACTTGTACCAGATCCACACTCTGGCCATGCTGCAGCATAGGCGTGATGACCATGAAGATGATCAGCAACACCAGCATCACGTCCACCATGGGGGTGACGTTAATGGCGGAGCTAACGTTCGCCCCCTCATTTCGTTTTGCGAGTGCCATACCTTTACCTCTCTCGAGCGCTAGATTGTGGGAAGAACTTCGGCCAGCCTTCAGGCCGGACGCCAGCGCTTCCCGGCGTCCGGTTCTGACTCATAGCCGTAGTCCAATTCCGCTGCAAGGCTGTTAGGTGCGGCGCATTCCTCGCCGCTTCAGGAAATAATCAATCAATTCGCTCGAGGAGTTGTCCATCTCCACGTCGAAGGCTTCCACGCGGCCGGTCAGATAATTGAACATCATCACAGCCGGAATCGCTACGAATAGTCCGATGGCGGTGGTCACCAGAGCTTCCGAGATTCCGCCTGCAACTGCGCCCAAACCGGTGGCCTTCTGAGTGGAGATTTCTCGGAAGGCGTTCAGGATGCCCATCACCGTGCCGAACAGCCCCACGAATGGCGCTGTCGATCCAATGGTGGCCAAACCGCCCAGTCCGCGCTTCAACTCAGCATGGACAATGGCTTCGGTGCGCTCCAAGGCGCGCTTGGAAGCCTCTATGGTCTCGCCAGGAATCTCGCCGCTTTCCTGGTGGGCGCGGAATTCCATCAGGCCGGCGGTCACAACCTTGGCCAGATGGCTCTTCTTGTTGCGCTCGGCCACTTTGATGGCTTCGTCAATCTTGCCATCACGCAGAGCGCCCGCGACTGCGGGAGCGAACGCCCGCGACTGCTTCCGGGCGGCATTAAAGGCCATCCAGCGATCGATCATCACCCCGATCGACCAACCAGACATGATGAACAGAATGACCACCACCGCCTTCGCGATGATACCCATCTGGCGCCAGAGGGAAAGTGGATCCCACTGAACCGATTGCTCCTGCAACAACCAGGTGGCCGTAGTGGACATCGTGCTCAGAGTATGTACAGCTAGGTTGGCTACGAACATGAGTTGCTTCCTCCTCAGAACTTGTATGCGAATCGTTGTCTCGCTGTAAAATCCTAGAAATCAGCGAGCGCTCGGATGCTTTAGGCAAAAGGCGACCGTTCTTCTTCAAACATGCCCCGCCCCGAACCGTTTACGCAAGGTGGGATGGGGAAGGCCACGCCACGATACTTGTCTCACCACTTCACTTCACCGGGCAAAGATCTCTAGCCACCGGATAGCGAGAAGATCACCGTAATTTGGGTGTCGACTTCCACCGGTTCACCGTTCAAAATGTAGGGTCTGTACTTCCACTGCTTCACGGCTTCGATGGCTGCCGGGGCCAGCATAGGATGCCCACTAATCAAGTGGAGGTTTTCAATACTGCCATCCTTGCTAATCTCGGCCTGCAACAGCACACTTCCTTGGATGCGTGCTTGTCGCGCCAGGGGCGGGTAGGCTGGTTGAACTTTACGCAGCAGCAAACCCTGAGTCACACCTTGGGACACACGTACCCGTTGCGGCGTAGCTATTTTCGGCACGGACATAGGGGTCGAATTGATGATTCCGCCGATTACTCCTCCCATCTGTCCGCCAGGCACTCCGCCCGGAACCCCACCCACCACGCCAGCCATGGAATTCATCGGCGGCGGAGCCTCTTCTTCTTTGATCATCTGTACTTTTTCAGGAATCTTTGTTGGCGTACGAAGTTGGCCGTTAATGATGTCGGTTTGTATCTGCTTGACCACCTTGACCGGAGTCGCCGCCGGTGGTGGCGGCGGTGGCGGAGGAGGTGGCGGCGCCACCAGGAAGGTCATCAGCTGCGTTTTTGGCAGGGCTTCCGTAAACAAGAGCGGGATTAATACCAGCACTCCTATCAACATCACCTGCAAAACGAAGGAGAGAGCCGTCGTCGCACCCCGTTTCGTCTTCAGCTTGCCACCAGATTCGATTAGGCTGTCTTCAAACATAGGCGTCTCCTCTTACATGAGTCCTACATCCTCTTAGACACCACCCCTGCTTCCTCTGTTCCCAAGCTGAGCAACCGTCGGCAGGCTCCAGCTTATATCGGCCGAGCGGCACTTAAACAATTGCAAACTAAGTAGTTACGCCCGCTTTCGAGTCTTTTGCCTGCGCCCGAGTAGCATTAGGCCGTGGACCCTTGCCTTCTACTGACTTTCCGCCTGGACCAATCACCGGCCGTGCCCCGCGTTTCGTCCGCCAATCCTGGTAAGCCACCAGAATGGGTGCCGCAATAGCAATCGACGAATAAGTACCGATCAGGATGCCGATCACTAATGCGAATGAGAACCCATGCAGCACTTCGCCACCGAACAAATACAAGGCCAGCACCGTCAGGAATGTTAAGCCCGCTGTCAAGATGGTCCGGCTAAGGGTCTGATTAATGCTCCGGTTGACGATGTCGGACAGCCTCTCGCGGCGCATCAACTTCAAGTTCTCGCGGATACGATCGAACACCACAATCGTGTCGTTGTTGGAATAACCGATCAGCGTCAGGATGGCCGCAATCACTGTCAGCGAGATTTCCTTGTTCGCCAGTGAAAAGGCGCCAACCGTGATCAAAGTATCGTGAAACACAGTAACTACCGCAGCCACACCGTAGATCCACTCAAATCGGAATGCAAGGTATACCAGCATCCCGGCAAGCGAGTAAATCACGGCCCACTTCGCCTGACTCTGCAGTTGTTTGCCGACTTGAGGTCCAACAATTTCCACTTGGTAGATCCCGAAATCGGAAAGATAGAAACCGTCTTGCAGTGTCCCAACCACTGCCGGATCGACTACACCCTTCAAGTCGTCGAAGGAACTTAGCACGCCACCCTTGGTTTTGTCCCGATAGTTCACAATCCTCTGCGCCACTTCGGTATAGCGTTGATTGGCGTCCGTACCTGCATGCAGTGGATCCTTCTCGAGCAGGAAGTTCGCCAGTGTCAAAGAGCTGCTATTGTTCAGGTCCTGCTTACCGGCTGGGGTGTTTGTCTCAAGGGCACTGATCACCTTGATCTTGCCCTCATCCAGCGCCTTCTCACTGGTCTCCCGCACGTCGAGGTCAATCAGCTCTTCATTGCTCGCAGGCACACCGAGTCGTTGAATCCGGGCCCGCCCGAGCCCGACTCGCCCGAGCGCAGTGCGGATGGCATCGTCGTTCGGGGGATGCGAGAACTTCACGTAGACCAGCGTACCCCCCCGGAAGTCTACACCTAGCGGGATCCCATGCCAGAACAACATGGAAAGTATGCCCGCCCCGCTGAATACTAATGAAAAGGCGAGAAAGTACCACTTCTTGCCGAGAAAATCTATGTTTGGATTGCGAAAGAATTCCACTCTGCTTAAAACCCCTTATAACAAGCTATATGAGGACCAGCGCCCTCGCCCGTCCATGCCGAGCAAGACGCGGTAATCCTAAATGCTCAATGCCTCGCCCCGCTGCTTTCGGGTGAGGATCCAGTCAAAAATCATGCGCGATACGAAAACCGCCGTGAACAGATTGGCCAGCAAACCAAACGTTAGCGTGACCGCAAACCCCTTTACTGGGCCTGTCCCAAACAAGAAGAGGATGGCCGCTGAAACGATGGTGGTGACGTGCGTATCCACGATCGTGATCCAGGCATGGCCGAATCCTTGTTCGACCGCCGAAGGTGGCGTTTTCCCATTCCTCAGTTCCTCGCGGATGCGCTCGAAGATCAGCACATTCGAATCTACGCCCATGCCGACAGTCAGAATCACTCCCGCAATCCCGGGCAAAGTCAGAGTCGCACCGAAATAGCCCATGAAACCGAGCAAAATGACCAAGTTCAAGATCAGCGCAATGTCGGCATTGATTCCCGCGCCGCGATAATACACCAGCATGAAAATCAACACCGCGAGCATTCCGATAATCGCAGCCTGAACTCCGGCACGGATCGAATCCGATCCGAGCGACGGTCCGACTGTCCGCTCTTCTAGGTATTTGATACTCGCGGGCAGAGCACCCGAATTCAGAACAAGCGCCAGGTCCTTGGCATACTGTTCGGTCATCCCACCGCCGCTGATGCGTCCCTGGTCGCTAATCTCCGACTTAATCACGGCAACTTCCTGGACCTTGTTATCCAGCACGACCGCCAAATAGTCGTTGACGTGCTCTCGGGTGAATCGCGAAAAACGCCGTCCGCCTTCCCCGGTCAGGATGAAATTGACCTCGGGCCGGCCAGTCTCGTCACGACCGACGCTGGCCTGTCTCAGATCGTGGCCGGCTACGGCAGAAACGCGAGAAA
>Ga0210384_10007473_pt1 | contig 11528 bp, 8 predicted proteins | sample IncBWH2MmetaG_FD_160574 | JGI IMG/M metagenome (GOLD analysis project Ga0210384, IMG submission 160574) | Forest soil microbial communities from Barre Woods Harvard Forest LTER site, Petersham, Massachusetts, United States - Inc-BW-H-2-M | ecosystem: Environmental > Terrestrial > Soil >...
GCCGCTGTGGCCGTTGCGCAAGATACGCCGCCTGCCGGCGCGGCCATTCCCGGCCCGCCGTCCACGGCTGCCCCCGAGGCCGCGCCTGCCGCATCGCCGACGGCGCCCGCTCCGGCTGCGCCCGCACCCGCGGCATCACCGGCTGCGCCAGCGGCGGCCGCGCCCGCAGCCGGCGGCGCTGGACCGCTGTACACGGTGGTCGATGGCAACCACGTCGACTCCCACACGATGAACGGGTGGCGCACATGGCGCGCGATGGCATGCGAGCGCTGCCACGGCGCCAACCAGGAGGGTCTGGTCGGTCCGTCGCTGGTGGACGGCATGAAGACGATGTCCCGGGAGGATTTCAACAAATGCATCCTCGACGGCCGAATCGACAAGGGCATGCCGAACTTCGGCGAGGTCAAGACCGTCGTCGAAAACATCGATAACCTGTACGCGTTCCTCAAGGGACGTTCGGACGGAGCCATACCGACCGGCCACCTGAAAGAGATCCAATGATGGGACAGGCCTTCCCTCGGCGCCGGATCGTTGCGGTCGCCTGCGTGCTCGTGCTCGGGCTGGCGGCCGGCGCGCGCGCGCAGTCCCCACCGCCCGCGGCCGACAACGTACTGCGCGTGTGCGCCGATCCGAACAATATGCCGCTGTCGAACCGCAACGGCGAGGGATTCGAGAACCGGATCGCCGAGCTGCTGGCGCGCCAGCTCGGCTGGAAGCTGGAATACACGTGGTTTCCGCAGCGCATGGGCTTCATCCGCAACACGCTCCGGGCGCGCGATCCGGACCTGGATCGCTTCAAGTGCGATCTGGTGATGGGGGTTCCGGTCGGCTATGAGCTGACCCTGACGACGCCCCCCTATTACCACTCGACCTGGGCGATGGTGATTCCAAAGGGCAAGGGACTGGACGACATCCATGCGCCGGATGACCTCTTGAAGATCGATCCGGCCCGGCTGAAGAAGCTGCGCTTCGGGCTGGTGGCGCGCACCCCGCCGACCGACTGGCTGCTGAAGAACAACCTGTTTGATCAATCGGCGGCGATTCCCCCGCAATCGGGCGATCCCGAGGCGTACCCGGGCGAACTGATCGAGAAGGAGCTGGCGGCAGGCCATTTCGATATCGCGTTCGCCTGGGGGCCGATCGCGGGCTACTTCGCCAAGCATGCCCAGCCGCCGGGCATGCTGGTGGCGCCGTTTCCGCCCACGCCGGACATCCAGTTCGACTTCAAGATCGCGATGGGGGTGCGCTTCGGGGAAAAGGAGTGGCGGGACCGCATCGCGGGCCTGATCGCGGCCAACAAAAAGGAGATCGACGCGATTCTCCTGTCGTACGGAATACCCTTGCTGGACGATCAGGGTAAGCTGATTTCGGCTGCCGACTGAGTTGCTTCACATGCTGGACCGCCGCCGGCTTCGGCCGGACCAACCGCACCGACGCGCGCTGCGCGTCGCCCGGATGGCGGCAGCCGTGCTCTTTATCGTGCAGGGGTTGGCGCACGCCGATCCGGTGCCGATCTCGCCGGCCGAGACGCTGCTGTTCATGACGCCCCATCTGCAGGAAGTGCAGCCGCCCAGCCGGCTGCACTATGCATTTCGCAAGAGCGGGACGCTCGAACAGGGTTTTTCGGACACAGTCGACGTCGACATCACCACCGGGCCGGACGGCAGCAAGAAGGGAGCGACCCGGTTTTTCTCCGGGGCGCGCCAGATCAAGTATGAGGAGATCGAACGCTTACAGGGCAATCCGGTGCTGCTGTTCTACCTGGACCGCGAAGTCACGGAGATGTCGCGGCTGACCGGCGGTTCGGCGTACCACTTTCGGCAGACCATGCGCAGGGCCCTTGCCGATTCGGCGAAGATCAACGACGTCGACATCCGTTTCGACGGCCGCAATCTGCGTGCCCAGCAGATCACGATCGCGCCATACGGCGCCGACCCGAACCGGGACAAATACGAGCGGCTGGCCGCCAAAAGGTACGTGTTCACGCTCTGCGATGAGATTCCCGGCCACGTCTACCAGCTGCGAGCCTTCGTTCCGGCCGCCAGCGGCTCGTCCAAGGACGAGGCCGTGATCGACGAGACGCTGACGTTCCAGTCCGCCGGCGCGCCCAGATAGGGCGCTGATCACTCGGCGAACAGGTATTTGCAGCTCCGGTCGTCCGGGTCGTGCACCAGGATCCGGTCATACAGGCCGACGCTCTCCGACACGGCGCGTTCCTCGTCTTCCGGCAACAGGAACCCCGCGGCGACCTGGCGACTCGCCGCTGCGCGTACCTTGGCGATGAAATCCTCGCGCGTCGGGTAGCGCTCTTGCAGGCTCGCGCGCGGATCGCCGGCAGCGTGCCGCTCGGCCGCCGTGCGGGCGAACGGGGCGAAGCTGCCGTCCCAGCGTGCCGTGGCCCAGGCAAAGCCGGTTTCAGGCGCGCGCCCGTTCCACCCGGTGTGTGTGCCCAGCGGAACTTCAAGCTCCACCAGCCGCACGCCGCCGCGGTCGTTGCCGTCGCTGTCCGGCGCCGGCACGCGCGTTTCGTAGGCCGGTCCATGCTTCGGCGGAACACGGCTGGCGACGCCCTCTATGTGAAACCGCGGGCCAAAATCCAGCCGCGGCTCTCGCAGGTTCTGCTGCGGCGGAAAAAGGCCTGTGCCCTTCGGGAAGGCGGCGCGGTAGGCGGCGACCGTGATCAACGTGCCATCGCTCAACCGGGGATAGGAGCTGGGCGGGGGCGGCTCGCCCGAGCTCGCCCAGCGCTCCAGCGCCAGGATCAGCGCCCGCATGGGCAGGTAATGGTCGGTGGTGGAGACGCAGTTCACGTAGGGCGCCCGCGTCCGCGAGCGTCCCACGTAGTGCTGCGCGCCCATGAAGCCGTAGATCCGCACGTTGTCCGCCGGTGCCACGTCCCGGGCGCCGTCGGGGGTGGTGGTGATCAGTGACGCGTCGCGGTTCCAGTACTCGGTCGACGTGTTGGCAATGATCAGCTTCGGCAAGCGCCCCTGCGCGTCGCGCGCGTGGTCCAGGTACGAGGCAGTGTTTCCCGTGACGGAGTCGCGCGACGGCGCCGTGGTAAAGGGGAACTCGTCGGAAGGGTAGTCGTGTTCCTCCAGCATCGAGGGGTGACGCGTCGGCTGGGCGAAGCGGCTGTTGAAACCGGCCGAACCGCCGGCGCCCGGCACCTGCAGGTAGGCGCCGTCGAACGCCAGTCGGCCGGTCTCGTCCACATCGAGGCCATCGTGCAGCATTCGACCGATGACGCGACCGGACTGGCTGATGCCGAAGATCAGCACCTGGCGCGGCGCCGGCGCGCCCTCGAACGGGTGGTCGCGGAAGTAGGCCAGCAGATCCCGAATGCCGGCCAGGCCCGCACCGGTCACATACGGGTCCTTGGCGGTGTACGTCAGCTCGTAGATCGTTCCGGCCTTGAATTGCCCGTCCAGCTGCACCCGGCCCGGGCCACCCGCTTGTTCAGGCGGGACAAAGTGCCAGCGGGCGCGGCCGATCGGACGGCGAGCTTCCTGCGGGCGCGCGCGCTCGGTCAGCCGCGCCGATGGGTCGTCTGGCGTGGCCGGCTCGTAGGTCAGGCCGGCCGTTCCGGCGTACGTGGCGACATCCGTCGCCGCGCCGACGATGAACTCGTTTTGCACCGGGCCCGTGATCGCCGCTACACCGGGTCCACTGGCGACCGGGGGAGCGAAAACGAGCGGTTTTGCGCCGGCCGGCTGAGGCGCTACGTCCCAGGTCCAGGCTGAGAACAGCAGCGTGAAGCCGTGGCGCATCAGGAAGCCGTCGCCCGCGTCGGCCGCGGTGGCGGGGTCATTGTTGGCCGGGCTGCGGCCATTGACCTGCCCGAGCATGGCGATGCGGCCGCGGTTGTTGACGTCGTAGATCAGGGTCGAGGATCGAGCGCTGACGGGTCGCAGCAATACGAACTCGCTGGCGAACGTGGCCCGACCGTGGGCGTCGCGGGGCGCGTGCTTCAGATCGACGATGCGGGCGTTGGCGGGCGCCGACGGGTCCAGTGCGAAATGGGCGATGGCGCGGATCTTTTCATAGGCGCCCGCTTCGCCGAAGCCGACACCCGGCGCGAACGGCACCCGCTCCAGAACCTCCACGCGCTCGACGGCCGCCCGCGCGGGCGCGCCGACTGTCACCAGCAAGATCACTGCAACCAGCGGAAGGCGTCGTGGTGGCATGTTGGTCGCGGCCTCGAACAACCGATTATTCGATTCTTGCCGCCAAAATGCCGCAAATTCATCGTAGGATCAACCGGCCATTGCAAAATCGTCGACTTTGATGAGCGCTTCACCCGTTTTTAACGTTTCCGACACCGCGCGCTGGGTCGCCGTCTACCGGGCCTGGGAATCCGCCAGGGTGGACGCCCTGTTCCGCGATCCATATGCAGACTTGCTGGCCGGCGAGCGCGGACGAGCCATCGCCGCGCTGATGCCGCGCGAGGCGCGCAGCGGCTGGCCACTGATCGTGCGCACCAAGCTGATCGACGATCTGGTGCAAGCCGCGGTCGCGCAAGGCTGCGACTGCGTGCTGAATCTGGCAGCGGGGCTGGACACCCGACCATATCGGCTGCAACTGCCCGGTTCGCTGCGATGGATCGAAGCCGATCTGCCCGGCCTGATCGAAGAGAAGGAGCGGCTGCTCGCCGATGCCCGGCCAGGCTGTCAGCTGCGCAGAATCAAAGTCGACCTGGCCGACGCCGGAGCGCGCGCTGCGGCGCTGCGCGATGCGTTGGGACCGTCCGCACGGGCCCTGGCCATCACCGAGGGGCTGCTGGTCTATCTCGACGATGCGCACGTGCGTGCCATATCGGCGGACCTGTCCGCCCTGCCGGGCATCCACCGTTGGATTCTCGACCTCGCGTCCCCTGGCGTGGTGGAGATGATGCGCAAGAGCATGGGCAGGCACTTGGCGAACGCACCGATGGGATTTGCCCCGCAAAACGGCATCGCCCATTTCGAAGCACTCGGTTGGCGTGTGATCACGGTGGACTCGATTTTCCACGCGGCCGCACGATTGCGGCGCCTGCCGTTCTTCCTGAGGATGTTCGCGCTGTTCCCGGAGCCGGACCCCAGGCGTCTGGGCAGATCGCGCTGGTCGGGGGTCGTTCAGCTCGGCAGGCCAGAGCGGTCCGGATGAACTTCGATCGCCTGCGGACGTTGACGGACCTCTGATCCTGCTGTTAGATAGCGGACTTGGTGGCGGGAGCGCTGGTGTCCCTGAAGCGACAAGAAGAAGACTGCGAGCCTTGAACCAGTCCTCGTCCGACGATCACGGCCTGCCCGAGCTGACGCTGCGCGGCATCCTGCTGGGCGGGCTGATCACGTTCGCCTTCACGGCCGCCAATGTCTACATGGGGCTGAAGATCGGACTGACGTTCGCCACGTCGATTCCGGCGGCCGTCATTTCGATGGCGGTTCTGCGCCTGTTCAAATCTTCGAGCATCTACGAGAACAACATCGTGCAGACGGTCGCGAGCGCCGCCGGCACGCTGGCCTCGATCATCTTCGTGCTGCCGGGACTGATCATCGTGGGCTGGTGGCAGGGCTTTCCGTTCTGGACCAGCTTCGCGGTGACCTGCCTGGGCGGAATCCTGGGCGTGATGTTCTCGGTGCCGTTGCGCCGGGCGCTGGTGGTCGACAGCAACCTGCCGTATCCCGAGGGGGTCGCCGCGGCCGAAGTGCTGCGTGTCGGCACCGACTCGCGCACGGGCGATGCGGAAAGCCGTCTGGGTCTGAACGTGCTGATCGTCAACTCGGTGGCCTCGGTCGCATTTGCCGCGTTGAGCAAGACCCGGCTGCTGGTCGACGAGGCGGCCATCTTTTTCCGCACCGGTGCAGGAGCGACCGGAGTCTCGGCCAGCTTGTCGCTGGCGATGATCGGCGCGGGGCACCTGGTCGGCCTCTCGGTCGGCATGGCGATCCTGCTCGGCATTGCGATCGGCTGGTGGATCCTGCTGCCGATTCTGACCGCGATGTCGAATCTGCCGGGGTCCGCGGAACACGTGGCGCTGTCAGTTTTTCGCAGCGACGTGCGCTTCTTCGGAGCCGGTGTGATCGGGGTGGCGGCGCTGTGGACGTTCGGGACGATTCTCGGCCCGATCGCGTCGGGCCTGCGTTCGGCGATCAAGGCCTCCGCCTTGCGCAGCGCCGGCGGCGGCGCGTTGCCGCTGATCGAGCGCGATCTGCCGGTCGGAATCGTCGGCGCCGGAGTGCTCGCAACGCTGGTGGTGATCGCGCTGGTGCTGCGGCAGTTCATTGCGGGCGGCCCCCTGGCGGATCACGCCGTGCCGCTGATCGCAGCCACGCTCGTTTACATCCTGGTGGCCGGCGTCGTGACGGCGGCGGTGTGCGGCTACATGGCCGGCCTGGTCGGATCGTCCTCCAGTCCGGTTTCTGGCCTGGGCATTCTGGCCGTTCTGACGGCCGGGCTGATGCTGCTGGCGGTGGTCGGCGGCGCCTCCTCGCCTGCGCAGTCCCAGGCGATGATCGCGTATGCGCTGTTCGCCACGGCGATTGTTTTCGGTATCGCGACCATTGCCAACGACAACCTGCAGGATCTGAACACCGGCCGCCTGATCGGGGCCACCCCGTGGCGTCAGCAGGCGGCGCTGCTGGCAGGCGTCGTGTTCGGCTCGCTGGTGGTGCCACCGGTTCTGGATCTGCTGAACACCGCCTACGGGTTCTCCGGCGCCGCCGGCGCCAGACCCAACGCGCTGCCGGCCCCGCAGGCGGCGCTGATCTCCGCGCTGGCGCAGGGCGTGCTGGGCGGCAGTCTGAATCTGCGGATGCTCGAATTCGGCGCGGTGGCCGGCGTGCTGTTGATCGCGCTGGATGTGGCACTGGGCCGCGCCGGCAAAATGCGGGTGGCGCCGCTCGCCGTCGGCCTGGGCATCTACCTGCCGATGGGAGTCAGCCTGGCCCTCGTAGTCGGCGCGGTCACCGGTCACTACTACAACCACTGGACCACGCGCACTGCCCATCCAGCGTTTGCCAAGCGGATGGGCGTGCTGATGGCGACCGGGCTGATCGTGGGCGAGAGCCTGTTCGGCGTGCTGTACGCCGGCATCGTCGCGGGCTCGGGTACCAGCGAGCCGTTGGCGCTGGTGGGGGACTGGTTCGCGACGCCGGCCCTGATCGGCGGCGTCATCGTGTTCCTCGGGTTGGTCGCTGCGCTGTACCGGCGGCTGACCAAACGCTTCGCGGGCGGCCCGGCCGCCTAGGCGTGTTCAGCGGGCCAGTGGATCAGCTCGCCTTGCCCGCCGAACGCGAGGTCGCCGGTCCAGCGCCGCACCCGGGTCGACGCCCGGGCCAGTGACGCGAAGCGCGAGGGCAGCTCCTTCCACGATCGGGCCAGCAACACCAGGAATCCGAGCGGCAGCTCGCCGCCGTCATTGAACGTCGGTCCGGGCGTCGGCGCCGGTCCGACCAGCAGCAGCGTGCCGCGCCGCATCGCGAAACCCGGCCGCTCACCGCAGGCGCCCAGCGTTGCAATCGTGCCGCCCTGCATCCGCGAGGCGCAGTAGTTCCCACAAGCGCCCTCGGCCAGGATCAATCCGCGCCGCATGTGGTCGCCGGCGCGATCGCCCAGGCGACCGGCGACGATCACGACCCCGCCGCGCATGCCGCGATGTTCGCCGGGCAGGGCCGCACCCAGGTAGTCGCCGGCATTGCCACCGACGCGCACCAGGCCCCCGGTCAGTCCGCAGGCCGCGTAGGCGTCGACGCTTCCGCTGACATCGATGCGGCCGCCCTGCATGCCCAGGCCCACGTAGGCGCCCGCGTCGCCCTCGATCCGGATCTGGCCGTCCTGCATGCCAGCCCCGATCCGGTCCATGCGCGCGCAGTCGCCCTCGATCAGGATCGATCGGCCGGCGCTGCCGCGCACATCGAACCATTCGCCCACCGGCACCCGGCGGCGGCCGCACGCCAGCGGCACGCGCGCGACCGCCTCGGCCGACTGCCCCGCCAGACGCTCCGGCGTCAGCGGCGACAGGTCCAGCCGGAACCGCGGAGCCGTGCGCACCCGAAGGACGAGATCACTCATATCACCCTCACCCCCTCCCCTCTCCTGCTGCGCGGGCGAGGGGCGATACAGCGTGCCCCTGCAGACGGTGCACACACTTGCGGCGCCCGGTCGCCCCTCGCCCGCGCAGCGGGAGAGGGGAGGGGGTGAGGGCGCGCCGGCTCATGGCAGCAGTTCCCGCAGCGGAAAATGGAACTTGCCGAGCTTGCCGCCGTAGTTGCCGGCGCTCAGCCGGCGGATCCCTCCGGCCGCGCCGACGGCGCACACCGCCCGCAGGCCGACTTGCATCGATTGGCGCACCGCCTCTTCGGTGAGCCCGTCGATCACGATTTCATACACGCATTCGATGTCCGCACCGAGCTCGGAATCGACGCCGGCGCGCAGCGTCGGACAGAACGCGTCGTTGGTCGATGCGATCAGCGTCTTGTACTTGGAGCCGATTTTCGAGCCCGAACGGGCGATGCCTCCTGGAAACGGCATGATCGCGCCGCCGACCTGCCGCATCGCGCCGATCGCAGCCTCGGCAGCGGCCAGCGCCTGGGAGCTGCCGGTGGCCAGAATCAGGAAGTTGCCGCCCCCGATCGCATCGCTCATGGCGGTCGTATCCTCGGCGATGAACTCGCCGTCCATCACCGGAACGCGCCAGTAACGCCGCTCGCCGATCATCTTGGAAATCTGGTGCCCGTCGCCGAAATACCGCAGCGTCTTGCCCAGCGGCAGGGGCCTGCCGCTGCCGATGCCCGCAAAGACCGCGCTGGTGGGCGAAGTCAGAACGCATTGACCGACGCGCCGCTCGAGCTGCTTGGCCAGTTCGCTGCTGGAGGTCGTAAAGAGCAGTACCGCGATCCCCGGCCGCCCGTCCGGCGTGTCGCCGGCGTCGAGCTCGCGCTCGATGCCGGCTTCGACGCCGCATCCGATCACCGAAGTGGCAAAGCCCGTCATCGACACGGCCGCCTGCCGGGCCCACGCCGGCGTGCTTGCCGTGATGATCACGCGCGTGGCGCGCATCGCGAAGGCTTCCGCGAACGTGTCGTCGATCGCCACGCCGTTGACGATCACGGCGATGTCCCCCGGCACTTGTGAACGAGCAGGCCCGAGCCGCACTCGCACAGCTCGTCCGGATCGATCCGGAAACCGGCGGCAGACGTCGTCTGATAGCGCTCGAAATAGTCGGCAACGATCGCCTCGATCGACCGGTCGTATTCCGGCTTGACCGCATGCACGCGGCCGCCGCCCGGGACAGCGACCAGGCGGCCGTCGCGCACGACCAGCTGGCCGTCCTTGAAGACGTACTCCGGTGCCGCGAACATCTGCTCGCGGTCGGCCTGGTCGCGGTAGACGACGACGTCGGCGGCCGCCCCGGCGCCCAGGTGCCCGCGGTCGGACAGGCCGAGCGTGCGCGCCGGGCCCGCGCGCGTCATGATCGCGATCTCGTACAGCGAGTACTCGCGCGTCAGGCTGCCCAGGGTCGAGGCCGCGCGCGCATCCGGATCGATCGTCTGGAACATGGCGTTGCGGAACGCGCGGTCGGTCAGCAGTCGGATCAGATGCGGGTAACTGGAAAATGGCGCCCCGTTCGGATGGTCGGTGGTCAGGAAAATGCGCCACGGATCGCGCACCGACAGGAAGATTTCCAGCCCGATCGCCCACTGCAGCGCGTTGACGAAACTCTGGTCGCGGTAGCGGAACGGAACCACGCCGCAGCCGGCGTCGCATTCGATGTCCATGATCACCGATTTGCGCGGCGATCCCAGCTCGGCGTTGCGGAACTGCATCATGCTGTCGCCGGACGCCGTCACCGTCTGGCCGAACATGATCTGACCCACATCGGCGCTGACGTTCGGGTTCGCGTTGATCGCCTCGGCGATGCGCGCCGCGGCCGACGAGAATTTGCGGTCGCCCTCCGTGCCGTAACTGTGGAACTGGATGTGCGTCAGGTGAATCGGCAGCCCCTCGGCAGCGGCGATCGTAGCGAGCGTTGTCTCGGCGTTGCCCGGCACGCCCAGATTGCACCCGTGCACGTGCAGGGCGTGCGGCACGCCCAGCTCGTGCACGGCGCGCGCCAGGCTGTGCAGCACCTGGCGCGGCGTGATGCGGTAATGCGCGTGCGCCTCGTCGAGGTCGAGGCGGCGCTGGTTGAACTTGAACGCGCTGATACCGCCCGGATTGACCACCTTGATGGCGATCGACTGCGTGCAGTCCAGGATCCAGCCGACGTAGTCGTTGATGCGCGCCTGCGCCTCCCCGCCGGCGAGCATCCGCAGGAAGAAGTCGTCGTTGCCCAGCAGCGCATAGCAGCCCTTGTCGACGATCGGCGTATCGCCCATTTCCAGGTGCGTCTGGCGCGCGTTGATCGGGAGCATGGCCGGCTCGAAGCAGGCGGTGTAGCCCATTTCGGCGTAGGCGTAGCCGGCTGCCAGGGTTCCCGGCACGGCGTGACCGCAGCTCGAGCGGGTCAGCTCGGTGCGCGGGTAGCCGTTGTCGCGGTGATCCTCGGGCAGCAGCAGTCGCGCCAGATTGACCTTGCCGCCGCCGATGTGCGTGTGCAGGTCGATGGCGCCCGCCATCACGATGCGGCCGGCCACGTCGATCGTGTGCGCGCCCGGCGCATCGGGCGGTGGCTCCACGATGCTGCTGTCGCGGATATACAAGTCGCCAACCCGCCCGTCGATGCCACGCGCGGGATCGATGATCCGGCCGCCGGCCAGCCGTGTCAGCACCGGAGCAGTTCCCTGGAAATGGCGGCCAGCACCTGGGCGCAGGATGCCGGTTTCGAGTCTCGCGCGGCCGACAGGTGCATCGTCAACACCCGATCGGTTCGCACCAGGTGGCCGCCGTGATCGAGGCCGGGCGTTGCGACCGGGAAGTACACATCGGCGCGGCGCGCCGCGGCCGCGTTCGGGCCGGCCACCAGGATCACAGGCGGCTTGGGCGGCGCGGCGGCCTCTGCCGGAAGCGGCAGGTCCGATAAGGTCGAGATCCACATCAGCGCGTCGACCTCGCCCCTGGCCAGCAGTCGGCGCGCATCGAACAGGTACGGATCGTAGGCGGGCCGGTTGCCGGCGAAGCTGGTGCGGAACGGCAGTCCCACCTGCCACAGCAGCACCGCACCGGCCGTCAGATCGGCTTCATGGCCGCCCAGGGGAAACCCGCAAAATCGTGTGGAGCGATTCAGCGCGGTGAGCGTGCGCCCGATCGCCTGCACGCTGAGCTCGGCGTGCGCAAAGTCCAGGTCGGCCGCTGCCCACACGATGACGCCGTAACGGGCCGCCTGCATCGCACTGGCGAGCTCCTTGAGCCGGTCGATCGGCACCGCACCCACGCGCGTTGCGTCCAGCCGCGCACCGGCGGTCAGCGCGGCCAGGGCCCCGAGCAGATCGGGCAGGTCGCCGCGATCGCATTCGAGCCCGTCGGCCCGACCCGGAGCATCGGGCGGCGGCCTGGCACCCACGAAAATCGAACGGCGTTCACTGTCTTTCAGGCCGAACAAGGTTCCG
>Ga0210384_10007474_pt1 | contig 11525 bp, 13 predicted proteins | sample IncBWH2MmetaG_FD_160574 | JGI IMG/M metagenome (GOLD analysis project Ga0210384, IMG submission 160574) | Forest soil microbial communities from Barre Woods Harvard Forest LTER site, Petersham, Massachusetts, United States - Inc-BW-H-2-M | ecosystem: Environmental > Terrestrial > Soil >...
GAACCATTCCATGTCGACGACAACGTATTGCCAGCCAAAGGGCTTCAAGTGTTCGGCCAGCCACTGGGTGTTGGCTTTGACGTCGGCTTCTTTGACCGTGGTGCCGTAACCGTCCCAGCTGTTCCAGCCCATGGGCGGAGTCACAGCCAACGTGGACTCTTTGCTTGGAGGAGTCGGCGTGGCGAGTGGCGGCGGGTCGGCTGCTGCGGCCATGCCTCCTGTACACAAAATAAATACGAGACTGAGCCGTGCTCCGCGCCTTCTCCATGAATCATCAATCCGCCGCATTATTGGTGTCCTTAGGCTTAACCGGGGAACTATACGATTGGAATGAGTGCCGTTCAAGCTGCGAAGTTCTCCAACTACACCACCACCAGGCATCCGAGCGCCATCCAGAGAAGGGATTTCTTGGTAAGATTGTCCGAGTCTTCAGATGGCCCGTCTTCTGAAGGTCATGAGAAAGATGGGCGGTTAGCTCAGCTGGTTAGAGCGCCTGCCTTACAAGCAGGAGGTCGCAGGTTCGAGTCCTGCACTGCCCACCATACTTTCCTGGTCCGGCCGAACAAAAAGCGTGCAAGTTTTGTTCTTTTTAGCTTTCTTAAAGTTGTGGGGTGGTACTTATGAAGCGTTCGGCCCTCCTGCTCTGCGCCAGCCTTCTTATTTCCATCGGCGCTCTCGCTCAAAGCTCTGACGAAGGCATGCACGCTCCCGACGGCGGAACGATTGAGCGATTTAACAGCATCCTCATTCCTCCGGTCCTGCATGCCCCGTTCTCCAGCACGGTGACCGCTGAGTGGACCAAGATTCTCGAGGATGGCAGCACCCTGACCGTTCAAAATCATCGACTGGTGGTGCGCGACAGCGGGGGCCGCATCTATCAGGAACGCCGCCGCCTGGTCCCTAAGGGTTTGGAAAAGGAGCCAGACTTACAGCGTATTGAGATCAGCGATCCGTCTACCCACGAGAAGTACTTTTGCCGGACCGAGACCCATGTCTGTACGCTCGAGGACTACACCGGGCCGAAGACCGCGTCAGCCCAGCCGGGTGGTACTCAGGAAGACGACTTTGGTACTTTGACTCGCGAAGATCTCGGCAAGAACATCGTCAGCGGTCTCGACGCCGTCGGCACCCGCGAAACCAGGACGCTCAATCCTGGCGCCATCGGCAATGACCGTCCCATCTCCATCGTCAAAGAATTCTGGTACTCACCGCAACTCGGTATCAATCTCTCCGTGAAGCGTATGGACCCGCGTCACGGCACCGAGATCTTCAACGTCACGGACCTCAGCCTGGCCGAACCCGATCCCAAATACTTCGTCGTGCCTGCCGGATTCAGCATTGTGGATCATCGCTCGAAAACCGGCGAGCGAGCGCAGGCGGCATCAGCTTCCGCGGGCCAGAAAAAGTAGGCACCCTCCCCAAAGTTCGGACCGCGAGGCGGCCGCGCCTCCGATGCCTCGGTCCGCTCGTGTATGTTTTAAGTGAATGAACGATCTACCATCGAGTCTCTTCGCAAATCCTGCGTGGCATGCTCTCCAGACCAAGCACCGCCACCTTGCTGTTTCCGCCCGTGATGCATGCCGCTATCCCGCTGAGGTCGCGCCTTTCGCAGCTGTGGCTGCGCCGACTTCCGTCTCTTTGCAACAGCTTTATGCACTACTCGCGCCCCATGAGTCAGTCTGGCTTGTAGGGGAAGGTTACCCACCCGTGCCCGAACTTTCTTTTGAAGGAACTCTAGAGTGCCTCCAGATGGTATTGCCCGAGGGAGTTGCGCCACCCGATCCGGCGATCGAGATTGTGAGCCTCTCCGACGCCAATGCCGGGGAGATGGTCGTGCTAACGGACCTGGCCTTCCCCGGCTTCTTTCGCCAGAGGACGTGCGAAATGGGCTCGTATTACGGCGTGCGCTCAGATCATGGCGAATTGATCGCAATGGGAGGCGAGCGCCTGATGCTCGACGGCTACTCCGAGATCAGCGGCGTCTGCACCCATCCCGCGCATCGAGGCAAAGGTTTGGCTGCAAGCCTCATCTGGCGTCTCGTGCGAAATCATCGTCGGGATGGGATTGTGTCCTGGCTTCATGTTGTCAGTACGAACCTTCATGCCATCGAACTTTACTTCCGAATGGGGTTCAGAATGGTCCGCAAGGTCACTCTCAAGCGGATCTCTCGCAATCCAACGGTATAGGTTTTGGACGCGATTGCGGGTATAGTTCGCTGATTCCAGCAGTAATCGGTGACCTGCCGGAAACGCCCTGCTAGCTCCAGCTCTGCTGGCCCCAGGTCTGCTAGCCAAAGAGGGACCACGTACGTCTATCGTTGTGTGGGGGAGAACGAATATGAAAGTCATGATCGGGTTTCTAGTGCTGTCGCTTTGCGCCTACGGACAAAGCCCAAAACCAGCGACTCTGCGGAGCATACTGCTGGAACAGTTGCGCACCACGCACAGCGAGAAAGACTGGTTTGTCCCCATCGACGTGGCGGTGGACGGACTGACGGCGGAGCAGGCCAGTTGGAAAGATGCGAGTGGAAATCACTCGGTCGGACAGCTGACCAATCATCTGCTGTTCTGGAACCGGCAAGAACTGGCCAAGTTCAGGAGGGAGCCGCCGGAGAAGTTCAGCGGTAACAACGACGAAACCTTCAACAACTTTGATGCCAAGAAGTGGAGCGATACGGTCAGGCAGCTCGACCAGGTGATGGTGGAGTTGGAAAAGTTCGTCGAAGCGGCGGATGACAAGACGCTCCAGACCTTGGCTTCGGAGATCGCACACATCGGGACGCACAATGCGTATCACGTGGGACAGATGATTTTTGTCCGCAAGCTGCAAGGCTCCTGGAATCCCGAGAAAGGCGTGAAGTGAAGTAGCGACTACGCAAGAGGTTGAATTGGACGTCTAGTCCGACAGGAGACGACTGGTTTCATGACTGATTTCATCCATGACCAGAGCGGTCAGTGCTATCGGTACGGTAGGCAGCAGACTTGTGTGGTACGAATGAGATGGGTATACTGGCGGTCGATTCTCCATCGAGCGAGGGATTTATGCACTCCACCAGCCAAGCTACGAAGTGGACGCCGTACGAAGTCAAGGCAGCCTCGATTACCCACGAACGCCGAAGCGAAGATCTGCAGTTAGAACAACTTAGAATTCGCCTTCAAAAGAAGATGCGGGAAGCAGAACAGCGCGAATCTGCACCGACCGCTGCGTAATTGGTTTCCCATTCAGCCCGAAGTTTTCAAAAATTGGTTGCTTCCGGTCGCGGGATCTCGTCATCAGCTTGCGGCGGGCAGCACATTTGGCGTTCGTTGACTTTGCAACTCATCAACCGTTGATTCAATTTCGCTCTTACCTTCCGCCAGACCGACAAAGAACCGCTGTGCGCTGAAACGGGTCCCATTGCGGCTGGGTCGGGAACTATTGGTCTGGACAACGCGTCCGTAACTTCCATCCGAACGCAGGATGCGGGTCTTGTCGTCGTCTCGAAGATAGGTTTGTAGAATCTGGTCAAATATTCGACTGCGCAGAGAGCTGTCTTTAACGGGGAACATCACCTCGACTCGCTCGTACAGGTTGCGCGGCATCCAGTCTGCACTCCCCAGATAAATGTTCGGTTCGCCGCCATTGGCGAAATAAAAAATCCGGCTGTGCTCCAGGAATCTTCCCACGATGCTACGCACGCGAATCCTGTGGCTGACCTCTCTCACGTTGGGACGCAGGGCACAGGCGCCGCGGATGATGAGATCGATCTCGACTCCCGCTCGCGACGCCCGGTAGAGCGCCTCGATCACGGGCTGGTCAAGCAGGGCATTGACCTTGGCGATGATGCGCGCCGGTCGCTTGCGCCGCGCGTGGTTGGCTTCCCGATCGATCAGTTCAATGCAATTCTTAGCCAGATCGATTGGCGAAACAAATAGAGGTTTGTAGTTCGATTGTTCCGACCGCGCGGTGAGAAAGTTGAATACTGCGTGCACCGCAGACGTAACTTCCGGGTCGCAGGTGAGCAGGCTCAAATCGGAATAGAAGTGCGCCGTCGACGGATTGTAGTTCCCTGTTCCCAAGTGAGCGTATTGCCGTATCTCTCCGCCCGGCTCCTGCCGGGCCAGCAGGGCCAGTTTGCAATGAGTTTTCAAACCCACGAGCCCGTGGAATACCTGCACGCCCGCCTCCTCCAGCGAACGGGCCCAGCGAATGTTGGACGCTTCGTCAAAGCGAGCCTTGAGCTCGACCACCACTGTCACTTCTTTGGTCTGGGCCGCTTCAATGAGGGCGCGGACGATGGGAGAGTTTTCGTTCGTCCGGTAAAGCGTCTGCTTGATCGATAACACCTGCGGATCTCGTGCCGCGGTCTCGACAAACGCAACCACCGGCTCATAAGAATCGTAGGGATGATGTAGCAGAATGTCCTGCTTGCGAATTCCTTCCAGCAAATTCGACACGTTCGGCGCGAAACTCAGGGTTCGGGAGGTGAAGGACGGAAACTTCAGGTCGGGACGCGCGGTCTGCTCCGCCAGCGAAAACAGGCGAGACAGGTTCACCGGTCCTTTCGTCTTGAATACCTGCCAGGGCCGCTGCGCAAACTGATGGGCCAGAGGATCGACGATCTCAGCCGGCGCGCTCTCTTCAATCTCCAGCCGTACCACGTCGCCCTTGCGGCGGCTGTGGAGCTGACTGTCCACAAGGTCGAGCAAGTTGCGGGACTCTTCCTCGTGGAGATAGAGGTTGCTGTTGCGGGTGGCGCGAAATGCCGCTGAAGAGAGGACCTTGTAGCCCTTGTACAGGTTGCGGGTATGGGTTTCGATCAGGTCGTGCAGGAATATGTAATCGATACTCCCGTTTTTGTCCGGAACACGAACCAGCCGGGGAAGTTTTCGTGGTACCGTCACCACCCCAAGAAAGGTTGTGCCCGGCTTGGAATTACGACGCAATTGGAACGCCACGCATAGGGCCTTGTTAAGGACATGCGGAAAGGGATGGGAGGGATCGATCGTTACCGGCGTGAGAATCGGGTCTACCTGGCGGGTAAAGAACAGGTCCATGGCGTCGCGCCCGGCTCGGTCGAGATTCGCCACTGACAAGATGCGTATGCCCTCGCACCGCAGGGCGGGAAGAAGCTGCTGGTTCCAGCAATCGTATTGCGCGTCCACGAACGAGTGCAGGTCTCTGGCGAGACGCTGGAGCTGTTCTTCGGGAGATAACCCATCGGGGCCCGTGAGCTGATTTCCGTGCTCTACCTGTTGCAAAAGGCCTGCGACCCGTACTTCGACAAATTCGTCCAGATTGCTGGCCGTGATGGCGAGAAACTTGACTCTCTCGAGTAGCGGATTGCTTTCGTCCAGGGCTTCTTCGAGGACCCGGCGGTTGAACGCCAGCCAGGATTCGTGGCGATTGAAGTAATAGCGCGGATCGCTAAGGCTGGGGCGGGCCATCGGCGAGATTTCCTCCCGCTGGCATGGTAGCGCGGCATTGTTAACAGACTGTTACGAAGCCGAATTTAGCTTTTGTTTCAGATCGCCTGATGATAACTTTCCTCGTTTATGGAAGCTAACGAGTACGATTTGGTGGTGATCGGCAGCGGTCCGGCGGGACAGAAGGGCGCCATCTGCGCCGCCAAGATGCGCAAGAAAGTGGCGATCATTGACCGGAAGAAGAGCGTTGGCGGCGTCTGCGTTCACACCGGAACCATCCCCAGCAAGACTTTGCGGGAAGCGGTCCTGTATCTGAGCGGTTTCCGGCAACGCACTTTTTATGGCCGCGGCTATGTCCTGAAAGATCGGATCGCGATGGCGGACCTGATCTTCCGGGCGCAGGCGGTCATGGCGCGTGAAGTTGAAGTGATCAAGTCACAGTTGCGCCGGAACTACGTGACCATTCTGGAGGGCGACGCGCGCTTCCTCGACGCCAACACCCTCGAGGTCAAGAGCGACGAAGGTTCACAGTTGGTCCGTGGTCAGCATGTCCTGATTGCCTGCGGAACGCGACCCGCGCACAGCGCCGATATCCCGATGGATGGTCACCGCATCTTCGACTCTGATCAGGTGCACTGTCTGGAAGAAATCCCGAGGGACTTGATTGTCGTGGGTGCCGGCATCATTGGCCTCGAATACGCATCCATGTTCGCGGCCCTGGGCGTCAAGGTCACGTTGCTCGACCAACGCCCCATACTGCTGGATTTTGTGGACCGCGAAATTGTGGAAAGCCTGTGCTTCCAGCTGCGGCAGTTGGGAACGGTGTTCCGGCTCGGAGAAAAAGTCGTTTCCGTCGGCTTCGATCAAGAGAAGGACCGGGTATTTGCCAAGCTGGCCAGCGGCAAGAACGTTCATGGCCAGGGACTGCTCTACACCATCGGCCGTCAGGCCAACGGGGATCTGCTGAATCTCGAATCAGCGGGGTTAAGCTCCGAGGGCCGGGGCAAGCTTTCCGTGAACGAACATTTCCAGACTTTCGTCCCGCATATCTATGCCGCGGGAGACGTGATCGGATTTCCTGCTCTGGCCAGCACTTCCATGGAACAGGGCCGCCTGGCGAGCTGTCACATGTTCGGCAAGCCGGGAAAAATGCCTCCCAACCTGATTCCTTACGGCATTTACACCATCCCCGAGATTTCCATGGTGGGACAAACCGAAGAACAGTTGACGAAAGAGAACATCAACTATGAAGTGGGACTGGCTCGCTATGCGGAACTGGCCAAGGGCCAGATGCTGGGAGATGACCAGGGCCTGCTGAAGCTGGTCTTCGATCCCGACTCTCTCAAACTCCTTGGAGTGCACGCGATTGGCGATCGCGCGGCAGAAATCATTCACATCGGCCAGGTCGTTCTCACCCTGGGGGCCAGTATCGAGTATTTTCGCGATGCGGTGTTCAACTATCCCACTCTGGCCGAAGCCTACAAGGTCGCGGCGCTCGATGGATTGAACAAGCTCTAGCAAGCGCCAGGCTGATAATCCCTGCCCGTTGGACTGCCCGAAAAGCCATTCGAAGGAGCCATCTTTTCGTAGGCAGTCTTCAAAATGAATGGCGGGGACGACGCGACTCGAACCCTCGACCTCTGCCGTGACAGGCGTGAATAGGTTTTACAACAACTTATAAGACACGCGGGGACTGCCAAACGCCGCGCAAGTTATATAAGACATGCCAAACTGTGGGTTGGGTTGTGGGTCGGGATTTTTAGACAAGACTGCCCTGAACGCTACCTTGCACGGACGTGATGTAAGCTCAGAACGAGACTCTGCGCGCCAACCGCGCCATGGTTGCCATGCTTCTCGGGTGCGGTCTTGCGTGCGGTCCGAACTCTTGTCCGTGACTGTGAAGACAATCCAGCAGCGTCAAGCACCATTGTCAGGCAGTCCCGCAAAAAGCTGTAGTCTCATCACTTTTTACTTTTATGTACTTTCGCTCGAGTACCCGCAGGCGCTTTCCTCTGCAATTTCATCTCATTGTATTCAACGGCGGCACGGACGAGATTTTTTAGAGCACGCTCATTAATCTTATCGCCCTCGAAAAAATCGATCGCTCGCCACGCGTTGCCTTCGAGGCCCGCGTTGAAGAGGCTGGGATCTGGGAGGATCGCCCCGTGGGAAAAGGTAAGCTTCACCTTATCTTTGTGCGCGTTGCCGACCGCGATTATTCCGTCGTGAGACCACACTGGGCTTCCCATCCACTTCCATTCCTCGACGATCTCAGGGTCTGCCTCATGTATGATTTCGCGCACTTTCGCGAGCGTCTTCCCGCGCCAGTCCCCAAGTTCCTTGATCAGCTCGTCGATTAAGGCAGAGGCAGATTCCACCGGGACGGGCCTTTTCATGTACACCTCCAACACTCGCACCTATTTTAGCTGCGCTCAGCGTAACCTGCACCCTCCGCAAGTGGAGGCCTCTTCTGATGGGTGGCCCACTCAAGCCCGGTTTGGCTTGAGTGGGGATGTTCCGATGTTCTCAACTCTGTCATCCCGACCGGAGGAGATCATCGAAGGCGATGATCTGCGGAGTGGAGGGACCTTGTGTTTAATGTTTACATCGAACGGGTGGAGATCGAGTCAGAATGGACGGCGCGAAAGCGCGAAAGAATGGAAGGAAGACTCTGTCCAGCTGTGGAACTGCCCCACTCAAACCCAAAATCGGGCTTGAAAGGGCCACGCATTATAAAAGGGCGCCCCTGTCCAGGTAGTCTTGGTGTTGCATTGGCACCAAGGACGAAAGGAGGAACACCCTCAATGACTAGGACTAAATATATTGGCCTCGATGTGCATCATGCAAGCATCGCGGTGGTTCCCATCTTCGGCTCGGTCATGGAAGACCTTCGGCAACGGAAATATCGTCGGAGTGAACTGAGCCTACAACAGTTCAAACTTCTTAGTGCCACATCGGCATTGGCGGTCGGAGCGGCGATACGGCACAAGGCTGATGGTCAAGAGTTGGAGCGGGTGGGCGTTCCTACTTGCTGCACAAAGGAAATGACGGTTGGAAGTTTGCCGTCATGGTCCTACACGATACCGACAAAGTTGCACCCCGCGAATAATTGGACGTACATGTTGAACCGCAGAGGTGCACTTTGACAGGTATCTCCGATGCGGCTTGGCGCGACAAAACTGTGCTGCTCGAAAGCGATTGGGGAGAATGAACTGGGGAGAAACCCGGGAGAAACCTGGGGACAGACGAGACGTACCCGAGTTCTAATTCGCAAAAACCGGTGAATGTCCCGTCTGTCCCACAGGTTTCCCCTACGACCTAAACCGCCGGCGGTGCGCGGGCGCTCGCCGGCGTGGCCTGCAGTCGGCGCCAGAAGAAGTACGAGAGCCCCCGGAGCACGCGGGTGGCCGCTCAGCCCCACGCCTCCGGCCATCGTCGCGCGGCCGGCCGCCCGTTCAGTCGGTGCGTCGCCCGCTGCCCCACTTGGTGGCATACGGCACCACGAACAAGTACAGACCGGTGAACAGTTGCAAGGCGAGCGGGAACACCGCCAAGAGGCCCACTCTGGAGGTATACTTCCCCTGTACCACGGCGACGATGTTGACGATGACGGCTACCGTAAAGGCAATGGACAGCCAGCGGTGGGTCTGCCGAACCCATTTGTTCCAGTTCAATGTGACCTCCTCTGAAGACGAGCCCGAAGCGGATCGGGCAAACCTGGAAGTACTACGTAACCCCCTTCGGCGAGAGCGTCCTGCTCGCCGAGCGTGACGAAGTGCGATCCACCTCGATTCACGACTTTTGAGCCGCCTGAGAGGGCCAGTTGGGCGTTTCGATACCGAACTGCTTGGCGTATTCCGCGTTCAGCCGCTGCCAGCCGCCGAACTTCATCGCATCGGGGCCGACGATGCGTCCAATGGGCTGACCGGCGAGAAGCCGCTCCAGGACATCGAAGCAGATGTGCCAGCCCGCCGCGCCCATTGAGATGAAGGGGCGACCGATGTTGGTCCACAGCGTCAGGCGCGTGCCGCCACCCAAGGCTTCGAGTTCCCACCGCATATCGAAGCCACCCCAGTTGTACTCGAGAAGCTTGGGAGCGTCGGCTCGCGTCACTGTGTTTCGGAAACATGCAGCGCAGGCGCTCCCACCGTGGTGAGCTTCACCGTGGCTCCAACCGTGCCCAGGCTCCCATCGGCGTCGAAAGGCGCCCACTCACGCAGATGCGCTGGGTCCGTAAGCGCCTGCCAGACTTTTTCCGGCGAGTGGCGCAGTTCTCTGACGAGAATGAGCGTCCGCTTCTCTCCGTCCGTTCGTACCTGCGCACCGCTGGCCGGACCCGGTGTGTACTGCTCGCGATCAGTCACCTTCTTCTCCTTAGCGTGAATAGCGTGCTAGCTGGGTGAGCTGAATGAGGTTGCCTCAGATGTCGTTCAGCATCGCAATGGTCGAGCCGGTCACGTCGCTGGGCGGCATCGTGAACTCGGCGCCGCGGGCCTTGATCCGCTCGTAGTCGCCCTTGAGGTGACATTCCGACGACTCCAAACGAAGTGCACCTTCATCTCCGAGCGGGCAGAAGGCGTACCATTCGGACATGGGCAGAAAACATCCAGAATTCCCATACTCGAAACCCTATGATTCTTCCGTGTCCACCGATGCTCTGTTTCGACAAGAGCCAGAGGAAGAAGAGGAAGAGGAAGAGGAAGACAACGACAAAGATGACAACGATGACGATGAAGAGGAAGATGATGGATACTCCGCTTGCCCTTGTTTACCAGGTGAAGGATCACGCTTCGAGAGCCTAAGTGGTCGATTTCAGGCTGCAGCCGTCTCGGCGTTATGAGCCACCGGTACCTGGACTTTCACGACGGTGCCCGGACTGTTGGAGTCGATCTTCATACTGCCGCCCAGCTGCAGGATCCGCTCGCGCATACCCCTGAGCCCAACTCCGAGCGTTCCAGACGCTTCAATCTCATACCTCTTTTCTGGCGCTATGCCCTTGCCTCTGTCCGACACTTCAACCTGAACCAGGCCATTGAATCGAGCAATGCTAACCTTGGCGGTTCGACTCCCGGAATGACGATGGATATTTGTCAGGCACTCCTGCACTACCCTGAAAACAGCCGTTTCCAACTCCTGGGAGAGACGCCCGAAATCATCGGGGAACTCGGCCTCAACTTGAATCTTGCTGCGCTGTGTAAATCCCTCAACGTACCACCGGAGAGCCGAAGCGAGTCCCGCCTCGTCCAGCAGGGGCGGATGAAGCAGGTAAGAGATGGTGCGCACTTCCTTGCTCATTTCTTGCACCATAGCCTCGCTCTCGCTCAGGGCGGTGGCTGTCTTGGCAAGTCGTTCGATGTCAGTTCGCACGGCAGAAAGATTTAGCGTCAGCCCCGCCAGCGACTGCCCCACGCTGTCGTGCAGTTCGCGGGCGAAGCGCCGTCTCTCTTCGTCCTGCAATTGCAACAGGCGTGCAGAGAGTGCGCGCAGGTTTTGATTGGCACTGTCCAGGGCCGCCGTGCGCTCCTGGACCCGTTCTTCCAAACTGCATTGTTCCGTTCGCAGCCTCTCGATTTCGCGGCGACGCGCTTCTCCCATGTAGACAATAACCCCGGAAGCTAACAGGAACACGAGCATGCCAATCGACCGCATGTTGGAGTTAGGCGGCTCGACAAAGGGTACGACCCAATACCTCACCCCGAACAGAGAAAGAGTCACGCTCAGAATCGAGGGCCCGACACCGCAGTACCAGGCGCAGAAGGCGAGCGCGGGAAAAAGAGTGACGTAGGGAGCGTAGTCGCCGAGGAACGGATTGAGCGCGCTACGGATGAACAAGGCTGCAACCGTGGCCAGGCACGCCATCACGTAGGGTGCCAAAACATTCCTGGAAATTCGCGCGGAAACCAAGCTGGCTGTCGCCATAGGCCCACCCTCTTTATGCTGGAACCGATAGAGCAATTGTAGATTTTACCAAGTTAACGGTCACTGCCAACAATCGCTATCTGTCGCTACGCTATCGCGCCGAAAAGGACCCGGAAATGCCTGGGGGTAGATCGCAAAGCATTGGGCATCAGCAGCTTACGCGCTTCAGATAGCCCCTAAGGGAACTACAGACTCGGCAA
>Ga0210384_10007475_pt1 | contig 11525 bp, 8 predicted proteins | sample IncBWH2MmetaG_FD_160574 | JGI IMG/M metagenome (GOLD analysis project Ga0210384, IMG submission 160574) | Forest soil microbial communities from Barre Woods Harvard Forest LTER site, Petersham, Massachusetts, United States - Inc-BW-H-2-M | ecosystem: Environmental > Terrestrial > Soil >...
CCTGGCAGCAGAAATAAAATTTGCCTTCACCAATTGGGTCTGCCTGGCCAGGTCCGCCTGCGACAGGCGCAATGCAGCTTCCGCCTGCGCCAGTTGGGCCCGGACTGCTGCCAACTCATCGGGCCGCTTGCCTTTCTTCAGGTCGGCCAATTGGGATTGCGCACGCTGGACACGAAACTCCGCCTCGGCGCGTTCGGCCCTCTCATTTTCCTGCTCCAGGATAAAAGCCGGGGCATCGGCACGCACCTGGTCGCCGGTTTTCAGATTCAGTTTGGCCAGCGTGCCGGCAATCGGCGCGCCCAGCCTGACATACTCGGCTTCCACGTAACCTGGAAAATAATCCGGCTCCGACCGTGAGCATCCGGCAACGGATAAACACAAAGACGGGGCAAGCAGAAGCCAGCAAAACGCATGCGGAATCTTCATTTAGGTTCCTGAAGAAAACAGGGATATTGCGCCATACAGGATGTGCACAATAATTACTATACATCCGTCTAATATTCAAAGTAAACAGGCTTTTTGAAACAGCCTGACTTACTCCAAAGCAAACTATTTCCCATTTTCAGGGTGTTGCCAAATCATTCGAATCAAGACGCTGCTAGCCGGCACTCTTGGGAGGTTCCCGCATTAGCCGGGCGCGAGGCCCCGCAAGGCGAAATCGATACGCTGGTTCAGCGCCTGCTCGGACAAGACCACACCCTCCAGCAGGTCGGCAATATTTTTCGGCGCGGCACCGTTCTCCAGGACGGCGACGCCCAACAGCACCGGTGCCATGATGGACCCGAATAAAAACGCAACAGCTTGCGGCAAGGGAACCTTGACTATTTCTGTGCTTTGCTGGGCATCGGCAATCAAAGACGAAATCACGCTGACATGGCGTGGAATGTTGGCGGAAAAAAATTCGGTCACGACGGCCTCGCCGGCGAGTGCGTCATTGAACAGGCGAAACAGCAGATAACGGTTGTGCCTGCCAAACTGTCCCAGCAATTTCAGGGCCGCACGCAAGTTTTCCAGCGGCGACTGTGCTTCGGTCGCCGTGATCGCCAGCTTTGCAAACATGTCCTCATACATTTTCTGCAGCAGGGTGCGGATGAAATTATCTTTGCTCTTGAAGTGGTAGTGGAACATCCCCAGGTTGACATCCGCATGTTCGACCAGGCGCCGCACGGACAGGCCCCTGCACCCCGTTTTCGGCAACAGTTCAAAACCGGCATCCAACAGGCGCTGGTCGATATTCTGTGAGGGTCTGGTCATAAGTCAATGCACATCCGCTGTTGATGCTCCCGGCTCGCCTGTCCGCACACTGCGCAGCCAAGGGTCCCGCCATCATTGTAGCAGCGCCGGGGCACGGTCCGCCATGGCGCGCGGGAAGAAAGGCCGCGCCGTCATATGCAGGGGCGGCCGAAAAAGACACGGGGCCCGCTGCTGCGGGCCCCGTGTCAATGACGGCGATTGTAGTGACGCCTTATTTTCCTACTGCGTCGCCTTGAAAGCCGATAACGGAAGCATTGGCCCAATTCGCACAAATATTCCCTGTGCCAGCCGCCTTCGCACCGGTGGTCTTCAGGCTGAGTTTTTCTATGCCGCGAATATCGAGTTCGGGTTTCACTACGGCGGGAGCCTGGATGAAGCCGCTGTCGAACAGTAATTTATCGTCGCCCCAGACCTGGAACTGCAAGCCGCCGGCCTTGCGGCAAGCATCATCGATGCCGACGTCGGCCCGGAAAGTTTGCCAATCGCCGGACAATTTGTACTCGACCACGCTTTGTCCCGTTACTCCCAAGCCTTTGCGGAACTTCAGGCCGTTCATCTGCATCAGGTTGTCGGCAGCGGCCGGTTTGGCGACGTTCGCATGGTCCTTGCTGACCGTGCCCATCCCGTTGCGGCTGAGCGAAGCATGCTTGTCCGACAAATACACCTGCAATTTCGGCCTGTCCGGCATCGGATGCTCAAGCACGCTGAATTCCGAGATCGTAATCGGCGTCACCGCCACCGGATTGAATGCGTTATATGCCTTGGCGACATTTGCATTCGCGTTACTGGCCAGCACCATCGGGTCTTGCGCATTGCCGTCATCGCTCTGGTCAAACGTGCTCAGCACGCGGAAGCGGAACAATCTGCCGGCCTTGGCGGGAAACTCGACCTTTTGCTTGCCTTCAAGCTGCTTCAGGCGCCCGGTAAATACCGGCTTGCCCCACTCCCCGTTGGTGTCCGCGAGATAGACCTCGAAATCCTTTACCTGGCCATACTGCCAGTTCTTGTCATTGCGCGGCGCAATCTCGAAACCGCTGATCATGCGGCGCTCGCCCAATGCCAGGCTGAACTCATGCGCACCGGTTTTCTGCGATTGATCGCGCAAGGTCCTGAACCAGGTCCCCGGCTTGCCGTCGAAAGCATTCTCCAGCGGATGGCCGGGCTCTTCGGCTGGCCGGTTCAGCACGATCAAACTATCTGCGGCAATCGCATTGCCGAGTTCGGGCGCGGATGGATAGCCTGGCGTTGCCGCCAGTTTGGCGGCGGAGTCTATCGCAACGCGCAACTGATAATCCTTGGCAACCGCTACCTTTGCAGTTTTAACGTGCAGCACGCCGAACTTTTCATTGGCGTCATAGAACCAGCCCGTACTCGACTGATCGAACTGCTGGCGCGTCGCCAGTTGCGGCACGGCTTGCTCTTGCAGGAACACGGCATCGGGCTTGGCACGCGTGTGCACCTGCAACTGATATACGCGCAGAGGCTCCATTCCCTGATACGAATTCTTCACCGCATCGATCGCAATCCTGATGTCCCCGGCTTTGCCTTGCGGCGCGTCGACGGCAAAGCGCTGCAGGCTATAACTGCCGTTCTGGTATTGCCGGCTCTCGCCGTCGTCTTCGTACAGCGTAAATTCCGATTTCCCGTACGGATAAATATCCAGCGTCAGGACATCCTTGGGAACTTGGCCATCATATAGAGAGCTCGGATACATGGGCAAGATGGCGCCTGCGCGCACCATGACCGGCAGCTTGTCGAGCGTGACCTGGTAATCGATCAACTGACCTTTGGCGCCGGCTTCCACCACGCGGCCGTCCCAGTAGTCTATCCACTGCCCTTGCGGCAGGTAGACGCCCTTGCGCCAGCCTTGGCTGGCGGCCTGGCTGCGGTAGACCGGCGCGACCAGGAAGTCCTTGCCGAGGAAGAATTGATACTTGTAAGCCTCCGAATTGGCATTCGGGTCATTCGGGTGATCCCACATCAGCCCGCGCACGATAGGCGCACCGCTCTGCTCCGCTTCCTGCGCATAGGTATACATATACGGCATCAGGCGCATCTTCAGTTTCAGGTAATCGCGGTTGATGCTGCGGTAAGGCTCATCGAACCACCACGGATGCTTGCGCTCGGACTTCGACCAGCCCGACATGCCCATCAGCACCGGCGTGAATGACTTCCATTGCAGATCGCGGGTAAAGGTTTCCGGACTGCCGCCGAAGATGCCGTCCACGTCGCCGGTGGCATAGGCCTGGCCGGACAAGCCTGACCCGACCAGCGTAGGGATATGCCAACGGATATAATCCCAGCTGCCGGATTGGTCACCGGTCCAGGTCACCGCATAGCGCTGCACCCCGGCCCAGCCCATGACGGTCCATACAAACGGCCGCGCATCGGAATTGTCCAGTATCCCCTGCGCCGCCGACTTATTGGCGTCCAGCGCGAATTGATAGCCCTTGCCGGTCCACGCCACGTCCAGCTTTTGCGCCCGCGTGCCGGCCTTGCCGACTTCCCACGCAATCTTGTCGACCCCGTTTTCGGTCCACAAGCCGGTCCTGAACCCGTATTTTTTCAAGCCGGCGACGACTTCAGGCAGATTGGAATAGCCGCAGCCGTAACCGTCATTCGGCAGGATCCAGCCGCCCGGCATGTCGTACTGGCGGTATTTGGCAGCCACCGATTCAACCACGTCCAGCGTCTTGCCGGTAGGGCCGTCGGTCCAGCCGGCGGGCACCGTTCCCGGTTTCCTGACATTGTCGCCATCGTTATAGCAGTCGGCGTCGCCATATTCGTAGGCCCAGCGCGGCAGCAGGCGGGCCCGTCCGGTCAGCTCGGTGTAGGCGGAGAGTATGTCGTGGATAGAATCGCCGACAAAATAATAGGCGTCGAAACGTTTCTCGTGGTGCGACGCGGTCGTGTATTCGCTGGACCGGAAATCGTAATTGCCGTTGCTCCAGGTATTGCGCAACACGCCATACCCCTTGCTGCTCATGAAAAAGGGTGCCGGACTCGGCCTGTCGCCCTCTTCCCAGCCGCCGGAGTAGGATACCTCCAGGGTTTTGCCCTTGAATTCAAAAGCGCCGTTTTGCTGCCCGCCGCCGAAGAAGCGTTCGTCCGATGTGCTGGACAGTGTCTGGAAACTGGCCTTGTCGCTCAGCTCCAGCGGCTGCATCTCTTGCCAGACCAGGGTCTTGTTGTCCGCCTTGTACAAGGCGAGGCGCAGCGGCTTCTTGTAGACGCGGATGGACATTGCGGAGGTCTGCACCAGCTGATAGTCGGCCTGCTCGCTGATGCGGTAATCGACCTTACTGTAGTCTTTCTTGATGACGATGGGAGCCGCCTTGTCGCCTGAATCGACCAATTGCCCGTTCAGGCCGGCCGCTACCCGGAACATATCCGGACGCAGCAGGCTGATCTCAAGGATGCTGCCATTGTCTGTCGTGATCTTGATCTGGCTTTGTCCCGAAGTAGCGGGCTGCGCCAGCAGATTGCGGAGATTGCCGACAGGCGTCGCTTCCGCGGTTCCGCAAAAGGCCTGCAGGACCAGGCTTGCAATCAGGGTTTTTCGAATCAGGTGATGCATGGAAGATTTCTCTTTCATAAGAGTTGGTCAGGAGCGCATCGCTGCAGCCAGCATCAGGCACTCGTCTCGCTTGGAATGATGAATGTACCCTCAACGCCCTTTTTCCGACAGCGAGTTTTATTGGCTCACCCATTAGAAAAAATTCAATGAACTAAAGATTTCCTTAGGGCCTCACGCATGTGCGTGTGCGCCGGCTCATGCATTTGCCGCAAATAGCGTTGAAATATCCAGCGGCAACGGTCCGACGCGCGACGCAGGATGATCGATACCTTGCCGGCCCCGCCGGCAAAGCGCAAGGCCTGATCGATGGCATTCCTGTCGTCGCCCACCCAAGCCAGCTCCTGGATACGCTGCCCGCCCTGGCTCTCGTGCCGGCTCTCGCATGGAGCGGGTTCGCGATTGCCGGACTCGCCGATCGCAATTGCCAACGCATTGCAGGTATATTTGGCGCAGGCTCCATACAAGCGAATCGGCGTCTCGGACAAGCAAACCTTCTCGATGCGGTCATGCAAAACGGCAGGCAGCTTGCCATCCGAAGTTGCCATGCCATCGGCAGAACCGGGAAGCCGGTCGGCGACGATCAATGCCTGCAGGCCTGCTGCATGCAGGTATCGCGACATGGCGGCGGCGGCATCTCCAGTGCCAAGGATCAAAATATCTGCGTGGGTCTTTAACATGATGGGGGGTCAAACTCTCGGTGCCGGATCAGCGCGCATGCACTTCGCTGACCAGCCATTGGTGGAATGCCTGAAATGCCGGGTTTTCCTTCATGTCTGCGGCATAAATCAGATAGTAGTCCAGCCGCAGCGGCGTTTCTACGACGAACGGCCGCACCAGCCGGCCGGCGGCGATATCGTACTCCACCAGCAAGGCCTGCCCCAGGGTTACGCCCTGACCGTCGATTGCCGCCTGCAACGCCATCAATGCCAGCGTGAACAACGGTCCCTGACGCGCCTCCACATTCGGCAAGCCGAGCGTAGCGAACCATGATTTCCAGCTGGGATAATCGGGATCGTTCATCGCGCTGACTTCATGCAGCAGCGTGCATTTACCCAATTCCGCCGGGGTCGTCAGGCTCTTTGCGATGGCCGGGCTGCACACCGGGAATACTTCGGTCACGATAAAAGGTTCAATGCGAAAATCGGCAAATTGGGTGCGCCGAAAATCGATGGAGATATCGCAATCGCGGTAGCTCCTGTCCACTTCGGACACAATCTCCACGCGGATGTGCGGATGCCGGTTCAGGAAACGATATAAGCGCGGCACCAGCCACTTGGAACCGAAAGACGGAGGCACGCCGACGCGCAACAAGACATTATTGTCATTCAACAAAGCATCGGTCGCTTGCTGGAAAATTTTGAAGCCTTCCCGTATGCGGGGAAGATAGAGCTCGCCGGCTTCCGTCAATTTCAATACATTGTTGCTTCTTTGGAATAGATCCAGGCCCAGATGATCTTCCAGCAGTTTAATTTGATGGCTGACGGCAGCATTTGTCACATGCAGTTCTTCCGCTGCGCGAGTAAAGCTGAGCCGCCTTGCGGCGACCTCAAATACTCTCAGCGAATTCAGCGGCGGAAGACGTTTGGACATAGGTATTTCATCAAAAAACGTTAAGGTAACAGATGTTCATTAAATTAAATTTAATGGAAGCTTGAAATTTTATTGTGGCAAGCCGGATGCAGCGTCACGCTTTTTACGGTAATAATGAGCGCTTATCACAGCAGCAAGTACGCAGCCGCGTATTGAGTTTCGGAAAATCCTTGCCTATAGGCCGTGAATTTTTCCCATGGGCATGCAATACGCCACACTGAAACAACAGAATTACAACGATATCAAATTTTCATTAAATTTTTCTTAATGACTTCTCAAATATTAATCGCTGGCGAGCAAGCTGCGCTCCCTTTAAGCTTCGTGCTCTCAGATCGCGGTATTTGCCGGGGTATGCCCGCAACAGCCCAGTTGCATTGCGGGCAACCGGCTCCCCCTGGATTTCGAGAGGACGGAAATAGCGACGGGCCAATACCCGGCCGCGTGCAAGCTGCATCAGGCAACAGAATTTTCCTGGCGCCCCCTGTAGTTGTTTTGACGACCGGCAATTGCATGGTCTCGATTTACAAGGGCCTTATCAGGCGAGAATATCCATGTCGCCATCAAGAATTTAATTAGGCTTTAATTTGAAATGACTTACATCCTGACCATAGATACCGGCACCACTAATACCCGCGTGACCTTATGGCACGAAGGCGCAGTCATCGCTCATCAGGCGCATGAGGTCGGAGTGCGTGATACCGCCATTAGCGGCAATCGCGAAAAACTGCAAAAAGGCGTACGGGAAACCATACTGAAGACCTTGCATGCAGCCGACATTTCGGAGCCCCAAGTGACCCTGGTGCTGGGTTCCGGCATGATCAGCTCCAACGTCGGCTTATTTGAATTGCCGCATGTGCTGGCACCGGCGGGTTTGCAGCAATTGGCGCGCGGCATGGTGTCTGTCAACATACCGGAGGTATTCTCCAAACCCATCTGGTTTGTGCCTGGCGTCCGCAATGTCGTCGACAATATCGGCCTGCACAACTGCGAAGCGATGGACATGATGCGCGGGGAAGAGGTAGAAGTCGTCGGCGTCATCGACCAGCTGGCGCTGACCGGCCCCGCCATGATGGTGATGCCGGGCTCGCACTCCAAGTTCGTCTGCATCGACGACAAGAACCGCATCACCGGCTGCGTCACCACGCTGGCCGGAGAATTGATGTATGTGATTACGCACAACACCATCCTCGCACAATCGCTGGAGTCCTCGTTCGCGACCTCCATCAACCCGGAAATGTTGCTGGCCGGCGCGCAATCCGCGCAAACCATCGGCCTGGGACGCACCTGTTTCAACGTCAGGATACTCGACCAGTTTACGATCTATGAACGCAACGACAGGGCCAATTTCCTGCTCGGCGCGATACTGGGCGCAGACTTGCTCACCTTAAAGAACAGCACCGCAATCAAGATGATGCCGGGTACGCCGGTCGTGATCTGCGGCAAGCCCGTGATGAAAGAAGCGCTGGCGCTGTTAATCCAGAATGACGATTATTTTTCCGGCAAGGTGACGATAGTTTCTGATGAAATGCAGACCCATCTTGCCGGTCTGGGCGCCATCAGGGTGGCAACCGCCAGAGGACTGATCAAGTAAATTCGGCAAATTCGCCATCTCCCCTGATGGCTTTTCATTCCCCCAGGATACTCATGCAAACCAAGTTGAAGAAAACCAGGCTGACACAGACCGGCATGCGCCTGGCAATGATTGCCGGCCTGATGCTCTTGAGCCAGCCGGCCGTACATGCCGAGACGGTGCGTATTGCAATAGCGCATTACAGCGATCAAACTTTGCCGTACTTTGAGAGGATGGCAAAAGAGTTCAGCAAGGAAAATCCCGGCATCAGCATCAAGCTGGAAGAAGTGAACTGGGATAGCCTGCAGCAAAAACTGCAAACCGACATCAGCGGCGGCAGCACCCCAGACCTCTCCATCGTCGGCACGCGCTGGCTGCTGGACCTGGTCAGGGACGATGTGCTGGAACCGCTGGATACGCACATGACCCCGGCATTCAGGGAGCGTTTCATCGGCCCTTTCCTGAACGCGGGAAAAATCGGGAACAAGGTCTACGGCTTGCCGATCGCCGCTTCAGCGCGCGGCCTGTACTACAACAAGGCCATGCTGGAAAAGGCCGGCTTCCCGAGCGGCCCGAAAAACTGGGATGAGGTGATTGCCGCCTCCCGGAAAATCAAGGCTAGCGGCGCTTACGGCTTCGGCATGCAGGGCAAGGAAATTGAAACCGAAATTTACTGGTTCTATAGCCTGTGGTCGCAAGGCGGCGACGTCGTTGATGCTTCCGGCAAGGCCGTCTTCGATTCCGCCGCCGGCATCAAGGCGGCGCGCGTCTACAAGGAGCTGATCGACCAGGGCCTGACGCAACCGGGCGTCACCAGCTATAGCCGGGAAGACGTCCAGAACCTGTTCAAGCAAGGGCGGGTCGGTATGGTAATTACCGCGCCTTTCCTGGCCAAGCAATTGCAAAAAGAAAATCCCGGCCTGAAATACGGCGTCGCCGCGGTGCCGTCCGGGACTACCAGCGCTACTTATGCAACAACCGACTCGCTGGTGCTGTTTAAAAATTCCAAGGTGAAGCCGGCCGCCTGGAAATTCGCGGACTATCTATTTACCAAAGCGCCGCGTGTCGCGTTTACCAGCGGCGAAGGCCTGCTGCCGACGACCAGGGACGAAGCCAGCGACCCGGTCTTCGTTGATCCGGTGACCAAAACGTTTATCGGTTTTTTGCCGACCGCCAAATTTGCCCCCGTCATCGCCGGCTGGGAAGATGTCGCCAAGATTATCAGCAATGCGATGCAATCGGTTTATTTGGGCAAGGCAAAACCGGAAGACGCGCTGAAGGCCGCCGCCATCCAGGCGAACCGCGTATTAAAGAAATGACGTGCGCCGGGAGTGACCGCGGATATGCATAAGGCCCAACTATTTTGATCGATTGATCGCGCTCATTTCCCGTACACCGGCATTTACAGATTCTTTGAACTCATGACCTCACGCTCAGGTAATTCTCTCGGACCATGGCTGCTGATTTTACCCAGCTTCGCGCTGGCGCTATTCATCGTCAGCTATCCGTTTTTCAATATCGCCTACCAATCGCTGCATGAAGTATCGCGCTTCGGCATCGTGCGCGGCTTCTCGGGGCTGGCTAATTTCCTGACCGTATTTGCCGATCCGGTATTCATCGAAACCGTGTACCGCACGCTGATCTGGACGGTGTGCGTGGTCGGCGGCACTATTCTGGTTGCCGTGCCGGTCTCGCTGATCCTGGTCCAGGATTTTTACGGCAGAGGCATCGCCCGCACGATCACGATGCTGCCATGGTCCGTCTCTTTGACCATGACGGCGATCATATGGCGCTGGGCATTCAACGATGAATTTGGCCTGGTGAATCTGGGCTTGCAGCAGTTGGGGCTGATCCAGTCTCCCTTGCATTGGCTGGCAGACCCGCAGCTGGCTTTCCCGGTGGAAATCCTGATCGGCATCCTGGTTTCCGTTCCATTCACCGTGACCATCTTTCTGGGCGGCCTGTCATCCGCCCCCACTGAAATCTATGAAGCTGCGCGCATGGACGGCGCAACCAATTGGCAGCAATTCTGCAAGCTGACCATCCCATTGCTGCGCCCCTTCATTAATATCGCGGTAGTGCTGAACGTCATTTACGTCTTCAATTCGTTTCCGATCATCTGGGTAATGACCCAGGGCGGCCCCGACAACGGCACCCACATACTGGTCACCTATCTGTATGAACTGGCTTTCCGGCTGGGACGGCCGGGCGAAGCGGCGGCGGTGTCGCTGGTGATGCTGGCGATGCTGTTCCTGTTTACAGCGCTGTACATGCGCATGCAAGGAAAAGAGGAAGGCGCACATGAGCAATAAACTAAAGCGCAGCCTGTACTGCTGGCTCGCGCTGTCGCCGCTGGTCGTACTGGTGCTGTTTCCATTCGCCGTCATGTTCCTGACCGCGGTCAAGCCGCAAGCGGAGGTGTTTGCCTATCCGCCGCGCTGGCTGCCCAGCCATTTCGAGTGGCAAAACTTTGCCGACATGTGGACCGCGACGCAATTCGGCACCGCACTCAAGAACAGCCTGGTGATCAGTACGCTGTCCACTTTACTGGCGGTAGCGCTGAGCATTCCGGCCGCCTATGCGCTGGCGCGCTTTTCCTTTCGCGGGCGCAATTTTTACCGCCGTTTCCTGCTGGTGACCCAGATGCTGTCGCCGATCCTGCTGGTACTCGGCCTGTTCCGGCTGGCCGCCGCGATTCCCTACGGCGATGGCAACCTGGTGGACTCGCATATTGGCGTCATCGCTGCGTATACTGCATTCAATACGGCGTTCGCCGTGTGGATGCTGCAATCCTACTTCGCCACTATTCCGCGCGACATGGAAGAAGCCGCCTGGCTGGAAGGCTGCGGCAGGACCAGGGCGGTGTTCAAGGTCTTTTTGCCGCTGGCCACGCCGGCCATGGTGGTCACCGCGATATTTACCTTTATCAACGCCTGGAACGAATTTGCCGTGGTCTACACACTGATACGCTCGTCTGAAAATAAAACGCTGACGGTGCAGATCGTCGACCTGGTGGCCGGCCGCTATTCGGTCAACTGGCACCAGGTGATGGCGGCGGCGCTGCTGGCCACCTTGCCGGTTGCGGTCATGTTTTCATGGCTGCAAAAATACCTGGTCAAGGGCCTGTCCCTGGGTGCGGTGAAGTGATGCCCGCGTGCCCTGCCGCCTCCGCGTTTGCATGCAACGAGCAGGCAGGCAATTCATGCATGAATTTTTCTGAAAGAGAACAAAATGAGTAAAGACATTATCCGCTACGGCAACATCCCCTCCGGCGCCGGAGGGCAGCGCTTGCCGTTCTCTCCTGCAGTACGCGCCGGAGACTTCGTTTTTTGTTCCGGCCAGGTCGCGATGCAGGAGAATGGCGAGATCGAATCCGGCGGGATAGAGGCGCAAACGCGCCGCACTTTCCAGAATGTTGAAAAAGTCCTGGCCCTGGCTGGCTGTACTTTGCAGGATGTCGTTAAAGTCACCGTGTGGCTGGACGATACCCGCGACTTCTGGACCTTCAACCGCATCTATCTGGAATTTTTCGGC
>Ga0210384_10007476_pt1 | contig 11525 bp, 11 predicted proteins | sample IncBWH2MmetaG_FD_160574 | JGI IMG/M metagenome (GOLD analysis project Ga0210384, IMG submission 160574) | Forest soil microbial communities from Barre Woods Harvard Forest LTER site, Petersham, Massachusetts, United States - Inc-BW-H-2-M | ecosystem: Environmental > Terrestrial > Soil >...
CTGCAATGCGCGGATGATCGGAGAAAAATCGGTAGTGCCTGGCGGAAACGACTTATCGTAGACGATATCGATACCGAACCGCTTGGCATTCTCGCGCGCGCCGGTGCAGGCGTTACGCGCAAACTCAGCGTCTTCGGAAGCGAGCGCGACGGTCGTCGGCTTCGGATTCTGCTGCACCGCCACTTGAAAGAAGCCGTCCGTGAACGACGCCTTCGTGTCGGGCCCGGTCGGCAGCATCGAGAAGTATTTGGGATAGTGGAATTCGCTGTTCACATCGAGCGCGAACAGGCCGATGAAGGTTTTGCCCTTTTGCATGACGACGGGCATCGCGGGAGCGACCATGTTGGTGGCGTAGCCGCTGACCACGAGATCGACCTTATCGACGTCGAGAAGCTTGGTGTAGATTCCGGGAACATTGGCCGGGTTTGATTGATCGTCGTAGGTGATGAGCTTGACCTTACGGCCGAGCAGACCGCCCTTGGCATTGGTTTCCTCTTCCCAGATCTTGGCGCCGGCCAATGCCTGCTTGCCGTTGGGAGCAAGCGGACCAGTCACCGACATGGCAAAACCGACCGTGATCGGGGCGTCGCTCTCTGCCCAAGCCGGCGCCGCGACAAGGCCGATGGCCAACACGGCCGCGGCGAGACCGCCACCAGTGCGCACCACGCGACAAGACAGGGCGTTGCAACAAGACATGGCTTTCCTCCCTAAGACGAACTTTTTGTTTTTCGCCCCGCCGTCAAAACCATTGAGGGCATGACGCGGAAGAGATTGACCGGCTTGCGCTCCGCTGAAAAGGGAGCGTGACGATCTGACCTGCCTCGCCAACTTGCCCACGGACCGGGTCAGCCGGCGCCAAAAGTCGCCTTCCTGACAGACGGCCGGCCGCAACGGGGTGGAGCGTATCCAAAAAACGTTAGCGCCATCAAACCCTAGAACCCAGCATTGTGTTGATGGATATCCGAACCTCATTGGCCCAAGCCCACAGCCGCGGTCCTACCTACGGTGGAAAAGCTTGCAGAATGCCTCTTGCCGGAGGATCGCCTTTCGCATTACTCTAAGTCGTACCGAGGCAGTGCGTGCTCAGTCCGGATGCGCCCTCGGTCCACGTCAACAAGTAACCGAACATCGGACAGAGGAAACGATCATGGCCTGGACAACGCCGACCCTTGTCGAAATCTGCATCGGCCTCGAGATCAACGGTTACCTCCCGGCCGAGTTCTAATCGGCATCGCTCGTTCTCCGCTATCCCGCTGAATGGGGCGTTTGACCGCGATCGTGCTCGGTTCCGCGGGCGGGGGTGGTTTTCCGCAATGGAATTGCCGGTGTCCCGTGTGTCAGCTCGCCTGGGCGGGCGACACGCGGGTCAAGGCGCGCGCGCAAGCAAGCCTTGCCGTTTCCGGCGACGGCGAGCAGTGGATTCTCCTTAACGCCACTCCTGATCTTCGCGCCCAGCTTCTGGCGACCCCGTCTTTGCAGCCGCGTGCCGACCTGCGCAGCAGTCCGATTGCAGCCGTCATCCTGACCGGCGCCGAAGTCGACCAGGTCGCGGGGTTGCTGACATTGCGCGAGCGGCAAGCTTTCACGGTGCTCGCCACCGACGACACTTTGGCGGCGCTGGAAGCCAATCCGATCTTCGGCGTTCTGGCAGCAGATGCCGTCCGCCGGCGAACGGTGGCGCTCGGGGTCCGTTTTCCCCTCCCCGGCGGCCTTGAAGCGGAACTTTTCGCGGTACCCGGAAAGGTCGCGCTTTATCTTGAAGGCGAGGCGCCGGCGCTCGCCGCCGAGACCGGCGCCAATGTCGGTGTGGAGATCGTCTGCGGCGCGCGCCGCCTGGCGTATGTGCCGGGCGCCGCCGCAGTTCCGCCCGCGCTGCGCGAACGGATGGCCGGCGCCGACGTTATTTTGTTCGATGCCACGCTCTTTACCGACGACGAGATGATCGCGACCTGCACCGGCGAAAAGACCGGCCGTCGCATGGGCCATATGCCGCTCGACGGCCCGGACGGGACGCTCGCGGCGCTCGCCGGCCTGGGTGGCCGCCGAATCTTGACTCATATCAACAATACCAATCCGATCCTGATCGAAGGTTCGCCACAGCGTCGAAAAGTCGAAGCGGCCGGATTCGAGGTCGCCCACGACGGCATGGAGATCGTGCTGTGAACATCTTGACCGCGGCGGAACTCGAAGCACGGCTGCGCGATATCGGCGCGCGCCGTTATCATCGCCTGCACCCGTTCCACAAACTGTTGCACGGCGGCGCCTGCACCAAGGGCCAAGTGCAAGCCTGGGCGCTCAATCGCTACTATTATCAGGCGATGATCCCGATCAAGGACGCGAGCCTGATTGCGCGCTGCGAGGATTCGGCAACCCGCCGCGAATGGCGGAGCCGCCTGGTCGATCACGATGGCAGCAAGGAAGGCGAAGGAGGCATCGCCCGCTGGCTCAAGCTCACCGACGGGCTCGGTCTCGACCGCGACCATGTGACGTCGCTGCGCGGTCTCCTGCCGGCGACGCGCTTTGCCGTCGATGCCTATGTTCATTTCGTGCGCGAGAAGACGTTGCTCGAAGCGATCGCTTCGTCGCTCACGGAGCTGTTCTCGCCGGTCATTATCGGCGAGCGCATGGAAGGCATGCTGAAGAACTACGATTTTGTCACTGCGGAAACGCTCGCCTATTTTTCGCAGCGCCCGCCGCAAGCCGAACGCGACGCGCGTTTTGCGCTCGACTATGTCAAACGCCACGCGCAAACGGCCGAGGCGCAAGCGAACGTGCTGGCCGCGCTTGAGTTCAAATGCGATGTGTTGTGGGCGATGCTGGATGCGCTCTATCATGCCTATGTTGCACCGAAGCAGGTACCGCCCGGCGCTTTCGTGCCGGCCGCCTAACGCGGTGGATTTGAAGTTCCCACGATCAAGCGGCAAGCGTGGATAGGAATTTCAAATCTGGCCCGCAACTTCGGAATCGGGACACCGGGTCTTTTGTGGAGCGTGATCGTTTCGGAAATCCGGCTTCCACTTTTTCCGGATCATGCTCTTGGGAGCGCGTCATGAACGAACCGCCTTCGGCGATCGCAGCGGATGCGCGGCCGCGGCTGCCGCGGGGCGTCCGTCTCGTGCACAATGAAGCGCAAGGAGGATGGGTGCTGCTGGCGCCAGAGCGCGTGTTCAAGGCCGACGCGGTTTCGGCCGAGGTCCTGAAAAGATGCACCGGCGAGGCGACATTCGAGGCGATCATCGACGATCTGGCGACGGCTTTTAAGGCGCCGCGTGAACGTATCCTGGCCGATGTGACGACGATGCTGCGCGGCTTGGCCGACAAGCGACTGTTGGAACTATAGCCGTCATTTCCCGGCCTTGTGCCGGGCGTCCACATCGATTACGTCGCTGAATAAGAAGACGCGGCTGACCGGAACTTAGGCGAGCCGACGGACGCCGTTCTTCGAACGGCCACGCCCGGCCGCGGCGCTGAGCAAAAAGAAATAAAGAAATAGAGATATGGCGGGAGGAGACGTAAAATTGCACAGCCCGCTCGGCCTGTTGGCCGAGTTGACGCATCGTTGCCCGCTCGGCTGTCCTTACTGCTCGAACCCGCTGGCGCTCGAACCGCGCACCGACGAGCTCGACACCCAAACCTGGGCGCGCGTATTCAATGAAGCCGCCGGCCTCGGCGTCCTGCAGGTTCACCTCTCAGGAGGCGAGCCGGGCGCGCGCCGCGATCTTGTCGAGATCACGGCCGCCGCACACGAGTCCGGCCTTTACACCAACCTGATCACGTCCGCGGTCGGCATCACCGCGGCGACGTTGCGCAAGCTTGCCGATACCGGCCTCGACCACGTGCAGATCTCGATCCAGGACAGCGAAGAAGCCAGCGCCGATCATATCGCCGGCTATCAAGGCGCCTTTGCGCGTAAGCGCGCGCTTGCGGCCGAAGTCGTCGATCTCAAAATTCCGCTGACGGTCAATGCGGTCATGCATCGTGCCAACATCGACCATCTGGAAGCGATGGTTGAGCTTGCGCTCGCGCTCGGCGCCAGCCGCGTCGAAATCGCGCACGCGCAATATTACGGCTGGGCGCTGAAGAATAGATCAGCCCTGATGCCGACCGAACATCAAGTCAAGCGTGCGGCCGCAACGGTCGAAGAACTCCGGCGCAAACATCACGGCGAGATCGTCATCGACGCCGTGGTGCCGGATTACCATGCCCGGCTGCCGAAACCCTGTGTCGGCGGCTGGGGCCGGCGCTCGCTCAATGTCACGCCGAGCGGCAAGGTGCTGCCGTGTCATGCCGCCGAGTCGATCCCCGGCCTCGAATTCTGGTCGGTGCGTGAGCATGCGCTGGCCGATATCTGGGCACATTCGCCGGCATTCAATGCCTTTCGCGGCACGGACTGGATGAGAGAGCCTTGCCTGAACTGTGCACGGCGCGATATCGATTTTGGCGGCTGCCGCTGCCAGGCTTTCGCCCTGACCGGCGACGCCCGCGCGACCGACCCGGTTTGTCATTTGTCGCCCGGCCATGAGGCGGTGCAAAGCCTTGCCGCCGTGCAAGAGGATGTGCCGTACGCCTACCGGCAGATGTAACGCCTTACTCTGGCTTAGCGTTGAGCACTGCCTAGGCTGGGCGCAGCGCGGTTCCCGCAATTGGGATTTCGCTTTCACATTGCAACGGGTTAGACTGCGCCGACGATTTGGGGCTGGCGCGCCTTCGATGGCCGCGCCGACGGATGGGTGCGGAATGGTGGCGCTTTCCATCAACGGAAAGTCGTACGAGGTCGATGTCGAACCGGACACGCCGTTGTTGTGGGTGTTGCGCGACACGATCGGACTGACCGGCACGAAATACGGTTGCGGGATAGCGCAGTGTGGCGCCTGCACCGTGCATATCGACGGCAAGGCGACACGCTCCTGCCAAGTGCCGGTCGGCAGTCTGAACGGGCGCCAAGTGACCACGATCGAGGCGCTGGCGCAGAATGGCAGCCTCCACCCGGTGCAAAAAGCCTGGATCGAATTCGACGTGCCACAATGCGGCTACTGTCAGAGCGGCATGATGATGGCCGTGGTGGCTCTGCTCAAGCAGAAGCCCAACCCGACTGACGCGGATATCGACGCGGCGATCACCAATATTTGCCGCTGCGGTACCTATCAGCGCGTGCGCGCGGCGATCCATGCGGTAGCCGGAGCGTGACCGTGAGGTGTGAGCATGCGTATGATCAGAGCGCTTTTGCTCCTGATCCTGACAAGCGCCGTTGCCTTCCCGGCGGCTAGCTCGGCCGCCGAGCAGGTCGATCTGTTGCTGGTGCTTGCGGCCGACGTCTCACGCAGCATCGATAGCGAAAAGTTTCAGCTGCAGCGCGAGGGCTACGCCACCGCCGTCTCCGACCCGCGTGTGCTCGAGGCGATCAAGTCGGGCCGCGCCGGACGCATCGGGCTAAGCTTTGTGGAATGGTCCGGCCTGACCTCGCAGCGGATCGTCATCGATTGGACGACGATCAGCGACGCCGAATCGGCCAAGAATTTCGCCGATCGCCTGCTGGAGGCGCCCCGTTCATTCGCCGATCGCACCTCGATCAGCGCCGCGATCGAATTCGCCATGACCCATCTGGCGCGGGCGCCGTTCGAATCGGCACGCCGCACCATCGATGTCTCCGGCGACGGCACCAACAATTCCGGCCGCGAGGTCACGCAAGCACGCGACGAGGCTCTCGCCCAAGGCGTCACGATCAATGGGCTCGTCATCCTGAGCGAGACGCCGCTTGCATGGAATCCCGATCACACAAATCCGGCAGGCGGGCTCGAGAACTACTACCGCAACAATGTGATCGGCGGTCCTGGCGCCTTCGTCATGGCGGCGCAAGGTTTCAATTCGTTCGGCCAAGCCATCGTCAAGAAAATGATCGCCGAGGTGGCTCAGGCCGAGTCGCTGCGGCGGGCGCTGGCGCGTTGAGCGGCCCGTTCAAACGCAGTCCGTTGCATAGTCCCGGCAACCGCTCGGGCCGGCCGTCCAGACAAGGCCGGTCGAGTTTGTTGTTATGCGGCAACCCTTTGGGCGGTGGCGCGGCGAAAGCGGCCACGAAAGGGACACAGAAGCCGGTCATATTGGGGGTTCACCTGCCCATCCGTCTATTCGATCGGCGCAAGCGAACGTTGGAACGCATCCCGTGACCGCGGCTACCGGCTTGAAACGTCTTGCGATTGCCGTCGGCGCCGTGGTTGCGGCGGTGGTCATCAGCCTGGTCGCGCTGTCGTTTTTCATTCCCGCCTCGAAGGTACGCGACGCCGTCGCCAAGGAAATCCACGCCGTGACCGGGCTCGATCCGGTGCTGCGCGGCGACATGTCGGTCTCGCTGTTTCCGTCCGGCACTGTGACCTTCCACAATGTGGTGCTCGGCGAGGACCACAATGGCGATCCCGGCCTTGTCGCCGACGAGCTGACCGCCCGCTTGCGCTATTTCCCGCTATTGGCCGGGCGCATTGAGATCGCGGGCGTGACGCTGGTGCGGCCGACCATCATGGTGAGCTTCCTGCCCGGAGGGCGATCGAACTGGTCGGGACTGATCGAGGCGCTGGCGCGGGCACTGCAGCCAGATCCCGAGCGGACGGCCTCGTTCTCGGAAATCGGCATTCAGGACGGCACGGTCGTCATTCATCAAGCCGGCGCCGGAAAGGACACTGCCGAGCGGCTCGATGGCGTCGAGTTTCAGCTCGCTTGGCCCTCCATTTCGCGCAGTTTCGGCGCGAGCGGCCGTTTCGTTTGGCATGATGAGCCGATCGAAGCGAGCTTTACGCTCGGCGACTTTCTTGCGGCGTTGAGCGGCGAACGCTCGGGCATCAAAGTCCGGCTCGCCGGCGCGCCGGTGAAAGCAGCCTTCGATGGCGCGATGAGTGCGCAACCGACGCTCAAGATCGACGGCACGCTCAGCGTCGAAACGCCGTCGCTGCGCGACGCGCTGCATTGGACCGACGCGCGGCGGCTGCCCTTCGGCGGCTTCGGGCACTTCGCGTTGAAAGGACACAGCAGTATTTCCGGCGGTGCCGTGTCGCTGTCGAATGTCAATGTTGAACTCGACGGCAACACCGCTGAGGGTGTGATCACGCTCTCGACCGACCGCCGCACCGTGCAAGGGACGCTCGCCGCCGACACGCTCGATGTCACGCCTTACGTTTCCGGCATTCACCTCTTGGCTGCCAACGAGCACAACTGGGATCAGCTCCCGATCACGCTGAACGGCTTCAGCGATTCCGATCTCGATCTGCGCATCTCCGCGCGCAGCGTCAAAATCGCAAGCGCACAGCTGGGCCGAACCGCCGTGGCCGCGAACCTGCGCGGCGGCAAGCTTGACGTCACGATCGGCGAATCGGAAGCTTTCGGCGGCACGGCCAAAGGCTCTGTCGGTCTGGCCAGCGCCAATGGCGGCGTCGCCGTCACCACGCGCGTCGCCTTCCTCGATGTCGATCTCGAAGCCTGCCTCGCCCAGGTCTTCGGCATTCGCCGGCTGGAAGGCCGCGGCAACGTGACGCTCAACATCGAAGGATCGGGGCCCTCGGTGCTGGCGGTGACCAACACGCTCAGCGGCACCGCGAGCTTGAACGCGCACAACGGCGCGATCGCCGGCATCAATGTCGAGCAATTGCTGCGCCGCCTCGAGCGGCGGCCGCTCTCCGGCAACGGCGATTTCCGCACCGGGCGGACGCCATTCGAGCAGCTCGTGCTCACGCTCAAGATCGAGCAGGGGCAGGTTTTGGTGGACGATATGCACCTGACCGGACCGGCCGTGCGGCTTTCGGTGGGCGGTCAAGTGTCCGTGCCGACCCGCGACCTCGACCTCAAGGGTGTGGCGACGCTGGCGTCGAACGAGACCGCCAACGAATTCGACCTGCCGTTTGTCGTGCAAGGCCCATGGGACGACCCGATCATGCTGCCGGATGCGCAGAGCCTGATCCGCAGGTCGGGCGCCGCGGCACCGCTTCTGGAATCCGTCAAGACCCGCAGCGCGGGCTCGGCGGTACGCGCGGTCATCGACAAGCTTCTGGCCAATCCTAACGGCGCGACCACCCCCGCCGCGCCGGCGCCAAAATCCGCAGATTAGACCGCTATACTCGCGCGGCCTCGCCGCGCGCGCCGGTCAGCTTCGCAAGCAGCGAGGCGATGATCACGGCAACGCCGACGACCGCCACCATAATGGTGCACACCGCATTCATTTCCGGTTTCACGCCGAGCCGCACCTCGGAATAGATGCGGATCGGCAGCGTGGTCGTGCCTGGACCGGTGGTGAAGCTCGCGATCACGAGATCGTCGAGCGACAGCGCGAAAGCGAGCATCCAAGCGGCGGCGATTGCCGGCGCGACCAGCGGCAACGTTATCGACAGGAAGGTGCGCGACGGCGAGGCGCCGAGATCCGCCGCCGCCTCTTCCAGGCTGGTGTCGAAATCGGACAGGCGCGACTGAACGATCACGGTGACAAAGCACATCGCCATGGTGGTGTGGGCGATCGCAACCGTCCAGAAGCCGCGATCGACCGCGATGGTCACAAACAGCAATAGCAGCGATAGGCCGGTGATCACTTCCGGCATCACCAGAGGCGCGTAGATCATCGCGGCGAAAGGAAGCCGGCCGCGAAACCGGCCGAACCGCGCCAGCGCCAGCGCCGCCAGCGTTCCCAAGATCGTCGCGGCTGTCGCCGAAGCGACCGCAAGGCGCAAGCTGACGACGGCCGCCTCGATCAGCGGCGCGTCATTGAGAAGCTCGGCATACCAACGCGTTGACCAGCCGCCCCATACCGCCACCAAACGCGAGGCGTTGAACGAGTAGATCACGAGCACGACGATCGGCACGTAGAGAAACGCCATGCCGAGGACAAGCGCTGTGATGTTGACACCGGAAAGTCTGCGCATGGTCAATCTCGCTCAACCACCCGCATCGCCTGATGCTGATAAATCACGATCGGCGTGACCAGCAGGCAGACCAGCACGATCGCGACGGCGGACGCGACCGGCCAGTCCCGGTTGCTGAAAAATTCCATCCAGATGGTCTGGCCGATCATCGGCGATTGCGAGCCGCCCAGCAGATCGGGAATGACGAACTCGCCGACGATCGGGATGAAGCACAGGAGCACGCCGGCCAGCATGCCCGAGGACGACAACGGCAGCGTCACCAGCCAGAAAATCTTCCAGCGCGGGCAACCGAGATCCGCGGCGGCCTCGATCAGCGACTCGTCGAGTTTCTCCAGCGTTGCGTAGAGCGGCAGCACCATGAACGGCAGATAGGAATAGACCACGCCGATAAAGATCGCGGTGTCGGTCGCAAGCCAGGCCGGCGGCTCGCTGACGAGATGCAGCGCCGCGAGTACATTGTTGAGCGGCCCCTCGCGCTGCAAAATGTTCATCCATGAATAGATGCGGATGAGCAGCGACGTCCAGAAAGGCAGAACGACGAGCAGCACCAGCACCGCCTGCCAGCGGCGCGGCGCGCGCGCAATCGCATAAGCGATCGGATAGCCGATCACGAGCAAGATCAACGTCGAGAACGCAGCGATCTCGACGCTCTTCACATAGGACAGGAGATAGAGCGGATCGGAGGCCAGCAGCCGGAAATTGTCGAGCGATAACGCGGCAAAGAAAGCCTTCAGACCCGGCCAGCCAGCAAAGAGATCGAGCACCGGCGTATAGGGAGGCTGCGCGACCGCCGTTTGCGACAGGCTGATCTTCAAGACGATCAGAAACGGCACAAGAAAGAACGCGAGCAGCCAGGCGTAGGGCAGGCCAAGCGCAAATCGCTGCCACGCGGAGCTTGTTCGCTTACCCTTCATCGCCTTCTCATCTTCGTCGCTGCGGACGGAGCGAGGACAATCGCGCTCTAGCTTTTTCGTTTGAGCATGCGCTTGTCCGAAAACCGGTTTCCACTTTTCGGGACCATGCTCTAGTACGTCAGTACGGTCGCGGCTTCGGGCGGAAAGCTCAGCCACACCGGCTCATCGAAACCGATCGGGCGCTCGACGCCGCCGGCATTGGCGACGGCCGCCCGCACCAGCGACCCATCGCGGATGCGCAGCTTGTAGACCGACATGCCGCCGAGATAGCCGATATCGACCACGGTGCCCGAGGTGCAATTGGCGGCCTCCGGCACCGGCGCCTCGCGGCTGATACGGACTTTTTCCGGCCTGACAGCGAGCCAGACGATCGCACCCGGCTCGGCTTCCGGCTTTGTGCCGGCGCGCAGATTTCCGGCCGGCGTACCTTCGACGGTTAGTCGGTCGTCGCCGAGCCGCCCCTGAAACAGATTGATGTCGCCGACAAAATCCGCGACCCAACGCGACCGCGGATGCTCGTAGATTTCGGCTGACGGCGCGACCTGAACAAGGCGGCCGCGATCCATCACCGCGATGCGGTCGGCCACCGTCATGGCTTCGCTCTGGTCGTGGGTGACGATGATGAACGTCAGGTTGAGGGTGCGCTGCAGCGCCATCAGCTCGAACTGCGTGTCGCCGCGCAATTTCTTGTCGAGCGCCGCCATCGGCTCATCGAGCAGGAGAACGCGCGGACGCTTGACCAAGGAGCGCGCCAGCGCGACGCGCTGGCGCTGGCCGCCGGACAATTCGTGCGGCTTGCGGCGACCCAGGCCTTCAAGCCTGACCATCGCCAGCATGTCGGCAATGCGGGTTGCGATTTCGCGCCTGCTCAAGCCGTCCTGTTTCAGACCGAAGGCAATGTTGGCTTCGACGGTGAGATGCGGGAAGAGCGCGTAGCTCTGAAACATCATGTTGACCGGCCGCCGATACGGCGGCACCGGCGCAAGATCGACGCCGTCGAGCAGGATGTGGCCGACATCCGGCCGCTCAAATCCTGCGATCAGCCGCAACAGCGTGGTCTTGCCGCAGCCCGAAGGGCCGAGCAGCGCGAAGAATTCGCCTTCATAAATGTCGAGCGAAAGCTGATCGACCACGGCCTGACGGCCGAAGCGCTTGGTCAATGTCTGGATGCGCAGCAGCGGACGCAGACTAGGATCGGTCCACGGCGCAAAATCTTGTTTCGAGCCGGTGATCTGTCCACACTCCGATGCGAGGTCGGGATTCTCGCCGGATTATTTAACGCAAATTGAGCCGGCCGCAAATGCCGGCGTCAGATTGTGCGCAATTTGTTGTCTGAAAGCAAAGCCGCAAGCCGAATCAACAAGCCGCCGATCGACCCGCCAAATCAGCCCAGTGCGTTCGGCACGAGCGACGGACCCTCATCGACAGTCTCGATCGCATCGGTTGCGAGCTTGCGCGGCTCGGGGCCGTAGTAGTCGCCGAGCCGGACGGTCGGTCGCGGCTGCAGCGTGATGGAGACCAGCCGGTCGTAAATCGCCTTCGCCGACACCGGCTTGATCAGGTATTCGTTGACGCCGAGCCGAGCCGCCTCGAGCACGCGCCAGCGTTCGCCAAAGCCGCTGAGCATGATGATCGGGACGTCGGGCATCGGAAACACGCCGGGCGAACGCACGATGCGCACAAGCTCGGCGCCGTTGAGGAGCGGCATCTAACAATC
>Ga0210384_10007477_pt1 | contig 11524 bp, 12 predicted proteins | sample IncBWH2MmetaG_FD_160574 | JGI IMG/M metagenome (GOLD analysis project Ga0210384, IMG submission 160574) | Forest soil microbial communities from Barre Woods Harvard Forest LTER site, Petersham, Massachusetts, United States - Inc-BW-H-2-M | ecosystem: Environmental > Terrestrial > Soil >...
ACCCGCAAGGTGCGTCGCCGCTACGTGGCCGACAAGTACGCGGCGGTCATCGCCGCACTGTACGGCGGGGCGGACGAGGCCGAGCTCTCCACCAGCATCACGTACGAGGACGGCCGACAGGCGACCATCCAGTCCCGGGTGCGGATCGAGGACGTCGGGGAGGCCGCGGCCCGTGTCTGACGACTTCGGATTCTTCCTCCTGCTGCTGTCCAACGGCATCATGATCGGCCTGATGTACACCCTCATCGCGCTCGGCTTCGTGCTCGTCTACAAGGCCACCGATGCGGTGAACTTCGCCCAGGGCGAGTTCGTGATGATCGCCGGCCTCGTGGTGGCCGGGGCCCTCGACGTCCTGGGGGCGCCGCTGTGGGTGGCCGTCCTGATCGGGCTGACCGTCATGGTGGCCTTCGGCTTCGTCCTGGAGCGGGTCATGCTGCGGCGGCTGATCGGCCGGCCGGTGATCGCGGTGGTCATGGCCACGATCGGCCTCGCCTCGATCCTGCGTGGCATCGGACCGGCCACGCTCGGAGCCGGGACCAGGACGTTGCCGCTGCCCATCCCGGACGACCCGATCGTGCTGGGCCCGCTGTTCATTCCGCCAATCCAGCTCCTCGGCGCGGCGGTGAGCCTCATCTTCCTGGGCGGCTTCGGATGGTTCTTCCTCAAGTCTCGGAATGGCATCGCGATGCGCGCCATCGCCGACAACCAGCAGGTCGCGATGGCCATGGGGATCAACGTGGAGCGCTACTTCGGACTCGCCTGGGCGATGACCGGGGTCGTCTCCGCGATCGGCGGCATCATCTGGGGGAACCTGCTCGGGGTCGACATCAATCTCTCCCTGGTGGGCCTGAAGGTGTTCCCGGTCGTGATCCTCGGGGGACTCGACTCGATACCGGGGGCGGTCGTAGGGGGGCTGATCGTGGGATTGGTGGAGAACGTGACCGCCGGGTACGTGGACCCGTATGTGGGCGGCGGCACCAAGGATTTCGCACCGTACGTCCTGATGATCTTGGCCCTCATGATCCGGCCCTACGGCATCTTCGGCAAGAAGATCATCGAGAGGATCTAGAGAGCGATGATCCATCGCGAATGCGGGGTGCTCAAGACCACGTACGAGGCGGACATGGCGCTGTACCCGTTGCCGATCGCCCGCTGGGCCGTCGGGGCGGTCGCGGTGGTCTTCTTCGGGATCGTTCCGCTCGGCCTGGGGGACTACTACCTTTCGGTCGCCAACCTGGTCTGGATCGCGGTGATCGGCGCCCTCGGTCTCAACATCCTGGTCGGTTACACCGGACAGGTGTCGATCGGCCACGGGGCCTTCATGTCGGTGGGGGCGTACACCGCGGCCAATCTCGCCAACCGGCTCGGATCGCCCTGGCCGGTGAATCTCCTGGCCGGGGGAATCATGGCGGCGCTGGTAGGCGTGGTGGTCGGGATCCCGTCCCTGCGCATCAAGGGGCTCTACCTGGCCATCGCGACCCTCGCCGGGCAGTTCATCATCGAGTGGGTCATCAACCACGTGACCTTCATCAGCGGAGGAGTGCAGGCGTCGATCGAGGTCGCGCGGCCACGACTCGGATCGATGGTCCTCGGCAGCCAGCGCGACATGTACTTCTTCCTCCTCTTCTTCGTGGTCCTCGCCATCCTGGGCACCATGAACCTCGTGCGGTCCCGGGTCGGGCGGGCCTTCATCGCCATCCGCGACCAGGACATCGCGGCCGAGATCATCGGGATCAACATCTTTCGCTACAAGCTTCTCGCGTTTGCCATCTCGTCCTTCTACGCCGGGGTGACCGGGGTGGTGTATACCTACTTCCTCGGGATCGCGAACTACGAGCAGTTCCAGCTCGGGGTGTCGGTCGACTATCTGGCCATGATCATCATCGGGGGGCTGGGGTCGGTCCAGGGCTCGATCTTCGGCGCCTTCTTCATCACGCTGTTGCCGATCGTGATTCGGCGTGCAATGGAGAGCTTCGGCGGGCTGTTCTTCGACCAGGGGACCGTCCTCAACCTCATCCCGAATCTCCGCGTCATGCTCTTCGGCGCTCTGATCATCTTCTTCCTGATCGTGGAGCCGGAGGGCCTCAACCGCCTGTGGCGGAACATCCGAAACTACTTCCGGATCTGGCCATTCGCGTACTAAGAGGTACGCGATGAAAGGAGAACGCTCATGAGACACGTTCTGGCAATCGTGATGGCGCTCGTGCTGGGAGGGAGCGGCCTGCTCATCCCCGCCCCGTCCAGCGCCCAGTCCAAGGGCGACATCGTCATCGGGGTGGAGTGTGACCGCACCGGGCCGACCCAGATCGTTGGCACCGTCCTGTGCCCGGGCTTCCACGACTACATCGCCCTCGTGAACAGCAAGGGCGGGGTCGAGGGCCACAAGATCAACGCCCTGGAGGTCGACCACGAGTACAAGGTGCCGCCCGCGGTCGAATCGTACGAGCGCTTCAAGAAGGAAGGAGCGGTGTCGATCGCGGTCTACGGCACGCCCCAGATCTACGCGCTGGCCGCGAAGCTGACCGAGGATCGGATCCCGGGCACCTCGCCGGGGTTCGGCAGCGCGGCTGCCGCCGATGGGACCCGGTACCCGTACATCTTCCCGATCGCGGCGACCTACTGGTCGCAGGCCACCGCCTCGGTCGACTTCGTCAAGAAGCAGCTCGGCGGCAGCCTGAAGGGCAAGAAGATCGCGTTCATCTTCTATGACAATCCCGCGGGGCGCGAGCCGATCCAGGTGCTCGAGGACCTGGCGACGAGGGAAGGCTTCCAGCTCAAGCAGTTCGCGGTTCCGCCTCCCGGCGTCGAGATGGGCGCGCAGGTGCTCGACATCGCCCAGCGGTTCCGGGCCGACTTCGTGATCGCCCATCTCTTCGGTGGGGCCCCCGCGGTGTCGATCAAGGAGCTCAAGCGGGTCGGCTATCCGCTGAAGAAGGTCATCGGGTTCGTGTGGGCCTCGGCCGAGGCCAACATCGAGGCGGCCGGCGGCTTCGCGGCGGCGGAGGGCTACTACACGATGCAGTTCGCGGGGGTCGGCACCGACTACCCGGTGCTGAACGAGATCCGCGAGATGTACAAGAAGGAGGGCAAGCCGGCGCCGAAGGAGATGGCGTCGACGGTGTTCTACAACCGCGGGGTGCTCGTCGCGGCCCTCCACGTCGAGGCCATCCGGAACGCCCTGAAGGCCAAGCCGAACGGCAAGATCACCGGGGCGGACGTGAAGGACGGCTTCGAGAAGATCTCCAACTTCACCCTCGGGGGGCTGGTCCCGCCGCTGAAGATCTCCTCGACCGATCACGAGGGGGGCGGGCTCGTCCAGATCTGGCAGGTGAAGGGCGGGAAGTTCGTCAAGACGACCGACTGGTTCTCCGCCTATCCGGACGTGCTGGCCAAGCACATCAAAGACGCGGCGACCAAGTCGTAGCCGTCGGCTCCCATCACGCGGCGACGGGCCGCGAAACGGAGGACAGGCACCGGAGGGGGCCCGGCCCCCTCCGGTGACACCACATCATGCTGAGTCTCAACAACATCGAGGTGATCTACGACGGCGTCATCCTCGTCCTCAAGGGGGTGTCGCTGGAGGTGCGCGAGGGCGGGATCACCACGCTTCTCGGCGCCAACGGCGCGGGCAAGACCACCACGTTGAAGGCCATCTCCGGGCTGCTCCGGACCGAGCGCGGGGACGTGACCAAGGGCTCCATCGAGCTCGGCGGCCAGCGCATCGATCGGCTCGCGGCCTACGAGGTGGTGCGGCGGGGCGTGGTCCAGGTCTTCGAGGGGCGGCGGGTCTTCGAGCACCTGAGCACCGAAGAGAACCTCATCGCGGGCGCCCACATCCAGTCGGACCGTCAGCGCGTCGCGGCCGGCGTGGAGCGCGTGTACCAGTACTTTCCCCGTCTCAAGGAGCGACGCTCGGTCGAGGCCGGCTACCTCTCGGGCGGCGAGCAGCAGATGCTCGTCATCGGTCGCGCCCTCATGGCCGATCCCCGGGTCATCCTGCTCGACGAGCCGTCGCTCGGCCTGGCCCCGATGCTCGTCGAGGAGATCTTCGAGATCGTGCAGCGCCTCAATCGCGAGCAGAAGCTGACCGTGCTCCTGGTCGAGCAGAACGCGACCCTGGCCCTGGGCATCGCCGAGCACGGGTACGTCATGGAGAACGGCCGGATCGTGCTGGAGGGCGCGGGCGAGGCGCTCCGGGCGAACGCCGACATCAAGGAGTTCTACCTGGGGCTCACCGAGGTGGGGGCCCGCAAGTCCTACCGCGACGTCAAGCACTACAAGCGGAGAAAGCGATGGCTGAGCTGAGCGTCCACGCCTTCACCGTCTACGACCTCATCGACCGGGCAGAGGCGGTCCACGGCGCCGCCCCGGCGGTGATTCAGGGCGAGCGGGTGCTCTCCTTCCGCGACTTCCGTCGGCGGGTGGACGAGCTGGCCGCGGGTCTGGTCGGGCTCGGGTTGGGACCGGGCGACCGCGTCTGCGTGCTCGCCCAGAACGACTCGGCCTACCTCGAGCTCTACGGCGCCTGCGCGCGGCAGGGCATCATCGCCTATCCCATCAACTGGCGGCTCACCGGTCCCGAGGTCGAGCGGGTGGTGGAGCGGGCGCAGCCGAAGATGATGGTCGTGGATGCGATCACGCGGCCGCTGGTCGCGGACTGGCTCGACGGTACCGTGGTCGCGCACCGCTATCAGCTCGGTGCGGCGGCCGAGTCCGGCTTGGCCCCGTTCGGGTCGCTCTACCGGGCGGGCGAGCCGCCCGCCGCGGCCGCGGTCTCGCCGGACGACCCGTTCGCGGTCATCTCCACGGCGGCGGTCGACGTGATCCCGCGCGGGGCCGTGCTCACCCACGCCAACGTGATCACCGCCAACCTCACCGCGATCGGCAGTCTCGGGCTCACCGAGCGGGACCGCTACCTGGCCGTGCTTCCGCTCTTCCACGTGACCGCGCTCGGCATGGCCATGGCCCACATGCACGCGGGCGGCGCCAGCGTGATCGTGTCGCGCTTCGACGCCGAGGAGGCGGTGCGGCTCATCGACCGGCACCGGGTCACCCACCTCTCCGACTTCCCGCCGGTGCTGGCGAGCGTGCTGGACGCGGCCGAGAAGCTCGGCAGCGCGCTGCCGAGCCTCACCCACGTCTCCGGCCTCGACTCGCCGCAGACCATCCAGCGGCTGCACGAGAAGACGGCCGCCCAGTTCTGGACCGGGTTCGGGCAGTCCGAGACGAGCGGCTTCGTGACCATCCAGCGGGTGGCCGAGAAGCCCGGGGCCTCCGGGCGCCCGGTGCCGGCCGCCCAGGTGCGCCTGGTGGACGACTACGACCGGCAGGTGCCGACCGGTACGCCCGGCGAGATCGTGGTGCGCGGCCCGCTGGTCTTCCAGGGCTACTTCGGCCAGCCGGACGTGACCGCCCACACCTTCCGGAACGGCTGGCACCACACCGGCGACGTCGGGCGCTTCGAGCCCGACGGCTACCTCCACTACGTCAAGCGCAAGCCGGAGAAGGAGCTGATCAAGCCGGGCGGCGAGAACGTCTACCCGGCCGAGGTCGAGACCGTCATCGTGCAGATGGACGAGGTGACCGGGGTCTGCGTCTACGGCATCCCGGACGCGCGCTGGGGCGAGGCGATCAAGGCGGTGGTGGAGATGAAGGCCCCCGGCCGGATCAGCCCGCAGGAGGTGAGCGACTTCGTGGGGTCGAAGATCGCCCGCTTCAAGCGCCCGCAGGTTGTCGTGTTCACGGATGCCCTGCCCCGCGGCGCCGACGGCGCGGTCGACCGGGACGCGGTCAAGGCCAAGTGGGGCGCATGAAGATCTTCGAGGACCACCACGAGATGTTCCGGCAGGCGGTGCGGGCCTTCGTCCAGAAGGAGGTCGAGCCGCACGTCGAGGCGTGGGAGGATGCGGGGCAGATCCCCAAGTCCATCTGGCCGCGGATGGGCGAGCTGGGCTTCCTGGGTGTCGAGTACGACGAGAAGTACGGGGGAGCCGGAGCCGACGTCCTCACCACCGCGGTGCTCTGCGAGGAGATCGCCCGCTCGCGCTGCGCCTCGCTCGCGATGGCGGTGGGCGTGCACACCGACATGGCCTCGCCCCATCTCTACTGGACGGGGAGCGAGACCCTCAAGGCGAAGTATCTGCCCGCGATCTGCCGCGGCGAGGCGCTCACCGCGATCGCGGTGACCGAGCCGGGCGGCGGCTCCGACGTGGCCGCGATCCGGACCCGCGCGGTGCGGGACGGCGATCACTACGTGCTGGACGGCTCCAAGATGTTCATCACCAACGGGGTGATGGCGGACCTGTACTTCGTGGCCGCCCGGATCGTCCCGCCCTCTTCCGAGCGGGGAGAGGGAGAGAAGAAGCACCGGGGGATCTCGATGTTCCTCGTCGAGCGGAGCACGCCGGGCTTCTCGGTGAGCCGCAAGCTCGACAAGATGGGCAATCGCGCCTCCGACACCGCGGAGCTGGTCTTCCAGGAGATGCGGGTGCCGGCCGAGCACCTGCTCGGGCAGGAGGGCGGGGGCTTCTACGAGGTCATGCGCGTCTTCCAGCGCGAGCGGCTGGTGGCCGGGCTGCACGCGGTGGCGGGCTGCGAGCGGGCGCTCGAGGACACCATCGCCTACGTGCAGCAGCGGCAGGCCTTCGGCGAGCCGCTCGCCAAGAAGCAGGTGGTGCGCCACAAGATCGCCGACCTGGCGACCCTCATCGAGGCGGCGCGGTGGCTCACCTACGCGGCGTGCCTGAAGTACCGGGACCGGGAGGACGCGGTCAAGGAGATCTCCATGGTGAAGCTGTTCACCGCGGAGATGGCCCAGAAGGTGGCCTACGACTGCGTGCAGCTCCACGGGGGCTACGGCTACATGCGCGAGTACCCGATCGAGCGCTTCTTCCGCGACATCCGGCTCATGACCATCGGCGGTGGGACCTCCGAGATCATGAAGGAGATCATCGCCAAGCAGCTGGCCCTCTGAGCGCGGCGTGGACTTCCTGGCCGTCGGGCACGTCACGCTCGACCAGACGCCGCGCGGGGTGCGACCCGGAGGCGCGGCCTACTACGCCGCGGTGACGGCGCACCGGCTCGGACTCAGCACCGGTCTCCTCACCGCCTTCGGCCCCGACTTTCCCCGCGAGGCGATTCCCGAAGGCATCAGGGTGGTCGGTGTGCCCTCGAAGCGCACCACCACCTTCCGGATCGGCCGCGCGGCCCGGTCCGAGCCGGGCGGACGGGAGCTGGCGGTGCTCGCGCGGGCCACCGATCTGGAGGCGGCCGCGTTGCCCGGGGAGTGGCAGGCCGCGACGCTCGTGGCGCTCGGCCCGGTCACCGGCGAGGTGGATCCCGCCTTCGCGGCCGCCTTCCCGGAGGCGTCGATCGTCGCGATGCCCCAGGGCTGGATGCGGCAGCGCGGGGCCGGCGGGGTCGTCTCCCCGCAGCCGTGGGAGGACGCCGATCGGGTGCTGCCACACGCGCAGGCCGTCGTGGTGAGCCACGAGGACATCGAGCCCTTCCCGAAGGACGCGCTCGAGTGGTTCCAGCAGGTGCCCCTGGGAGCGGTTACCCGCGGCGCGGCGGGGGCCAGCCTCTTCGTCAACGGCGAGCCCTACGGCGTCGAGCCGGACCGCGCCGTGGAGGTGGACGCCATCGGAGCCGGCGACGTCTTCGCGACCGCGCTTCTCGTGGCCTACAACCGCGAGGGCAACCCGTGGGATGCGGCCGCGGCGGCGGCCTGCTGCGCGGCGGCCTCCGTGGAGGCCGAGGGCGCGGCGGGCATTCCGGACCGCGCCGCCCTCGAGGCGCGCATCGCCCTCTATCGCCGCCGCCAGGCCGGGTGAGTCGCGCGGCGCGCCGGCCTTCGCCTTGCTGCCGGCGCGTCGCCGAGGCTACACTCGACGGCAGGTGAGCGCATCGATGGCCGAGCGAAAGATCCGGATCACGGCGGGGAGCGTCGCGGCGGAGGCCGTGCTGAACGGCTCGGCGACCGCCTCCGCGGTCTGGGACGCGCTTCCGTTGAGCATCCCGGGCGAGACCTGGGGTGATGAGATCTACTTCGGTATTCCGGTGCAGGCCAAGCCCGAAGGGCCGCGCGAGGTCGTCGAGCTGGGGGACCTCGGCTACTGGCCGCCCGGCGCGGCCTTCTGTATCTTCTTCGGGCGGACCCCGGCGAGCCGGGGCGACGAGATCCGACCCGCGAGCCCGGTCAACGTCTTCGGTCGCCTGCTGGGCGATCCCACCGTCTTCAAGAAGGTGCGCACGGGGACCACGGTCCGCGTCGAGCGCGCCTGAGCAAGGGAGGCACCGATGAAGATCTTTCTCGACAGCGCGAACGTGAACGAGCTGCGCGAAGGCGTGGCCATGGGCCTGGTGGACGGCTGCACCACCAATCCGTCGCTGATCGCCAAGGAGAAGCGTCCATTCCGGCCGCTCGTCGAGGAGATCTGCAGGGTGGTCCCGGGCGACGTGAGCCTGGAAGTGGTGGCCACCGACTTCGACGGCATGGTCAAGGAGGGCAAGGAGCTGGTGCAGGTGGCGCCGAACGTGGTGGTCAAGTGCCCGCTCACCAAGGACGGGCTGAAGGCGGTGAAGTATCTCAGCGGGGAGGGCATCCGCGTCAACCAGACGCTCTGCTTCTCCGCGCCGCAGGCCCTGCTCTCCGCGAAGGCGGGCGCGGTCTACATCAGCCCGTTCCTGGGCCGGCTCGACGACATCGGGCACGTGGGCATGGACCTGGTGCGGGACATCTGCGAGATCTACCGGAACTACGGCTACAAGACCCAGGTGCTGGCCGCTTCCATCCGCAACCCCCTGCACGTCATCGACGCGGCGAAGGCGGGTGCCCACGTGGCGACCATGCCGTTCAACGTGCTCGAGATGCTGATGAAGCACCCGCTGACCGACATCGGCCTCAAGAAGTTCCTCGACGACTGGGCCAAGCTCGGCGAGAAGATCTAGCTTTTCTTCGCGCTCCTTTTCAGGAGGCGGTTGGCGGTACGGCACTTTTAGATGCGGGGGCCCCGAAATGGCCCCCGCACGCCCCCCGGCCGCGGACGCTCCGAAGATGGCCCCCGCATGGCCATGCGGAGCGGTTCCACCCGTTCGATGGCTCCGTGCGTATGACTGGGTGAGAGGCCGACATGGACGCCGAGCGGGGGTTGATGCTGAAGGTGGCGCGCGGGGACCAGGGCGCCTTCGCCGAGCTGGCCCAGCGCTACGCGGGGCGGCTCCTGGCGGTGGCGGGCCGGCTGCTCGGGTCGCGGGCGGATGCCGAGGACGCGGTCCAGCGTGCCTTCCTCTCCTGCTACGCGGGGGCCTCCGGCTACAACCCCCGCTGGGCCGTCTCCACCTGGGTCTACCGCATCCTCACCAACATCTGCGTGGACGAGCTGCGGCGGCGGACGACGCGGGAGGCCCACGCCGAGCGCACCACCATGGCCGCCCTCGCGGCGGGCTCAGCGAATCACCAGCCGCCGGACGCCTATCTCGATCTGCATCGCGCGCTCGCCCGCGTGCCCCGCGAGGCGCGGGTGCTGCTGGCCCTGCGGTACGTGGACGGGCTCTCCTACGGGGAGCTGGCGCGCATCCGGGGTATCTCGATCAATACCGTGAAGAGCCAGCTCGCGCGGGGCAAGACGCTGCTCCGCGACGAGCTCGGCAAGCGAGGGGCGGGTCATGCGTGACGGCAAGCATCGGGCGACGACATTGGATCAGCTGGACCGGCTGCTGGCGGACTACTTCCGGCCGGGCGATGCGCCGCCCGCGTTGGCGCGGCGAATCACGGCGGAGGCGCGGCGCTCCGGGCGCGGCCTCGAGGCGCTCGAGGACCGCCTGGGCATCGAGGCGACGCCGCGGGGGATCTCGCTCATCCGGACCGGGCGGGCCGCCGGGAAGCCGACCACCGCGGCGGCGCGGCATCTGGTCGAGCAGGCGCGCCTGGAGATCCACGAGTACCTGCGTGGCCAGCGGGCCTTCTTCCGGGTGCCGGTGGACTTGGAGGCGGTGCCGGACTTTCAGCGCCGCGTGCTCGAGGCGGCGCGCCAGATCCCGTTCGGCGAGGCGCGGCCCTACGCGTGGATCGCCGCGCGGATCGGGCATCCGCGGGCGGTGCGCGCGGTGGGCACCGCGCTCGGCCGCAACCCGGTGCCGCTGATCGTGCCGTGTCACCGCGTGTGGCGGCGCGACGGCGGGGTCGGCGGCTACATCTTCGGCACGCCGGTGAAGGATCGGTTGATCGCGCTCGAGCGCATCACGCCGGTGCTGGAAGGCTGCACGAGCACGCGCATCGTCTGCCGCGTGGGGTGCGTGCACGGACGCCACATGCGCCCGGACAACCGGGTGGTGTTCGCCTCGGTCGACGACGCCCGCTCGGTCGGCTACCGGCCATGCAAGGTATGCCGGCCCGCGGCCTGACGCGCGGCGTCTCGGTCGCGGCGCGCCTCGAGCGGCTCGACTGGGTGTCGGTGGCCCGCGGCCTCAGCGAGCGGGGATGGGCCACCACGCCGCCGGTGCTCACCGCGGCGGAGTGCGCGGAGCTGATCCGCCTCTACCGGGACGAGCGCCGCTTCCGCAGCCGAGTGGACATGGCGCGCTTCCGTTTCGGCGAGGGCGAGTACAAGTACTTCGCGAACCCGCTGCCGCCCGTCGTGGCGGAGCTGCGTCGCGGCGCGTATCCGCATCTGGCGCCGGTCGCGGCCGAATGGGAGGCGGCGCTCGGCGGCGGGCGGCGGTATCCGAACGATCTCGAGGGCTTCCTCGCCGTCTGCGCCGAGCACGGGCAGACCAAGCCGACGCCGCTGTTGCTGCGCTACGAGGCGGGCGGCTACAACTGCCTGCACCAGGATCTCTACGGTGAGATCGCCTTTCCCCTTCAGATGACCTGTCTGCTGAGCCGGGCCGGCGAGGACTTCACCGGCGGGGAGTTTCTCCTGGTCGAACAGCGGCCCCGCGCCCAGTCGCGCGGGGAGGTCGTGCCGCTCGAGCGCGGCCAGATCGTCGTCTTCACCACGCGCGACCGGCCGACCCGCGGAGCGAGGGGGGCATATCGCGTCACCCTGCGCCACGGAGTGAGCCGCGTGACCTCGGGCGAGCGCTACACCCTCGGCGTGATCTTCCACGACGCCAAGTAGCGGCCCGGCCGATCCCCCGCTAGACCAGCGGCCGGATCTCGCGCGCGAAGGCCTCGAAGATGCCGAGCATGTCGGGCAGGTCGCGATACCGCGCCTCGAGCAGCATCGTGTCCACCCCCAGGTCGCGGTAGGCCGCCAGGTCCGCGATCACCTGATCGCGGGATCCTTGCAGCGGCTTGCGGTCCGGTCCGAGCGGGGCATCCCGCAGTGACAGCCCCGCCCGAACCGAGATCGTCACGCGCTCGAACGGCCGCTTCGCGCGCCCGCATTCCTGGCGCAGTCGCGCCAGATCGTCCCGCAACGCCTCGGGAGTGATGAAGGCGGCGTGCCAGCCGTCGCCCAGCTCGGCCACCCGGCGCAGGGCGCGGGGCGTGTGGCCGCCGATCCAGATCGGGATGTCCCCC
>Ga0210384_10007478_pt1 | contig 11519 bp, 7 predicted proteins | sample IncBWH2MmetaG_FD_160574 | JGI IMG/M metagenome (GOLD analysis project Ga0210384, IMG submission 160574) | Forest soil microbial communities from Barre Woods Harvard Forest LTER site, Petersham, Massachusetts, United States - Inc-BW-H-2-M | ecosystem: Environmental > Terrestrial > Soil >...
GCGGTGGGCGAGGGCGCCCGCCCCACACTTTCTCGAGTGATTTGAAATCGCCGCCGGGTACTTCACCTCGGGATACACCCGATCGAACGCGATCCAAAGCAGAGCCAACAGCACGAAGAGAAAGACGCTGCCTTCCGGGCCGACCGAGCCGCCGGTCAGCCAGCGCGGGCCCTGCAGCGAGGAATGCAGCAAGTGTCCGGGAGCCATGCCTCCGCTGTCAGGGACAGAATAAAAGTAGCTCTCGCCCCAGTCCCACGCCGCATGAAAGCCAACCGCAAACCAGAGGCTCCCGGTGCGCCGCAAGGTAAGGCAGAAGAAGAAGCCGATCACCATGGCGCCGAGAATGCCCACCCAGCTCTCTCCTGGATTCTCCAGATGCAGCGCCCCGAAGCCCAGAGAAAGCAGAATCGCCGCCGGCCAGAAGCCAACCGCTTCGGTCAGGGTAAATTGGGTATACCCGCGGGTGAAGAATTCTTCGTAGAAGGCCACGATCAGGAAGAACACTGCCCAGAACAGGGCAAACTTCAGCGCGCGCGAACCATGCAGGACGACTGTTCCAAAATAAAAAGCATGGGTCCCGCGTAACGCCAGCAGCAACAGAGTGAGCGCCGTGATTCCCCAGAGCGCGCCCACCCAGAAAAGCTTGCCAAAAGCCTTGCCTGGCGGCAGGCCGTAACAGGTGAATGCCCGGCCTTCGATCCGGGAGATCAGCAGCGCAGGGGCCAGCGCGATGATCGCAAGTCCCAACTCGGCGGCGGTCTGCCGCCACAGGAACAATGCGTCGGACAAACCGTAGGCAAGCAAGACGAACAGGCAGAATCGCAGGGCGCGGTACATGAGGAAATAGAGCACCAGGCGCCATATCGGGCGAAGTCCGTCCCGCCCCATGAATACCTTCTGCATCCTTTCTTCCAGGGGAGACAGCTGCGTCGACGCGAAACCCAGGCCAGCGCCGGACGCGATGGCGGGCGGACCGGACGGTGAAGCAGTCTCGTCGAGTTGGTTAGGCAGGCTGTCTTTTGGTTCGTCCATCGCGCGGAAGTTTCCCGATTCGTACCCCGCCATGGTAAAACACTCGCCGGTTCTCCATGTTCCGATTCTTCAGCCGCGAACGATTTGGCCGGCCGCAGGTGCTGGCCGCATGCCTGCTGCTCGTGTTTCTGGTGCAGTGCCTCTGGCTGGTGGGAAAGGGTGTGCGATCGGGATCGTTGGACTTGGCGGAAGTTGAGCGCGTAGAACGAGGGACTGCGCTTTGGAATACCGGTTTGGCCAGGCCCGGCACGAACGAGCGGATAGCGCCCGAGCTGGTGCAGCCCTATCTGGAGAACAAAGGCGCCGGAATCGAGACTGATCTCTGGCCCGCCTCTGACACCGCCTACGATGCGCACCATTCGCCTCTGTGGTACCTGATCGCATCCGCTCCGATGGCGCTGCGACCTCCTGGAAATATCCGCGAACTTCATTGGTTGGCCGCCATACCTTATCTGATCTTCGGCCTGCTACTGGGCGCATCGCTCTGGTACGTTGCGCGCCGCCTTTTCGGCAATGCCGGCGGATACGTCGCTCTGGCTCTTTACTGCTTCTCGCCCGGCATTGTCCGCGCCTGTGCGCTTTGGTCCGCCGAGCCTGAGGTGGGTGCAGCCTGGGGAGCTTTCGGCGCAATCTTCACCGCCATCGCCGTGGCCCATACGCTGTACGCGCCGCGTGAAGTGGTGCTGTGGAACTGGCGGCGCATCGGATTGCTGGGATTGTCGCTGGCTCTGGCCGTCGGCTCACAATTCTCGTTGGTCATCGTGCTGCCGGTAGCGCTGGCCTTCATGCTGTATCTCGCTCCCACCCGGCGCAGGGCGGCGTTGGTCATCTGGATGGTGGCTTGCGGGATTGCTCTTCTGTTCGGGTACGCCTCCTACTTTTTCCACGCGCGCGCTTTGTGGCAGGGGATGCGGCACGCATCGTTTCTACCAATCTCGTGGAAGGCTTACACCATGCCAAAGGCTTACCATCAGGTGCTGGCGCAACTCGGACAAAGCAGTCCCGCGCTGGTGGTAGCGTTGCCCGTGGCGTTGATCACATATCTGGCTTGGCCTCGCACCCGCTACTTTGGAAACACGGCGCCTCTGCTGGTCGCGGCCCTGTTCCTGGTGCTCGGATTGGGCACGCCGCACTATCCGGGCCTGGGCTTTGAATTCATGGCCGTCCCCTTTCTGTTCGTTTTTGTGGCCGGGATCGCCGCTGACCTGCTGGAGACCCGCTATTACCAGATCGCCGTGGCTGCCATCGCAGGACTGTTAGTGGCCAATGCCGCCTGGAACCTCTGGGAGCTGGCCCGCATCGGGTAAGGTTGATCAACCTCACCGCACCTTGTGCTTCAACCACTTACGACCCCTTCGAATTGACAAAATATAGACAAACCAAGCCAGCTCCGCGAGGCTCTAATCAAGTGGAGCGGCATTAGTTCAGGAGGCCTGCGCCATGGTTTCCAAACTGGGGTATGATTCGTATGTGAGGCGGCTGAACTCAGCCACGGTAGCGGCGCTTGCCCTGATCGCAGGTGCATCGATCTGCCTAGCCCTCGCTCCTGCTGCGAACGCGCAAATCAACGGCGTTCCGGCTTCGGTCACCTCCACCAATTTTGGCGGACACCTGAATTCGACTCCGGGTGTGCGGGCCAGCATCACATCGCTTGGACCGAATGGCTTTCAGCCTAGGAACCCGTTTCCCAATCAGCCCGGGTGCTGTATTAATCCGCTGTTTCCGGTAAATCCGAACCCGCCGCTTAACCATCGTCATCATCACCAGCGCGGCCAGTTTTTTCCAGGCGGTGGTACGGTCTACGTGCCGTACCCTTATCCCGTAGTTGGAGAACCTGACTCGGGCGACGCGGTGGCCGACCAGCAGGAAAATCAGCCGGAAGAGGAGTACCGTGGCGGCCCGACCATCTTCGATCGCCGCGGCCCGGGAATGTCGGCGCCCTCCTATGCGGATGCCTATCCTCGGCCAACTCGACCGCAGCCGGAATCTGAGGCGGCTCCAGCCTCACCGCCGGCGGACACGGCCGTACCCGACCAACCCCAAACCGTGCTCGTTTTCAAAGACGGCCACCAACTTGAAGTCCAGAACTACGCGGTCATTGGAGACACGCTGTACGACTTGACGCCGGGACGGCATCGCAAGATACTGCTCGCAGAGCTTGACCTGACTTCCACCGCAAAACAGAACGACGATCGCGGCATTGATTTCCGGTTGCCGCTTAAACCCGAAACGAAAAAGTAAATGCCAAGTCGGTTTGCTCTCGCCATTCTCGTCGTTGCGCTCTCGATAGCGCCAGCCGCGGCGCAGATTCGCGCTTCGGGTGCAGGCACAGCCGGGTTCGGTATAAGCGCCGGTTCTTCCGGAGTTGGTTTACCCGGAATGGGTCGCGGAGGGGTTGTTGGAGGTTCCGGTCGCTTCCATCAGGGGCATCCCTCGGAGCGCCGTTCGATTTTGCTGGCCTATCCGTATTTCTATTCCGACTCGGACTACGACTCAGGAGACGCCTCGCAGCAGCCGCAGGTCGTGGTAGTCCAGGCATCAGCGCCGGTCCCACCACCCGCGCCACCGGCTCCTCGGGAGTCATTGCTGATCGAGTGGCAGGGGGATCACTTCGTTCGCACAACGTCCGCGAAGGACTCGGCTGGCGCACAGATCGCCACCGACTACGCGGAAAAATTCGCTGGGCCTTCGTCTCCTTCCGTACGATCAGGGCCTGGACAAAAGAATACACCTCAGCCGCTGCGTGATCTCCCGCCTGCTGTGCTCGTATTTCGCGATGGCCACAAGGACGAAGTGAGCGAATACACCATCATGAGCGGGACCATTTACTCGAAGGCAGACTATTGGACCACCGGATCGTGGACCCGGAAGATCCAGATTGCCGATCTCGACATTCCCGCCACGCTGAAGCTCAACCAGGAGCGCGGTCTGAAGTTCGTACTTCCCGCCAGCTCTAACGAAGTCGTAATCAGGCCGTAGCCGCTTAGCGGCGAAAGAATGTAGCCCAGGGCGGAAGTCCTGGGTCAAGAAATAGGAAACGACAAAGCCCTGAAAGGGCGAAAGAAACGACGGCGGCAAGGCTCAGAAGCCTGTTCGTTGATTGCCGTGATTCCATAACGTGTCTATTTCTAAGGACGCGTAGACCACCACAGAAGCCCGATAAAAAGTACTTGCATGGGAAGCCTCAACCCGAGAGGAGTGGCGGGCTTGCCGCCCACTGTCGTTCCTTTCGTCGCCGCGTTCACGTTGGCTGGAAACATCACGATCAAAAGCACGATCAGGCAGATTCCCGCGGCCCGTCGAAAGCCCGGAATCAGCAATCCCACTGCGCCGGCGAATTCTAGAACACCGGTAAAATAAACCAGCAACATACGCCTGGGAAACATTGCAGGAACCATCCGCGCCAAATCATGTTTCATCTTGTTGAAGTGCGCGATTCCGGTGAAGACGAACATCACGGCCAGGGCAAAGCCAGCCGAACGCTGCCAGGAGGCAAGCGCCTCCACGCCCAGAGCTCCTATCTGCCGGAACACCAGCTTAGATGTGAACAAGACAATCAGGACCGCCATACGCGGAAATTAGACGCCGCCCGCTGGAAAACGACAAGTCGTCAGTGAATCTGCGCGACCTAAATCAGTCCAACAAGCGGACGGTCGGAAGCCATTAGACGCCACACAATTTCAGTCAACTGAAGTACCATCCCCCATTGGGATTGACCGTCTGTCCGGTCATGTAGGCATTTTCCGCCAGCATCAGCACCACGGAAGCTACCTCGTCCACGTTGCCGAAGCGGCCGATGGGAATCACACTCGAAGTCGCACGCGGGTTCGAGCGCAACATATCAGTCTCAACCAGCGCCAGGCATACCGTGTTCGCAGTGATACCTTCCTTCGCCAGCAGCGCGGCATAGGAGTGCGTCAGCCCCAGCATCCCAGCCTTCGACGCCGCGTAGTGCGGTCCCACCAGCCCGCCTGTCTGCGCCGCAGTCGAGGAAATGTTGATGATCCGTCCCCAGCGCTGGGCGCGCATCTGGGGCAGCACCGCCTGGGTCACGAGAAACGCCGACTTCAGATTCACATTGATGTGCTCGTCCCAATCCGCTTCCGCAATATCCTCAAGCTTGATCTGACGCGCCATGCCCGCGTTGTTCACCAGAATATTTACCGTCCCGAGTTCGCGCTCAACTTGTGCCACCATTTCTTTCACCCTGTCGGATTGCGAGACATCTGCCTGAATCGGCAGCGCGCGCCGACCCAATTTGCGGATCCCGGCGCAAACTTTTTCGGCCTCTTCCGAACGCGACCGAAAATTTACGGCGATGTCAGCCCCAGCCCCAGCCAGTGACAACGCAACGGCAGCGCCAATACCGCGGCTGGCGCCGGTAACCAAAGCAATCTTTCCGGTGAGCGAGTCCATATTTTGGCTATGCGATCCTGATTATCCTATCGCCATAAGTGTCCCGCGTACCGGATAGGGAATTTTGAGATAGGAAAATCGCACCGTTCGCGGAAGCTAGAGGATCAACCTACCCGCCCAAATCATGGTATAATTCTCACAGCGCAAATCGACACTAACATCCTGTAAATGCAATCGCTTAGAGGCAAAGAACGAGCAGTTCTTCCTATGTGGGGCGGACACTCCTGTCCGCCGCTTTTGAGGTTGATTTCGTTTGGGATACCTAGAGCACTCAGAAGTCCAAGTCAAAGGCGGCGAACCAAGCCTGCCCTGAGCGGAGTCGAAGAGAGTGTCCGCCCCAGACGCGCAATACTGCGAGCGGCTAAGGCCCGAGCTAACAGCTAAGGGCTAGGAGCTAAGAGCTTTTTATGGCTGACGATCAGAATCCTGAACTCCCCCTTACTCCTCCGCCCAGCGGCGGAGATGGCACCGGCATTCCCGGGGCACTTAACATTCAACCCGTCAATATCGAAGAGGAGATGAAGAAGTCTTATCTCGACTATTCGATGTCGGTGATTATCGGGCGTGCTCTGCCTGACGTCCGCGACGGGCTCAAGCCGGTGCATCGCCGGATTCTGTACACCATGCAGCAGATGGGCCTGGCGCCCAACAAGTCCACCCGCAAGTGCGCCAGAATCGTCGGCGACGTCATGGGCAAATACCATCCCCACGGCAACCTGGCGGTGTACGACGCATTGGTGCGGCTGGCACAGCCCTTCGCCATGCGCTACCCGCTGGTGGACGGACAAGGCAATTTCGGTTCGGTCGACGGCGATCCACCGGCGGCCGATCGTTACACCGAAGCTAAACTGACTCGGGTCGCAACAGCGTTACTGGAAGATCTCGACAAGGACACTGTCGACATGCGCCCGAACTACGACGGCAACGAGATCGAACCCGACGTTCTTCCCGCGCGCATCCCGAATCTGCTGGTGAATGGATCTGACGGTATCGCGGTGGGCATGGCGACGAAGATTCCGCCCCACAACCTGACTGAAATTGTGGACGCGACGGTCACTCTGGTGAACAATCCCGATGCCCAGCTCGCCGAAATTCTGAAATTCGTGCAAGGCCCGGATTTCCCCACCGCCGGCATCATTCACGGACGCAGCGGAATCGTGGACGCCTACAAAAACGGCCGCGGCCGCTTCATGATGCGCGCCAAGGCCGGCATCGAGACTTTCAACAAAGACCGCAAGGCCATCGTCATCACCGAAATTCCCTACCAGGTCAATAAGGCGCGCCTGGTGGAACGCATCGCGCAACTGGTAAATGACAAGATCGTGGATACTATTTCCGACATCCGCGACGAGAGCGACCGCGATGGCATGCGCATCGTAGTCGAACTCAAGCGCGACGGCGAGCCCCAGCTCGTGCTCAACCAGCTCTTCAAGCACACCCAGATGCAGGAGAGCTTCAGCATGATCCTGCTGGCGGTCGTGAATAACCAGCCGAAGGAAATGGGCCTGGTGCAGGCGATCAAGCACTTCATCGACCACCGCGTCGACGTAGTGCGCCGCCGTACCGCATATCTGCTGTCGAAAGCCAAAGACCGCGAACACATTCTCGAAGGCTACCTGACCGCGCTCGATCACCTGGACAACGTGATCACCATCATCCGCGCCAGCGCCAACCGCGCCGAGGCCCGCGAAAACCTGGTCGCGTACTTCGCCGGCAAGAAGATTGACATCAACGTCACTGGCCGCGCTCCCAAGCGCGATCCGGAAAAACCGTTCACCGGAATTCAGGCCGACGCGATTCTCGAACTGCAACTGCATCGCCTGACCAAGCTTTCCATCGACGAAATCACGAAAGAATTGGGCGTCACCCGCGAGCACATCGCCGAATACGAATCCATTCTGAGCTCGGAAAAGAAACTCCGCGCCGTGATCGTGCGGGAACTCGAAGAAGTAAAGAAACTTTACGGCGACGCACGTCGTACGGTGATCGAAGACGAAGCCGCTGAAATCCATCTGGAAGACCTGATTGCCGACGAGCAAGTCGCAGTCACGGTCAGCCACGGCGGCTACATGAAGCGCACCCCGATCTCTACCTACCGCATGCAGCGCCGCGGAGGCACGGGTCGTACCGGCATGAAGACTCGCGACGAGGATTTTGTCGAGCATTTGTTCATCGCTTCGACCCACGCCTACATTCTCATCTTCACCAACACCGGCCGCGTCTATTGGCTGAAGGTATATGAGATTCCCGACATCAGCGCCGCCGGCAAAGGCAAGCACGTCGGCAACCTGGTCGGTCTGCAGCCCGGCGAGACTGTCCGCACCATGCTTGCTGTCCGCAACCTCGAAGAGATCGGCAGGTACATCTTCTTCGCGACCCGCAACGGCCTGGTCAAAAAGACCGAACTCAAAGACTTCTGCCACGTGCGCTCGAACGGCATTTACGCCATCAGCATCGAGCAGGGCGACGAACTGGTCGCCGCCCGTCTCACCGACGGCCAGCAGATCGTCTTCCTGGCCACGCACGAAGGCCAGGCCATCCGCTTCGACGAGGAAGACGTCCGCCCCATGGGCCGCCAGGCATACGGTGTCTGGGGCATCCGCATGGAAAAGGGCGACTATCTGGTCGGCATGGCAACCACGCCGAAGGACATCAAGAAGGCCGTGGAAGAAGCCGCAAAGGCTGCAGCCGATGCGGGCATGCCGGAAGCCACCGCTACCGACGAGACTCTGCCGCTGAAAGGCTCGCTGATTCTCTCGGTCACCGAAAACGGCTACGGCAAGCGTACTCCCGCCGACGAATACCGCCTGCAAGGACGCGGCGGTTCGGGAGTTATAAATGTCAAAACCACCGAGCGAAATGGCAAAGTCGTCGGCATCGCGCAGGTGGACGAACACTCCGAGGTCATGCTGATCAGCCAATACGGCAAAATCATCCGCATGGATTCGAAAACCATCCGCGAGTCGGGCCGCGCGGCGCAGGGCGTCCGGTTGCTGAATTTGGAACCGGGTGATCGGGTGGCAGCCTCGGTGGTCATACCGCCGGAAGAAGAGCCAGCGAACGGGGGGACGCTGATTCAGTAGTTGACTGTGTAGCGCGGGCGCCCTCGCCCGCGTTGCTGCGAGCGAGTAAGAAGCCGCAGTGCTATCAGCGGTCAGTTCTACTCGCTCGTAGCCTTTGCTACAACCCAAGGCTTCCCATCAAAGTAAGAAGGCAATTCCAACCCAAAAAGCCTTATCACCGTAGGCGCCACATCCACAATCGCAGGTTTTTCAATCGCGATCTTGCGGTTTGAGAACAGCACGCCCGGAACCAGTCGCGGGTCGACGCAATGGTCGCCGCTCCAGGCTTTGAGATTGTCTTCGAAAATTGCGGTGGTCACTTTGCCCATGACAGAATCCCACGAGGCGCGGAAGCCTTCGCCGTAACCGACGATCAGGTCGGGGGCGTTGTCGACGTACGGACCGGCGTAGACGGCATCGCAATCGAACATTCCGGTGATGCCAACTTTGCCCGAAGCTGGATCGACCAACCCGTCCAGCTTTCCGCGCAGGTCTTCTTTTAGAGACTCGGATTCAGCGCCGGCTTCTACGATGCCTTCACGTTCGCGGCCTTTCACGTTCATATAAAGCCCGTTCAGTCCCATGGTGTAGGCACGGGTGCGCGACCAGTCGACGTCTTCGAACCAGTCTCCACTTTCGCTTTTGCCATCTTTCAAAACCAGGTAGCCATTCTGATGCAGCCACGCATTCAGGTTCATACAGCGATTGAATGATTTGAAGCCGTGGTCGGAAATCACCAGCAGCAGGGTTTGATCGTCGATCTGCTGCATGACCCGTCCGATCAATTTGTCCATGCGGTCGTATAGATCCTGGATCACGCGCGGCTTCTGGTCTTGCGGTACATCCCGTACCGCTGGATGATCTTCGTCCAGGTAGCGCCAGAACATGTGCTGCACCCGGTCGGTAGTGTCGAAGACGCACGCGCAGAGCCCTTGCGGAGTTTTTTCCAGCGCGTCAAAGAACATACGCTCGCGGTCTTCATGATTGCCGTAGCACTGCGCCAGAAATGCCCGATCGTCGAGGACTTCTTCATTCAGCGCCCAAGTATCTTCGGCCAGTCCTAACGTCGCGTAGGGGCCGAAAAGCTTCGCCAAATAAATCGAGTAAGTCACCGGATGAGAGATGGGCAAGTCCGGGTGTCCGGGATCGATGTTCACCGGGGTCACGTAGACTTCAACCTCGGGCGAGATTTCTTTCAGGTAGAAGCGGCAGATGCCGCGGGCCGTGAATCCCATGCCCGCCTTGAATTTCACCGGAACCCAATCCGAGTACTCGCCGACTTTGATGTTAAACGTTTCGGAGTCGATCTCAATCCGAGCCTGAGAGCGCTTTACATCCGCACGGAGTTTGAACTCCGCGCGCAGCTCAGTGCCGGTGCCCAGAGGATTCTCGGGACCAGGAATATGGGAATGAAAGCCTGCGCCATTCCGCTCGATGGGAATTCGCACACCGCCCTCGCGAAACTTGTCGCTGCTAACGCGCGTGGTGCAGAAACAGAATGTGCCCTGACTCCCTTTCAGATCGGGGACGCACATGCCGGAGAGCAACACGCCGGGAAACTTTTCGGGCGGGAAAGTCACTGGAACGCGAATCACCGAACAGAAAACTCCCCCCTTGCCCAGCCAATGCCAGAAAGGTGTTCCGCGGCGCAGGCCTTTGACCTCGGACTTGCCGAGCGGCAGCGAGTATTTGCCGATGCGCAAGTGGCGCTTGGGCTCGCTGATCTGCGCTGAAGAAAGATAGGGAAGATAGTTTTTCAGATCGCGGGCCAGGAAATCGTAAATATTGTGCTTCCCCGGATTGACGCCGGTCTGAAACGTGGACCACGCGACCGGAGAAATCGCGGGGAATGTGGTCTGCAGAGGACGAAAAGTCCCGCTATCGCGAAGCTTCGTCAGGTTCGGCAGTTTCCCCTCGCCCATGAATCGGTTGGCCAATTCTGGATCCATGCCGTCGAATCCCACAATCACCACCCGCTTTACCTGCGCTTTCCCGTAGGCCCTGCGGCGTCGGAACATTCGCAAGAGCTGGCGAATGGGCCAAGTTATCAGCGCGTAGAAGGAATAAAGAAAGGCGACAAAAATGGTCCAGAACGAGGACAGGACGGCAAACCCGGCGCCGGGACCGGCGTACGCCTCACCGCGCACCGGAAACAGGAGGACCAGCGCGATTACCAAGAGCAGAACCAGCGACAGACCGGGCTGCTTGGGCCGACATGACGGCAGCTTCATACCTGAATTCCGAGCACACTCTTGAAAATGAAACCCGCAATCAATGAAACCACAAAAAACAACACGATCCAGTTCCATTCCATCCAGGCGAAGTCGATCACCCGCGGAGGATAATTTATCGCGATCGATTGGACAGGACTATTATCCGCCAGCGCCGGCTCACCCGACGTGAACATGCGTTCCCAGAAGTTCCCCCGCAAGCGCAGTGGTGAAATGCGAGCCAAGCCCGGCGCCACCACAACTTGTTTCGAAACTGTCTGGCCGCTGGCGGCGATATGGATGTCGAATTGTCCGCTGCGGTCAGCGACTACGCGCCACACCACTTCCTTGCCATTCGGATCGTGGACGGCCGGTGCGGAGCTGGAAAGCTCGGGAGGCAATTGCAGGGAAGCTTCGTTCAATGCGGTCGGGTCCTCGACTCGGGCCTCCACCAGGAAAGTCTGCGCCGGTTGCAGCGGCACCCAGCCGAAGTACCGATCCAGCTGAACGATTAGGAAGGTGATGGGCAATATGGCAATCAAAAAGGGAGTGAATGCGAGGCGCAGATAGCTGCCGGTTCCGCCAAGGATGTGGCCATACGCACGTATCACCACGGGCAACTGGTCTTGAAACAAGCGGACTGCCAGCAAGTGCGCTTTCAATTTATCCTTAACCCGTCCAATTGCCTTTTGATCGGATGTGTAACGAAACCCGATCACCATCAAGAGCCCGATGACGATGGAAATCGCAAGCACCAGCAGAAGTGGAATATTTGATACTGTGGAGGAAGCGATCATCG
>Ga0210384_10007481_pt1 | contig 11517 bp, 9 predicted proteins | sample IncBWH2MmetaG_FD_160574 | JGI IMG/M metagenome (GOLD analysis project Ga0210384, IMG submission 160574) | Forest soil microbial communities from Barre Woods Harvard Forest LTER site, Petersham, Massachusetts, United States - Inc-BW-H-2-M | ecosystem: Environmental > Terrestrial > Soil >...
CGAATCGGTGTTGCAGATCGCCCGCGACCTGGGCATCCCCGTAACCGAGCAGGGCATTCCGCGCGAACTGCTTTACATCGCGGATGAAGTCTTCTTCACGGGCACCGCGGCCGAGGTCACGCCGATTCGGTCAGTGGACAAGATCAGCGTCGCTAAAGGCACCATCGGCCCCATCACCAAGGCCATTCAGAAAGAGTTCTATGCCATCGTCAACGGGGAGAAGCCCGACAAGTATAAGTGGCTTACGCCGGTAGCGGTGATAAGCAAGCAGCCGGTCGGCGTTTAGCTTTAGGTAGATGATTGGGTTTCGGGGCGCTTAATTTGGCGCCCCTTTTCTTTTTGACTTCATTGGTACTGCCCACGTGGGGACGGCCGCCCCGGCTGTCCGGCGGAGCGCAGCTCGCAGCCTTGAAGTCCGAAACACGCTTTGCGAGTAGGAAAACTGTCCAGTATGGCGAGCCTCGCTCGCCCGGACAGCTGAGGGCGGCTGTCCCCACCTGGCCGGTGGAGCGCTCTCACTCTCCGCACCAGACTACGTCAATCGGATACTTCTCGAAGACTCGATCGGAAGTGAGTACGGTCATTTCGTCAACCACGGGCTGGGCGATGATGATCCGGTCAAAACTGCGAACCGGGCCAGGATCCCGGTCCTGCGGGACGGCAACGAAAATCTCGGTCGCGCCAACATCGATTCCTGCTGCATTGGGCTCGATGCAACTGAGACTGGGAACTGCACCACCTTGACCAGCACGTTTCGTTTTCTTGTGTTTCTGGCTCATCCTTTCCTCCTGGAATCGTGGGCGGGCCAAGTCGCCTTCTCCTAAACGGGATCGCTGCTGTACAGCCTACCAGCGTCACCACTGTTTCAATCACGAAGCCTGGAACCATGCTCGGGAAACGGGCTCTTACGCACCATTGCGCCTTCGGTTTACTTCCCGCGCCACGATCGCCATTTAAGGATAATCCCTGCCGCACCTCGCCGGCACAGCCCTATAGGCCGCATGTTCATTTCCTTTTAACCCGCACAAAGCGGGTCATATGCTCGGGATGACAGATTTACCTAAGGGCGTGTAACCCCCTGCGCGATCTCTTAGTCCGAAAGGCTTGTCCTGTCGCGTCCCTCGTCGTTACTTAGGTCATCTTGGGGCGAGTGACTTTTCGGTTCATCATACGGGAGGTTATTTGGGGGAAGTGTCGAATGAATATTGATGACTTGCTGCGCATCGCCATGGAGCGCCGGGCCTCTGACCTGCATTTGAAGGTAGGAAACTATCCCCATCTACGCATCGACGGCGACCTGACTCCGCTGACTGACCAGCCGCGCGTCAGCGCCGAGGACATGCTGACCATGGCATTCAGCATGATGTCCGCGCGCCAGAAACAGAAATTCAAAGAAACCACGGAAATCGATATGGCCTACGGCGTAGCCGGACTGGGCCGCTTCCGCGTGAACGTTTTCCAGCAGCGCGGCAACGTAGGACTGGTACTGCGCGTCATCCCCACCAAGATTCGCGCCCTCGATGAACTTTATCTGCCCAAGATTGTGGAACAGGTTTGCGAAATGCCGCGCGGGCTGATTCTGGTGACCGGCGTTACCGGTTCCGGTAAGTCAACCACGCTGGCCGCCATGGTGGACCGCATCAACTCCACCCGCGCCGAACACATCATCACCATCGAAGACCCCATCGAATTTCTCCATCGCGACAAGAAGGGCTACGTGAACCAGCGCGAGGTGGAAGTGGACACGCCATCCTTCGGTGCCGCGTTGCGCGCTTCCCTTCGCCAGGATCCCGACGTCATCCTGGTCGGTGAAATGCGTGACCTGGAAACCATCGGCACAGCGCTGCACGCCGCGGAAACCGGCCACATGGTATTCTCGACGTTGCACACACTGGACGCGGTCGAAACCATCAACCGTATTATCGCCATCTTCCCTCCGCCCGAGCAGAAGCAGATTCGCTTGCAGCTGGCTGCGGTGCTGCGCGCCGTCATCAGTCAACGGCTGGTCAGGCGCTGCGACGGCGACGGGCGCGTACCCGCCGTCGAAGTGATGATCAACACGGCATACATCCGCGAATGCATTTTGGTTCCGGAAAAGACGCGCGCCGTCCGCGACGCCATCTCTGCGGGAACTTCGCAGTACGGCATGCAGACCTTCGATCAATCGCTATGGGATCTGTTCCAGGCGGGGCTGATCAACTACGAGACCGCTTTGGAAAACGCATCCAACGCCGACGATTTCAAGTTGCGGATGCAGGGCGTTTCTTCCACCAGCGACATTTCCCGCAACGCTATGCAGCAGACCGGCTTCAGCGGCGGGCGCTGAAGTTTCTGCCCGAAAAAGCCAAGGGCGCGCTTTAAATGCGCGCCCTTTTTTCTTGCCTCCGGATTACCAGAAGCGAGACGTACCGGGTGCTGTCGCTATTTCGCCGCCAAGGTTTGTGGCTGGCTTAAATATCCCGCTCCATATTTCGCATGATGACAATCGCCACCTAGAATGGTCAAAACGTCATGCAGGGACGAAATATCGAACACGCGGTTTAAGCGAGTACGAGTGAGCATCTCGAGGACCAGGTGTGCCGGGTTCACCAGTTTAAGCTGGATGCCACGGTTAGACGTCCAGTGATGCAACGACACCAGCGCGTTCAACCCACCCGCGTCCATGAATTCCACCTGCGAGAGGTCCAGCACCACGATGCGCGTGGTCTTCTGCGAGACCACCGAGTTCCTGAGCGTACAAACTTCGACGCCGCGCACCAATCGTCCGCTGCAGTGCACCACCGCCACTTCGCTGTTCTTTTCGACATCTATCGTAAGCATGACTGACTCCCTCATTTTCTTTTCATGATAGACGACTCGAGGAGAAGAAAGTCACCGCCCGGCCTCCTGCTCACTCGTGAATTTCAGCCATCCCTGGTGTATACGTAGTTGGTAGTACAGGAGTTCCATGCTCAAGCTGTAGGGAGCGTGCGATTGCTATTTTTTACAAACAATTTACATTGCTGAAACTAAGTCACTCGGTATGTCGTTTCCCCGCCCCAAAAAGACTGATTCCGAAGACGTTCTCTATGAGTATGCAGTAGGCGCACTGGCCCGCCGCATGCGTTCCGTTGCTGAACTCAAACGCCTGCTCCGGCCGCGCGTCGAAGCTGATACTGAATATGGCAAGACGTTGGTGGAATTGGTCATCCGCCGCCTGAAGGATCAGGGTTATCTCAACGATGCTAAATATGCCGCCGCATTTTCTTCATTCCGTCGCGACAACGAAAAGTTCGGACGCCGGCGCGTGATCACTGACCTGAAGGCTAAGGGAGTCCACGGCGAAGTGATCGATAAAGCGGTGGAGTCGGTTTACGACGAGGTAGATGAAGAGAGGCAGGCCCGCGACTACCTGCACCGCAAGCGTCTGCAACAGCCGAAGAGCCAGAAAGACGCGGCACGCACTTTCCGCCAATTGATGCGTGCCGGTTTCGGAGCCAAGACGATCTTTGCCATCCTGAAAAAGTGGGATGTGGATGACGAGACCCTGACCGCGCTGGAGGGAGAACCGGAGTGAGCGTGGCGCCCGGACGAGGCGCGTCCCCGTGGGCCGCAGCGTTGCGTTTGTGCCGCAAATGCTGGATACTCCCTTGCACCCGTTTCACTTAACAGGAGGAAATAATGAAAACAAGATGGATGATAGCTATCGCAGCCATGCTGCTCGGCCTGGCATCGTTCGCCTACTCGCAAGACGTCAAATCCGACGTCAACAAAGCGGCTGACAAGACCGCGGACGCCACCAAGGACGCAGCCAAGGATACGGCTCACGCAACCAAAAAAGTAGTCAAGAAAACCGCTCACGCCACTGACAAGGCGGCCGACAAAACCGCGGATACGACCAAGGACGCAGCCAAAGATACCGAACATGGCACCAAGAAAGTCGCCAAGAAAACCGAACACGGTGTCGACAAGGCCGCCGATAAGACTGCGGACGCGACCAAGGACGCAGCCAAAGATACGGGCCACGTGGCGAAGAAAACAGGGCACGGCATCAAGAAGGGCGTGAAAGACGTCGGTCACGACGTTAAAGAAGGCGCGGAGAAAACAGGCGACGCAGTAAAGTAGGAAATCGCCCCGGAGAGGACTTCCAGCTCGGTGCTCAAGCCCTGGGTGGCTGTCGGAACATGTCCCGGGGAGGACGTCTGACGATGGCCCGGCGTTTCACGTCGGATCGGCCGGCCAGCAATCAATGGCGCCCCGTGGGAGCGCCTGAAGAGCTGTCCCCACACGCATTTCGGATCCATCTCTCTACGACGACCACACACCTCTCGGCGGCGCGACACACTTCTGTGAGGAACGAACAATGTGGGCCGTTGCGATCGGCGACGCCCTTTCGCCGATGCTAGAATCGAATACAAACATGCTGACTGGCTCCGACATCCGCCGCAAATTTCTGGACTTTTTCGTTCAGAAAGGACACCGCGAGGTGCATTCCTCGTCGCTCGTCCCGCAGAACGACCCAACCCTGCTGTTCACCAACGCAGGCATGAATCAGTTCAAGGACATCTTCCTCGGCCTGGAAAAGCGCGACTACACCCGGGCCACGACCTCGCAGAAATGCGTGCGCGCAGGCGGCAAGCACAACGATCTCGAAAACGTCGGATTCACCAACCGCCACCACACGTTTTTCGAGATGCTGGGAAATTTTTCTTTCGGTGACTATTTCAAGAAAGATGCCATCGCCTACGCCTGGGAGCTGATCACATCGCCGCAATGGTTCGGCATCGAAAAAGACAAGCTGTACGTAACCGTTTTCAACGGCGAGGGCGGAATGTCGCGCGATGCCGAGGCTTACGACCTGTGGATCGGTCAGGGGGTGCCCAAAGATCGCATCTTCGAGTTCGGCCTGAAAGACAATTTCTGGCAGATGGGCGACACCGGGCCTTGCGGTCCCTGCAGCGAGATTCACTACGACATGGGCGTGGCCGCCTCAGACCAGGGCCACACTGACTGCAAATTTGGCTGCGACTGCGGCCGCTACGTCGAGCTCTGGAATCTGGTGTTCATGCAATTCGACCGCGACCCGAGCGGCAAGCTGAATCCGCTGCCCAAGCCATCGATTGATACCGGCATGGGCCTGGAGCGGGTGGCGGCGGTGTTGCAGGGAGTGATCTCGAATTACGACACGGACCTATTCACGCCCCTGATCGCCGCGGCGGCGCGGCATACCCAGTCGAATGCTGCAGACCCGAAAAACCTCTCTTCGCTTCGAATCATTGCAGATCACTCCCGAGCTGCAACTTTTCTAATTTCGGATGGAGTCATGCCTTCGAATGAGGGGCGGGGGTATGTTCTAAGAAAGATTATTCGTCGGGCGATAAGGCACGGCCGACTCCTAAATTTCAAGCGGCGCTTTCTTAGTGAGATGGTGTTCGCCGTTTGTGACCTTATGAATACGGCTTATCCCGAACTCAACGACACAGCGCCACAAGTAGCTAAGGTAGTTGATGCCGAAGAAGCCCGTTTTGCGCATACCCTGGCGATTGGTCTCGCTAAACTGGAAGAATTAATCGAGCAGGCTATCCAGACTCAAAAAGCCCATGACAAGGTTGCTTCGTCTGCTCCAACCTTCAAGGGTTGGCTTTCGGGCAAGGAGGCATTCAAGCTTTACGATACTTTCGGCTTGCCTCTGGATTTCATGATTGATGCGGCCCGTGATCGCGGCTTGATTTTCGATCAGCTCGCCTTTGATCAGGCCATGCTGGAGCAGCGCGAGCGCGCCCGTGCGTCCTGGAAGGGAGGCTCCAAACACACGGCGAGCGGAGCGCAAGAGATACACGATCGGTATGCCACGCGAGCTGATCCCGGGTCCCCAACCGGCCTCCCGATGGTAGTTCCAATTTATTCGGAGTTCTGCGGCTATCACAGTACCGAGGCAGAACACTCCACAGTCCTGGCGATCGTGCGCGAGAATCATGGAGTCCTCCTACTGAAGCCTGGCGAAGAGGGCGAAGTAATTATTAGCAAGACGCCGTTCTACGCTGAATCCGGCGGCCAGGTCGGCGACCGCGGATGGCTCTACAGCGACGATCACAACACCATCGTCGCCGAAGTGAAGGGTTGCTACTACCCCATCCAGGGAGTGCGCGCGCATCAAGTTATTGCGAAACAACCGATTCGCGTGGGCGATAAAGTCGATGCGGTGGTCAACACCGAGATCCGCCAGGCCACCATGCGCAATCACACCGCTACGCACCTGCTACAGGCTGGGTTACGCGAAGTTCTGGGCAAGCATGTGAAGCAGGCCGGGTCGCTGGTGGCACCCAACCATTTGCGCTTTGATTTTTCGCACTTCACTGCGGTTGCTGACGAAGAACTGCAGGCCATCGAAGACCTGATCAACAAAGAAGTGCTCAGTAACCAGAAGATCGAAGTCATCGAGAACGTCCCAATTGATGTCGCCATCAACGAATACAAGGCCATGGCGCTGTTCGGAGAGAAATATGGCGACAAGGTTCGCGTGATCAAGATTGGCGACTTCTCTACCGAACTGTGCGGCGGTACGCACACGGGCGCCACGGGCGAGATCGGCTTAATCAAAGTTTTGAAGGAAGGCAGCGTATCCTCGGGCGTGCGCCGCATCGAGGCCGTCACCGGAGAAGGTTCGCTGCATCATTTCCAGAGAGATCATCAATTGGAGAATGTGGTGGCAAGCTTCGTCGGACCCACCCTTTCGCAGAAAACACGAAAGGACGGCGCACCCATAACCGGAGAGATCGCGTTGTCTCCCGCCGAAGCGTTGAAACTGGAACTGGAAAAGAAAGACGCGGAGATCAAGCGGCTCGCCCGCGAACTCGATCAGGCGCGGATGAAGTCGGCATCGTCCACAGTGGCTTCAGTGACCGACCAGATCAGGGATGTGCGCGGCGTGAAGGTACTGGCGCACCGGGTGGACGATCTCGAGCGTATGCAAATGCGTACTCTGGTAGACCAACTGCGCGACAAGCTGGGGTCGGGCGTTGTCGTCCTGGGCTCGGCCACGAACGGTAGCGTCGGTCTTATTGTAGGCGTCACGAAAGACCTTACGAGTAAAATCCAGGCGGGCAAAGTCATCGCGCCCATCGCGCAGAAAGTTGGTGGGAAGGGCGGCGGCAGACCTGATCTTGCCGAAGCCGGTGGCAAGGACCCGGGGGCGCTGGATGCCGCACTGGGCGAGGTTTACGGCGTGGTGGACGCTTTGTTGGGAAACTAACTTCGGTTGTCAGATATCAGTTCCCGGTTCTCAGACGAGTTCGCGCGCGACTTTGCCGTTTGCTACACTCCGCGGCACGAGGAGGGCGAATGAAGAATCGCATCCGTTTTATCAGCCACAAACACAAGAAAATTCTCCTGGTGGATGGTTCCGGTTGCTCAACTGAGCAATTGGAAGAATTCGCCACGCTTGTTCCCGCCCGCCTTACCGCCGAACCGCGGGGATCAGTGCTGCTTCTGGCCGATTTCACCGGCGCGCATTTCGACAAGAAGAGCCTGGAGCGTTTTAAGCCTGCCTTGGTTCTCGACCGGCCGTATCTGAAGCGTTCGGCTTGGGTGGGAACGGAGGGCTTACCCAAAATATTCTACGAGCACATGAAAAACTTTTCGCAGCGGGATTTGCCGACGTTCAAGACCCGCGAGGAAGCTCTGGAGTGGCTGGTGGCGGACTGAACGCAGAGAGGGCGAGACGCGCTCGGGACAGCCCGACGGACGCCGGCGCTACTAACTTCAACTTCTCCACTTCAACCCTACCGGACCGGCCAGCGGATGTTTCAGCTCGGCGCCCGTCTTCCGCGATTCCAGAAGCGCTGCCTTCAATCCGAAATACCACTTGGCTGGACGGTCGGCGTCATCGATCAGCATAAGGTGCGGGTTGTGCTTCAGCCCTTCCGACTGTTGTTCCATCGTCTTCCGGTCTTGTTCCACAAACTTCGCAAACACAAACTTGAGCAGCTGTGGGCCCAGCGGCACCCAGCGAAAAATGTTCCATGCGGCCACGACGTCGATACGGCAGTGGCTGCGAGTGATTGGCGTGACCGTGGTCAACGAAGAAAACCAGTATTTGCCGGCGCGAATTGTCTCGAGGCGCAGGTTGGGTAGAACGAAATCAATAGTCGTGGTGATGGATTCGGCGTCGGCGTAGAGCCGCAGCAACTTGTACGGCGCGCTGTTCGAGCTGGGCGTGTGCGCGCTCATGCGAAAGCCGTTGGGAATGGGCTCGAAATTTTTCTGCTTCTCGTGGATGCTGCTGCGACTGCGCCACCACCAGGCCTGATGAACGAACGGCCCGTGCGCCGGATCCATCAGCCCGATGATTCCATGATCGACGCTACAGGGCAGATCGGCGGTGAGGTAAGCGAGCTTGTACTTCTCGCTGAAGGTAGGCAGTCTCGGCGCGGGCATGGGAGCATCGTCAGCTTTGGTGAATCCGGCTCGTGGCGACGGTTCGGGAATGAAGACCCAGATGAAGTCGTCATGCTCTTTACAGGGATAGCTGCCGGCATAGATGCGATCAATCTTCAGCTTCTGGTCCGCGGTGAGGGACGGAATGAGCTGGCACTGGCCGGTGTGTCCGTCAAACCGCCAGCCGTGATAGCTGCATTCCACCTGCTGGCCGTCAAAGTGTCCCTGGGAAAGGGGCATACCGCGGTGCGGACAAGCGTCATGCAACGCAAAAGGGCGGCCCTGACGATCGCGTCCGATGGCCAGCGGGGTCTCGAGCAGCATGGTTTTTTTTAGTTGGCTGGCGTCCACCTGCTGGCCGGGCAGGGCGCGATACCAGAAGCCGTAGAGCATCAGGGAGTCCGGAGCTTCGCGTTGCGGCAGGGAGATGTCGTGCATGGGTGACGCAGGCAGCCTACTACAGCCGACAAAGGAGGTAAAAGCCGCCTTGGCGTTGCTCCTCCTGAGGCCTCAGCGACGCAGGTATCGCGAGGTAACCAACCAGCACGGTAAATATCTATATTTTCAACGAATTGCTGTATTACTTCGGTGGTTCTATTGGTCTTCAGAGCAATTGCTACAGGCCCAACGCCCGCCTATAATCGTTTCACTCTGGTAGATGTTTCTCCGTCAGGTTCCGGGTAGGTAGGCGCGGGGTATTTGTCTGTCCGCGCGCTGGTGCTAAACCCGGCTATGCGAAAACGCCTGCAAATCGCCCTGATGGCTAGTTCCGTACTCGCGACCTTCCTTTCTCTCACCACGCCATATCTGCGGGCACAAGCCGGTTTCGCAAGCATCACCACCAGCATCGACAGCTCTGGACGCAAAGTCTTCGTGAACGACGAGACGCCGGTAGCGCCAAGGCGTTCGACAACTCCTGCGATCCAAAGCAGTGGGCTGATGTATTGGAGTCCCACCGCACACGCCTGGAAATCGGTCGCATCGGCCAATATCCGGGCGGCGCGTTCGGCTGCGGCTGAAGTCAGCACTTCGCAGCAGGTTTCCAGCTTCGTGAGCGGTAAGCCATTCACGCAGCAGGAGATTGATGCCGCCATTAACCAGGCAGCGTCCCGGCATAACGTGGACCCCAGCCTGGTACGCGCGGTCATCAAGGTGGAATCGAACTTCAACCCCAACGCAGTTTCCCGCACCGGGGCGATGGGGCTGATGCAGTTGATGCCGCAGACGGCTCGGCAACTGAACGTAGTCAACCCGTTCGATCCGCAGCAGAACGTGGACGCGGGTGTCCGCCACCTTAAGAGGCTGATGGAAAGTTATGGTGGCGACGTCAGACTGAGCCTGGCCGCCTACAACGCCGGTGCGGGCGCGGTGGCGAGAAGCGCCGGAGTACCGCACTTCCGCGAAACCCGCGCCTACGTGAGGCGGATCACCCAGTTGTATTACGGCGACACGGCTTCAGGCTATCGTATCCTGAGCAGCCCGGTACACGAGCCGGTGCGAGTAAAGCGGGACGAGCGGGGCGTGCTGTCGTTCAGTAACACCGACTAGGCGTCCAGCAACACCGATTAAGAGATCGGCATCTTTAAATACAGTCAGTAAGCAACCGAATGGCTCCCGGCGGGCTACGCGATTACGGGCTAAGCGATTACAGGCTAGAAAATTGAAGAACTCCGATCGAAGCCAACGCGCAAAGCGTCTCGGTGCGGCTCTGCTTCTCCTGTTGCTCCCAGCGCTGCCGCTGCAGGCACGGGGTAGGTCTGAGGCCTGGGCCTCGACCCAGTACAGCACCGCGCAGCGCCTGCGGGAGACTCTGAACAACCTTCCCTCCGTGCAGCAGACCCGCAAGGAATATCAGCGCGTGATTTCCGCCTACCGCCGCGTGTACTACGGTTCGCCGGTTTCTTCCAAAGCGGATCCCAGCGTAGTGGCCGTGGCTGAACTGCTGGTGGAAATGGGGCGGCGCTTTAGTGACGACAGGATTCTGCATGCAGCGATCGGGCAATACAAGTTTCTGCGCCGGGAATATCCCGGCAGCCGCGACCGCTTCGACGCGCTCTTCGCCGTCGGCCAGATTTACCAGGATGATCTCAAAGATCCGGCGCAAGCCAAGATTGCATTCGGGGAGTTTCTTCACCGCTATCCTCACCACCACCTGGCCAACGAGGCCCGCAAGGCGCTTACCGAACCGGCACAGCAAGCTGGGTTGAGATCACAAGACGAGAAGGACTCGGATGACGATTCCAACGCTCCGAAGGGTCGGGCGGGGAAGGAAGTTTCCAGCAGGAGTCTGAAGCCTTCTGCCGCCGAAGCCCCGGACTCACAGGACGTGACCGGCCGCTGGAAGCCGTCGCATGTCACCAGTGTCCGCCACTGGTCCAACCCGGAGTACACCCGGGTCGCGATTGGACTGGAAAGGGAAGCAAAGTTCGAGTCTCAGCGCATTGAGCATCCCGAGCGAATTTTTTTCGATCTGCTCGATACCAACCTGACGTCGTCGCTGCTCGGCAAAACCTTCGAAGTGGATGACGGCCTGCTGAAAAAAATCAGGGTGGCGCAGTTCCAGCATGGTAGGGCGCGGATTGTGCTGGAGGTTGCGGACCATTCCGACTACACCACCTCTTCGCTTAGCGATCCGCCGCGACTGATCATCGATATTCACAACATCGATACTCACAGCAAAGACGTTCAGACAAAGAAATCGGTGCCCGAAGGACGCTCGAAAGAATCTGCTGCGGCGAGTGCCAGGAATCCGCAGACTTCGGATGCGGCCGCGGCTTCGGCGTCCCAGCCGCCGGCAGCTGCAGAAGGCAAGGCACAGGCCAGGATTCCAGCCGACAAGCCGATGCTAGTCACGACCAGCAACGGTACCCCCAAAACGGTGGTCGAAGCAGACGATGACGACGAGAGCGCTGCTACCGTGGCCAAACTCGACCCTCCGGATATCATCAAGCCCGCGGCCAAGGCGCCGATCGCGCTGTCCCCGCCCGCGTTGACTTTGCCTACGCTTTCGAGAAGCTTGAGCCGGAACCGGCGGCAGCCGGCAGCGATTTTTCCGGATGTCCGCGAAGCCTCGCCGACCGCCAGGGGCGACCGCTCGCTGAT
>Ga0210384_10007482_pt1 | contig 11516 bp, 8 predicted proteins | sample IncBWH2MmetaG_FD_160574 | JGI IMG/M metagenome (GOLD analysis project Ga0210384, IMG submission 160574) | Forest soil microbial communities from Barre Woods Harvard Forest LTER site, Petersham, Massachusetts, United States - Inc-BW-H-2-M | ecosystem: Environmental > Terrestrial > Soil >...
GATGCCGGTCCATTCCGGCAATTTCCCCGCAGTTCCAGCGGACTGCTCCGGCGGAGCGACGCGCTCCCAGTGTTCTCCATCCGTGGTCCGCGCAATTGCGCCATTGCGTCCCACCAGCCAGCAAACTGTGTCTGATACCGCCGCGCCCGCCAACCAATCGTCGAGGGAGGGGCTCATTTGTGAAACCCAGGTCTTTCCCGCATCGGCAGAACGCTCGATAATCCCGCCTTTTCCGGCGCGCCAGAGGATCGAGCCGGATGGGGCTTTCATCAATGAGGAATAATCTCGAGTTGGTCGAAACACAGTGAATGCTTTTTCATTTCGTACATTCGAACGCAGCTCCGGGGGAGCTTTTTGACCAACCGCGCCGCCAGTAACTGTTCCTGTCTCCCCTTGCACAGTGGCCGCTTGTTTATCTCGCGACTCCGCGCCACTGATGGCCCCCGCATTTGTTTCGACCCGCGGAGCTACCGAAGGAGCCGTACTCAATGCTGCTTTTGCCTCTGATTGAGGGGCTGCTGGCGCTTGCATCTGAGCTTGTGCTTTCGGAAGCGGTGGCGGGGGTGGAGGAATCGCAGGAGGTTGGATCTCACGCCCATCCGTTAAGGGATTCAATTTCTTGTTCTCCTGAAGTGAACCTGCCGCGCCGCTCGAGCTCGGCGAGACCCTGTCCAAAGCGTTGCCGGCATCCGCGCGGCCTTTTGCCGGTGTTTCCGTCGGCGAATTGAGTGATTGAGTATTTGCGGCGTAACGTTCGGGCGGAGGCGCGGCGCCCTTCTTTTGGTCCTGCTGGGGCGCAACTCTTGCAAGCCGGTCCAACTCTGCCGGTGCCGGGCTCAGTGGAACTTCTTCCTTGGGTGCCTGCGCGACCAGGGTAGTGGATGCGCTGCGATCCGTCGTGCGCCAGGGCGGCCGCATCGCGAACCACACAACCAGCACGGCAGCCACACCGAGAGCGGGCGCCAGCCAGCGAGTGCGCCAATCCACAAGTCTTGGGCGAGTGCGCTGCGCAGATCTCCCCGTTATTTCAACAGGCTCGCGGACAGCCGAAACGCGTTTCCCCAGCTGAGCAACTTCTGTCCCGGCCAGCGGCGTGTCGGCCGAAGCCGCCAGGACGCGCAGAATCTTTCTGCACCTCGCGCACGTCGCGAAATGGCCTTCCCACTGCGCCGATTCGGCCGGCCCGAGGGCCTGCTCCGCGTAGGCCGCGATGACCTCGGCGTCAGGGCACTCCCCTGCGCCGTGGGCATTCATCTGGTCAAGGGCATTGCCCACGCGCCGGGCGAGCGTTTCATCGCGGCGCCGGATTTTGGATTCGTCTCTGTCTTTTGAGTCCATCAAAGCTCGTCCTTGTTTAGAACGGTTCAATCCAAGAATCTTGCATCATCGCAGGTGGCCTCCTTCGGCCGGTTCATGCGTCATTCTTCCGGCGGGTCCCCCACCGGCTCCGATGCGGAAAGCGCCTGCGACAAATCAAAGGGCCAATCCTCGACGGCGTATTCGAATGCCAGTTCCACTTGCGCCACGTCCAGCGCCGGTTGCGCCGGGCGTCCGTTGCACGCGGGAATTTCGCACTGTAGCGCTTGCGTCACGCCCTCGCGCAACGCGCGCCGCATGCGTTCAAGCTGCCGGGACACCGTCGACTCATGCTCTCGCAGCAGGCGCCCAATTTCCGCCAGCGTGAGTTGATCCACGTAGTAGCAGGCCAGAATCATGCGCTCGCGCGGCGTCAAGTTGGCAAGCGCCGCCGAGAGCGCCCGGTCGAACCTTTCAAGATACCTCTCACGATCGGGATCGGCGGGGATAGATTCGGTGCGAGGGGCGAGTTCTCGCGGCGCTTCCCCTTCCATTTCGGCTTCGAGAGAAACCGTTCTGCCGCTCGTTCGAAATATATCCACCTGTTTCTGTGCGAGCACGGCGCGAAGCCATGTGGATAGCTTGCTGCGCCCGTGGAAATATTCAAACAAGGATTTCCGGCGGCCGTCCGGGCTGGAACGAACGCCGTAGAGTTCCGCATAGAGGGAATCCGCCAGTTCCTCAGCGCGCGCGTCATCCGCCCGCCCCGACCCCCGAAGCATGGCGCTCGCGGCATTGCGCAAGTCTTGGCGGAAGTGAGCGATGAAAAACTCCCAGGCCTTCTCGATACCGTTGCTGCAAGCGCACGCGAGGGCCAAGTCCTCAAGGTGAAGCGACTTCAGGTAGGCCTCGACGTCGCCCGGATCGGGTTGCGCGCCGCCAAATCGCTTCTCCGCGCTGCGCCGAAGACTCTCGGCAAACGCTTCTTGAGGCAATCCCCACAGCGCGCACATTCCATCCGCCTGCATCACGCCGAACAGATGCGTGTATTCCGCAAGGAATTGATCGAGCGACGCGAAGGTCGATTCTTTGGGCATGAATTCGGCCGGTTTCAGGTATTTCGATGCATCATAGCCGACCCAGGACTACCAAAGCGAAAGTTGGCTGAGAAAGGTACTTTCTGGCCACCCCATTCCCCACCTCTCGGTGTAGAATACCGCTTCAACAAAGAGTTTCAAGCAGACCAGACCTCCCCGCCCCTGGGTTCTGCTGTGAAGAGGGTTTTAGCCGGCGCCAAGTTCCACGGGGAAGCTCGCAGGAAGTCACAGGAGATTGCATGACCACACGCCTCAATAAACAGAAGGGTTTCTCCCTCATCGAGTTGTTGATCGTTGTGACGATTATTCTGATCATCGCAGCTATCGCTATTCCCAACCTGATGCGATCCAAAATCCAGGCAAACGAGACCGCGGCAGTCGGAGCGCTCAAGGCTCTGACGGAAAGCGCCCTCTTGTATTCGAATTCTTATGGCGGATTCCCTCACTCCCTTTCCGATCTGGGGCCAGCTCCGGGCGGGACAGCCCCTACGTCGGCGTCCGCCGATTTGATTGACTCGGTGCTCGCGAGCGGGATCAAGAGCGGTTACCGATTCTCTTATGCGGCCGGAACGACCGATCCTTCCGGCAATGTGCTCAGCTACTCGATAACTGCCACACCTGTATCGCCGGGATCGAGCGGCCAGCGATCTTTCTTCACCGATCAAAGTGGCACGATTCGGAACACAAACAGCGGCAATGTGGATTCCTCCAGCCCTCCAATCGGCTAAGGAAGAAATCCGCCGAATGATATGCGGCACGATTCTTGCCTTTGTCGGTTGCGCTAAGGCATCCTAGTCGCAGGCATCCAAGCAATGGCTTTGACTCAAATGAGAATTGTTACCTTATGAATCCTAAGACAGAAAACGACACAATTCTGACCTGCCGTGACATAATTTGTCAGCTTTAACCGGCTTCCTGTGGCATAGCCCAAAATTCTTTCTGCGCCCCCCGCTGTCAATCACAGCTAAGTATCTTATTTAATTAGAGTTGCAAGTATAGCATCCGATTATCGTCCTGGGACGCGTTTGGGTCGAGAATTGCATTAATCAGTGCACTGCCGTGAAACATTGGCAAGAATTTAAGGTCGATAAACTGTCGGAGGAAAATTAGATGAGGAAGCAACAAAAGGGTTTTTCGTTAATTGAGTTGTTGATCGTGGTCGCGATTATTTTGATCATCGCGGCCATCGCTATCCCGAACCTGCTGCGTTCGAAGATGGCGGCCAACGAAGCATCTGCGGTTGGTTCACTTCGAACCATCAACACTTCGTCGGTAGCGTTTTCCACCACCTACGGGAACTATCCCACCAAGCTGTCAGATTTGGGTCCTTCGACGGCCCCGACTTCGACGGCGGCGGACTTGATTGACTCGGCCCTGGTGACAGGTTCCAAGAGCGGCTACAAGTTTTCGTATACGGCCTCGGGCACGTACCAGCAATACTCGATCATCGCCGGCCCGATCAATGTAGGTGTGACTGGCCAGCGCTACTTCTTCACCGACCAGTCGGGCGTGATCCGGGTGAACCTGACCACGACCGCTACGTCGGGCGACAACCCAATCAGCTAAAGTAAAAGAAATTCCATCACCGTGCCGAAGGTTCAAGGGAGGAAGCCTCCGCAGCTTCCTCCCTTTTCCTTTTGCCAGCAAGGAAACACGTCCGCGCAATTCCCTTCGAGAAAATTTAAGTCTTCCATTCCATCTTCCACGCGCGATCGGCAGCGATGGCAACTGTCTCGAATTGACTCCTGCCTGCGCGTTTCGTTACGATGAATCACGACGATTCGCGCGCGGGAACGCGATCACAGCCAAGGGCAGCTTTAGAACTTCCACATAAATATGTACACGTGCCGCGAATGCGAATCTGAAATCAATCAAGCCACCGAGTTATGTCCGCATTGCGGCGTGGACCTGACCGCGCCGATCCCGGGCGCGGAAGCGCCCGGGGCCAAGCCCGGCATCGGTAAAATTCTTCTGCGTTGGGGCGTGCTATTGGGAGTGCTGCTTGCTGCAATTTGGAGCTTCCTCTGGTTCATCGTTCCCGAGCGGCAGGGCAATCCCACGACGCAGTCGGAAGCGCGCGCCGCCGAGTCTTTGCGAGAAGTCCGCGTCGCGCTGGTCGATTTTGCATCGGCGGAAGGTGGCGCGTATCCGAGGCAGTTTGAGGCGGCCGGAGAGCGCGTGCGCCTGGCCGCGCAGTTGGCTCAGAGCGTCAACTATCAAGTCCAGTACACGCCCGGGCCCGTTGACGCGGACGGAGCGGTCCGCACGTTTGCGCTTCAGGCTCGGGCGGGAAATTATGGTTTCCGGAACTTCTATTTGGATGACACTGGAATCCTGCGGGCCACCCGGGAAAGTCGCGCCGCCACGTCTGAGGATCCGCCGTACTGAGGTTTATCCTAAGCTCTTATCGTCCTCGCGGCTTTTCTTCTGGCTTTAGAGGCTGCGGAAAATGTAATTTATTTTGTCATTCCGAGTGAGGCGAGGATTCTCTTCGATTTAACTCCATGAAAAGAAAGAGAGATTCCTCGCTTCGCTCGGAATGACAAAGGGAGCGGGGCCCTTTTTCCGCAGCCTGTTCAGGCCGTTTCAGGCGTACAATCGCTGCCCCAACCCTGTGTTATGCCCATTAGCAATTACGGGACACCAGTGATACCCGAAGTTGACAGAGGCCGGACCGTCCAGATATTAAGGAAGCCTATTGCTCGGCGCGAATAGACCATCCCAGGAGAGCTAAATGAAGACTCGTTCCCCGTTCTTGATCGCTCTGACTGTCCTCGCGTCAATTTCGATCATCGTGCCACCGGACGTCCCGGCCCAGGTAGCGCAGCGGGCCGGCCAGATTTCGCGCGCGATTCCTGAAGTGGCCATCGCCCGCGGCACCCAGCAATTGCCTGCCCCAGTCAAAGCGCTGGTGGATTGGGGCGACGTGGTCCGAACAGGCGATGGGGGGCGCGCGCGGGTCGCGCTCGATGATGGTTCCGTGTTGAATGTCGGCTCCAGTTCCACACTTACGGTGACGCAGCACAATGCGGCGGCGCAACAGACGCAGATCGAATTGACGTACGGGCGCATGCGTTCGCAGGTGGTCAAGCAAGCCAAGCCAAATGCGAAATTTGAAGTTCATACGGCCGTGGGAGTTGCGGGCGTGGTGGGCACGGACTTTTTTCTTGGCTTTATGAACGGCCTGTTCCAAATCATTGTGTATGAAGGCCACGTAAAATTCTGCAATCTGGACGGGATTTGCGTGGATGTTCTCGCCGGACAAATTGCGACGATACGGGATGGCCACCAGGCTCCTGACCAGCCCGGGCAAGCCACTCCCTCGGAGCTGACCGATGCGACGATCGCGACTTCCGTGGGAGCGACGTTCGCGGGCAACGAGCCGGCTCATCATCTCAGCACCGGGCAAATTATTGCCCTGACGGCGGCCGTGGTAATCCCAGCCATCGTCGTCCCTATAGCCACTCGCGGCAGCCGTCCGCCGGCGACGACGGGTTGCGGCAGCCAGGTGAAGGGATGCTGACCGGAACAAACGGATAACTATCCTGTTTTGCACGGAGTCTGGAATCCCTTTGGCCTCCCTGCTTTTTATTCGTACACCAAGTCCCATTTTCCGGCGTCTAACAGAAGGGGGATGTGTGGCGACGCCCCACCGCTTTCTCGCATCCAAAGAGTTTTGCGTACTTGCTCGTTGGACCGCCGTTGGAAGAACGCTCCGGAACGAGCGCGTTGAGATCGGCGGCTCATAGGCATACACTAGTCATCTAACTTTTGAATTTCGTTTTTGCGGAATGGAGTAGTTCAGTGAAAAATTTCGGTCTCGCACTTCTCGCGTCTCTGATTTCTCTAAACACATGGGCAGCAAATAAGCCCGCGCGTCGCACTGAGCCCGCGCCCCCCGCGCAACAGCCGGCCCAGGGAACGCCGTCCCCCCTAATCGTGACGATGGGCCAGGAACTGGATCGCGAGATGCCGATTCTTTCCAAGGCCAATCCGCCGGCATACTTCGTCAGTTACATCCTGACTTCGTCGGACCGCTCCGAGGTCATGGGCTCGAACGGGGCTCTGCTCTCGAGCGAGGAAAGCCATTCGCGGTGGCTCGAAACACAGGTGCGCGCGGGAAGCTACGATCTCGATAACACGCACAAGGTCGGCAATTCCGCGCCCGGCCAGGGCAATTTTGGCATGTCAGTGCCGATCGATGACGCTCCCGATGTGCTCCGCCGCGCGATGTGGCAGGAAACCGACAAACAGTTCCGGGTCGCTTCGGAGGGCCTGATCAAGATCAATACGAGCAAGGAAGTCCAGGTTCAAACCGCCGAGGAACACGCTCCGGATTTTGCGCGCGAAAAGCCGCACACTTTTTATGGGCCGGAAGTTTCCGTCCATCCCGACCGAAAACCCTGGGAAACAAAAGTTCGCCTTTACACGGGGGCCTTTCGTGCGTCCCCGCAGATCCTGAATTCCATCGTGACGTTCAGCGCGACGGGTGACAATCAATACCAGGTTACCAGCGAGGGCACGCGCCTGCAGTTTGGCCAGGTCCACTACCGGCTGGAATTGTTCATCCAGGGAAAAGCCCCGGACGGCATGGACATCAACCGTTACTACAATTTTGACTGGACGAATCCTTCGGACGCGCCGGACGATAAGACCGTGCTCGCGGAAGGACAGGTCCTTCGCAAGGAACTCGAAGCGCTGGTGGCCGCGCCGCTGGTCGAGCCGTATGCCGGCCCCGCACTATTGACTGGCCGCGCCACCGCCGTTTTCTTCCACGAGGTTTTTGGCCATCGCGCCGAAGGCTTCCGCCAGAAAGATATCAACGAAGGCCAGACGTTCGCCCGCAAGGTCGGCGAAACGATCCTTCCGAAATTTCTCTCCATCTTCGACGATCCGACGCAGAGAATCCTCGGCAAGGACATCCTCATCGGCTTTTATCCCTTCGATGATGAAGGGACTCCCTCCGAGCGCGTCACGCTGGTCGATCACGGCGTGTTGCGCAATTTCGAGATGTCGCGCCAGCCGCTCACCGGCTTCCCGGTTTCCAATGGACACGGGCGGCGCCAGATCGGCGCGCAGCCGGTTTCGCGCCAGGGAAATCTGATTGTCCAGAGCAGCCTCACCGTAACCAACGCCGAGCTGCGCAAAAAACTGATCGAGGAAATCAAGCGCCAGGGAAAACCGTTTGGCCTGCTGATTGACGATATCGCCGGCGGATTCACGTTCACGGGCCGCGGCCAGCCGCAAGCGTTCCAGGTGCAGCCGCTGGTGGTTTACAAAGTGTACGCGGACGGCCGCCCCGACGAACTCGTTCGCGGCGTGGATATCGTGGGCACGCCGCTCGTTTCGCTCACCAAAATTGTCGCTACGGGCGACACGATGGAAACCTTCAACGGATATTGCGGAGCGGAATCGGGTTCCGTGCCGGTATCCGCCTCGGCTCCCGCTATTCTGATTACGGAAATGGAAGTCCAGAAGAAGGAAACCTCCACCGACAAGCCGCCGATCTTGCCGCCGCCCGCGCACGACCCGCAGGCGGTGCGGCAATGAATTTTTCCAAGAGAAGGCGGACGAACATGGCCATGAAAATATCCAAATTCAGTTTTCTTCCGGCGTTTGCCGCTATGGCTGCGCTTTCCCTGATGTGGGCCGGCCCCGCCACTGCGGCTCAGCCGCGGCATCCCGCTGCAACGCTGGCCCAACCGCAGCGGACCGCGGCGGCCGATTCGGACAAGACTCTCGCGGCCATGCAGGATGAGCTTGACCGCGCGCGCACGCGCCTGGAATTAACAATTCCGGGCACGAATGAACCCGCGCGTCCTTACTTCATCCAGTACCGCGTTCTCGATCTGGAAGTGCGCACGATCGTTGCGGAATTTGGCGCGCTGGTTTCCTCGACCCGCGGCCGGAATCGCATCATGAGCGTGGATGTTCGCGTCGGAAACGATAATCTCGACAGCTCGAACTTCATCACCGATGAAGGCTTTAGCGGCTTCCTCGGTTCCACGGGCACCGTGGGGATCGACCGCGATTACGATTCCTTGCGCCAGGATCTGTGGCTCGCCACCGATCAGGCGTTTAAAGCTGCGGTCGAGAATTATTCCAAGAAGCAGGCGTTCATGTCGCGCTTGGCGAAGGCGCCCAGCATTCCCGATTTTTCTCCCGCGACGCCCACCGTAATGGTCGAACCGTTGAGCGACTCCGATTGGACCACGCGAAACTGGGAGCAGGAGGCGAGGACAGTTTCCGCGGCCTTGCGCCAGTTCCCGCAGTTGTATAGCTCGCGCGTTTTATACCATCTGATCTACACCACGAGTTATCTGCTCAATAGCGACGGAACCAAGATTCGCGCGAATCGCAGCCTGGCGGCCATCGAAGCCAGCCTCCAAACCGAATCCGATGATGGCATGAGCCTGCATAATTACTACGCCGTTTACCGTCACCGCCCCGATCAATTGCCGGCCGCCGATGCCGTTCGAAAGGATCTCGAGAGGGCCGGGGAGCAATTGATCACCCTTCGCGTTTCGCCTCCCGCTGCCGATTACGATGGCCCGGTGCTGTTCGAAGCGCCGGCGGCCGGCTCCTTGCTTGCCCAAATGCTGGGACCGTCCCTTTCCGGTGCGCGCGGCCCCCTGGCGATGCAATCGGCATTCGATCAATTGATGGACCGCTTGGGCGGGCGCAGCGAGTGGACCGGCAAACTCGGTTCGCGCGTTCTCCCCGGCCCGGTTTCGCTGCTGGATGACCCGACGGCCAAGCAGTTTCAGGGGCGGGATTTGCTGGGCACGTATGATGTGGACCAGGAGGGTGTGAAAGCGCAGCGCGTGGAGCTTGTCAACAGCGGCCTGTTGCTGAATTTTCTGATGTCCCGCCGACCCGGGCCCGATCTCGATCATTCGAACGGGCACGGCCGCGCCGCGTATCTGGGTGATCCGCGCCCGATGGCGAGTAATCTGTTTTTCACCTCCTCGGAGGGCATTCCCCCGGACGAGCTGAAGAAAAAATTCATGGACGAGTGCAAGCAGAACGGCAACAAATGGTGCCTCATCGTACGCGCCATGGATAACCCTGTGATTGGCGTGCGCGAGCAGGGGGATCTATCCGACATCGTCATGGGGGCGGCGTCCGGCGCGGCCACGGGCGACCGGCTGCCTTTGCTCGTGTATCGCGTCGACGTCGCGGACGGGAGGGAATCGCTGATTCGCGGCGCGCGTCTCACTGGGCTTACGCTCCGCGCTGTCCGCAATATCGCCGCGGTTGGAAACGACGCCACGGCTTTCGATTTCATGCAGAGCCAACAGGCGGGTTTTGCCGGAACGGCGCTGGCCGCGTTCGGCTCGGCCGACTCCGGAGTGCCGTCAACCGTGATCGCGCCCTCGCTTCTGCTCAATGACGTAGAAGTCCACGGCGCGCGCGGCGAGCCGGAACGTTTGCCGCTTGTTCCTCCCCCGCCGATTCAGTAGCACAGACTTTAGTCTGTGGGGTTTGTTGGAGCACGATCATCCGTCCTTGTCACCAAAACCCACAGACTGAAGTCTGTGCTACCTCGTCGTATAATCCTTTCCGAGGATTCCTCCATCACACGATCTCCCACATCGGTCAAGCAGATGGCGGCGCTTGGGTCCATCGGCTCCGCCTTGGTCCTCGTGAGCCTCAAGGTGTTTCTGGCCGTCGCTACGGGCAGCCTCGGCGTGCTTTCCGAGGCGCTGCATTCGGGGCTGGACTTGATTGCGGCCATCCTGACGTGGCTTTCGGTGCGGGTGTCTGACAAGCCTGCGGATTCCGGGCACACCTACGGCCATGGAAAATTCGAAAATTTCTCCGCGTTCGTCGAAACGGGACTGCTTCTCGCGACTTCGGTGTACATCATCGTGGAGGCCTTTGTGCGCCTCCTGTTCAAGCAGGTGCATTTGCAGCCGAACGCGCTGGCCATGGTGATTCTCGGCATTGCGATGGGCATCGACGTGGTCCGGTCGCGGGCGCTGTCCCGCGTGGCGCGGCAATATCCGAGCGAAGCGCTGGAAGCCGACGCGCTTCACTTTTCGACCGATGTATGGAGCACTTTTGTCGTCATTCTGGGCATGGGGACGGTCTGGGCGGGCCAGCATTGGGGCATCGCCTGGCTACAAAATGCCGACCCGATCGCCGCGCTCGTTGTCGCAGCCATTGTGATCTGGGTGGGTTCGCGGCTCGGGAAGCGCACGCTCGACGCACTCCTGGACGTGGCGCCTGTCGGCCTGCAGGAACGCGTCACGAAAGAAGTCCAAGGACTCGAAGGCGTGATTTCCACCGAGCGCGTGCGGGTGCGGCGCGCCGGAAACAAGCACTTCGTCGATGTTACGATCAGCGTTCCGCGGTCCGCCAGCTTCGAGCAGGTGCACGCTATTTCCGATGCCGTCGAACGGCGCGTCGGCGAAATTGTCCCCGCGGACGTGATGGTGCACATGGAGCCGCGCGCCGCCGCGGGAGAACATTTGTTTGACGCCATCCGCGTCATCGCCGCGCGCCTCGGCCTCGCCGTGCATGAAATTTCCGCCGACCAGCTCGAAGGACGCCTGTTTATCGAGATGCACCTGGAAGTCGACGAACACTTGAGTTTGCGGGAAGCGCATCGCCGCGCGACCGAGCTCGAAGAGGAAATCCGCAAACTTCCCGGCGTGGCGGCATCGTCAAATCGAGCCCACGCAAAAGTGAATATTCACATCGAGCCGCTCGGCACGCACATCGCTTCGGTGGATGGCCAGCGCGGCGAAATGACCGGCCTTGGCCGCGCCATCGAAAAGTACATCAACACGCTGCCCCACGAATTCCACGAGCTGGTGGATTGTCACGAAGTTCACGTGCGCCAGGTCGAGCACAAAATCCTGGTGTCCTGCCACTGCGCCATGGATGGCAGCCTGCCCATCACCCAAATCCACGACGTCACTGGCGCGCTGGAAATTCGCGTGAAGGAAAAATTCCCGCAGATCGCGCGCGTCACGATTCATCCGGAGCCCGTTGAGGAACGCTGAGTCTGGTAGGACGGGCTTCAGCCTGTCTGGTTTCGATTTCTGCACCACTAACAAAAGTCAAAAGAAGACAGGCTGAAGCCCGTCCTACTCGAAGCGCAGAATGCATGTTGGC
>Ga0210384_10007484_pt1 | contig 11516 bp, 8 predicted proteins | sample IncBWH2MmetaG_FD_160574 | JGI IMG/M metagenome (GOLD analysis project Ga0210384, IMG submission 160574) | Forest soil microbial communities from Barre Woods Harvard Forest LTER site, Petersham, Massachusetts, United States - Inc-BW-H-2-M | ecosystem: Environmental > Terrestrial > Soil >...
CGACGCTCTTCATGTGCGCGCGGGCTTGCAGGGAGTTCTACAACTTGTCCCCGTTGAGGTCGGCCAGCATGTCGAGCCGGGCACCAACCTCGCGCGGGTGGCCAATCCCAAACAGTTGAAAGCTGAAATTAAAATCCCGGAGACACAGGCAAAAGACGTTGCCATCGGCCAGAAGGCCACTATCGACACCAGAAATGGCGTGGTCAAGGGCCAGGTGTCGCGCATCGACCCTTCCGTGCAGAACGGCACCGTGACCGTCGACATTGAATTTCTCGAACCGCTTCCCCTCGGCTCGCGACCCGATCTCAGCATCGATGGCACCGTTGAACTCGAAAATCTGCTCAACGTTCTGTACGTTGGCCGCCCTGTCCACGGCCAGTCCGAAAGCGTCGTTGGCCTGTTCAAGCTGGTTGACGATGGGTCGGAAGCCGTTCGCATCAACGTCAAGCTTGGAAAAAATTCTGTCAACACGGTGGAAATTCTCCAAGGATTGCAGGTTGGAGACAAAGTCATTCTCTCCGACATGTCCAACTGGGATCGTTTCGACCGCGTTCGCTTGCGTTAGTGTCTATCTAGGAGGACGTACTCAATGCTCTCTGAGCGGCACCGGGGTTCGGATCTTTAGGTCTGACATTATCCCGCATTTGCTTGGCGGCTTTGGCCGCTGAGGAATTGTTGTCACGTTGTCACACGGACTCTTTGACTGTAGGGAAAGTTTTTGTGGTAATTCAACTCGGAGGCACTTCGCATGACTTCGGCAAATGACATCCTCATCCAAATGGATGGCGTGGAAAAAGTTTTTTTCACGGATGAACTCGAAACGCACGCGCTTTCGCAGATTCATCTCGAAATAAAAAAGGGAGAATACATCGCCATTGCCGGTCCGTCGGGATGCGGCAAGTCCACGCTGTTGGCCATTATCGGCCTTCTAGACTCCCCCACTGGCGGTGTCTACACATTGAACGGCAAGCCCGTGTCGGGCCTCTCTTTGAATGATCGAACGCGCATTCGAAATCGCGAAATCGGCTTCATCTTCCAGGCGTTCAACCTCATTGGTGACCTCACCGTCTATGAAAACGTCGAACTCCCGCTCACCTATCGCAGCATGGGCTCCGCCGAACGCGCCGAGAAAGTGCAAAGCGCGCTCGAGCGTGTGGGCATGGCGCACCGCGCAAAACACTATCCTGCGCAGCTCTCCGGCGGTCAACAGCAACGCGTCGCGGTTGCCCGTGCTCTAGTCGGGGATCCCCTTATTCTGCTGGCGGACGAGCCGACCGGTAATCTGGACTCCAAAAACGGCGATGCCGTGATGGATTTGCTGCGCGACTTGCACGCAAACGGCGCGACCATTTGCATCGTTACTCACGATCCGCGCTACGCCGACCATGCCGAGCGCACCGTCCATCTTTTCGACGGCGCCATCACCAATGAAACCCGCGGCACCGCGGAACACGTGGGTGCACGCTGACGTCGTCAAATCGTGGCTGGCGTGGCTCAGAAACCGCGCAGACGTTCTCAACCATTCGTGGTGGCTGTGGTGATGCGGTCGCGTCCCCGGGACTTCGATTGATACAACGCGATATCCGCAAGCCGCAGTAATTCTTCCTCACTGGAAGCGTGCTGTGGGAACGCCGCGATTCCCATGGAGAGCGTGATTCCATCCAATACCTTCGCTTCGTGCCGGATGCGGAGCTGTTTGACGGCCAGCCGCAAATCCTCGGACCGCTTGGCCGCTTCTTCCGCGACGGACTCCGGAAGTATCACGGCAAATTCCTCTCCGCCGTAACGGCACACAACGTCGTCCGCTCGATAGTGGGTCCGAAGGGCCTCGGCCACCGAGCGTAGAACAGCGTCGCCCGCGTCGTGGCCGAAGGTGTCGTTGAATCGCTTGAAATGATCCAGGTCCAGGAACACCACTGTGAGTGGGGTTTTCTTTCGCTTGCTGCGTAGCAGTTCACGGTTAAGCGATTCTTGCATGAACCGCCGGTTGAACAGTCCCGTCAGCGGATCGTGAATCGATTGCTCTCGTAGCGTCTCACGCAATCGCAGGCTGGCCAGCGACAGCGCCACCTGTCCGGCGATGGCCGCGGAAAGGCGCTGCTGTGTAGCTTTCAGCGCTTCAAATGCCTCCGTGTCGCTCGTCCGTTCGCCGCGCTCATATTGCACGTGAAAAATTCCCGGCGTTTCCCCTTGGGCCACCAGCGGAACGCAAAGATAACTTGCCGGCACCGGATTCTTGATATGCATGCAAACCACTGCATGCTCGGGGAACTCACTCCAATAAGGTTGGCCGCGACGCAGTGCCCAACATTCATCCGGCGGGAACCTGGAGTCCGGAGCGAACGCTCTTCCCCAGAACGAACGACGCCGCGTTCGCAATCATCGCGCAAACGAACAAATAGGGAAGCGGTTCGATCTTGGCCTTGCGCACCGCGCTCAGGATCGCGGGCGTCAGCACCACCGCGGTCGCATCATTGGACATGAATACCGTAACGATCGTTCCGACGCCGTAAACCAATGCGAACAATTTCGAGCAAGAGCCGTTGGCCCTGCGCACGGCAAACGACGAAAGCCAATCGAACACCCCGTGCTCGCGGGCAAGCTCGGAAAGCAGCATCATTCCAATCAGAAACAGGCAAACGTCCGTCGCCTTCGCGGCTGCCCGGCCAACCAGCCGCAACGACACCAATCGAAGCACCAGCAGCAGCACCCCGGCACTGATCCAATACACTTCCGGAATATTGCGCGGCCGGATCAGCATCAGCGCGATGCTAAGCCCAACAATGAGCAATACCAGAAGATGCGCAGCGCCAAATCCGAACATTTACGACTCCGCCCTCCTTATCGGGCCGCGCCCTACTGGGCTGCATGGTTAGTGTCAAGCCGACTGAGTTTTATTTCGTTTGTCTACGGTCTCTACGCAATTCGCGGTATGGAAATATGTTGTTTTTCGCTATATTTCTACCATTCTTGAGAGGCTTGGCTTTTCGAAATCACATGTAACGGCAGGGTCTATAATCCCATCCAACCCCAACGTAACGCCGCCTTCACCGCGAGAAGGAGACTCACATGACAACTTTTTTTCTAAATGGAAAACAGGTGCAGGTCGACGACGACCCTTCCACTCCGTTGCTTTGGGTCTTACGCGATTCTCTGGGGATGACCGGCACAAAATTCGGTTGTGGCATGGCCCTGTGCGGCGCGTGCACCGTTCATTTGGAGGGCCAGGCGATTCGTTCCTGCGTTTCCTCGGTTTCTCGCGTCGAAGGCAAACACGTCACCACCATTGAAGGCCTGTCCAACGATCTCACCCATCCGCTGCAGAAAGCCTGGATCGAATTGGACGTGCCGCAATGCGGTTATTGCCAGTCCGGCCAGATCATGAGCGCGGCGATCCTTCTGAAAGAGAATCCCAAGCCAACCGACAAGGACATCGACGAAGCCATGAGCGGCAATATCTGCCGTTGTGGAACCTATCCCAGGATTCGCAAAGCCATCCATCGCGCCGCCGAAATGACCGAACGGAGCACAAAGTGAGCGCCCCGGTAATGATCAGTCGCCGTGGCTTCTTGCGAACCAGCGCAGCCGTAGGTGGCGGGCTCCTGGTCACCTGGAACGTGCCGCTCCAGAAAAACGGTGGCGAGTCAGTCGCCGCAGGCAAAGACCCTTACGCGGTCAACGCCTTTGTGCGCATCGGCACCGACGAAAGCGTTACGGTCATCTCCGCTCACTCCGAAATGGGGCAGGGAATTTACACCTCTTTGCCGATGCTTTTGAACGAAGAGTTGCAAGCAGACTGGGCAAAGATCCGCGTGGAAGCCGCGCCAGTCGACAAGGTCTACAACCACCCCGTGTTCGGCATCCAGATGACCGGCGGAAGCACTACCTCTCCCGCGGAATGGACGCGCTATCGCAAAATGGGCGCTGTCGCCCGCGTGATGCTCGTGCAAGCTGCGGCAAAGCAATGGGGCGTGGACCCCGCAAGCTGCCGCGTGGAAAAAGGCGTGGTGATTCACGAAGCCTCCAAACGACGCGCCACATACGGAGCTCTGGCCAGCGCCGCGTCGCAACTGACCGCACCCGCGGACGTACCGCTTAAGGATCCGAAACAATTCACGCTTATCGGCAAACCAACCAAGCGGCTGGACACGCCCTCGAAAACCAACGGGACGGCACAGTTCGGCCTTGACGTTATGGTTCCCGGAATGGTCTATGCCGTTGTCATGCGCCCCCCGGTGTTCGGCGGCAAAGTACGAGCAATCGACGCCAGCGAAGCACTCAAAATTCCCGGTGTCAAAGTGGTCGAACAAATTCCTTCCGGCGTCGCGATAGTCGCAAGCAAGTTTTGGGCCGCAAAACAGGGACGAGACAAACTAAAAGTGGACTGGGATCTGGGTCCGAACGCCGGCCTTTCCACCGAGCAAATGTTACGGGATTTCGCGCAGACTTCGCAGAAACCAGGCAATATCGCAAAGAGAGTGGGCGATCCAGCGGGAGCGCTAAAAAGCACCGCAAAAACAATTACCGCTACGTACGATGTTCCGTATCTGGCCCACTGCATGATGGAACCCTTGAACTGTGTCGTCGATTTGCGCGCGGATAGTTGCGAACTCTGGACCGGCACACAATTCGAAACCGTGGATCGCGCCAACGCCGCAAACGCCGCTGGTTTGCCGCCTGAGAAAGTCAAAATCAATACGACGTTGTTGGGCGGCGGATTTGGGAGGCGCGCAAATCCTGCATCCGATTTTGTGGTTGAAGCCGTGTACGTCGCGAAAGTTGCCAAGGCTCCAGTGAAGGTCGTCTGGACGCGCGATGACGATTTAAGGGGTGGCTGGTACCGCCCGATGTGGCACGACCGTTTCGTGGCAGGCCTCGACGCGAACGGCGAGCCGGTCGCGTGGACGCACACGATTGTCGGACAGTCGATTGCCGAGGGAACGGCTTTCGAGCCGCTTATGGTCAAAGACGGCGTGGATGCAGCGTCCGTCGAGGGTGCCGCGGATATTCTTTATGGCATCCCGAATCTGCAAGTGGACCTGCATTCGCCGAAAATCGGCGTCCCTGTGCAGTGGTGGCGCTCCGTTGGCCACTCGCATACTGGGTTCTCCGTGGAGGGCTTCTTCGATGAAGTAGCCCACGCCGGCGGCAAAGATCCCTACGAATTGCGCCGTAAACTGCTGGCAAACCAGCCGCGCATGCTGGCCGTTCTGGAGTTAGCGGGTCAAAAAGCCAAATGGGGATCGAAGCTTCCGCCGGGAGTTGGTCGCGGCATAGCCACTCACTTTTCGTTTGACAGCTATGTGGCGCAGGTCGTTGAAGCTTCGGTGGAAAAGAACGGTACGGTCCGCGTGCATCGCGTGGTCTGCGCCGTGGATTGCGGACGAGTGATCAATCCCGACACTGTCAAGGCACAAATGGAAGGCGGCATCATCTTTGGATTGACCGCGGCGCTGAAAACGGAAATCACGCTGAAGAATGGCCGCGTGGAGCAAACAAATTTTCACGACTACCAGATGTTGCGGATGTTCGAATCGCCGGAAGTAGAGGTATACATCGTGCCGAGCAGCGAAAACCCAACCGGAGTCGGCGAACCCGGCGTGCCTCCGGTCGCGCCGGCTTTAACCAACGCCATTTTTGCCGCGACAGGAAAGCGCATTCGCAGACTGCCGGTGCGCGGCAGCGATCTCGCATGAATGAATGAGGATAGAGTCATGACCAAATTCTCGGAAACAAAAACCGTCAACTCTAAAATCCCAGCCTTCGGATTGCACCTTCTGGCCCCAAGCGCGCTAGTCGCCGCTTGCACCGCTCTCCTTGCCGCCTCGATCTTAGCCGGTCCTCCGCAATCGAAACCTGACGCAGCCGCGTCTCGCCTGGCGTTCCTGCAAATTTATCGCGTGCTGACATCCCCGCGTTGCCAGAATTGTCACCCTGCAGGCGACGCTCCGTTGCAGGGAGACGACAGCCACGTTCATTTGCAATACGTGAAGCGCGGCAAGGATGGCCATGGCGTCTACGGTATGCGCTGCGATACTTGCCACCAAACCACAAACTTGCCCGGTGCACACATGCCGCCGGGAAATCCGAAATGGGCACTGCCGCCTCCGGAACTTAAGATGGTTTTTGTCGGCCGTTCGCCCGCCGAGCTCTGCAACCAAATCAAGGATCCAAAGCAAAACGGCAATCGCAACCTGCAAGCGCTCTTCGATCATATTGCCAAGGACGACTTGGTCGGCTGGGGCTGGAATCCCGGTGATGGCCGAACTCTCCCGCTGTTGACTCGCCCCGAAACCGTTGCCCAGTTGAAAATCTGGATCGATGGCGGGGCGGCCTGCCCGGAATAATCGGAACTACAACCGCGAAATAATTTCGAGTGTCGAGCCGTGCCTACGGGAAATCACCTAACAAAGCGGGGTGTTCGCTCCAAGCGGAGTTTGCTAGGCTTTAGGAATGCAACTAGAACATCTTGGTCTCATCGGCAATTGCCAGTTATCCGCGCTCATCAATCACAATGGCGAAATCGTCTGGTGTTGTTTACCGCGCTTCGACTCGGAGCCTGTATTTTCCACGCTGCTCGATGAAACAGAAGGCGGCAGGTTCCTGGTAGGCCCCGCCGGCGGCGAAGTTGGCGAACAGTCCTACATCGATAACACCAATATCTTGCAAACGCACTTCGAAACTCCTACCGGTTCGTTTCGTGTGATCGACTTTGCACCGCGCTTCGTTCAATACGACCGCACCTTCCGCCCAACGCAAATTTTTCGCATCATTGAACCCATCGAAGGCTCGCCACGCATCCGCGTCATTTGCGAGCCGCGCCTGGGTTGGAGCAAAGGGACGCCCACGCGCGTTAGCGGCTCGAACCACATGCGCTTCGAAGGTTTCGACAGCCAGTTGCGGCTGACCACCAACATTCCAATTTCCTATCTCGGTGGCCAGGCATTCACGCTCACCGAACAAAGACACCTGGTGCTGACCTGGGGAACGCCGGTGGAGGAACCGCTGCGGCCGCTAAGTGCGCGATTCCTGGCGGAAACACAACGCTACTGGCAACGATGGGTCAAGCAGTGCAACGTTCCGCCGCTTTATCAGAACGCGGTGATTCGTTCTGCGCTGGCCTTGAAGTTGCACTGCTTTGAAGACACCGGCGCGATCATCGCGGCGATGACCACCTCGATCCCCGAAGCCGCCGGCAGCGGCCGCACGTGGGATTACCGCTATTGCTGGCTGCGCGATGCCTACTACTCCTTGAGTGCCTTCCGGCTGCTCGGCCAGCACGAAGAGCGCGAAGATTTCATCCACTATCTTTTGAACGTCGCAGGTGGCTCGCCTGATCTGAATCTCAAGCCGCTCTATTGTGTCGACGGCACGCCCGGTCCCGAGGAACAAATTCTGGAAAATTGGGCGGGATTCAACGGTGAAAAACCGGTACGCATCGGCAACGGAGCCGCAACGCACACGCAAAACGATGTTTTCGGCGAAATGGTCCTGGCGCTCGTTCCGATATTTCTGGACGAGCGGTTCAATGCGGACCGCACGCCGGTGGCACTCGAATTGATCGAACGGCTGGCGCGCAAAGCTATCTCCGTCGCCGGCCAGCCGGACGCGGGCATTTGGGAATATCGCACCGAGTGGAAGCCGCAAACCTTTTCGAACTTGATGTGCTGGGCCGCGGCGGACCGCATGGCTCGTGTCTACTCCCTCCACGCACCTGCCAACGAGCCAGAATTTCGCTCCGCCGCGGAACGCATTCGTGAAGAGATCATCGCCAAGGCCTGGTGCCCGACAATCAACAGCTTCGCCGCAACCTACGAAGGCCACGATCTCGATGCTTCCTTGCTGCAGATGGCCTATCTCAGATTCTTGCCGCTCGACGACCCACGCATCGCTTCCAGCATAAAAGCCACTCGCAAAGGCCTGGCCAACGGTGACTGGTTGTTTCGTTATCAGTTAGACGACGGATTCGGCTTGCCGCAAGTGGCGTTTATTATTTGCACGTTCTGGCTGATCGAGGCGTTGGCTGACTCTGGACAAACCGCTGAAGCCAAAGCGGTCATGGACCGCGTCCACTCCGTTTTTTCTGGTCTGGGACTTCTCTCCGAAGACTACGAAACCTCCAACATGCGCATGTGGGGAAATTTCCCCCAAGCCTATTCGCACGTAGGCCTGATTCACGCTGCCTTCGCCGCATCCCCACCCTGGGCCGACGTCCTGTAACAAGCAAGAAGTGCGGACGGGATCTCGCTGATAGGGCTGGCCTCTGGCCGGCGGGACGCCCACCGCTACCAAGCACTCCCACAACGGTCGCGTTCCTTCTCCAACTTCACGAGCTTGGCACCGGAGGTCGGAGCCTTAGCTCCGACAGTGAATGCTCGCCTTCGCGTGGGTTTCAGCCCTGAGGTTTCCGTTCGCCTAAGATTGCCAGTGGCGCGGTCGCCGCATTTTCGAATCAAACTAGTTCACGGTAACCGTAATGTTCGTCGTGTGCGTGATTGAGCCGCTTTGGGCGGTAATTTGTGCAGTGTAGGTTGCAGGCGTGGTAGTCGTCACAGTTTTCGAGCCGGAACTACTGCCTCCGCCGCAGCCCGCGAACGCCCCGGCAATCAGGACCGCGCATACACCGAATCCCACTCGCATCTGCGGCCGTGTGCGACACTGTGGTAGCACAAAAATCACGAACGACAGCAGTCCAAGTGAAACGAAAAGTGAAACGTATCGCGCAGCAGAAATATTCGGCCAGCCACTGAGCCCTGACGAACGAGCTTTCGTTTCCGGTCGTACCGCCGCGCTAACAACGCCGATCGTCACCGTACTCGTGCCAGACCCGGCAACGCTAGCCGGCGAAATCGAACAAGTAATCGCCGAAGGTGCCGAGCAAGTCAAAGCCACCGTGCCCGAAAACGAATTCAGCGCCGCAACAGTAAGTTTCGTGGTCGTCGACGAGGTTCCGTTGCTGATGGTGACCGCGGTTGGACTCGCCGAAAGCTGAAAGTCCGCCGCGCCCGAACCCGAGCCCGATCCCGCACTCTGCCAATCCGTCGCCAGATTGAAGGCGTCGACCGATCCAAGTCCCGTCACCAGGTCATATCCCGAGCTGGCCGAAAAACCCAACGATCCATTCGTGCAATCCTTCGAAGCCGCCGTGCAAGGCACGATGTTGTTTCCCGACGTGACATCATGAAACGCGGACGGTGAGGTCGTCGCTAGGGCGTACAACGTCGGATTGATGTTCCCCAGCCCGCTGCCGCCGATTTTCTGGTTGAGTAGCGCGATGATACCCGCCATCGATGGCGAGCCAGCCGAGGTCCCACCCACGACCGTGAGATTGTTGCTGGAATCGCGAAACCCGGTGACGCAGCTTCCATTCGAACAAATCAAAAATCCATCGTGGTCCGGCGAAGCGCTCAGCGAAACATCCGGCACGTCGCGATGTCCGTCGCCGGGAACGCCCTTTCCGGTTTGCCAGGTGGGTTTCGTAAATAGCGTGCTGACCCCTCCGCCACTGGCGGAAAGCACCTTGTCGGCAGCCGTATCATTCCACGCGCCTTCGGGAATGTAGCTCAGTGCCGAACCGTTCGCGCTGTCGTTTGTCGCGCTCCAGTATTGGCTGGCGTTGCTGCCTTCCGCGAATTCCGTGCCGCCCACTCCGGTAACATACGGAAGGCTCGCCGGCACATCCACAGACAATCCGGAAGTCGAGCTGGTGGAAGTCGCCAACTCGCAATCGGCGGCGCCCGAATCTCCCGAAGAAGACGCAATTGTCATGCCTTGCGCATTGGCCTGCTGCGCCAGGGTCGATAGCGCGTTCACATCGCTCGGCGTGTAATTCGCTTCGCAATTGCCGTAAGACATCGCCAGCACCGGCGCAAGATTATGCGTAATCGTGTAATCGAACGAATTGATCACGTTGGTGGAATTTACATAAATAATCGTCGCGCGCTTGGCCACCGCGCCGGACCATTCCACATCCAGATCCGCTTCCGTCATGTCGTTGGTCTTGATGCCCGGATCAGCGCCATCCAGCACTACCTGCGGATCATTCGCGGGAAGTCCTGCGGCGGTGCGAAAGGCTTGGATGTCGGTGAGCTTGATATCCGTCTGTCCCGCAATCGCGATCTTTTGCGCGGTACCGTCGATTCCGCTGTTGTACAGAGCCTTCACGTCATAAATCGTCGCGAAATCATCGGGCGCCACAAAATGGCTTCCGGTTATGCTGGAGGTAAAATGCGGATCGGGCGCTTGCACTTGCCGGCGATTGCGCACCGCGCGCGGTTTCAACGTGAAATCATTCAACCCGCGTATACCCACCAGCTGTCCGGAAAGCGCCTGCGGAACCGAAGGCTCAACGTTATTGGCATAGTGCACTTCGTCGTTCACGAGATAGTTGCGAAGCTCTACACTGAACAGTGATTGCGCCTGTGCCGCGGTGGCGTCAAACGAAATCCGGTTCCGGCTCGGCGCAACCTCGCGCACCGCGATTCCCACGCTGTTGAGCCAAGCGCGAACGCTTTCCACCTGCGCTGGGGACAAGCCATAGTCTTCCGCGAACTTCTCCGGCGTAATCCATTTGTGATACTGCGGCGAATTGGGGTTCTGCTGATCCTGGAGCAATTGCTGCAACGCTGCTTGTTGTGCAGCCGATGGCGCAAAAACCAGCGACAAGGAAAGTTTTCTAGCGGGATCGACGGCACCCATATCCTTCGCGGCGCGAAGCAGCGGCTGGACGTGACCCTTAAGTGGAACTCTCTCCGCAGATTCAATCTGTGCCGGAGTAGAACTCAAAACGACCGGCAAAACCAACGACGAAAAAACTATCCCTGCCGCAATTCCAGCCATGCTGGAAAGCACTCGCACGATATTCGCCTGCACTATGGCACCTCGACCCGGTATGTGACTGGTGCTAATAAGACGCGCCGGGTGCTGGGAATGTTGTACGGCGCTTTCTACCACAGAGTTAGTATACGGCTGTTCGACAGCCGCTCAGTCTTTGCGCTGGCGATGGCGTTTACCAAAAGCGGGTCATCGATCATGCGTAGCCATTCAGAATGCGCTGGAGAATATCATAGGTGAATTCCGCCAACAGAAACGTTCGTTGCGATTCAAAAAGCCGCTTGCCCGTATTCGTGATTCGTTCTCTGACGCGTCCATCTGGCCTCAACCACTTGGTCTCTACGCCAAACCCAAAACCTGCATCCAACTTAAAAGTACCCTGGCTGGAAATGCGCCATACGCACAAAACACCTTATAGAAGTGCATTCCGGCGCGGTTTCCTATACTATGAGGCAAGTTCAGAACCAATGCCTGGCGAAGCAAAGCGAATCTATTTCCTGGCGTTTCTCCTCGTGGCTGTTGTCGTTGCGGCCCAATTGCATTGCTGTGTCGAACTGAACTCCAACACCTTGGATTCGCACGTTTGCCCGATTTGTTCCTCGGCAGGCGTCGCCATCGCCGCTCCTGCCGTAAACATGGCAATCGTTCCGGCAAGCCACTGGCTGGAAGTTTCCTCAGCAACG
>Ga0210384_10007485_pt1 | contig 11515 bp, 10 predicted proteins | sample IncBWH2MmetaG_FD_160574 | JGI IMG/M metagenome (GOLD analysis project Ga0210384, IMG submission 160574) | Forest soil microbial communities from Barre Woods Harvard Forest LTER site, Petersham, Massachusetts, United States - Inc-BW-H-2-M | ecosystem: Environmental > Terrestrial > Soil >...
ATTGAATGGAAGTCGTAAGCACTTCGTCCGTGTGGAACGGAGAATCGGAAGGTGAACGTTGAAAAAGTTATCTAAAATCGTTGCGCTTCTGCTGCTGGTCCTGCCCCTGGCGGTTGCACAGGAGACGCGTCCCGACGAGCAGACTCGGGTCTATCAGGAAAATGGCAAATGGTCGCGGCAGATCACCGGTTCCATGGCGGCCGCGAAGAATCTGCGAGTAAAAGTTGACTCGGGCGTGGTGCGGGTTGCGGGCGGTTCGCAGCAGAACATCAGCTATGTGATCAGCAATCATTCGTATGCTTCGTCAGAAGAGAAGGCCCGCCACGAATTCGAATCCTACAAAATCAATGTTTACGTCCGCGGAGACACGGCATGGGTAACGGGCGAGTGGGAAGGCAGCAAACCCCGCCGCTCCTCCAGCGAATTCATTATCAACATTCCGCGCGGAACTGATCTAGTGAAGGTAGAAACTGAAGGCGGCGATCTTACGGCGACGGGCATCGCTGGCCGGGTTGAAGGTGAAACTGGTGGCGGCAGTATTCGCCTGGACGATATCGGAGGCGTGATCAACGCCGAGACCGGTGGCGGAGGCATCGACGTTGGAACCGTGGGCGGCGAAATCACGTTGCGCACAGGTGGCGGCAGTATTAAAGTGGCCTCGGCCAAAGGGAAGATTAACGCGGAGACCGGCGGCGGCAGCGTGCTGGTAGTTTTCGGCATGCAGGGCGCCGTGCTCGAAACCGGTGGCGGCAGCATCGAGGTGCAACGCTGCTCTGGGCCGTTGAAAGTCACCACTGGCGGAGGCAGCATTGAATTGGGCGAAATTGCGGGCCCCGCCGTAATTGAAACCGGCGGCGGCAGCATCCGTCTTAGTTCAGCGACTGGAGCGGTGAAGGCTGAGACTGGCGGAGGCAGCATTACGCTCAACGGCGTGCCTGCGGCGCGAGCCGAAACCGGCGCTGGTGGCATTGTGGCCAAGTTCGTCTCTGGAACAGATCGCACCGATTCGGTGCTGGAAACTTCCGCCGGCGACATTACGGTTTATCTGGCGCCTACATTGAACATCACGATTCGGGCCTCCATCGAACTGGCGAACGGTCATCGCATCCGCTCTGATTTTTCTGAGATTCGAGTTACAACTGAAGGGGGCGAGTGGGGTCCAGGGACGGCCACTGCCGAGGGCAACTTGAATGGCGGCGGTCCGACGCTGAAGGTGCGCACGACAACTGGAGACATCACCTTTCTCGCCAGCCGCTGAGCCTGGGTTTGATGGAGGACGCCCGGCCTCCATGAAGAGAAGAGGAGAAACGAACATGCGTCGATCAATCCTCGCCATACTGATTTTGCCGATGTTCGCCGCGGTTGCGACCGGGGGGCAGCTGTGCTCGCAGGAACCCTTCAGTGAAGCCTTCGGTTACTCCAGCGAGGACTTCGGGGGCGGATCGTATCTCGGCGTTGACACCCGCGATGTCACTTCCGATCGCCTGGCCGATCTGAAGCTGAAAGAAGAACACGGCGTCGAGGTCACGCTCGTCGATCAGGACGCTCCCGCCGGCAAGGCTGGTCTCAAAGAGCATGACGTAATTCTCAGCCTCAACGGCAACCAGGTGGAGAGCGTGGAGCAATTGCGCCGCATGATCCGCGAAATTCCTCCGGGACGTCTGGTGACCCTGGGAATCAGTCGAGGTGGCCAGCCCGTTACCCTCAAGGCCCAACTGGCGGACCGCAAGAAGGCCTTTGCGATGGCCAGAGCGGGCAAGTCATTCAACTTCACTATGCCGGCAATCCCCCCGATCCCTGCGATGCCCGCCATGCCGTCGGTAAACGCCACTCCGTTTGTGCCTGAGATGGATATGCCGGTCTCCATTGTCGTAGTGCACTCTTCGGCACGCAGCGGGTTGATGGTCGAAAACCTGACCCCGCAGTTGGGAGATTTCTTCGGCGCGAAAAATGGCAAGGGAGTTCTGGTGCGCTCGGTGGAGAAAGGCAGTCGCGCCGAGCAAGCCGGGTTCCGGGCCGGTGACGTGATCGTGAAAGTCAACGGCGAATCCATCAGTGACAGCGGCGATTTTACTCATGCCATGCACGGCCGCAAGAGCAGCACGGTCACGGTCAGCATCATTCGGGAGAAGAAGGAGCAAGACCTCACTTTGACCGTGCCGGAGCGCAACCAGTCGGGCCTGCTCGATACCGACGAGACTATCGAGGAGACGGACGCCGACGCCGAAACTGTGATTGATCTGAGCGAGGTGCAATCCGAGATGGCCTGCGTGAGACCCGAAATCGAGCGAGCCATCCGCGAGGTCCGGAGAGCGAGACCAAACATTGAGGAAGCCACTCAGGAACTGCGGAACCATCAGGAAGAGCTGAAAGAGGAAATGCGCGAACTGGAGCGCGAACTCAAAGATCGAGAACTAGAAATGCAAGACAATCAGAAGGTGGTTCCCTGGCAGCCCCAAGCGGATATCTAGAGCTTTACCGGTCTCCGTAGTATCCGTCCCGCGCCTGGACGATGAGATCTTTCTTGGTCGCGGCAACCTGGATCTTGTGATATCCGGGCTCTGCAGGATTAGGTGTGTAGCCCAGGCTGTACTGGTTGCGCAGTTCTTCCTGAATCTGAGAATAGATCTGGTTGACCGGCTCCTTGTTGGAGACCTGAAACAATCGTCCGCCCGTTTCTCTGGAGATACGTTCCAGAACTTTCTTCCCGTCGGCATGCTCTTCCGGGAACCTGCGGGGCCCGCCTCGACCTCCACCCATCCCGCCGCGACCCATTCCGGGCCCGCCCATACCCGGGATACTGATGCCGGTCCGACCGAAACCTCCACCATTTCCGTAGGCCTCGTCATCCTTGAACAGAATGGAATAGACGATAGTGTTGGCGCGTTGGGCGGACTCAATCGCCGCCTCCAGACTCTCCTTGCTGCCCATGTCCACGCCGTCGGAGAGGACGATCACCGCCTTACGGCCGGGTTGCTTCTGCATCATCTCGTCAGAAGCCAGGTAGACCGCGTCATAGAGAAGAGTGCCGCCGCCATGACGGCCGGAACCACGTCCCGAACCTGAGCCTGGGCCGCCGTTTCCTCCTCCGCCGCTGGTGCGGTCGAACTGCGGAGTTTGTAGGGACTCGAGTGCGCTCCGCAGCTGTTCACGCGATGAGGTCAGGTCCTGTGAGAGTTCCACCTCACGGTCGAAGTGGATGACAAAAGCTTTGTCCTTATCTTCGCGCAGCACCTGCGCCAGAAAACTTTCACTGGCGTCGCGCTCTTCGCTGAGCACCCGTCTTTGGCTCATGCTGGTATCTACCAGCAGTCCGAGGGTAAGCGGGAGGTCGGTTTCGCGAGAGAAATACTTGAGGCTCTGCGGACGACCGTCCTCGGTCAACGTGAAATCATCTTTGGTCAGGCTGTTCACGATCTTTCCGTGCTTGTCCCGCACCGTCGCCAGGACGTTGACCACTTTGACCTTGACCGACATGGTGGTAACTGGCTGGTCCGCAGAATTGGCGACGGCAATGGAGCGGTTGCTCGCCTGGCCTTCGCCCGTGGATTGCGCCATGGCCGTACCGACAGCCAGCACTGCGATCGCGCTCAAGACCGCGAGACGGTCGAAGCTGAACTCCACTTGCTGGCCTTTCTGAAAGCCTTACAGAATGGGAGGCCGGATGGCCCGGCCTGCCGCGAAACGATTTGCTCCGTAGTCATGAGAACACGGGAGTGAGGGAATTGGTTGTGAGTCGGATCGTAAAAGTTTGTAAAGGTGCCCGCGAATGGCTGGTCGGGAGCGCCTGAGCCGGCCAGAAGAATCGTAACCCGGTGCACTATAGTAGCTAAAAAGGACGAATCGTTTATGGATGACGCCTTGTCTGACGTAGAGAAGTCTGAACCAAACAAGTCTGACGAAGCAGGGGCCGACGTCCCAACGTCTATCGGTCCCCGCGTCGACGGCTCCCCGGCTCGACGTCCCGGACGGACAGCATTGCCGGGGCGATCAGTGACGCTTGCACCTCTCGACCCTCGCGCCCACGGCGACGCGCTTTATGGCGCGATACGCGGGGAGGCGGGGGACCTGTTGTGGCAGTACCTTTTCGAGGGGCCGTTCGCCGATCGCGCAGCGTTCGATGCCCATCTGCAACGGATCGCCGCTTCAGAAGATCCCCTGTTCTTTGCGATCCTGGATAACGCGTCAGGGAAAGCAGTGGGATACGCTTCCTACATGCGAATCGACCCGATCCATCGGGTGATTGAGGTGGGCAGCATCCTTTTCACTCCGCTCCTGCAACAGACCACGCTGGCCACCGAGGCCATGTATCTCATGGCGCGGCATGTTTTCGAAGACTTGGGGTACCGTCGCTACGAGTGGAAGTGCAACGCTCTCAATGCACCTTCTCGGCGGGCCGCGTTGCGCTTCGGCTTCAGGTTCGAAGGGATCTTCCGGCAACACATGATCGTCAAAGGGAGAAATCGGGACACGGCGTGGTTCTCCCTGCTCGATTCGGAATGGCCGGTGCGAAAGGCGAATTTTGAGCGCTGGCTCGACCCATCGAATTTTGATGAGCATGGCCGGCAGAAGGTGGCACTCTCTCAGCTGAACGGACTGTCAAGAGGCCCGGGTTTGCCAAATCAGTACTGACCAGGTCGTCAGGCCGAGCGTCGCGAAGCATCCTGCCGGAGCGCCGAACCGGCTGGTTCGGAGAAGAGCAGTCATCAACTGAGCGCCCGTGTTCCGGCGTTACGACGGCTCCTGCCTTCCGATTCCGGTTTTCCGACGAAGCGAGTTTTAATCCGAAAGCGTCTCATTTCAGGGGACAATCTGGCAGCGCCAGAGCAAGCACAGGCGGTTGCGCACGGAAAGGGATCTGCCGGTATGAGTTCTTCCGGGACGAGCACAGCTGGGACTGGTGCCGCGATGGGTCGAGTGCTCTTGGTGTGCGAAGATGCGGCCGCGGTCCAGCAACTGGCCGAGGGCATGCAGCAATTTGCCATCACGACTGAGGTTTGTGCCAATGTAGGCGTGGCCCTTGGGCTGCTGAACCGCAAGAAATTCGAGGCGGTTATCGTTGATTTTGGGCTGGCGCAAGCAGATGAACTGCTGGAGCAGATTCGTCTTTCCCCATCCAATCGCACAGCCGTGACCTTTGCCATTACGGCTGCCGGAAAGACGTCCAGGTCCGAGCTGCAACCAAATTTCCTGATGGAAAAACCTCTTTCCGCCGCCTCGGTGGGGAAGACATTTAAAGCTGCTTTTGGATTGATTGTGCGCGAGCGTCGACGCTCGTTTCGTTGTCCGATCGACATTCCAGCCGCCATCCAGGCCAACGGCGAAGAAGCCAATTGCCACCTGGTGAACATAAGTGAGGGTGGACTGGCGATCACTGGATCTCCCGCTCTGAAGCCCGGTGCGCAGGTGAGAGTTCTGTTTACTCTGCCCGGGCAATTGCTGCGCTTCAAAATCGAGGCCGAACTCTGCTGGTACGACGAAAAAGGCCGCGCCGGGCTGCGATCGCTGATGATTCCCTCGGAGCAGAAATCCACCCTGCAACAGTGGCTGGCCGTAAAACTGGAACAGGACTTGCCGGAATCGGTGGCGCGACAATTCCGCAGGGAATAGCTGCCGTGGATCCGGTGAGCGCCCTGATGAAGCCCGGCTGGTTCAGGGTTTAAACCCTGTTTTGTCCCGGCTCGGTTCTGGGCAAAGAGTCTCCCCGCAGCTGGTTGAATTCTGTGGTTACTGTAGACACTTGTCCTTAAGGACAGGTAACCGGCCTCGCAGTTACGTGGCCCGCAGCGGCCGCATTCGGGGTACTTCGTAACTTGTCGCTCCCTCCCGACCAAACTAGTCTCATTACTATGCGGCCACACTCTCTGCTGTTCTCCTCCGATGAGGAGGCCTCACGCGCCCTGAGTCACGCTTTCAGCGATCTTGAATTCGATGTCGAGACTTGCCCGGAAATCTTCAGCGCGGTGGAAAAGATCACCACCAGAAGCTTCGATGTCGTCGTTTCGGACTGGAACGAAGGGTTGGAAGCTGTCTTTCTGCTGAAGACAGTGCGCGAACTGAAGGGCAACCACGCAGCCTTTACCTTGGCCATCGCCAATACCGAAGCCTTCGCTGCCGCCCACGAAGCGGGCGCCGATCTGGTGTTGAGCCGGCCGCTGACGCCGGATGACGTCAAATACGCGTTGCTGACCTGCGATGCCTTTCTGCTCCAGATGAAGTCCTGGCTGACCAGGCTCGGTCCGTCACTGGCGGAACCTCAAATCGAAAATCAGGCCGGTGCCAAGCCGCTTGGCGATTCGCCAGACTTGACCTCAGAAAGCACCGATTTCGAAAACACGGGTTTCGACCCCGTGACTCTCGAAAACAAGACTTCAGAGGACCGGACTTTCAATTCATTGCCACGCCTGCGTCCCTGGCCCTCCCCTCCTCCCCCACGCCCTACGGAATCCTTTTCGCCGGTGGTCGCCGCCGAATCGATTTTTGACGACGACCTGCTGTATCGGTCCCGTGTGCAGACTTTGTTTCAGGCGCCCCAGCCGACTTTTTCCTCTTCGTCGTCGGTGCTCTTGAAGAAGGGCCGAAACCGAGTGCTGCCGGGGCTGGCCATTGCCGTGGCATTTCTTTCCGTGGGTTATGTATTCAGCGAACCGCTGCGCGGACAAGGTACAACGAATTCCGTCGCCCAAATGTGCGGGCGGGTGCTGCAGCGGACGGAGGGTTGGCTGCACCGGCCCAACGGGGACGAGACACCGGCCCCTGCGGTCCAGCTGGCCGAGGAGAATAGCGGCCCTCAGTTTGTGCGTCCAGGCCGGGCAGTGTCGCGTATCACGATTACGCCGGTCGGAGATCCATTTCAAAACGAACCTGTCGTCACACCTACTGAGCCGGCGCAGCCGAGTCATGAAACCCAACTGCCAAGCCCGCAACCTGTGACCGCCAGCGCAGTCCCGATTCCAGAAAGCCTGAAGATGCAGGTCCACAGCGCGAGCATGCGGAGCGTCGCGGAACGGATTACGCCATCGCTTCTCGCCGCCCTGGAGCCCGTGGCGCTGTCCGAGGACCTTTCTCGCCGTTTGCTGCTGCAAAAAGTTCTGCCCAACTATCCCGAGCGAGCGGTCAAAGCGCGCTTGCAGGGCCCGGTAGTGCTGCAGGCATGGATCGGCCGGGACGGCACCATTCAGGATCTCAAGCTGGTGCGCGGCTCTTTCCTGCTGGGCCAGGCGGCGTACCGGGCAGTGAAGCAGTGGCGTTACCAGCCTTACCTGATTAACGGCCGCGCAGTCGAGGCAGAGACCTTCGTTACTGTAGACTTCAGGTTGCCCTAGCTCTGCCAGCTGCAAGAACCGAGAACCAGCCACGGATCTTCACGGATCAAGATCTTGTCTTCTTTTCTTTCTCTTTTGGATCTTCATCCGGAAATCCGTGGCTGTCTTGCTATTGAACCTTCCTGATCAACTGAGTTCACAACTTTTTACGTATTTTTACCCCCGATTGACACCGGCTGGGGCCCATTTGACTATGGTGGTTGTGGCCCGAGAGGACACCCGGCCTGGATTTGGGATCAAAGATGAAAACGAAACGGCGGAACGAGAAGACGCGACTGCTCCTGACCCTGGAGCTCGCGGTCATATTGCCCGCCGCGGCGCTGGTGATCCTGAGCGCGTGGCACGTGCTGCAGATTCAGCGCGACCGCGCTGTCGAAGCTGCCATCCAGCGGGACTTCAGCCAGGTGCTGGCGATATCAGAAAAGCAGATCAATCACAAGGCATACGAACTGGTGGACGACGTACGCACCGATCTTCCTGCACTCAGTGAGGCATGCGGGCCTAGTCTGGACAAGATTTTGGCAGCCCACCCCTACGCCGCGCACATCTTCATCTATTCCCCTCGGACTGGGATGGTATTTCGCTCTCAATCCGACCGACTGGCGAAGGATGGCGGGTTTCGCGACGAGGCCGACTACCTGAGCAAGATGTTCGACGGCTGGCTGAAGGTGGATTTCGGCGACATGTCCGACAAGCTGGTGAAACTCCATAAGAAAGGGTCGCCCTATATTTTTGAGGGGGAGTGGGTGCCGCGTGGTGACAAGCGTGTCTATCAGGCAACCGCTCTGTTTGTCATCAACGGAGAAAACAAGGCCTCTTCTGCGATAGCGGGTGTGGCACTCGACGCCGACTATTTGAAAGACCAGTTTTTTCCCGAGATGCTGGACGATGTCATTAGTCGCAACGTGAGCGACGCCCAGACCGACAAGAACCACGCGGTAATGATGTTGCGTGGCAAGTACGAATCGGCGGCGCTCGCCCAATCGAGCGGGTGGGATGGCGGAACGGCTGAAGTCGAGCGAAACCTGGAAGGCGCGTTCCCCGGATTGACCTTGGCCATCAAGCTGAAGGGAACCACGTTGGCGGCCATCGGCGAGCGCTTCGCACGTATCAGTTTTCTGACCCTGGCGGCCCTTTCCCTGGTGCTGGCGGGCGGAATTGCACTGACTTATCGCAATGTCACCAAGGAAATGGCGCTGGCACGCCTGAAGTCCGATTTCGTTTCCAATGTATCGCACGAGTTGCGCACGCCGCTGTCGCTCATCCGCTTGTATGCCGAGACGCTGGAGATGGGGCGGCTCACCAGTCCGGACAAATATCAGGAGTACTACCGTATCATCCGCAAAGAGAGCGAACGACTGACCGCCCTCATCAACAACATTCTGGATTTCTCCCGCATCGAGGCCGGGCACAAGGAATACGACTTCCGCGAAACCGACATGAGCGAACTGGTGCACAACACCCTCGACTCCTATCGTTACCAACTGGAGCAGAGCGGTTTCCAGTTCGAAGAAAAGATTGACGAAGTGCCGCCGATGCGTGTTGACCGCGAGGCCATGGCCCGGTCGTTATTAAACCTGGTGAACAATGCGCTCAAGTATTCGCAAGACAGGAAGTACATCGGCGTGAACCTGTATCGCGACAACGGCTCGGTGAAACTGGAAGTGGTGGACCAGGGCATTGGAATTCCTCATCAGGAGCAGCAGAAGATTTTTGAGAAGTTCTATCGGGTGGGGGATCCGCTAGTGCACAACACGAAAGGCAGCGGCCTGGGCCTGTCGCTGGTGCGCCACATCGTGCAAGCCCACGGGGGCGAAGTCGCGGTGGACAGCGCGCCCGGCCAAGGCAGCAAGTTCACCATCGTGCTACCGGTTAAGGCCTCTCAGAATACGGCATCGAACGGCTAGACAGAGTTCATCGCAGTTTTCGGCTCCAAGTAAAGTTGGGCAGCGGCAAGGACGACCGATGACCAGAATCCTGATTGTCGAAGACGAACCCAACATGGTGGCGGGCTTGCGCGACAACTTCGAATTCGAAGGCTACGATGTCATCACCGCTCCGGACGGCGTGGCCGGGCTGGAGCGCGCGCTGAAGGAAGCTCCTGACCTCGTCATCCTCGACGTGATGATGCCGCGCATGAGCGGTCTCGACGTTTGCAAGCAGCTCAAAGCCAAGCGGCCTTCGGTGCCAATCATCATGCTGACGGCCCGAGGCCAGGAAGTTGACAAAGTGGTCGGACTCGAACTGGGTGCGGATGACTACGTGACCAAGCCGTTTTCCATCCGGGAGTTGCTGGCCCGGGTCAAGGCGGTCTTACGCCGTGCCAAGACGGTGCCGAAAGAACAGGAGCGCTATTCCTTTGGCGAGGTCGAAGTAAACCTGAAAAGTTGTCAGGTTTCACGCAGCGGCCAAGCGATGGATTTTTCGTCCAAGGAATTCGAACTGCTCAAATATTTTCTGTGCCATCCCGGCGAGACCCTGAGCCGCGACCGCCTGCTTGAGGACGTGTGGGGCTATGACCGATTTCCTACCACACGTACCGTGGACGCGCACATTGTCCGCCTGCGTCAGAAAGTTGAACCGAAGCCGGATGAGCCTCGCTTCATCCTCACGGTGCACGGGACGGGTTACAAGTTCGTTGGGTAAACCGATATGAGCATGTCTGAGAGCGGCAAAATTCGTTTGACGCCATACTTGAACCGCCCGGTACTTGGCCCAGCCAGCACAGCGCGCCGATCCGCGTGGATGATTCCGCGCTCATTCGTCAGGCCCAGCAGGGCGACACTGCCGCTTTCGAAGAACTGGTGCGGCAGTACGATCGCGCCGTGCTACGGCTCGCCATCCATCTCACGGGTTCTCCGGAAGATGGACAGGACATTTATCAGGAGGCGTTTCTTCGCGCGTACATCAATCTGGCACGCTTCCGCTTCGAGTGTTCGTTCTACACCTGGATCTATCGCATCGTGACCAACCTCTGTCTGGACCATTTGCGCAAGAAGAGTTCGCGCGGCCGCGACCTGAATACGACGATGTCACCAGACGGCGAGCCGGAGGATATGCTCGACCGCATGCCGGATCACAGTCCGTCGGCCAGCCCGGAGCGAAGCTTCGCCGGACGGGAGCTGCAGCAATCCATCGTGCGCGCCCTGGGCCGCCTTTCGCCCCGGGAACGGATGGTCTTCGAGCTCAAGCACTACCACGGCATGAGGCTGCGCACCGTGGCCGGAATGCTGAACACGACGGAAGGCACGATCAAGAACACGTTGTTCCGCGCCACCCACAAACTGCGCGTGCAACTTGCTCAAGTACGCTGATTACTCAATAAAACAAGCGGGGGAATGCCGGCGGACCCGTGATTGTAATCACGGCGGGGCGTGTCCGGCGTCACTGCGTTTCGTTGGTCCCGAACGTAGCGTAGTGACGATGATATTGGCTCGCCAAAATACTCCCTGTTAAAACGGAGCAGCTTCCGGGCCTCCCCATCAATCTGAACGTAAAGGAGAATTCCCATGTTTGCCGTATTGTTGAATTCATCCCGAAGCTGGAAAAGAAAGAGGAGTTTGTAAAGGTAATCCGTAACGCAGTGCTTCCCATTCTGAACGAGCAGACCGGATTCATGGAACTGCTGCCCTTCTTCCCGGAGATCAAGAATGAAAAGGTGATCGCGGTCACCCTCTGGACCGAAAAAGGGAATGCGCAGCGCTATGAGCGCGAAGTGTTTCCGAGGGTCGAGGAGATCCTGAAGCCCTAGCTGACCACCCCCATGACGTACAAGCTGACAACGTCGAGACCACCCTGTGTGAGCACCTCGTGCAAGCTCTGACCGCATAAGCGGTCACGAGCAGCACTCAGGGTAGCCGGAGCAGAATTCAACCTGCTCCGGTTTTTATTTGGTTGTCCACGGCCAGCATATTCGCAGAATTTCAGGGATTCAGGTCTGCGGCTGACCTTCCTGGTCCTCGAAGAGCAATCACTGATTGGTGTGATTCGAATCACGGCAGAAGCGGGCTCTGAGAGCCTAGTTTAGCGGTGGTTCTTGTCCTGCCCGTGAGGAGGAACAGGATGCTCGTTTCTCAGCTGCCTTCGCGCACCATGGATCCTCGACGTTACGACTTCGCCAGAAGCCCCATGCTGGTGTACTGGGAAATGACCCAGGCATGCATGCTGGCATGCCGGCACTGTCGCGCGGA
>Ga0210384_10007486_pt1 | contig 11514 bp, 9 predicted proteins | sample IncBWH2MmetaG_FD_160574 | JGI IMG/M metagenome (GOLD analysis project Ga0210384, IMG submission 160574) | Forest soil microbial communities from Barre Woods Harvard Forest LTER site, Petersham, Massachusetts, United States - Inc-BW-H-2-M | ecosystem: Environmental > Terrestrial > Soil >...
TGTTCATCGTGGAGATGCGCGGCGGCAGTACGCAGCGGCCCTTTGATAAACTGCTCTCCGTCGCGTTCATTTTGGTAGAAGCTAAGCGCGTTCGTGAGACCCTGCGAATACAGTTGCCGCGGTGTCGCGACGCGAAAACTCGGCGAAATTGCCGGCAAAGGACCGTCGACGTCGATAGTGAATGCACCGGTCTCGCTGATCTTGAAGTCCAGCGCATAAACGGTGAACTTTCCCCAAGCGCCAAGGTTGGCGCCGATGGCCTGCGAAAATACCGTCGTGCCCGTGGAATTAACGACGTGGAAAAGGGCCCCGCTCTCCGAACCGGGGGCCATCAAGTACGCCCGACTCTCGGCGCCTGCCTCGTAGCCCATTTGGTTCACCCGCACGAACGCGCTCTCGGCCAGGCTAATCGTGGGAACCAAAAGAACCAGCGCGGTTAGGACCACCGAGGCTCCACAGATTCGGGAAAGTCCGACCAGGCGATGCCGCGGTTTGCAAGCAACGTATTGCATGGGCACCTCTATTAAAACGATTGAATACTGAGACTAGTTGATCTGGGTGTCAAGATCGAATTGCTTTACAGGCAGGGATGGAGGGCGGCGGTGCGCGCAAGCCGTGCCGCCCAACGCGCGGGATGTTGTGAAGGCTAGTGGCTCGGTTCCAGAATCAGTTTCTGTACCCGCCAGTTCAGCAGTTCGGCGACGTACAGTTCGTTCTCTGACGGGCACGCCATTTCGTGGATCCAGCCGAATTGCTTCGGTTGCTTGCCGGCCTCGCCGAATACGCCAAGAATTTTTCCCTCCAGGCTGAGCTTGTAGATGCGGCCAGGAAAAGCATCGGATGCATACAGCACCTGGTTCGGCCCCGGCGTGATGCAGATGGCCCAAGGCGCGCCGGGCGACATCGTGCCGGTAGTTTGCGTGGGCCGGTTGCCGATCGCAGGGTGAGCATCAGGCTTGAGCGGCACGTCGATCGAAAACTGGCGCAGAAACTTGCCGTCAGTGTCGAACACCTGGATGCGCCGATTGCCGCGGTCAGCCACGTAAATGTTTCCCTGAGCGTCGGCAGCGATACTGTGGGGCACACTAAATTGTCCGGGCTGGTCCCCTGGTTCACCCCAGGACTTGACCCAGTTCCCATGCTTATCCACCTTGGCAACGCGCGAATTCACGTACCCATCGCTGATGTACGTGTTGCCGTCTAAATCCCAAGTCATGTCCGTCACCTGACGGAACATCCCGTCGATGGGAGGCAGCGGCGGCTTAACGTGCCGCAACGCCTCGGTCCCCTCGTCCGAAGCTTCCTGCTTGCGCCCGAACACCCACACCACCCGGCCCTCCGGGTTGAATTTGATGACCATGTCCGAGCCCTTGTCGGCTACCCAGATATTGTCCTGCTTGTCGATCTTCACTGCGTGCGCGAACGACCACGCATAAAGGTTGTGGCCGATCTCCCGCACAAACTTGCCGTCCGCGGCAAACTCTAGCAACTGCGCCGCACCGGCCGCATACGCCGGCCCGGTAGTATTGCCCCGCGAGAACACAAAGACGTGTCCCTTGGAGTTGACCGCTACGCCGGCCACCTCCCCAAGATAAAGGTCGGGCGGAAGCTTTAGAAAATCAGGCACGGATCGATACGCAATCTCCGGCGGAGCCTGCTGCGCGAAAAGTGATGCCGCAAGAGAAAGAAACAACCCAAGCACAACAATCCAGCGTTTCATGCCAGCCTCCATCGCAGCGGTAGGTTTCGAGGGTCGAGATATGTGGCCCGGGAACAGTCGCAGAGACAGACGGCCCGTGCGCTCAGTCGGTTTCCACCGTAGCCGCTGGATCTCGCGGGCGCCAAACCCGCCAAATCTCAAGCGCACGAGAGCGCAACCCTGTACAAAGCGCGTCAGCGCCGCCAGAATTTCATCACCGCGGAGTAATCCAAATCCTCCTTGGCCGCGCCCTTGACGTAGCTATAAGTTTCCCGCGCCGCCGCGGTGGCGGGCAAGGCCACGCCCAGCTGATTGGCCAGATCCAGCGCCAGGCCGAGGTCCTTGTGCATCAGCCGCAGCGGAAAGCTCGGCGCATACTCGCCTTTCAACAAATTTTGTGACTTGATGTCCAGCACTCCCGAACGCGCCATGCTGGATTGCATTACTTCGACGAGACCCTCGCCTTTCAATCCAGCTCCGTTCACCAAAGCCAGCGCCTCCGCCAGCGCATCCACCTGCAGCGCCAGAATCATATTCATGGCCAGCTTGACGGTTTGCCCCGCTCCGTTGGGCCCCAGATGAAACCATTTCTTCCCCATCACTCCCAAAATCGGCTCCACGGCTTTCAGCGTCCCCGCATCGCCTCCCACCATGAAAACCAGCTCGCCTTTCTTCGCGCCCCAGTCGCCCCCAGTCACCGGCGCATCCAAAAAACGCACGCCGCGTTCGGCGCATGCCGCCGCGATCTTCCTGGCCAGCGCCGGAGACACGGTGCTGGAATCGATGTATGTGCTGCCGGACTTTAATCCCGCCAGCGCCCCAGTGTCTTTGCCGCCGTCTCCCCACAGCACTCCTTCCAGTGCCGGAGGATCGCTCACGATCGTCAGCAGCACATCGCAAGAGGCCGCGGCTTCCTTCGGTGATCCCGCCAGCGTCGCGCCCGCGGCTACCAGTTCGTCCGCTCGAGCTGCCGTGCGGTTCCACACCGTCAGCGAATGCCCCGCCTTCAGCAGATTCATTCCCATGGGTCGGCCCATCAGGCCGAGACCTATCAATCCAATTTTTGTTTTCGAGCCACCAGCCGATTCCACGGACTCCTCCTGGGGTGCGCTCGGACTAACAATGTGACGGTGACGGCGCAGCCGCGATGTTCGCAGAGATTGTAACTGAACAGTGCTAGAGGAGTCGCGCGAACGCGCAACAGAACAGAATTAGACCGTCTTCGGTCGGTTCCGCAAGGGAAGGACGGAAGGTGTTGCTCCGGAAGTGTTGGCCGCCGCAGTGGAAGAACTAAGATTTTCGCCGCCGGGAGTCGGCTTTTCGCGGCTCGCCGCCCCAGGAGCGGGTGCCCCGGTCTTGCTGACATCCGCCGCCGCTTCCGCCACTTCCTCCAAACGCACAATATACTGGTACGGAATCTCCCACCGGAAATGCTTCAGCAGCCCACGCTGCATAAGATGCTGCTCCAGGAAAATCGACCGGCCAGAATCGGCCACAAGTGTCCCAGAAGCGGGCAAAAGGATGTCGCCGGCGCGGTAATGCACCTCGACCCTGTGCCCCAGAAGGCTGGAATAGCGGGCCATACCCAACCACTCTCACAGGCGCAAATAAAGACGGGCAATAGTACGGAAGGACTCCCCCGCAAGGACAGTGTGGAAAACGGGAGGTTAAGAATTTCTCAGCCGGGCGTGGCCAGCGCCAGATAATCCGGCCGGTCGGAAACCAGTTTGTGCCGAAAAGCCTTGCGAATCTCGCCGTTTTGCAGCAGAAAAACACCAGGCATGCGCTGGATGTCGCCCGCTGGAAAGCCCACAAAATGCCCGTGGAAAAACGCGCCGATCGACCGCAAGATACTTTCCGGATTTAAATACTGGCGAAGCTCCGCGCGCGTCAGCCCAAAAGCTTCGTAAAGCCGCCCCTGCGGATCGCCGAAACGCGGAACATCCACCAACCCGTACGGCGTGAAAAACCACTTGGCCTTTTCCTCCGTGCCCAGATGCACGAATGCCAGCGGGATGCCCCGAGCCTCGATGGCTTTGCGTTTTTCGGCGATTTCCGCAACCGCCTCGCGGCAAAACGAACATCCAAAATGGCGAAGGAACACCAGAAACAAGGGGCGTTCCGCGATCAGGGACGCCAAGGAGTGCCCTTCTTGCGAGGTGTATTCGCTCAGCAATGCAGAGTCGATTTGGTTCGATCGAAACACGTTTCGGATGGCCGCTCAAACGTCAGAAAACTCTGAAAATAAGTGTAGCACGCTCGCTCCGCAGGCCGCTGAGATGGTCAGACAGTGGGCCAGTTTTCGGTTATGCTAACCCGAAGCTGATCCGCTACCGACGGTCAGCCCAACTTGACTTTTCCGGCGAGCGAGCTATTGTCTGCCTTCCTGTTTTTTGCGTGTTCTTCCAAGGAGAACAAATGCCGCGCAAGTCCGTTTGTTTTTTCTTCGTCAGCCTCGTCCTATTGCTGCCCGCCGTGAGCCAAAGTCAAAAGCCTGCCAGCAAGACCATCGTCTTGAAAGCCGCCCGCCTTTTCGACGGCAAGAGCAATGCCCTGGTCACGCCGGGGGTCGTCGTGGTCACCGACGGAAAGATCGTCGCGGCCGGAACCAGCGCCGCCACTCCCTCTGGCGCCGAAATTATCGATCTCGGCGATGCCACGCTCCTGCCCGGCTTCATCGACGCCCACACCCACGTAACCATGATGAATTCCGACGACTGGAAGCAGAACAAGCTCGATGGCCTGCAAAAAACCGTCGCGGAAATGGCGTTGGACGCCAGCGTAAACGCCAAGGTCACGCTGATGGCGGGCTTTACCACCGTGCGCGATGTCGGCTCGCGCGACTTTCTCGACGTCGGCCTGCGCAACGCCATTCGCAATGGCAAGGTTCCCGGCCCGCGCATGCTCGTTTCCGTCCACGCCATCGGCGCAACCGGTGGACACTGCGACGGTTCCGACGGCTTCCGTTCTGGACTCTTCGGCAAGGAAACCGGGCCCGAAGAAGGCGTGGTCAACGGCGCCGATCAAGCCCGTTACGCCGTTCGCCTCGCGCACAAATACGGCGCCGACGTGATCAAGACCTGCGCCAGCGGCGGCGTGCTCTCTCCCACCGATGACGTGGACACCCCGCAACTCACCCAGGAAGAACTCAACGCCATCGTCGATGAAGCCCACGCTCTTCGTTTGCGGGTGGCCACCCACGCCCACGGGGCCGAAGCCGCCAAGCGCGCCATCCGCGCCGGCGTAACTTCCATCGAGCACGGTTCCTTCCTCGATGACGAAGCTTTGGACATGATGAAGCAGCACGGCACGTATCTCGTGCCCACGCTGATGGCCGTCCAGGGTCTTCAGGAGCAACTCGACAAAGGCGTTTATCTGCCGCCAGCCATTGAAGCCAAAGCCCGCGCCGCGATTGCCGCCATTCGCTTGACCTTTCAGCGCGCCATCGCCAAGGGTGTAAAGGTCGGCCTGGGCACCGACGCCGCGGTTTATCCGCACGGCCGCAACGCCGAAGAATTCCACCAGATGGCCGACTTGGGTCTGAAGCCCATCGACGCCCTGAAAGCCGGCACCTCCGCCGACGCAGAGTTGCTGGGTATTTTCAACAAGATCGGTACGCTCGAGGCCAACAAGATCGCCGATGTGGTCGCCGTGCCCGGCAATCCGCTGGAAAACATTCGCCAGACCGAACATGTTTTCTTTGTAATGAAGGAAGGCATCGTCTACAAAAATGATCGCGCCAAGTAAGCACATCCATGTACCGGAACGGGAGCGAAGCGTGCACAAATTATTTGTATTTCTAGCGGTGCTATGTTTTGCGGCGCTGAGCGCCCCAGCGCAACAGACAAAGCCGGCGACCAAGACCTACGTCTTGAAGGCCGCGCGGTTGTTCGACGGAAAAAGCGATGCGCTGGTTAAGCCCGGGATAGTTGTCGTGACCGACGGAAAGATCGTAGCCGTCGGTGCTAATGCCACTGTCCCGGCCGGCGCCGAAGTGATCGATCTCGGCGACGCCACGCTGCTCCCCGGCTTCATGGACGCGCACACCCATCTGACCGATGAATCCAGCGACGACTGGAAGCAAGACACCATCGCAGGGCTGGAGAAAACGGTCGCGGAGAAGGCTCTGGACTCCACCGTCAACGCGCGAAAGACACTGATGGGCGGATTCACCACCGTTCGCGACGTCGGCTCGTCGGACTATCTCGACGTCGGCCTGCGTAACGCCATTCGCAATGGAAAGGTCGTTGGGCCGCGCATGCTCGTGGCCACGTACGCCATCGGTTCCACCGGCGGACATTGTGACGAGTTCGCGGGTTATCGCGCAGGCCTCTTTGGACATGAAACCGGTCCGCTGCAAGGTGTCGCCAATGGCGCCGACCAGATTCGCTACGCGGTGCGCCTAGCCCACAAGTACGGAGCCGACGTGATCAAGACCTGCGCCTCCGGCGGCGTGCTCTCGCTCACCGACGACGTGGACACCCCGCAACTCACCCAGGAAGAACTGAACGCGCTGGTGGACGAGGCTCACGCGTTGCGCCGCAAAGCCGCCGCCCATTGCCACGGTGCCGAAGCGGCCAAGCGCGCTATCCGCGCCGGCATCGATTCCCTTGAGCACGGCTCGTTTCTCGACGACGAAGCCCTGGATATGATGAAAGCCCACGGAACGTTTCTCGTACCCACGTTGATGGCCGTCGTCGGCGAACAGGAGCGCATCGCCCGCGGCCTGTACTTTCCTCCGGTCATCTTGGCCAAAGCCAACGCGGCCAGTGCCGCCGTGCACAAAACGTTCCAGACCGCCCTCTCCAAAGGCGTTAAGATCGGCTTGGGCACCGACGCTGCTGTCTACCCGCACGGCCGCAACGCCGAAGAATTCCACCAAATGGTGGACCTGGGCATGAAGCCCATCGACGCCCTGAAAGCAGGTACCTCCGCGGATGCCGAATTGCTAGGCCTATCCGACAAACTCGGCACACTGGAAGCAAACAAGATTGCCGACGTGGTGGCCGTACCCGGCGATGTCGTCGAGAACATCCGTCAAACGGAAAAAGTCTTTTTCGTAATGAAGGAAGGCACCATCTACCGCAACGACCGTGCCACGTCGCCGCGCTAAGCGCTGCAAGTTACGTACTCCCGACGGGCGCAGCATCGCTTACCCTGAGCTTCGAGGGGCTGCTCCCAGGCCCGGCAACCAACCAGCATCAAGGAGCATACGCATGCAAAATCTATCGAACACCGTAGGCCTGGGCCTGGCCAACTATTTCGACAAAATGGCCGCCAAGCTCCACAAATGGGTCGATCCTCTTTCCCAAGAGCAATTCTGGCGAAATCCCTTTCCCTACGGAAACGACGTCGGCCATCTGGTTCTGCACCTGACCGGCAACTTGAGCTACTACATTGGCGCGCAAATCGCCACCACTGGCTACGTTCGCGACCGCGACCGGGAATTCACGGAAGCCGCTCGCCCTGCCAAGCAAGACGTTCTTCGTAACTTCGACCGCGTCATCTCCCTGGCCATCGACACCGCCCGCAAGCAAGCCCCCGAACAATGGTCGGCCGACTATTCCGCGGAGCGCGCCACCGCCAAAAACCGTTTCGCAATTTTCCTCGATTGCGCCGCACACATCGACCATCACGTAGGCCAAATCATCTATCTCAGCAAAGAACTAACCCGCTAGCGGCCTCTCGTAGGGGCACGGCACGCCGTGCCCGGTCCCGGCAGACAAGTCAACCTTAAAGGATCTTGTTTTGTCCCCCGACGAACGACGAAATCTACGTTTCGAGCTTAAACCGCGAAGACGCCAGCCGGTACAAACGCCGCCACAGCAACCGATTGATCAGCACCACCACGACAGCCATGATCACCGTCGACGCCAGCAAAACATCGAACCGTCCTGAATCGCTGGCCCGGCTGATCGTGCTTCCCAGCCCGGGAGCCGAAACGATCTTTCCTTGAAAATGAAAATACTCGGCCACGATGCTGGCGTTCCAGGCCCCGCCCGAAGCCGTAACCATCCCCGTAATCAAATAAGGAAAGATCCCCGGCAAAATCAGAAAACGCCAGCGGTCCCAACTCCCGAATCGGAAAATGTGCGCGGCTTCCTTAAGATCGGTGGGCAGCGCCATCGCGCCGGCGATCACGTTGAACAAAATGTACCACTGCGTTCCCAGAAGCATCAGCATCATCGCCGCGATTTCCAGTCCCCCGCGGAGACGAATCAGAAAAAGGAGGATCACCGGAAAAAGCGCCGTCGCCGGAATCGATGCGGCCAACTGCGCCAGTGGCTGCGCGATGCGCGACAAACGCGGATTCGATCCGATGGCCACGCCCACCGGCACCGTCCATAAAGCTCCCAAGAGCAGCGCCGCATTGACCCGCAAAAAAGTAAGAGCGGCGGCGCGCAACAGCGTGAAATAGTCTTCGCGATGCAGATCGGAAAGCTCGCGCACGCCGTGAAACACCGCGAATCCCAAGCCTACCGATATCGTTGCGGCCAGCACACCGAGAAGCCAGGAGCGCGAACGGTTCTGCTTTGGAATGGAAAACGTCGCCGCCGCTCGGCGTGCGCCGACCGCGAACGTCAGCGTAAGCCAGTTGATAATCGGGCGCAAAATAAAGCGGTAGCCACGGATCACGAACGAAGCCCGCCCGATGAGGCGCAGCAAGGCCGGCTGCTCGGTACTCGCGCTCTCCACCTGCTCGAACTTGAACTTGTCGGCCCAAACGATCACCGGCCGCCATACCAATTGGTCCAGTAGCACGACGACCGCGATCATCGCCGCAAGGCCCCAGAGAATCGCTCGCGTGTCACCGTTACCCGCGGCGGTCTGCAAGAACGAGCCGAGCCCCGGCAGACGGAAGTCGCGGTCGCCCAAAACGAACATTTCGCAGGCCATCAGGAAGAACCAGCCGCCGGCCACGGACATCATGGAATTCCATACCAAACCGATGGTCGAGAACGGCAAATCAAGTTGAGCAAATCGTTGCCAACGGCCGAAGCGGTAAATGCGCGCGGCCTCTCGGAGTTCGCGGGGCTGGGTCTTCAGCGAAGAATAAAAACTGAACGCAATATTCCAGACTTGCCCGGTGAAAATCAGCAATATGGAACCCAACTCGACGCCCAATTGCCGGTGCGGAAATATCGCCACCATCGCCAGCATCACGCCTGGCAAAAAGCTAAGCACCGGAATCGATTGCAAAATATCCAGCAGCGGCACGAGAATCACTTCTGCGCGCCGCGAATTCGCCGCCAGATATCCGTAACCTAGCGCAAAAGCCAGGCTCAGCGCATACGCAACAACGATGCGCACCAAGGAATACAGAGCGTAGAGAGGAAGGTCGCGAGGACTCTGGGAAATCTGCGCTGCGGGCATGGCTGGTCCGAGCCAGGAACGCCCGATCGCGTAGACCCCGAAAATGGCGGCGAACACAAAAAGAAAGACTGCTATATCGATCAGGAAGGCCCACGACCAGCGCGAGCCAGCGGGACGAACCGCGGTGGGCGGCAGCGGCGTGGCGTGTTGCGTGGCAGGAATGAGCGCCGGCACGGGAAAGTCAGGCCTCGGTGAGCGTCAGCTTGCCTGTTGCGGCGTCGTAATCGAAAATTTCGGCGTAGCGTCCCCATTGGATGGCGGTTTCCAACTGGCGGCGAGATTCGTCTTCGCTGAAGTGTTCATCAATAATGTCGCGGAAAAATTCGTCGGGCAAGGTGCGGTCGGCTTTGGTCTTGAGGGCTTGCTCCATCTGCCGGATCAGCGGGACGTTAGCGATGGCCTCTTTGCGGAAGATGGTCTTGCGCGTCTGAATGTTGGCCTTCGCGAATTCCTCTCCGCGAGGAGTGATGATCGCGTCGCCTTCCTCGACACGCATGAAGCCGAGAAGGACCGCGGTGTCCACGGTGGGAAGTAATGCGTCGACTTCAAGGCTCAACTCATCCGCGAGGTGGTGAAGATCGACACGGCCGCCCTGATCGAGAAGAATCTCCAGCAGACCCGCCATGCCGCCGGGACGCGTGTGTGGCAGCATGATCGCGCGATGTTGCACCACGGCCACAGCGCCGGGAGTGCGCTGCGCAATTTCGTGCTCGGCGTCGGGACGCGTGAGGACGCGGTAGATGGCATCGACGAACTCCACGAAATGCGGCGACTTGCGATCGCGCGGGTAGGACATGTCCACGGCGAAATCGGCGTGGATGTGGGCGGGATTGCGGCCTAGCACGATGATGCGGTCGGCCAGGACAACGGATTCTTCGATGTTGTGGGTGACGATGAAAATGGCGCGGGTGGGAATTTTGTGCTCCAGCCAAAGTTCCAGCAGTTCGCCGCGCAGCGTTTCCGCCGTGAGCACGTCCAGCGCGGAAAACGGCTCGTCCATGAACAGCACTTCTGGCTCGACCACTAGCGCGCGGGCCACGCCCACGCGCTGCTTCATGCCGCCGGACAGCTCTTTGGGGTAGGCGGTCTCAAAGCCGTCGAGCCCCACGGCATCGATGATGCGCAGCGCGCGCTTGCGGCGTTCGATCGGGGCCATGCCGCGCGCCTCCAGCGGGGCCTCGACGTTTTCCAGCACGGTCAGCCACGGAAACAGCGCGAAGCTTTGAAAAACGATGGAGACGTTGGGCGATTCGCCGCGAACCGGCTGGCCGTGCCAGAACACGCCTCCCGCCGAGGCCGGGGAGAGCCCCGTCAACATGCGAAGCAAGGTAGACTTGCCGCAGCCGGAAGGACCCAGCAGCGCGACGATTTTGCCGGGATACACGGCGAGATCGGTCGGCGCGATCACCTGCACGCGATTGCCGTCCGGCTGAGTGTAAAATTTTTCGATCTGGCGCGCTTCAATGATCGGCGCCTGCGCTGCGGTTGTGGTGCCCATGAGTGCGTGTATTATGGCTCAAGTTCTGGCGCGCCGTGCAAGGTAGGATGAGGCCCGCCGTCCATATTCCGCAGCGGTTACAATTTCATGAACGCTGAATGACTCCTTCCGTCGAGCTTCCCAACGATCCGTCTCCCGCTGCGCGTACTCGAGGCTGGCTGCTGGCCTTGGTGCTCTCCTTTGCCGCGTCGCTGTTGATCGTCGCACCGTTTTTCTGGCTGGGGAGCGCTTCGGGGCACGATTTCGAGTTTCACGCGGCCTCGTGGCTGGACGTGGCCGGACAGTGGAAGGAAGGAATCGTCTTTCCACGGTGGGCCGAGTGGCCCAACCACGGATTTGGCGAACCCCGGTTTATCTTCTATCCGCCGCTGTCGTGGCTGCTAGCTCCCGCGCTGAGTTTTGTGGTGCGCTGGAGCTACGTTCCAGTGGCATTCATCGTTTTAGTGCAGACGTTCGCGGGGTTTTCCGCGTTCGTGTTCGCGCGCCCCCTGTTGCCGGAGCGCGGGGCGCTTTTCGGAGCGGTTTGTTACGCGGCGAACCCGAACGCCTTGTTGATCGTGTACATGCGTAGCGACTATGCGGAGCTTCTGGCGTCGGCGTTTTTTCCGCTGCTGTTTCTGGCGGCGCTGCAGCTTACGGGAGCTTTGGAGAATCCGTCCGGCCGCCGGAACCGCGCTATGGCGTCCTTCTCCGCCTTATTCGCTGCGGTCTGGCTGTCGAATGCGCCGGCGGGGGTAATGGCCACGTACAGCGCGGCGCTCTTGTTTGGCTGGATGGCGTTGACGGGGAGATCTTGCAGGTTGCTGGCACGAGGCGCGGCTGGAATGGCTCTTGGTTTTGCGCTTTCGGGGTTCTATCTGGTGCCTGCGGCGTACGAACAGCGCTGGGTGAATATCGGGCAGGCGCTTTCTTCGGGCTTGCTGCCGTCGCAAAACTTTTTGTA
>Ga0210384_10007487_pt1 | contig 11513 bp, 5 predicted proteins | sample IncBWH2MmetaG_FD_160574 | JGI IMG/M metagenome (GOLD analysis project Ga0210384, IMG submission 160574) | Forest soil microbial communities from Barre Woods Harvard Forest LTER site, Petersham, Massachusetts, United States - Inc-BW-H-2-M | ecosystem: Environmental > Terrestrial > Soil >...
ACCAGGATCACGTTATTTCGGGGAACGCGATGTTTTGGGTCAATCGCGCCGAAAAATGATTTCGGCAACGCATTGCTTCTTCCCATGCCGTAGAGAAGGCGGGCCGCGCCGATTTGGGCGCCGAGTCCGGAACCGAAGTTGGCCAGCAGCAAGGTGAGTCCGACGATGGGGAACAGGGGCTTCCACGCGCGTCCCGCCACATAGGAATATGCGGTGTTCACGTCAGGGAAGGGTTGCGACGCGGGCCAGATCAACTGCGCCACGTAAACTTCTACGGCCGAGAGGATGCCGATGACGAGGCAAGTCAGGACCGTGGCCAGCAGAATGTTACGCCGGGGATTGTCAGCTTCTTCCGAGAGCGTCGAGATGCCATCGAACCCGATGTAGGTGAGCACCGCGATCGAGGTGCATCCGAATAAGCCGCCAAACGAGAACGTCTGCGGATCGTAGAACGGCCGGCTGTAATACAGCGGATCGTGCGGCGCGCCAAAGATGTAGCGAGCCGCGGCCACAAAAATTGCGACCACTACCATGCCCATGGCAATGGCCATGCCGGTATTGATGCGCGCAGACGTTTTGATCCCCCGAAGATTCAGCAGAGTGAACACGATGACGAAGAAGATTTTCCAGATCCAGGGGGCGACGCCGGGAGCGAACTGGCTGGCCTGTCCCGCGCACCAGACCGTGCAGATCAGCGGATTGAGCATGTAATCCATGACCATGCTCCAGCCCGTCACATAGCCCATGGCGGGATTGATTTCCTGGGCCACGTAGGTGAAGGCGGAGCCGGCGCTGGGATAGGCGCGCGCCATGCGGCCATAGCTGATGGCCGTAAACAGCATCGCCACCATCGCGATCAGGACAGCGGTCACCACGTGGCCGCGGCCGCGATCGCTGAGCACGCCGAACACCGACATGGGCGCGACCGGCTGGATCACGATCACGCCATAGAGAATCAGGTCCCACAGGGTCAGCGTGCGCCGCAGGCGTGGTGCGCTGACGGTGGTGGTGGTCGGGTTACTGGCCATTCGGCTCCTTGCTCTAGTCTTCAGTTGCTAGTCGCTGGTCGTCAGCAAAATCAGCCGGCGAAGACCCGTGTTCGGCCGCAGCTGCTGACTCCGATTGCGCACATCGGACAGCAAAAAACAAAAACGGAAAATATCCACGCCGCCTTCAAGCGCCTCTCAGTGTACATTCCACCCGCTGACTTCCACGACGGGCTTGGCATTGCCCAGCGCACTGCTGCGATACGAGGTCGTAAGCTCCCGCTGTTCCCCCGGCAGGAGAGAAAAATAGTTGTCCTGCCAGATCACGGGCAGGATTTCCTCGCCACCCGCGCCCTTGTCCACTTTCAGGCGGACAAAGAACGCCAGCGCCTTCGAAGGATTCTCGACCGTAACGTGCGTGACCGATTCGTCGCCGTGTTTTTCTGTGCGGCTGGCTACTTTCAGGCTGACTTTCGGCAACTGGTTGAGGGCGGTGAAGTCGGCGAAATTCGCCGTGGCGGTGGTGTACCAGTTGGAATTTTCCCAGTTCAACGTCTCGTGCTTTGTGGAGAGCCAGTAGAAATTCGAGCCAACGATTTTCCCGGCGTCATTCTGAAGGCGAAGCACGAGGAAGTAGACCGGGCTCACGTCCGACAGTTCCGGCAGCGTGAGCACCTTCTGTGTGCTGTCGGCGGCCGCGTCGAGCGCCGATTCCTGGGAAAACTTTTCCGTCATGTCGAGGTTGTACACCTTGGTAATGAGCTTCAGGCCTTTCACATCTTCGTACTGGCTGCTGACCACCCAAACCGAGCGGTCATCGTATCCGTAAACGGGGTGCAGCGGTTCGAGCGCGCGTTTTGCGCCGAAGTAGCCGCCCGCCGGACGCAGGTAGTAGTCGTAGAGATGCCAGATCAGCGAGGGCCAGCCGTTGTTCAGCATCCATTGAATAACGCCGGTCGAGGTGTACTTGTTGCGGCTATAGGCCTCGAACATGGCGCGGATGCCCTCGTAGTTCATGAGCTGCGCTTTGAGGGTGTAGTCCTCGAGCGTGTCGGCTTTGCCGTAGCGCGTGTTGAGCGCCTCGGTGTAGACGTGGATGTCTTTGAACTCGCCGCCGCCAGCGTGATAGTTCCACCAGTCGTCGATCGGCCATAGGTGCTCCTTGGGGAGCATGGCGCGCAGGCTCTCGATGGGTGGGACGGCTGGACCGGGGCTGGTTTCGGTATTGAATCCGTGGGCGCCGCCGCACTGGCCAAGCTTGCACACGTTCGTGCTGCCCAGTTTGTCTTCGGTCCAGTACGAAGGCGCGACGTATTCGTAGGGGCCGCTCATCTTTACGCCGCTGGCTCCGCTGACCGAGGTGGCTTCACCCGAAGCGGACGATACGGTGGGATTCGGGAAACGCAACTGCTTTTCGACGGCGAGATACGTCTCTTCCACGTCGGGCGGAGGCGGGCCGTCACTGGCGTTCAGCCAGGTGAACAGGCTCGGATGGCTGCGCATGCGGTAGAGCTGGTCGGTGAGAGACGCCTTGGCGATGTCGAAGTCCTGCGGCTTCCACCTTCCCCAGTGCTCCCAGTGATCGCAGCAGCACCAGCCGGCCATGACCAGGATTCCCTTGCGGTCGGCCAGGTCGAAGAATTCGTCGGTCTCGAGCTTGCCTTCCAGTCGAATCGTGTTGAGACCCATGTCCTCGACGTAGCGGAATTCGTCGTGCAGACGCTGGGAGTTCTCGCGCAGCATCATGTCAGGAGTCCAACCGCCGCCGCGAATCAGGATTCTTTTGTGATTGACGGAGTAAACGCGGCTGCCGTTCTGGTCGACTTCGGAAGTGACCTCGCGAATGCCGAATTGGATGTCGGCCTGGTCGGAAATCTCGCCATCGACCTGGAAATCCAGGTGAAGCGGGTAGAGTTCCGGTTTTCCCATCTGTGCCGGCCACCACAGGCGGGGGTTGCTGAAGTTGAGCTGCGGAATTTTTTCTGGCTCAAAAGCGACGTCTTTGCTTTCGCCCGGGGCAAGTTCGACGTCCTGAGAGAATTCAACCGATTCGATCCGTCCCTTCAGCGTTCCCTTCACGGAGTGGTCGGTGGAATTCTTGAGTAACGCAGTGACGGTGAGTTGTGCGTTACCCGAGGCGTCGACGTGAGAAATCACGGCGGGATAGCGCACGGCGGCCGGGCCGCTCGGGCGGAGATAGACTTCCCGCCACAGACCCATGTTTTTGTCGGGCGGCGCGGGATTCCAATCGACGAACGTGATGGCGAGATCGGTTTCGGTAGGGGCGAAGACCTCAACGGCAACGACGTTTTCCGCGCCCGGCTTGGCGAACGCTGTGACATTGAATTCGTAGGTGCGCCAGGCGCCGGCGACCTGCTCGGAATTCGCGACCTGCTTTCCATTGAGCCAGATGTTGGCGCGATAGTTGATCCCGCGGAAATTCAGCCAGATGGTTTGGCCCTTGTAGTCGGCGGGCAGCGTGAAGGTCTTCCGATACCACCATGGAATCAGATAAGGGCTGTCGGGCGGCATGGGGAGATTGGAAAAATTCGCTCCAATCGGATAGCCGACCCCGGGAAACTGCCGGAGATTCATCCCGAAAAACGGGTCCGGCAGGACTTTGTTCTTCACAAGCGCGCTGACTACTGTGGTGGGAACGGTAACCGTATACCAGCCTTTCGGCTGGAATTCAGGCTTCGAGAGCGCTTCTCCGGATTCGTCGACCTTGCGTGAGGACTGCAAGGTCCATCCCTCTGAGAGGGGAAGGTTCGTTGCCCGATGAGCTTGGGCGGGCTGAGTACGCTGCGCGAATGCTGCCAAGCCTAAAAGAAGGAAGGGAAGAGCCAGCCAGGGAAGGCTGCGGACGTTTCTCAATCGTGCCCCCTTTTTCACACTGGATCGATAGATTTCTCAACGGAGCGCGGCGCTGGCGGACTGAAAGGCTGGGGAGTGTGATAACACGTTTTATTGATTCGTTTCAATAGATGTTTTTGGCGTCTTTTGACACTTTTCCCATTTGGGGCAGAGGCGGCGACCTGGTCAACAGGCTGGTACCAACCCGCTGGTTTATAATTGCAGATTCCGCCCCCTATATATTCTGGAGTGACAACGAAACCATGATTCGATTTCTGCAAACACCTGGGCCGACGAAGAAGATCATCCTGAGTTCGCTGCTGTTGATTATCTGCGGTGGAATGGTCATCACCCTGATTCCCGGCGGATTGGGCTCCGAGTTGTTCGGCCAGCCAAGCCAGGGCGTGATCGCCAAGGTGGCCGGCCAGGACATCACCGTGCAAGAAGTGCGCGACCGCGCGCGTGTGATCGCCGAACAGCAGGTGGCCCAGTATGGTCCCATGGGCAAGCAACTGCTGCCGATGATCATGCCGCAGGCGTTGTCACAATCGGTGGATCAATTGATCACCGGGCACGCCATTGTTGCCGAGGCCGAGCGCATGGGACTGCGGGCGACGCCGGAAGACGTACGCAATGAACTGGAGCACGGTCAATACTCCGCGGCCCTGTTTCCCGGGGGAAAGTTCATCGGGGAGCAAGCCTACGAGTCTCTGCTGCAGCAGAACAACCTGACCGTCGCGACGTTCGAGCAGGAAGTCAAGGACCAGATCCTGACGCAGAAACTGGCGGCACTGATCACGGGCAGTGCGTCGGTGTCGGACGCTGAAATTCGCAAGGAATTCGAAAAGCGCAGCGCGAAAGTGAAATTCGACTACGCCTTTCTGTCGCAGGACGAGATTCGCAAAGGCCTGCACCCCACCGACGAGGAACTGAAGGCGTTTTACGCGCGCAACCAGGCCCGCTACAAGGACTCCATTCCCGAGAAGCGAAAGGTTGCCTATGTCCTTCTGGACCGGACGCGACTGCTTTCCCAGATCCAGGTCACGACTGAGGATTTGCAGACGTACTACAACAGCCATCCGGATCAATACCGCATTCCCGAGGAAGTCAAGGTCAGCCACATCCTGATCAAGACGCCCCCGCCCGGAGCAGATGGGAAGGTTGACGAGAAAGGCGTCGAGGAAGCTCGTAAGAAGGCCGAGGACATCCTGAAGCAGTTGAAGGGCGGTGCGAAATTCGAGGATCTCGCGAAGAAGTACTCCGACGATCCGGGCAGCGCCAAGCAGGGTGGCGACCTGGGCTGGATCGGCCGTGGACGCACCGTGCCGGAATTCGAGAAGGCGGCATTCTCGCAGGCCAAGGGACAGATCAGCGACTTGGTGAAGAGCAGCTACGGATTCCACATCATCCGTACCGAAGACAAGCACGAGGCGCACGTCAAGACACTCGATGAAGTGAAGGCTGAGATCGAGCCGCTGGTCAAGCAGCAGAAAGTCACGCGTATGCTCGAGAACGCTGGCAATGCGCTGCTCGATCAGGCGAGGAGCCAGGGACTCGAGAAGGCTGCAGCCGCGAAGGGATTGAACGTCGTCACTACCGATTTCGTGAGCCGAAAAGACGTACTACCGGGAGTTGGGGCATCGCCGCAACTGATGGACGCTGTCTTCTCGGAGAAGGAAAAGGCGCCGCCCGACCTGGCGCAGGTTGCGGCGGGAGCCGTGGTTTTTCAGGTGCAAGCCATCCGCCCGCCCACGACGCCGACATTCGACGAGATTCGCGCCAAGATCGAGGACGAGTTCAAGAACGAGCGTGCGAGCATTCTGTTATCGCAGAAAACCCAGGAACTGGCGGATCGAGCCAAGAGTGAACACGATCTGAAAAAGGCCGCCAAGGAACTGGGCGCGACCATGAAGACCAGCGATTTCGTTCTTCCGGATGGCCAGGTGCCCGACATCGGCAGCATGGCCGGTGGCGCTTCGGTGGCGTTCTCGATGAAGCCGGGCGAGATCAGCGGGCCGATCACCGCAGGCTCAAACGGCGTGGTGCTGGCGGTGCTCGAACGGCAGGAGCCTACCGACCAGGACTTTGCCGCGAAGAAAGACCAGGTCCGGGACTCGTTGCTGCGCGCCAAGCAGCAGGAACTGTTCGGGATGTTTCTGGTAAATCTGCGTGAGCAAATGGAGAAGTCGGGCAAGATCAAGCTGAACGAACAAGAGATGAAGAATCTCACCCGCGGTCAGGGTGGCGGCGAAGAGGGCTTTTAGGCTCCAGGTCCAGGCTGGCCGCGAGACCGCGCGGCTGTAAAGCTTTTTCCACGCAGGAATCCATCGGAATCCGTCGAAGCTCGCATGTCTTTTCCGCGCGCCACAGGTATTCTTCTGCATCCGACCTCACTGCCGGCGCGCGGCGGCATTGGCGACTTTGGGCCCGCCGCTTACGAATTTATTGATTTTCTTTCCGCGGCCCGCCAGGGCTTGTGGCAAATCCTTCCGCTGGGCCCATTGGGCTACGGAAACTCTCCGTATTCCTCAACATCAGCCTTTGCCGGGAATCCCCTGCTGATCAGCCTCGAGCGCCTGGCGGAGCGGGGATGGATCGATCGCTCGCGGATTGCCGACCTGCCGGAGGCGGTGGGGCCGGTGGAGTACGAAGTTGTCTTCCGCAGCAAGATGCCGTTGCTGGCCCATGCGGCCCGGACCTTCGTCCGCAACGCCACAGGAAATTCCCGCGCGCGTTTTGATCAATTCTGCCGGCAGAATCAGGAGTGGCTCGACGATTTCGTTCTGTTCGACGCTTTGCGTTCGCGTTACAAGCTCACCAACTGGAACGAGTGGCCGCGCGAGCTGGCGCATCGCGATCCGTCGGCTATCGCCAACGTCCGTAAGGAAATGGCCGAGGACCTGCAGATGCGGTGCGCCGTACAGTTCGCGTTCGCCGAGCAATGGCGCGCGCTGCGCCAACATTGCGTTCGGCGCTCAGTGCGCGTGCTGGGCGACATCGCCATCTTCGTCAACTACGACAGCGCCGACGTGTGGACCCATCCCGAACTGTTCCGCCTGGACGCCAACCTCGAACCGCTGGTGGTCTCGGGCGTGCCGCCGGACTTCTTCAGCGAAACCGGGCAGCGCTGGGGCAATCCTCTGTACCGCTGGGATGTGATGAAGGAACGGGGCTATGCCTGGTGGATCGCGCGGCTGCGCGCAGTGACCCAGCAGTGTGACTACATCCGGCTCGATCACTTCCGTGGCTTTGACCAGTTCTGGGAGATCGACGCGAGCGAGCCCACGGCGATTCACGGACGCTGGGTCGATGGTCCCAAGGATGAGTTGTTTGCCAAGCTGCGCGAGGCGCTCGGCTGCCTGCCGTTCTTCGCCGAGGACCTCGGATACATTACGCCGGCGGTGCGCGCGCTGCGCAAGCGGCTCAAGATTCCCGGTATGGCGGTGTTGCAGTTCGGTTTTGGCGACAAGGGTGCCCACATCTATCTTCCCCAGCAACTGACACCCGACACGGTCATCTACACGGGCACACACGACAATGACACGCTGGTGGGCTGGTGGACCTCCGGCGCGTCGAAAGAAGAACACAAGAATGCCGAGACGTACTTTGGCAAGGCCGAGGACGGCGTCCACTGGTCGTTCGTGCGCGCGGCGCAGGCCTCAGTGGCGAGCCTTTCCGTGATTCCGCTGCAGGATATCCTCGGCCTGGGCAGCGAGGCGCGAATGAATACGCCCAGCGTACACGACGGAAACTGGCGATGGCGCCTGCAGCCCGGCCTGCTCTCCGGGGAACTGGCGGCAAAGCTGGCTCCGCTGGCTGAAGTGACCGACCGCCTTCCAGAGCCGCTCCCGGCTCCGTCTCCGGAAGAATTCGCTGCCTAGCGCGTCCCCGGCAATTGTGAACATCCGGTTACAGCCATGGCCCAGGCCTTTCGGCTATGCGGGCGTTTCATGTATAGGACTAGAGGACTCTTTGGGGTTGGAACTCTTGAGCGAAGCAATTATCCAGGCGCGCGCGATTGAGAAGTTTTATCAGCAGCCCGACGGCAATCGGATACAGGTGGTGGCGCCCACGGACCTGGCGATCGAGCCAGGGAAAATCATCGCCCTGCTGGGACCGTCAGGGTGCGGAAAATCCACGCTCCTGCGCATTCTGAGTGGACTTTCGAAGCCTTCGTCGGGCGAATTGTTCTGGCACGGCAAGCCGCTCGAGACACAGACACCGAACGTCGCCATCGTCTTTCAAAGCTTCGCCCTTTTCCCCTGGCTCACTGTGCTTGAGAACGTGGAGGCGCCCCTCGAGGCACGCGGCACCGGCGCCGTCGAGCGCAGGAAGCGCGCATTGAAGATGCTCGACACCGTTGGCCTCGACGGGTTTGAAACCGCCTATCCCAAGGAGCTTTCGGGCGGAATGAAACAGCGCGTTGGGTTTGCGCGCGCCCTGGTGGTCGAGCCCGAAGTGCTGTTCATGGACGAGCCCTTCTCCGCGCTCGACGTGCTTACCGCCGAAAACCTTCGCAACGAACTGCTGGAACTCTGGATCAACAAGAAGATGCCGACCAGCGCCATCTTCATCGTGACCCACAACATTGAAGAAGCGGTACTGCTGGCCGACCGGATCATCGTGCTGGGGCGGAATCCGGCACGCATTCGTTCGGACTTCGAAGTTGGGCTGGCGCAGTGGCGTGACCGGAAAGATCCGCGCTTCGTCGAGTTCGTCGACTACATCTACAAAGTGATGACGCAGCCCGAAGTGGAGCATGTGTTGCGGGCGGCGCCTGCTCCCACGGCGCGCGTCCGCCAGAAGTATCAGATGCTCCCACATGCGCGGGTCGGCGGCATCGCCGGGCTGATTGAACTGTTGCAGGATCGCGGGGGCAGCGCGGACCTTTCCCAGCTGTCGGAAGTCTTGGGCATGGATGTCGAAGACCTCCTGCCGATTGTCGAAGCCAGCGTCTTGCTCGGATTTGCGACCTTGACCGAAGGCGAGGTCAAAATTACTCCGGAGGGTAGCAGGTTCGCCGACGCCGACATCCAGACTCGCAAAGTGCTGTTCCGCGAGGCGGCGGAAAAGCACGTGATGATTCTGCAACAGATTGCCAGCACCCTGAAGGCGAAAACCGATCACTCGATTCCAGAGGAATTTTTCCACGACATTCTGGACGAGCACTTCAGCCAGGATGAGGTGCAGCGGCAACTGGAAACCGCAATGAACTGGGGCCGCTACGCAGAAATCTTCGACTACGACTCCGAGACCGGGCGCCTGGTTCTGGCCGAACCGCCCGCTGAAAACGCTGCGCAACCCGCCGTCGCGAAACCATGAAGAGACCGCAGGGCATCGCGGCGTTCTCGCCCTACCGCTTGTGGTCGCTGCTGCCGCGCTTTGAAGTTTCCCACCTTCCCGACGTGCTGATGTTCGCGGCCGGGCTCGCGATTTTCTACGGCATTCTGGTGGTTGGACGGACCTGGTTCGGGCCGTTCACGCCAGCCGTAGAAATCTCGCGCAGTCCGGCGGCGCTTCCGGTATACGCGGCGTTCTCGCTGCTTCGTATCGGCGTGGCCTACGCGCTGAGCCTCATTTTTACGTTGGTGTATGGCTACATTGCCGCCTACAACGCCCGCGCCGAAAAGTTCATGGTGCCGCTGCTCGACGTGTTGCAGTCGATTCCGGTGCTGAGTTTTTTGCCCGGAGTCATGCTCGCGATGGTCGCACTATTCCCGGGACGGCAACTGGGCGTGGAAATGGGCGCGATCCTGCTGATCTTCACTGGGCAGGTGTGGAACATGGCCTTCAGCTTCTACGCTTCGTTGAAGAGCATCCCTCGGGAAATGCGCGAAGCGGCGAAAATCTATCGCTTCAACTGGTGGCAGCGTTTCACCGAAGTCGAGTTGCCCTATGCGGCGATCGGGCTGGTTTGGAATTCCATGATGTCGGTTGCGGGCGGCTGGTTTTTCCTGATGGCCTGCGAGATGTTCGTGCTGGGTTCCCGCGATTTCCGCCTGCCGGGCCTCGGGTCTTATTTGCAGGTAGCAGCAAGCGCCGGCGATACGGCTTCGATTCTGTGGGGCGTCGGCACGATGATCGCGATTATCGTGCTGCTCGACCAATTTGTCTGGCGGCCGGTGATCGCCTGGGCAGAGAAGTTCAAGATCGAACAAGTCGAAAGCACGAACGTGCCGCGCTCCTGGGTGCTCGACATGTTCCAGCACTCGCGCGCTTTGGCCCGCCTCAGGAAGAAGGCGATTCGTCCGTTACGCGAGCGCCTGATGATGCATTTTTCGCGCCGCCATTGGAGTTCGGTTTCTTCCACTGAACCCAATCCACTACGCCTCTGGACCGCGCGGGTCATCGGTGCGCTTGCTCTGGTAGCGATTGCCTACGCGATGGTGCGCGTGGCGATGATTCTCGTCGGTCTGCATGGCACCGACCTGCGCGAACTCGGATTTGGTCTCGGGGCGACGTTCCTGCGAGTTACGGTGGCCTTGCTGATCGGTGCGGCTTGGACGATACCGGCCGGCGTGGCGATTGGCCTCAATCCGCGCCTGGCACGGATCGCGCAGCCGCTCGCCCAGATTGCCGCTTCCGTGCCGGCTACGGCGCTGTTCCCGATTGTGCTGCTGTTGTTGATTCAAGTCGGCGGCGGCCTTGGACTGGGATCGATTGTGCTGCTTCTTCTGGGGACGCAGTGGTACATCCTGTTCAACGTGATTGCCGGCGCGATGGCCATTCCGACCGACCTGAAAGAATGTTGCTCGACATTCGGCATCTGGGGTTGGGAGCGCTGGCGGAAACTGATTCTGCCCGGCATCTTTCCTTATCTGGTCACCGGCCTGGTGACTGCGTCAGGTGGGGCGTGGAACGCGAGCATCGTCGCAGAATACTTTCACTTCAAAGGCCAGATTTACACGACGACTGGACTGGGAGCGATCATCAGCAAAGCCACCGACAGTGGCGACTTTCATGTGCTGCTGGCGGCCACCATTTTGATGGCGGCGGCTGTGGTTACGGTGAACCGCCTGTTATGGCGGCGGCTGTACGGGCTGGCCGAAAGCCGCTACCGGCTGGAGAGCTAGTTCCGTTTCGATCTCACTAGAAGTGGTCTCATAAAACCAACTTAGTAGACATGGAAACCGCCGACGGGCGAGGACGCCCGTCACTCCACCGGCGTTGAATTGATCCTGTCCTCGCAATGGCTTGAGACGGGGAATCAATGCAGACAGCCCATTTGTGAGACGGCTTCTAGTTACTTTCGTGCTTCCCATTCGCGCGATTCACCAACATTTAACTTGCTCTTCATCGCGGTGCAAACTGCGCCCGCTATAAGTGGCAGCATGCCCATAGTCCAGGGTTTTTCTGGTCGCGAGGACACTGCGGGGGTCCTCGCGAATGCGCCGGCGCTCGCGGGCCTGCCGCCGTTTGCGGGCAAGCTGCTGCCATTGAAACAAGCGCACGAATTGTACGAACGGGCGCGCAATGGCGGCGATGAATTCGTTCTCGAAAATCTGCTGCAGGCCATGGACGTCGATCTGCAGGCGAGCGCGGCCGACATTGAACGCATTCCCAAGAAGGGTCCGGTAGTCGTAGTAGCGAACCACCCTTACGGCATGCTCGACGGAGCCGTGCTGGCCGTGCTGCTGCGGCGAGTTCGTCCCGACGTCAAGGTGATGACGAACT
>Ga0210384_10007489_pt1 | contig 11512 bp, 13 predicted proteins | sample IncBWH2MmetaG_FD_160574 | JGI IMG/M metagenome (GOLD analysis project Ga0210384, IMG submission 160574) | Forest soil microbial communities from Barre Woods Harvard Forest LTER site, Petersham, Massachusetts, United States - Inc-BW-H-2-M | ecosystem: Environmental > Terrestrial > Soil >...
CCGGAATGGCATCGAGGGGGGTCTTGAGCATCGCCCACAGCCCCCAAGCCCCGATGGCGACTACGGCGAGCATCACCAGCAGCCGGTTGGCGATGCACAGGCGGATGAGTCGGGTGATCATTGCAAGCGCTGAGCTGAGGCCTTGAGGCTCGCCTCGGAGTCCAACAGGAACTGACCCGAGACCACGACCGTTTGTCCGGCCGTGAGCCCCGACCGAATCTCGGTCTGCCCATCGCCCTCTGCGCCGATCTCGACATTGACCGGCCGGAATCGTCCTTCTTCTTCGGCCAGGATCACAACGCGCCGGGTGCCGGTCTCAATGACCGCCTCGCTGGGCACGAGCAGCACGTCGCGCGGCCCGCCGTTCGCGAACTGCGCGGTGACGAACATGCCCGGAAGCAGCTGCGCGTTAGGGTTCGCCAACTGCACACGCGCCGTGAGCGTACGGGTCGCAGGATCGACATGCGGCAGAACCGCATCGACCTTACCCTGGAAGACCGTGCCCGGCAGTGCCGCCACTCGCGCCTTTACGGGATCGCCCGCATGGATCTGCGCACCGAGACTCTCGGGTATCTCAGCGTTGATCCAGACCGTGGCCAGCCCGTTGATGCGAAACAGGGGCGCGCCACTCATGACCGTCGCCCCCTGGCGGGTGCTGAGCTCTGCGATGACTCCGGCAATGGGTGCGGTCACCGTGACATGCGACTGGATCTTGCCCTCGGCTTCGAAGGCACGGATCAAGTCGTCCGTCATACCGACGAGCCGCATGCGCTGGCGCGCACCCTCGAGCAGGTCGACGGCGCCCGGGCTCTTGAGAGTCTTGATCGCCAGATACTCTTCCTGGGCGGCGATCCAGTCGGGCACGTACAGATCCGCAAGCGGCTGACCCTGGCGCACCGGATCGAGCGTTGCGCGCACACGCAGGCGCTCTACGAAGCCGTTCGCACGGGCGGGCACCAGCACCACGTCCCGTTCGTCATACCCGACGGTAGCCGTCGCCTCGATCGGTCGATCGAGCGTGCCGCGAGTCACTTGAGCGGTACGAACACCTAGGTTCTGCTGCACCCGGGAGCTGATCTGGATGGCGCCACTCTCATCCGCGCCTTCCTCGACGGGTACGAGCTGCATTTCCATGAAAGGAGACTTCCCGGGATGATCGAACCTCTGCGTTGGCGCCATCGGATCGTGCCAGTAGAGAATTCGCTTTCCGGTTTGCGGATCGATATCACCCGCCTTAGCCGCCCCTGGCGCACCGGTCGCCGCAGCTGACATCGGTGCACGGCGCCCCGCACTCACGCCGGCGGAATACAGGCCGTAGCCTATGAGCGCAAGAAGAACTACCGCACCTAGGCCGATGACGAGGTACTTACGACTCATGGGAGCTCTCCCCGTGAGGAGTCGATGGGCGGCGCCGCGGCGTCCGCATCGGACTGCGTGGAACTGAGGAAAGTAAGCTGTGCCCACAGGCGCGCCGCGCTTTCCTCGAGTTGCAGCGCCTTCAGGCGTGCATCGATCTCGGCCCGTTGCGCGAGGAGCAGGTCGTTCAACGTGGCCTTGCCGCCGCCGTAAGCGGCGCGCGCCGCGACGGTGCGGTCCGCGGACAGCGGGATGATGGAATTACGATAGCGCTCCAGGCGTTCGCGGGCACTGTCCCACGCATCGATTAGGGTGCTGATCTCTGCGGCGTGCGCACGGAGCATGTCCTCGCGTTCGGCCTTCGCCTGAGAGGCCTCCGCCAGCTTGGCGGCGAGTTTCGGGTCCTGGCGGTAGGCGCGACGGACTTCGAGCGGCACAGTGAGTTCCAGGGTCACCATGTTGGAGTAGCCGATCCCGCGCTGGCTGTACATGAACTCGACCGACCAGTCCGGATGGCGATCGGCGCGCGCAACCTCGGCACCCGCGCGGGCGAGCTCCTCGCGGCGCTGAAGCGCGAGAATTTCAGGATGCTCGGCCAGTTGAGAATCGAGCGAGTGCTTATGTAGGGGTATGGAGTCAATGGACGGATGTCCCGCCAGTGGGCGTTCTGCCGCCTCACCGATCCAGCGCTCCAGAGCGAGCTTCGCACCTCGAACCGTGCGCGACGCATCGAGGTCCAGATCCTCGGCTTCCGCCAGCGCGGCACGCGCGGCGAGTACGTCGGCCGCGGTCCCGTGACCGCCCCGGTACGCCGCTTCGGCGGCTGTTTGGTCGAGACGTGCCACACCGACCTGCTCGAGGATGGCTCGCTCCTGCGCCTCGGCGTAGTAACGATTCAGCCACGCGAGTGCACTGTCCCGTTGGACCTCGACCAGGGCCTGTGCCTTCTGGGCCTCCGCAAGCTGCACCGCCTGCTCAGACTCCATCGTTCTCGCGCGCAGCTTCGTCGGGCGGGTGATCTCCTGCATGATTCCCACGCTGCGCATCGTCATGAAGTCCTGTTGGACGCTGAAGCGCTCCGAGCCGTCGATGGGAAGGTTTTCGACTCCGATCTTCGCAATCGGATCCGGACGCTCGGCTGCGGTGACGGAGAGGTCTTTCGAAGCTGAAACCGCAAACTCGCTCGCCTCGATCTGCTTGGAGCGCTCGGTTGCGATCCGCTGGGTCTCACCCAAGGTGAGCGGCGGCTCGGCACGGACAGCCGCGCTAGTCGTTGCCAGTGCGACAAAAACGGCGCTGCGTGCCATTGCTCCGAGGCGGAACCCTGACCCGCTGACATTCGAACCAAGTTGTGGACGCACAGGCCGAGGCGACGGCCGGGAGACCAATAGGGCAGATCGATTCATGACGCTCACCGATGAAGTCAGCCAATAAATCCACGGCTAGCGACGGACGCGCCGATTGGCGCGCTGTCGAGGGACGTGGAATTGAACCGGTGGTTAGCCGGTATCGGTAGAGCGAGAGTTAAAGGCGCAGGCGCGCCGTGCGCAGATAAGTCAGGGATTCGTCAACGTGATGGGGTAAGAAGGCGACCGGCGTTCGTAGATCCAAGAGTGGTCGCCCGACCGTGAGCATCGTCGGCGGCACGGTCGCCGCAGGGAATCCGGACGCGTGGCCTTGGGGCACACGAACCCCGATTGCCGACAATGAGGGGGCAACGGTCGCGCGCAATGCACAACAATTGCTGGCCTGCGCACAGAGGGACACCGAGCGTATCGGTGCACCGCAGTCGGCCGGCGAGCCCGCGGGGCAACAATCGGTTCTCGAGACACAGTTGGAGCAGTCGATAGCCGGCCGGACGATGCCAAGAAGGCATGTCAGAACTACCAGCGAAGCAAACAGCCGACGAACCACCCTGTCACCTCTGGGCCCATCCCATCCACTGAGTGGCCCCTCGGGCTTAAGTTCCGCGATCAGTGGTCGGGAGTCAATCGTCTTCTCGCGCCGTGGTTCACAGGTCGGGTAACGAGTGTTCCGGTCGTCGCGGCAGGATCGGCGACCCGTAAATTGGCTTGGCGTTCCGGCCGCCGCCAATGGTTTGGGCGCCCCAAAAGGCTCGATGCCGCTAGACTTGCGTCCTGATGGCCCCTAACCGCTTCGATCGCATGGAATGGGCCGGGGCATTCGGCGACCTCGGGACGCTAATCCCCTTCGTGGTCACCTACATCGCTGTTGTCAGAGTCGATCCCTTTGGCATCCTCCTGGGGCTGTAGTCATGGGAGGAGAGACCCTCTCGGCCTTGCATCTGCTTCTCACGGGCGACCCGGCGCTCTTTGCCATCGTGAGACTGTCTATTGCGGTGAGCCTGAGTGCGACGATCCTCGCGGCGCTTCTCGGAGCTCCGCTCGGTGCGCTCGTGGCCCTGACGCGCTTCAGGGGTCGAGAGGTGGCCATTGTGGCGCTCAACGCCATGATGGGGCTGCCGCCCGTCATGGTCGGACTCGTCTGCTACCTCGCGCTTTCGCGGTCAGGTCCCCTGGGCGCGTGGGGCTGGCTCTTCACGCCGAAGGCCATGGTCATCGCACAGACCATTCTCGTCACTCCGATCATCGCGGCCATCACGCGCCAGACGGTTGAGGATCTATGGGCCGAGTATCGCGACGAGCTCACCGCCATGAACGTCGGCCCCCTGCGGCGGGTCGCCACGCTGCTGTGGGACGGCCGCTTCTCGCTCACCACGGCCTTCCTCGCCGGTTATGGACGAGCGGCTGCCGAAGTCGGCTCCATCATCATCGTAGGCGGAAACATCGAAGGGTTTACGCGCACGATCACGACCGCGATGGCGCTCGAGACCTCGAAGGGAAACCTCGCGCTCGCGATCGGTTTGGGAATCGTGCTGCTCCTCATCGTCATTTCGGTGAGCGCGCTCGCCTGGGGTGTGCGGCGCGCCGGCGAGCGCTTTGCAGGATGACGATGCGCGCACCGAGCTCCGACCTGCCGATCCTCTTTGCCGGCGTCGATATCCGCAGGGGCACGACGGTGCTGCTGCGCAACCTCTCGTTTACGATCTCTGCGGGCCCGCCCACGGTGCTGATCGGCCCGAACGGGGCCGGTAAGTCGACGTTGCTGCGAGCTGGGATGGGACTCATTGCGCCCACTTCCGGCGCCATCACCTGGGGAGGTCGTGAGGCGCCTTCCCCGACGGGACGTGCCATCGTCTTTCAGCGCCCCGTGATGCTCCGCCGGAGTTGCGCCGCCAATCTCGCCTATGCGCTGGCCGCCGCGGGTGTCTTCGGCGCCGATCGCGAGAGTCGCCTGGCTGACCTGTTGCGGATCGTCGGTCTGGAAGCGGTCGCCGATCGGCCGGCTCGCCAGCTCTCGGGCGGTGAGCAACAGCGGCTCGCGATGGCGCGTGCCCTTGCGCGCAACCCCACAGTGCTCTTCTTGGACGAGCCGACCGCAAGCCTCGACCCGGCCGCTACCAAGGCAATCGAGGACATCGTGCGCACGGTGAGCGAGACGGGCGTCAAGGTGGTGATGGCGACACACGATCTCGGAGAGGCGCGACGGCTCGCAGGGGAGATTCTTTTGCTCCACCGCGGCGAGCTGATCGAGAGCCGCCCCGCGCAGAAGTTCTTTGCCGATCCGGTTACGGACGCGGCGAAGCGATTCATCGCCGGGGAACTCCTGGTCTAGCTCCGAGGGACGCTGGATGAAACCTGCAGCCAGAACCCGAACGTGGGTTGCCCTTGGGGTGGCGGCCCTGGCGCTGTCGGGGGTGGCAACGGGCGCTCAGGCAGATGACCGCTCGATCGTCGTCGCGTCGACGACTTCCACCCAGGACTCCGGCCTTTTCGAGTATCTGCTGCCTCTCTTCAAGGAGAAAACTGGGATCACCGTAAAGGTAGTAGCCCAAGGCACGGGGCAAGCGCTCGACACCGGCCGGCGTGGGGATGCAGACGTCGTCTTTGTCCACGCGAAGGCGGCGGAGCTCAAGTTCCTCGCGGAAGGTGAGAGCCTCAGGCGCTATCCCGTCATGTACAACGACTTCGTGCTGATCGGGCCCAAGAGCGACCCGGCCGGCATCAAGGGCCTGAAGGACATCGAGCAGGCTCTGCGCACGATCAAAGACAAGCAGGCGCCGTTCGTCTCACGCGGCGATCGCTCGGGCACACACTTGGCGGAGCTCGCTCTGTGGAAGGCTTGCGGCATCGACATCGAGCGGGCTCGGGGCCCCTGGTACAAGTCGATCGGGCAGGGGATGGGCGCCGCGCTCAACTTCGCTGCGGCGAGCAACGCCTACCTGTTGTCCGACCGCGCGACGTGGATTCACTTTGCGAACAAGGCTGACCTTGAGATCGTGGTGCAGGGTGACCGGCGGCTCTTCAATCAATACGGCGTCATGCTGGTGAACCCGGCGAAGCACCCAAACGTCAGGAGAGCGTTGGGCCAGGCTTTCATCGACTATCTGATCTCGCCCGAGGGACAAAGAGCGATCGCCGATTACAGGATCGATGGGCAGCAGCTCTTCTACCCAGACGCAGGCGACCCTGGCGCCTGACGGCGCTCGGGAGCAAGCAACCCTATGGGTGCGCCATGTGGTCGTGGCCCGCCATGGCGTCGGCTCCGTGGTCCGAGAGCTGCGCATCGAACCACTCGTGGATGGCCGTGATCAGCTCGGGTCGCTTCGCGAAGTATTCGATCTGTCCGCCGTTCGCTATGTCGGTGTAGAGGATCTTGATCTCGCCGGGTTTCGCGGCCTTGAGCTGTGCGAGCCCCGGCATCTGCTCGCCGTGGGTTTGCGTGGGACCCGAGAAATCGCCTTGGTGGAAGCGCGTCGCGATGTCCTCGAGGTGCATGCGAATCAACCGAATCTGGTCGGTGTCGCCGGGACTCTTCGCGACCACCTGCTGAAGGCCTCCGGTCGGCGTCTTGGTAAACACGTGCGTGGTTGCGCTCAATTTGAAGGGCATGACCTCCGCACCGCGGGCCGCCACCTCGTCTTGTCGCTGCTCATAATGCCGGGGTCGAGGGTTCGAGTCCCTCCCTTTCCACCAATGACTTACGCGCGCTTTCGATCACGCGCCGTAAAGTCGGCGTGGGAGTTTCTCGGGACTCCACGATCCTATTCGTAGCCTCGATCAATCGGCCAATCTCGGCAGCGCTGTAGTGTGTCGTGATGTCCGGCCCCTTGTGACCTAGCAGGTCCCGCCGATCCTCGAGACTCACTCCAGCCGCTCGGAGTCTCCGACCGAAGGTGTGCCGGAGGTCATGGACCCGGACGGTTCGGAAGCCGGCCGGCGCGTCCATGCCGAACCATTCCGGGTAGCGCTCCGCGGCGCGCCTCCGTGCCCCGTCCCAGCCGGCTGAACGGAGATGACCCAGTTGCGTCCGCCGACGCGGCGACACGAAGACGAACCGGCGATGGCGACCACGAGCGCGCTCAATAACGGCCTGTGCAGCGTCGTTGAGGACTATCACCCGTGACTCGCCGTTCTTCACGACCTCGGGCGGCAACGCGAAGACACTCCGCCATCCGCGCTGTGCATCGGGAGTCGATACACGACGTTCCCACGACCACTTGAGCTGACACAGTTCCCGGTCACGCACTCCTGTGTTAACTACGAACGTTGCCATTTCCGCAGCGTGCGGTGGCAGCTCGCTGAACAGCAGTTCCTGCTCCCTCTCATCGATCGGATACGGCTGGCGTCCGCGATGGCCACTTTCCAGGAGAATCTCCGGCGTCCTCTTGAGCCAGGTCAAGTTGGTCCCAGGGAAACACCATACCGTCGCTGCCAGTCGAAGGACACGTCGGGCAAGCGCTATCTTCTGATTGCGTGTGCGAACAGAAAGATGCCGACGTGCCTCGCGATAGCGGGCGAAGGAGTCGTTATTGATTCGATCAAGCGGTAATTGGCCGATGAAAGAATCCACGTCCCTCATGACTGCTGCGTCTCGGTCGATAGATTTCTTGCTCGAGTACTCGAGCAGATACCTCTGAATCGCGTCTCGAAACGTGCGTTGCGGCCGTTCGCCATAGACTCGGATCTCGCGAAGCTCGCGCAAGCGATGTATCAGGTATCGCTCGGCTTCCTCGCGGTCTTCTGTGCCCGTGCTTTCGCATAGGCGACCGTATCGCCTCACACGTTTGTCGATGTGCCACACGTATGTACCGTCTGTGCGATATCGTTTTAACAAACCGTGATTGATTTCCACCACAACTCGCTCCTTTCGGTTTGAGCCAAGTGGCGCCCGTTGCTCGCTCAGTATACGAACTAGCGCTACGAGAGAGCGATTGGGCGGGGAAGGATCAACGACGCCGGAAATGTCGAAAGGCGAAAGCGATCGTGACAATGCTCCTGCCGTAGCGGGATAGCCGATTGGCGATCGTCTTTGCTTGGTGGTCGATCGAGCGATAGCTGCACATCGCAGGCGCTCCAATGCGGCTTCGGGCGACCAAAGACCGGCGTCCAATCGAGACCAGCCGCAATGAGGTGTATCCCCAGCTGGCCGAAAGGGCAAACTGCGACGGCGGGCGGCGCAAAGAATTAGGGGTAGTCTGCCAACGGCCAAGAGCAGATCAGCGTCTTAGTCCCGTCGCTGTTACGGACGCGGTCCAAGCTTCCGCCCGAGAGCACTACCACGGCCTGAATTGCGTCGAAACCGCCGTGCCCGCCTGTTGAAGACAGCGCTTGAATGCGGGAACCATCCGTCTCCGCTGCCGCCTCGATCGACAGCCTCAGCGTCGCGCCGCTTAGTGCCAACTCCCACAAGAGGCGGGAAGGTGCGGGACTTTGTTCGGCGGAGTCCACGGTCATCCGCGCGATGCGCAGGAGGATGGGCTTCAGCTCTTCAGGGATGTCGCACTCGGCGAGCAGTACCTGCGACTTGATCACCAGTGCGGCGTTCAGTGACCGTGCATCGACCCACAAGGAATGCAGCGTCACCAGAAGCCCCGCGTCCTCCATTTTCGGTGGGCGCAACTGCAACGCCACCGCGCGAGTGTCTCGGATCAGCGCCTGGAGTGAGGGGATGACCGACTCGGGTACTTCTACTGCGGCAGCTAGCTGCGCACTCTTCAGGCAGTACATGATGCCGCTGAGTGTCTGGCAGACGCCATCGTGCAGACGCAGGAACGCATTTGCGCCGCGCTTTTCGTCCCACTCGAACAGTCGTGAGGAGAGTCGCGGCAGCAGCTCTGGCGAACTCTCCCGACGCGTCGCGGCGCGCGTGAACCTTGGAAAGCTCAGGAATGCAAAGAGCGCCCCCAGGAGGACGCAGATTGTCAGGCCAACCGCCGGGCCAAGAGGCAGGCGCAATTCAGCGCGTTGGTTTGAGAATGCTGCGAGCTCGCGGAGACCCGCTGCAATCGGTCGATCGGCGCCTTTGACCGCGGCATCGATCTCCGCGATCGTCATGTGCCTCGACTGCATGTCCCGGACGGCCACTACGGCCGACTCGTAACCTGAAAGCGCCTGCCCAAGCGCGGCGCGCACCCTGCGCTCATCCGGTCGCTGCGTGCCCTGGGTGTCATACAAGGAGATAGTCCGCTCGAGCACCTGGATGTGTCGCTCACAGTCATCGCAATAGGACGCATCGCTCCGAAGGACACAGTCCTTAAAATCCTGCACGGCGTTACCGAGCTCGACCTCGCCGACCAGGCTCAGTACTCGCTTCTGGTTCGAGCTATCACGCAGCTCACTTTGCCGGTGGTAATCGCGCGCCATGCCAATTCCGGTGCTGATGGCGAGCCCGAGGAACAGCGTCGCGATGGCTGCCGCTGCCCGGCGGGGGAGTGATGACCGAAGCATTGCCGCAAACTCCATCACAGCCCGGAAGCCCATACGAAGTTTGTGGATTTCGGAACGCAGGTTGTTCATGACAGCGGGTGCTGGTGTTCGATCGCGTAGCGGACCAGTTCCGCCACGTTTCGCATGTTGAGTTTTCGAAGCACATTCAGTTTGTGAGCGCTGACGGTCTTGGCGCTCAGGGCGAGACGCTGCGCAATTTCGTTGATCGTCTTGCCGTCCGCCAGCATGCCGAAAACTGCCAGCTCGCGCCGCGAGAGTCGTTTGTGCGGCGGCTCGACGTCATTCTGTAGCGCCACGTGCAACGCGAGGCTCTCCGCGATGCTCGGGCTGAGATACATGGCCCCGCCGGCCACTCGTCGTATGGCGCTGATCAACATCTCCGGGGTCACGTCCTTGGTCACATAGCCATTCACGCCGGCCCTGAGCGCCCGCATCGCGTAGGCGTTCTCGGTGTGCATGGTCAGGACGAGGGTGCGCGCGAGCGGCTGGAGCGAGCGTATCTCGGCAATCAGGTCGAGGCCGTCACGTGCCGAAGCGGGCGCCGGTAGCGACACGTCGAGAAGGACTACTTCGACGCTGTGCGTCCTCAGTTGCTCAAGCGCTTCCTCGTAGGTTTCGGCTTCGGCGACCACATTCAAATCGGGCTGGTGGGCCAATAGGGCACTGACACCCTTGCGAACGAGCGTGTGGTTGTCGGCGATAAGGATGTTGATCAAGTAGCAGCTCCGAGGCGTCCTTGAGCTCAATTCTAAGAGACAACCGAGACTAACTCCCGGTAGTGCCTATTGATATTGAGAATTACACCCAGTTTCGAGTGGGTGAAAGCCTGACCTGTGCACACGGGATCACAGCGCGGCGGCCCACCCACCGGCCATAGCTCGGTAGGCACCGATTATATCATCCAAGCGTGTGGCGCCCATATAGATGGGCAATAGACCCCATATAACCGGGCTAAATGCTCGATTTAAATAAGCGTATAGCTTGATTAATTTGAGCCAAAGACCAGAGGGTTCGATCAAGCGGGGGGTTTATTGGATGGCTGGAGGCTCATGAGCGACTATGCGATCTCAATCCGCGTACGGAATGCGCGCATCAGACGCAAGATCGCTGAGTGCGGGTTCCGCAACGTCAGTGAGCTCTGCCGGCTCGCCGGCCTCAATCCCTCAGCGATCAGCGCTTTACTGAACCTGAGGGTGCCCCCCCTCACGCATACGGGCGCCTGGCGTCGCACCGCGCTGGCTCTCGCGGAGGTCCTGGGATGCACCTGCGAAGAGTTGTTCAGCGAAACGCAGCGGACGCTCGTTCTGCGTACTAACCCAAGGGAATGCACGGTCACTGAGAGCGAGTTACGGAAGCTCTGCCGCAGGATCGAGCGACCGCTGATCGAGGATCCGGGGGAGCGCCTGCTGGATGACTCGGACGAGTACTCGAAGGGAGCGGTGGTCCGTCGGGCACTGGATGAGCTGAGGCTGACACAACGCAGCCGAAAGATCATCGAGGGCTATTTTGGCATCGACTGCGACGAGAAAACGCTGAGCGATCTTGCACTAGAGTTCAACGTCTGCAGGCAAGCGATCGAGCAGTCGCTGAACATAACGTTGCGGCGCCTTGGCAGCCGCCAGTCAAGGTCACGCCGGCTACTGCTGCAAGCCTATCAACCAGCCAATGCCATGGGGACGGCTGATGAAACGCGGATACGAAGCGCGCAGCAGCGCGCCTCTCTGCTTCGGACCGAGAGGGAGCGGGAGTCTCGGGTCAGCGCCCAAGGCAACGCACCCAGGCCGGTGCGCGTTGCGTTAGCTACTTAATCCTTCCGACCGCATGCCCTGCGGACCACGGCCTTAGGTCCGTCATTCACCTCGCAAGTCAACCGCCCGAGCTCAGCAACAGCCCGGCGATCTTTCCGGCTAGCCGCCGAATGAGGGGCAATACGGCTATGGGTAGAAACAACGGACGCGAGAGATCTGAGCACATACCAAGATCACCTCCCTATATACCCAAGCAAACTGCCCATTTTCAGCGAGCCCTTCGCTCCTATATAACAAGATCCAAGCTGACAGGCTTCGAGCCAACAGAAAAATCAGCTGAATGTCCGGCCAGTCAGATCGCAGAACGAAGCGGGGTGCCTGGCGCGGATTCGAGGGAGGTCCGGAGGGACAAAAGATGAGGAAGGCATACGCCCTATCAGTGCACTTCAAGCCTGTCTGCCAGAGCGGGACAGGCGGCGCGCCGCGAGCAATGCGCCTCGCGACCGTCGACGGCACGCGAATGTGCGTGGCCTCTCATCCGCATCCGCCGAAGGCCGAGCGAAACGCCCCTCAGGCGCAACGGTGTCCGAAATGAAT